>Ga0268386_10004342_pt1 | contig 10423 bp, 6 predicted proteins | sample RVTome_15_FD_200260 | JGI IMG/M metagenome (GOLD analysis project Ga0268386, IMG submission 200260) | Soil microbial communities from uranium-contaminated site in the Upper Colorado River Basin, Wyoming, United States - RVT150D86... ... | reverse complement strand
GCGCCGGGTACGGGTAGGGCGCGCTGGCGGGTGGCTCGGTCGGGTCCTCGCCGCGCGCTCCGTGTACCTGGTAGAGCTGCTCGGCGTCGGTGTAGTAGGGCTCCATGTCCTGATAGGAGATGGGCCAAGCCGGCGAGGTCCCGTCGTGGTGGTTGAGCTCGCCGAAGTCCTGCTGCCGCAGACGGTAGAGAGCGGCGCCGTAGAGCTTGGTGGCGCCGCCGACGAAGTAGTGGATCTGCGGTTGGAAGCCCTTGCCCTGTTCGTCGTACCAGGTATCGGGGGAGACGTAGCGGTTGTCCATGAAGACGTCCGCCGCCAGCCAGTTCTGGGGTTCGCGCGGCAGCCAGTCACCGCGCTCGAGCAGCAGGATCTTCTTCCCGGAGGGCGCCAGACGTCGGGCTAGGGTGCCACCCCCGGCGCCGGTCCCGATGATGATCACGTCATGGGAGCCGTTCACTTGAGCTCCTTCAGTCTTTCGGCCACGATGATCCGTCCTGCGGCCTCGATGAGCGCCAGGTGCGAGAAGGCCTGCGGGAAGTTCCCCAGGTGACGGCCTGTGTCGACGTCGAACTCCTCGGCGTACAGCCCCAGCGGCGAGGCGATCCGCAGCAACCGCTCCAGCAGGTCGCGGGCGCGCTGCTCCTCACCGATGACGGCCAGAGCCGATACCAGCCAGAACGAGCAGATGAGGAACGTCCCCTCCTTGCCCGAGAGGCCGTCGTCGGTCTCGTCGGTGTGGTAGCGCAGCACGAAGCCGTTCTCGGTCAGCTCCTCGGCGATGGTGCCGACCGTGTTGCGCATGCGTTCGTCACCGCCGTCCAGGAAGCCGAACAACGCGGCCAACAGCGTGGACGCGTCCAGGGCGTCGGTGTCGTAGTGCTGGCGCAGCACGCCTCGCTCGCTGACCCCGTGGGTCAGGATGTCGTCGCTGATCTCGTCGGCGACGCCGCTCCATGACTTCTGCAGGCTGTCGTCACCGCGGATCCCAGCCAGCTTGGCGGCGCGATCGAACGCAACCCAGCACATGAGCTTCGAGGACACATAGTGTTGCGGCTCGCCACGCGCCTCCCAGATCCCCTGGTCGGGATCGCGCCACACCCGACCGGCGCATTCGGCCTGCGCCTGGACGATCGGCCACAGGCGCCGTGGCAGGCGGGCGCTGCGCCTGGTGTGCAGGAGAACGGAGTCCAGCACTGCGCCGTAGACGTCGTTCTGCCGCTGGTCGAAGGCCCCGTTGCCTATACGCACCGGGCGGGCGCCGGCGTACCCGGTGAGGTCGTCGCGGGTGGTCTCGGTGAGGTCGCGCCGACCGTCGATGCCGTACATGATCTGCAGCGCCCCGTCGGCGTTGGGCTCGAGGTCGGCCACGAACTGCATGAACTCGTCGGCTTCCCAGTCCAGGTTGAGGTAGTGCAGCGCCTGCAGGGTGAAGGTCGCGTCGCGCATCCAGGTGTACCGGTAATCCCAGTTGCGCTCTCCGCCTGGAGTCTCCGGCAGCGAGGTGGTGAGCGCGGCCACCGTGGCTCCCGTCGGCATGTAGGTGAGGCCCTTGATGGCGAGGGCGGAGCGCTGCAGGGAATCCCGGTAGCGGTGATCGGGGATGCGGGCGCGGCCCAGCCAGGCGCGCCAGAAGCGGGTGGTGGCAGCCAACCGGGCATCGGCCTCCGCCACGTCGGTGGGGGTGCGGAGGTCCTGCGCCCAGGACATCGTGCAGAAGGCCTTGTCACCTGGTCCCAGCACGTGGCGGGCCCGGATGCGGTTGCCCTCGATGCCGAGGTCCATGTTGGTTCCCAGGCGAATCGTCTGGTCGGCGCCGCTGGCGTTGGCGGTGTGACGGCTGTCGTCCACCAGCACCCATTCGGCTGGCACCCGCCCGTAGTCGAACACCGGCTCGCACACCACCTCGACCTCGACCTCGCCCTCGAGGCACTCCACGACGCGCACCAGCATGTGGTCGGCGTCGTCGTCGGCCGGAGGCCGGGTGTGGGGTGTGATCTGGTCCTCGCCGTGCCGTGGGCCCATGGTGAGCGCGTCGCGGACCACCACCCACCCCCGCGGGGTCTTCCATGTCGTGGACACGATGTTGGTGCCGGGCTCGTACACCCTGGCCGTGGGGACGTTGATACCGAACGGCCCGAACCGGAACACACCGGCCTCGCGGTCCAGCAACGAACCGAACACGCTGGGGGAATCGAAGCGCGGCACGCACAGCCAATCGACCGAGCCGTCGGCAGCCATCAGCGCCCCGGTGTGGCAGTTCGACAGGAAGGCGTACTCATCGATGGCCGGGAACGGCGAGAGCTCCGCTGCGCTTCGCTCCGGTCGGGGGCGGGCGTCGGCGGCGCTCATTCGGCGATCCATGGTCCGTGCCAGCCACCCAGCCCCGCGACCAGCTCGTCGGCGGCCTGCGGGCCCCACGAACCCTGCGGGTAGGTGTGCACCGGCGGCGGGGCATCCAGCAGCGGTTGCATGATGCGCCATGTCTCCTCGACGCCGTCCTGGCGAGTGAAGCGCTTGGGATCACCGACCATGGCTGCGTGCAGCAGCACCTCGTAGGGGGTCGGGCCCTCCCCGCCCTCCTGCGCGAACTCCATGTCCAGCTTGATGTTCTCGGGGCCGACGGCACCGGCGCGCCGTGCCGCGACCACGAACTGGATCCCTGTGGTCGGGTCGAGCTTGATGACCAGCTGGTCCGGTTCGGGGCGACGGTCCCGGGGGAACCCGAACCTCAGCCGCGGCGGCTCCTTGAACACCAGTCGGATCTCGGTCTGGGTGACCGGGAGGTGCTTGCCGGTTCGGATGAGGAACGGGACACCGGACCAACGCCAGTTGTCGATGTCCAGGCGCAGGGCGGTGTAGGTCTCCATGGTCGAGCCCGCAGCGACTCCCTCGGTGTCCAGGTAGCCCTCGTACTGGCCTCGCACGTAGCAGGCCGGGTCGGCCGCGGCGATCGAGCGGAACACGGCCAGCTCGGCGTTCTTCAGCGTGTCGGCATCACCGCTGGAAGGAGGCTCCATGGCAGTGGCGGCCACGACCTGCATGAGGTGGTTGACGACCACGTCGCGCAGCGCACCGACCGGGTCGTAGAAGTGGCCGCGGTCCTCCACGCCGAACGACTCGGCCATCGTGATCTGGCAGCACTCGAGGAAGTTCCTGTTCCACACCGGCTCGAGCATCGTGTTGGCGAAACGCAGGAACAGGATCTCCTCGAGGCCCATCTTCCCCAGGAAGTGGTCGATGCGGAAGATCTGCGACTCGTCGACATAGCCGTGCAGCTCGGCGGCCAGGGAGGAGGCCGAGGCCAGGTCGTGGCCGAACGGCTTCTCGACCACGACCCGGGCCGAACCGGTGAGACCAGCATCGGCCAAGCCCTTTACGACGGTGGCGAACAGGAACGGCGGGATCTCCAGGTAGAACACCGGCAGGCTGGCACCCTTGACGGCCCGACCCACGGCCTCGTACGTCGAGGCGTCGGCGAAGTCGCCGTGGACGTACGACAGCCGGTCGCTCAGGCGGCCCCACACCTCGTCATCGATCGTCTCGCCGGTGCCCTCGATGCACTCGCGGGCGTGCTGTCGGAGGTGTTCGATCGTCCAGTCGTCGCCAGCCACGCCCACGATCGGGCAGTCCAGCAGCCCCCTCCGCTCCAACCGGTACAACGACCGGAACGTCATCACCTTCGCCAGATCGCCCGTGATGCCGAACACCACGAAGACGTCTGCCGATTCATTCTCCGAGCCAGTGGGGGGACTACCTGCGGCCACGATCGACTCCTGCCACTCGAACGACGGGCACCATGACAAGCGTGAGGGCAGACCCATGGCCGATACATCACCCCGATCGGATGAAACCGGCCATACAGTCGATCGGATCTCTGCGCGGCCTGCGCACCGAAACGCGACCCGGCGTCAGTCCACGCCCTCCGCCGGTAGCAGGCCGCGCTGGTCCAGGACGTAGAGCAGGATGAACCCTGGGAGCACGATCACCACGGCCAGGACGGCCGCGACCAGGATGGCGCCGAGGGTGCCCGAAGGCGCAGCGGCATCGGCCACCTCGAGGCTTTCGGGGAGGATGTAGGGCCACTGGGCGACACCCCAGGCGACCACGACGCTGGCCACCGCGCCCATGGCCAGCACGCGAGCGCCGCGGTACGCATCGCGCACCATGAAGATGAGCGACGCCACCCCGCACACGGTGGACAACAGCACCAGGGGCAGGGCCCTGGTGGCCAGTTCGTCGAACAGGTAACGGGAGTCGGAGCGAAGGACGAAGATTCCTCCCAGCGCCACCACGCCGGCCGCAACAGCGGCACCGACCGCCCGGCGGTGGAAGTACTGCACCATGGGCTGGTCGGCCAGCCGCTGCGCGTCCCACACGAGGTATACGGCGGCCAGGTAGGCGACGACAACCACGGCCAGCACGCCGCCCAGCACCGAGGTCGGGTTCACCCAGCTCGTCCACGGATCCCCGGCCTGACCCCCCGCCGGCACCCGGCCCGAGGCGATGGCGCCGGCGATGGCACCCATGCAGTAGGGAACCAGCACCGACGAGAGGGCGAAGGCAGCCCCGAAGTTGCGGCGCTCACGGCTACGGAACACGGTCTTGCGAAAGGCGAAGCTGGATCCCCGCAGGACGATGCCCAGGGCGGCCAAGGTCAATGGGACGAACAGGGTCAACGTTATCGAGGCGTATGCCTCCGAGAACCCCGTCCACAGCACGACGAAGCAGAAGACCAGCCACACGTGGTTGGCCTCCCAGACGGGCCCGATGGAGTGGTCGATGACCTCACGAGGGCGGTCGCCGCGGCGTGCGCCACCGGCGACCAGGTCCCAGAACCCGGCGCCGAAGTCCGCGCCGCCGAACAGGGCGTATGCGGTCACGGCGCTGAACAGCACGACGGCCACGGCCGTGCTCATGACACCGTCACCTCCTCGCGTGCCGGCGGCGGCGGAGCGGGTCCGCTCGGGCCGTAAGGCACGTCCTGCTCGCCCACACCGCGCTCGCGGAACCGACGGCTCAGCTTCCGCAGTATCAGCACCGTGGTGATGCCGAGACCTACATAGAGAACGATCACGAGCAGGAAGGTGATCCATATGCCGGTGTTGGCGGTGGCGGCGTCCTCGACCTTCATGAGGTTGTAGACGATCCACGGCTGGCGGCCGACCTCGCTCACCACCCAGCCGGCTTCCATGGCGATCACGGCGGCCACACCGGCGCCAGAGGCGATCAGCAGGAACAATCGGCTCTTGGGCATGTCCCGCCGGAACAGCCAGCTCAGCCCGTACCAGACCGACAGCAGGAACAGCAGGGTTCCCAGTCCCACCATGACGTCCCAGGCCAGGTGCACGGTGTTGACCTGCGAGATCGTGGGGCGCTCGTCGGCGGGCACCGAGTCGAGGCCCTGGACCACGGTGGCAGTCCCGGTGCTCGGGTCCGACAGCCACGACGCCAGGCCGGGGATCTTGATCCCACCGCTGACGGTGCCGTCGGAGTTCAGCCTGCCCAGCAGTGTCTCGGGCACGTCGCTGGCGGTCTCGGGCACCAGCTCGATGGCGGCGAACTTGACCGGCTGGTTGTTGTACACCCACCGCGCCAGCGAGTCACCCACACCCATCTGGATAGGCGTGGCCACTGCCGCCACGCTGAACGCGATCACAAAGCCGAGACGGTGGTAGCGGTCGCGCCGCCCCCGCAACATGCCGACGGCATAGACGGACGCCACGAGGAAGCCCCCCACCAGATAGGCGGCGACCACCATGTGGGCGGCCATGAGGGGCATGGCGTCGTTGAAGATCACCGACAAGGGGTCCACGTCCACCACCTCGCCGGCCGCGTCGAGCGTGAAGCCCGACGGCGAGTTCATCCAGGCGTTGGCGGCAACCACCGAGACGCTGCCCAGGATGCCGGTGACGACCAGCGGTACCCCTGTCCAGAAGTGCGCCCACGGCTTGAGCCGGCGCCAGCCGTAGATGTAGATGGCCACGAAGATGGCCTCGGTGAAGAAGAACAGGCCCTCGAAGGCGAACGGGATGCCGAACGCCTCACCCCACTGCCCCATGAAGCGGGGCCACAACAGCCCGAACTCGAAGCTGAGGACAGTGCCGGTGACGGCGCCCACCGCGAACGTGACGGCCATGTACTTCGACCAACGCTCCGCCAACTGCAGGGCATCGGCATCGCTGTGCCTTATCCCGCGGTAGTTGGCGATGAGGGCCATGAACGCCCACGACACGCCCAGCGGCACCAGGATGATGTGACACGCCAGCGTGAAGGCCATCTGGGCGCGGGCCCACGGCACGGGGTTCACGGCCAGGATGGCGTGCCCGACCCACTGCAGGCCGTCGCCACTCACGGCGTGGCCACGCCCTGCTCATCGCAAGGTAGCGGTGCCGAGCTGCCGACCGCCGCCCGCTCTTCTTCGAGGATGCGCAGTGCGCGCTCCATGGCTACCGGTCGCAGACCGCCGAATCCAGGGCGGTACGGGCTGTCGAGAAACACGATCAGTAGCAGCGTGGCGGTGATGACCGCGACGACGGCACCGACTTGGATGCCTTGCACCACCGCTCGCTCCCCGCTGTCGGCAAAGAACATCATGAACACCAAGATGACGCCGGCGATGAGGAGCAGGACCAGCCACAGCGGCCCGGGGATGACGCCGACGGCGCCGTGTATGCGGTCGTTGCGTGCCGCCTCTCGGTCCGACGTCTGGTCGAGCCACTTGCTGTAGGCCGCCTCTCCCGAAGCCGACTCAGGGTCGACAGTTCGCAAGGAGTCGAACATCTCGATCCCCCAAGGGTTGAGAGCGTCGCCCAGACTGCCATCCTCCATCCTCGGCCACTCCTGGTGCACCACCGATCGCGCGTAGCACATCAGCTGGTCGCCCAGCGAGGTGGAAGCCGGAGCCGCCATGAACTGGGCAGTCTCGAACTGCTGGTTCACCAGGAGCGCCTCGGTCTCGGCGCCGCTGCGCGATTCGTCGTAGCTCGTGAACGCCAAGACGACGATCAGCCCCAGCAGGAGCGCGAACCCGGTCGCGAGCACACCGAACATCCCTGCGGCCCGATCGCCGTCGTGGAAGAAGCCGCCGTCGGGCGCCCGGCGCCGGACGACGAGGATGGCGGTCACTGCAACCGTTACAGCAGCGATGATGATGAGCGTCGACCACACCACGTTCATGGACTCGACCCCCGGCCGCCCCTCACCCGGCTGGCGGAGCGGGCTCTCGGCGTGTCCCGCGACGCCTGGTGTCCTGCTCGAGGTACTCGGCCAGTAGCCGTTCCTCGTCGACCTTGCGGGGGAAGAGGAAGAACACGAGGGCGGCCCCGACGACGATGGCGACGATGCCCGCCAGGTAGGCCCAGTCGGCGCCGTCCAGGAACGACGACGCGGCCGCGGCGGTGATCTGGTCGGCGTACTGGGGGTACTGCTCGGCCGCGGTCTCGGCGCTGGCGAACGACTTCGTGAGCTGTGCCTGGATGCTGTCGGTCACCTCGGCCTGGTCGGGGGCCGCGGCGATGGCGGCCGCGAAGGCCGAGGCGTAGCCCGCGGTCAGCAATGCTCCCAGGATCGACTGCATGATGGCGCCGCCCAGGTCACGCTGGAGGTCTGCCGTGCCCGAGGCCATACCGGCCCGATCCACCGGCACCGAACCGGTCAGCGAGTGCGAGGCGGGCGTGCCGGCGAACCCGACGCCGAGACCCACCAGGGCATACCCCAGGCCCACCTCCCAGTACGGGATGCCCTCGTCCCACAGCACCAGCATGACGATGAAGCCCAGGAGGCAGAAGGCGTAACCCACCAAGAGTGTGACCCTGGCCCCGTGGGTGTTGACGAGCTTGGCCGACCGGGGCGCGGCCACGACCATGAACACGGCGGCCGGAAGGATGGCCGCCCCGGCTTCGATCGTCGAGTAGCCCAGCACGTTCTGCAGGAACTGCTGGCCCACGAACATGGCCCCCATCAGGGCGCCGAACACGATGATCCCGGCGCAGGCGGCCACCCAGAAGACGCGACGGCCGGCCACGTTCAGGTCGTAGAGGGGCACCGCGGCCCGTCGCTGGCGGATCACGAAGGCGACCGCCGCGGCCAGGGCGATGGCGGCCAGGCCGACCACCAGCGCCCCCTCGTTGGGGACGGGTGCGAAGTTGATGGCCAACACGAGGGCGGCGACCAGCAGCACCGAGAGGATCCCGCCCAGGTTGTCGACGGGGTCGCTCGTCTCGTTCACGTGGCTCGGCACGAACACCAGCGCCATGACCAGGGCGACCACGGCCAACGGCAGGGTGATCAGGAACACCGAGCCCCAGTAGAAGTCCTCGAGCAGGAAGCCGGCGATCAGTGGCCCCAGCGAGGAGATGGCACCGCCGATGCCGGACCACAGGGCGATCGATCGGGTACGGGCCGGGCCCGCCCACAGCGCCGTGATCAACGCCAGGGTGGTGGGGAAGGCCATGCCCGCGGCCACGCCGCCCAGGATTCGGGCGGCCACCAGGACCCAGATCTCCGACGCAGAGGCGGCGATGATGCAGGCCGGGACCGACAGCAGGACCCCCAGCACCAGCATCATCTTGCGGCCGTAACGATCGCCGAGGGCGCCCAGGTAGAGCACGGACGCCGCCAGGCCGAGCGAGTACCCGACCGCCACCAGGTTGAGAGCGGTCTGGGACGCGTCGAAGGCCTTGCCGATGTCGGGCAGCGCCACGTTGGCGACAGCCAGGTTCAGGTTGGCGACGGCCGCCACCACGATCAGCGACAGCAGCACCAGCACGCCGCGCTGGGGGCCCGTCGCCGCCACAGGGGGCGCATCAGGGATGCCCGACACCCCGGCCGTAGCGCGGGACTCATCGGGCATCGCCATCCTCCTCACGGCCGAGAACGTGCCGGGGTTTCGGCGAGGAACATAGTCACGCCGGTCGCCGCCGGTCATCATCCCGAACGGATGAACGCCACAGTCCGTCCTGGGTCAGGCGTAGCTTGTGCCGGCGATCACCAGGCGTGAGCGCGCGCCTCCCGCGGGAGTCGTCCACCACCGTTCGACCGGAGATGTCATGAGCGACGAGCCATACGGGCCCGGAGGAGTTCCTCCGGTCCACGCGCAACAGCCCTTCCGCGATGCCTTCCAATCCTTCGTCTTCCCGGTCGATGGCATGTCACCGGATGCCGCCTACGAGCTGTTGCACACCGGACTGATGCTCGACGGCCGGCCGACGCTGAACCTGGCTTCGTTCGTGACGACGTGGATGGAGCCGCAGGCCGAGCAGCTCATCAACGAGACGCTGCGCAAGAACCACATCGACCACGAGGAGTACCCAGCGGCCGCCATCATCGAGGAGGGGTGCGTGCGAATGCTCGGCGACCTCTTCAACGCCCCGGACCCGTCCGAGGTCGTCGGGGTGGGGACGATCGGCTCGTCGGAGGCGATCATGCTGGGGCTGTTGGCCCACAAGTGGAGCTGGCGCCACAGGCGCGAGGCCGAGGGCCTGCCGACGGATCGTCCCAATGTCGTGTTCGGTGCCGAAACCCATGTGGTCTGGGACAAGTTCGCCAAGTACTTCGACGTCGAGATGCGCAAGATCCCGATGAAGCCCGACCGCTACGTGCTCAGCGTGGACGAGGTGGCCGATCGCATCGACGAGTGCACCATCGCGGTCGGTGCCGTGTTGGGGACGACCCACATCGGTGAGTCCGACCCCATCGAGGAGCTCGACACGCTTCTGCGGCAGGTGAAGGCCGAGCGGGGCTGGGACATCCCCATACACGTGGACGGCGCCAGCGGCGGGTTCGTCGCCCCCTTTGCCCACCCGAACTTCCTCTTCGACTTCCGGCTCGAGCAGGTGGCATCCATCAACGCGTCGGGCCACAAGTACGGGCTCGTGTACCCGGGCGTGGGCTGGCTGATCTTCCGTGACCGCTCGAAGCTGCCCGACGACCTGATCTTCAGCGTGAACTACCTGGGCGGCGCGCAACCGACCTACACGTTCAACTTCTCGCGCGGCTCGGCCATGATCCAGGCGCAGATGTACAACTTCCTGCGCCTGGGCCGGCCCGGTTACACGGCGATCGTCGAGACCATGCTGTCCAACGCCCGCTACCTCAACGAACAGCTCGAAGGCTCTGGAAAGTTCGAGATCCTCAACCCGGGGCTGGCGGAGCCGGTGGTGACCTTCAAGATCAAGGGCGACCCAGGCTTCGACGTGTACCACCTGTCGTCGCGCCTGCGAGAGAACGGCTGGATCGTGCCCGCCTACAGCCTGCCGCCCGACGCACAGGACGTACACCTCATGCGGGTCGTGGTCAGGCTCGACCTGAGTCGCCGCATGATCGACATCCTGCTCCTCGACCTGCTGCAGGCATGGGACGAGCTCACCGCCGAGCAGCCGACCAAGCGCGCCGCATCCAAGCCCGATCTGTGGACGGCACCACA
>Ga0268386_10004341_pt1 | contig 10424 bp, 11 predicted proteins | sample RVTome_15_FD_200260 | JGI IMG/M metagenome (GOLD analysis project Ga0268386, IMG submission 200260) | Soil microbial communities from uranium-contaminated site in the Upper Colorado River Basin, Wyoming, United States - RVT150D86... ... | reverse complement strand
CATACGGTCATGGAGCCGGAGTACACGGCTTATCAGCGCTCGCCCCACTCACGCGTCGATTGTGCGGACTGTCACATCGGCCCGGGTGCGGACTGGTTCGTCAAATCGAAGCTCTCGGGCGCCTGGCAGATGATCGCCGTGACGTTCAACCTGTATCCGACGCCGATTCCGACGCCCATCCATAACCTGAGACCGGCACGTGACACGTGCGAGCAATGTCACTGGCCGACGAAGTTCGTCGGTGACAAGCTCACGGTGCGGCCGCACTTCGAGGAAGACGAAACCAACACCGAGTTGCACACCATAATGCTGCTGAAGGTGGGGGGCCTGCACGGGCGCGAGTCCTCCGGGATCCATTGGCATGTCGATCCCGGCATCCAGATCCGCTACCAGTCCGATCCCAGCCGCGAGACGATCTACGATGTCGAGCTCACCGACGAAGCTGGCAACGTAACGATCTTCAAGGGCCCGGAGGAAGCTCCTGCGGACGGCGAAACCGTCTGGCGTACGATGGACTGCGTCGACTGCCACAATCGGCCGACGCACATCTATCGCCCGCCGAATACGGAGATCGACACCGCGCTCGACACCGGCCGCATCGACCCATCGCTGCCTTACGTCAAGCGCGAAGGCATGCGCGTGCTGCAGGCCAGATACGATTCGCACGAGGCCGCCCGCGACGGGATCACCGGGGAGATCAAGAGCTTCTATGCCGAGAACTACCCGCAGGTAGCGGCGAGCCAGGCGGCCGCGGTGGAGCAGGCGGCGAGCGAGCTTGGCAACATCTACGCCTGGAACGTGTTCCCGCACATGCAGGTCGACTGGAGCACGTACCCGAACCACATCGGGCACCAGGACACACCTGGCTGTTTCCGTTGTCACGACAACAAGCATCGAAGCGAGGACAAGCAGCGCATCAGCCGCAAGTGCGACACGTGCCACACAATTCTCGCGGACGGAGAAGCGGATCCGGAGATCCTGAAGACGCTGAATCCGTAACCGTGCGTGCCGCTACGGTACGAGGACACTGAACACGAAAATCCCGATCATCGAGAAGGCAATCGCGACCTTGGCGACCGCGCCGAGCAGCAGACCGAGCCAGGTCGCGATCCCGACGCGGCCGGCCGTGTCGATCCTGCCATGTACGGACAGCTCGCCAATGACGGCGCCGATGAACGGTCCAAGCACGAGCCCGACGAGGCCGAGGAAGATGCCGGCGACGGTCCCGATCGCAGCACCCCAGATGGCCCGTGCACTCGCGCCGACCCGCTTCGCGCCGAGTGCCGACGCTGCGATATCGACGAGCACCGACAGCAACGTCAGAACGGCGAGCACGGTCAGCGTGACCCAGCCGATCCGCGTGAAGTCGTCGATCCAGGCGCCGAGCAACATCCCCGCGAACATCAGTGGAATGCCCGGCAGGGCGGGCAGCAGGGTGCCGGCGACGCCGACCGCGATCATCACGATGGCGAGCACCCATAGCGCGGTCTGAGTCACGCGGTCTGCCTCAGGGTGCGCGCTGGCGCTCGTAGCGCTCGGTCAACGCAGCGAGATCCTCCGGGGTATCGAGATCGACGGCTGCGTTCGGCATCGAGACGTGCACCAGCCGATGCGCATTGCGCTCGAGCACTTCCTTGGCCCCGCGGTCGCCGCGCAGGCGCGTGAGCTCGCCAAAGCACCAGCGGGGAAAAATCGCCGGTACTCCGATCTGCTGACGATACACGCTGGCGGCGATTACGCTGTCCTGTCCCTTCCACGCGGACGCGAGTCGGCGCAGATCCTCGGCGGAGACGGCCACCTGATCCCCGAGCAGGACCAGCACGGCATCGCACCCCGGCGGCAAGGAGGCGATCCCGTGGCGGATGGATGAAGATATTCCCTGCTCCCACTGGCGATTGACGATCACCGAAGCGGGCGAGTGCGTCAGCAGGCGTGTCAGCTCACGCGAGTGCGCACCGATCACGACGGTGACCGCGTGACCGGCAAGCGCGACTGCCTGCGTCACGACCCGGTGCAACGCGGGTCGTCCTGCCAACCGCACGAGTTGTTTCGGCTGGCCGAGACGCGTCGACGCCCCGGCGGCGAGCACCAGCACGTGCAGATTGCCTGTCAGCGTATCAGTCACTCGCCGCGCTCCAGGGCATGGCCACGGCATCCATCGGTGGCCCGGGCATCGATTCTGTCAGCCGACCTGCCGTCTGGCAAACGACACGACGACCAGGCTGCGGACGATAACGCAGCGACGATTGCGGGCAGGGCCTGGCCTGTGGCATCAGACGAGCACGGTTTCCGGACGTATGTCTCATGCGGTAAGGCATTGGCGCGATGGACGCATACTGGTCGACATCCCACGGGGCGCGGCACGAATGCGCGATCGCTACGGTGCCGGATATTACTTCGCGCATCGTGCGGATCTGCATGGGCTGCTCACATGCTCGCGCGCTATCTGATCCGAAACGACGCGCTCGTCAACTACGTCGCTTTCGGCGAGCGTGACGGCTGGTCCGAGGAAGGCTGGTCGATCCGGTCGCAGGTGAGCGAGGTGCTCGATGAGTTCGACGGCTGGCACACGCATGTACGCGCCCTGCTGGCCGCCACGCCGCCCGAGCTCTGTTACAAATGGGCGCTGTACGATCGCGAGCCTTTGCCCCGCTGGAGCGTAGGTCCTGTGACGCTGCTCGGCGATGCGGCCCATCCGATGTTGCCGTTCCTCGGCCAGGGCGCGGCGATGGCGATCGAAGATGCGGCAGTGTTCGCCCGTGCGATCGTCGACTCTGATTCGATCGAGCAGGCGCTGCAGCGCTATGAGGCTGCGCGCAGCGAGCGGACGCGTTTCCTGATGCTGACCTCGCGCGAGGTCGTAAAGCGCTTTCATGCCTCGGATACGGATGCGTACGGCAGCGACTCGCACCGGACCGAGGAGGCACTCGGACTGTTCGCCTACGACCCGCTGTCAGTCCCCGTCTGAACGGGCCGACCCCCTGCGGCAGTGCTCGCGGCGCTGGGCGGGAACGGGTACGATCTGCCGTCCTCTGAGTCATCGCGATGCCCTTCATCACAGCCGACCAACTGCTGGCCCATGCGGTCGGTGACTACGTCCTGCAAAGCGAGTGGATGGCCACCCGCAAAGGCCACGACACCGTTGCCGCAGCCCTGCATGCGATCTTCTACACGGTGCCTTTTCTGCTCCTGACCCGCGATCCCACGGCGCTCGCGTTCATCAGCGGCACGCACTTCGTCATCGACCGCTGGCGACTCGCGCGGTACGTCGTGTGGCTCAAGAACCGTCCGTTTCCCGGTGGCCGCCCCTGGGCGCATTGCCGGACGACCGGTTATCCACCGGAAACGCCGCCGTATCTCGCCTCGTGGCTGCTGATCCTGGTGGACAACATCCTGCACGTCACGATGAACGGGATTGCACTCGCCTATCTGGTGTAGCGTCACCCGCGAGGCAAAGCTCCACCGCGCGTATCGCTCGCGCGGACGATGAATACAGAATCTGCCCAGGCGGCATGAGCGCACGTCTTTCCGTCAGCATCGTCGGCGCAGGGATTGGGGGACTTACGGCCGCCCTTGCGCTGCTGCGGGCGGGTCATGCAGTACGCGTCTACGAACAGGCGCAGCAGATCCGCGAAGTGGGCGCCGGTCTGACACTGACGCCGAATGCAACCCGGGTGCTCACGGCGCTCGGTCTCGGCCCGACGCTCGAGCGCATCGGCAGCGTGCCCTGCCGCGGCGCCGTGCTGCATTGGCGGACCGGTGCCGAACTGGTGGAGAACACCCGCGCAAGTGATCTCGCGGCGAAGTACGGCGCACCGTATTGCCAGGTCCATCGTGCCGATCTGCACGGCGCGTTATTGCAGTCGGTCGCGGCGCTCGACCCGGCCGCTGTCCGTCTGAACGCACGACTCGTCGACCTCGAGCCCGACTCACAGCCGGTCGCCGCACGCTTCGAGAATGGCCTCGAGATCCGCACCGACCTCCTCGTGGGCGCCGATGGCATCCGCTCGGCCGTGCGCACGAGCCTGTTCGGCTGCGAGCAGCCGCGCTTCACTGGTCAGGTGGCGTGGCGTGGCCTGGTGCCTGCCACGCTGCTTGGCGAGATGCCGCTCGAGCCACCCTCCGCTCTGGCGATCGGTCCTGATCGGATCTTCACCCGTTACCTGCTGCGATCCGGGTCGCTGATCAATTTCGTAGCGATCGTACGCAGCCGCGGTGCCGGAATTGAAAGCTGGTCCAGTTTGGGCCGACGGGATGAGCTCGTCGCGGCTTACCGGGACTGGCACGCGACAGTACGCGCGATCATCGCTGCGATTCCGCCGCAATCCTTGTACAAATGGGCGCTGTTCGACCGGCCGCCGCTGCCGACCTGGAACCGCGGTCGGTGCACGCTGCTCGGCGACGCAGCGCATCCGATGCTGCCTTTCCTCGGTCAGGGGGCGGCGATGGCCATCGAAGACGGGTGCGTGCTCGCGCGTGCGATGGCAGCGGGCAAGGATCCGGCCGAGGGACTGCGCCGTTATGAAATCGCACGCTGGCGGCGCACGACCGAGGTGGCTGCGAACTCCCGCCTCGCGGGTGAGCGCTTGCAGAATGCGGACACCGATCGCTACACCCGAGCCACGCACGTGAGCGCGGTGTCGCTCGATCTGCCAGGTTACGATGCGACGCAAGTACCCGTGTGAGGGCGGCATGCTGGCAGGCAGGAGCGCTTCGTAGATGGCCGTGCGCGCGGTTCTCTTGATGGGGGATCCTCGACTGTTGCAGGTCGCGGAGCGCATCGGCGCGTTCGGGACTGCGGAACTGCACGAGCTGACTACGGACCTGCGCGACACGATGGTCGCGCTGAACGGCGCGGGCCTCGCGGCTCCCCAGATCGGCGTGCCGTGGCGCGTCGTGATATTCGGCGTCGAGAGCAATCCGCGCTACCCGCAGGCTCCCGAGATACCGTACACGGTTCTCGTGAATCCGGTCATCGAGCCGCTGGGTGCCGCGATCGAGGAAGGCTGGGAAGGGTGTCTGTCAGTCCCTGGGATGCGTGGGCTCGTGCCGCGGTTCCGGTCGATCCGCTATCACGGTTACGATCCTGAAGGTGGGCGCATCGATCGCACGGTCCACGACTTTCACGCTCGCGTCGTGCAGCACGAGGTCGATCATCTCGACGGTGTGCTCTATCCGATGCGGATCCGCAACTTGGCGAGTTTCGGCTTCACGGACGTGCTGTTTCCGGACGAGGACCTCGCAGACGACTGAGCTAACCGTCCGCTCGCGACGCGAGCGCGTTCAGGCGATCGCTGGCGGCCGTCGCAACCACGCCTCGCGATGCACGAGATACCGCACTGCACGTCGCTCTTCCCGAGTCCATCCCTTCAGCATTTGCGACGGGTAGTGAAACTCCTCGATGAATCGGAGCCCGCATTTCTCCATCACGCGCCGCGATGCCACGTTGCCGATCAATGCACGGGCACTGATCGAGGGCACACGCTCACGGCGAAAGGCCCGCTCTATCAAAGCCAAAGATCCTTCGGTTGCGAGCCCCTGGCCCCAGCTCGCACGCCGCAGGCGATATCCGAGTTCGATGTCTTCGCGATTGAATCGGTCCCGCCGCAGATGAAACCAGCCTGCGAACGCGCGGTCATCGCACGCATCGGCGGCCCAGAATCCGATGCACGAACCGCTCGCATAGCCGGCGATCCATTCTGGCAGCACCGCTCGCTCGAGATATGCGCGAGAGGTCGCAACGCCGCGCGAGATGTACCGCATCACCAGCGGATCGGAGTCGAGTGCGATCAGTGATTCAAGATCGTCGGGCTCGAACCGGCGCAGTCGCAACCGAGCGGTCCTCAACAAAGTCGTGTGCTCGGCAGTCACGAGGGATCTGTGTGGTCGAGGCGTGCGCCCTCGAGCAGCGCCCGCACTTCCTCATCGGTTGTCTGGCCGAAATCGCGATACCAGCGGCCCACGGCGATGAAGGGCTCGGGCATGTCGAGACAGACGACTTCGTCGGCTTCCCGCCGCAACACCGCGCACGCATCGACAGGAGCCGTCGGCACGGCTACGACGATGCGGCGCGCACGTCGCTCACGCAGCGCACGGATCGCAGCGCGCATCGTGGCACCGGTCGCTATTCCATCGTCCACGAGAATCACCGTGCGATCGCGCACCTCTACTGGCTCGCGATCGCCCCTGTAAGTCCGCTCGCGCCGCGCGAGCTCGATGCGTTCCCGGTCGATCGTCGCGGCGATTTCCTGATCCGAGCCGGAGAAATAGTGCAATAGCGAATCGTTCATCACGAGGATGTCGCCGGACGCGATCGCGCCGAGGGCCAGCTCGGGCTGACCCGGCGCACCCACTTTACGTACGACGAGCACATCGAGCGGCGCATCAAGCCGACGCGCCACTTCGGCCGCAACGGGCACGCCGCCGCGCGGCAATGCCAGTACGCACACGGTCGGGTCCCGCGCCCTCGCGCCGAGTTTCTCGCCCAACATGCGTCCGGCTTCAGCCCTGTCAGCGTAGACCTGCATCGCCGCTCCTCACTCCCGGGTGCGTCGAGTTTGCGAGCGCGCTAATCTGCGATACGTCAGTAGATCTACGCGCCGGCGCCGATCGCTCGCAGCCTGGCACAGGAACTATAGCGTCGGCCCGCAGATTGTCCGTTGACAAGTACCGGCTCCCTGGGATTGGACATCTAGAGTGCAACCGGTTGCACCGCACGTCGAGTTGCCGCTGGCCGAGAAGCTGGTATGGCTGCGCTCGGCAGCCTGCTATCCCGGCTACGAAGGTCCGATCGAATGGGTCGAGACCCACTTCGCGTGGGTATTTTTCACGCACGCATACGCCTTCAAGCTGAAGAAGCCGGTGCAGATCGAGCGGCTGGACTTCAGCACGCTGGCGGCGCGCCACTGGAACTGCCTCGAAGAGCTGCGCCTGAACCGCCGCCTCGCCCCCGAGGTCTATCTCGACGTCGTGCCGCTCGCACGGTGCGAAGATGGCTCGCTGCGCCTGGAGACCGCAGGACCCGTCGTCGAGTGGCTGGTGAAAATGGTGCGCCTCGACCGCACGCTGATGCTGGATGCGCGCCTGCAGACCGGTGCGCTCCGCGCGCGCGAGCTGAACGCCGCTTTTGAGTTGCTCGGCCAGTTCTATCGCCACCAGCCCCGGATCGAGCTGATGCCGACTCTGTTCCGCCGGCGCCTCGAGGCCCAGGTGGAGCGCAATCGCGCCGCACTGCTCGACGTCGAGCTGGCACTGCCGAACCGCGAGGTGCGCGAGCTCACCGGGCTGCAGCTCGAGTTCCTGGCGGACCACCACGAGCTGTTTGCGAAACGTGCACAGGGACATGTGATCGTGGAAGGACACGGCGATCTGCGGCCGGAACACATTTTTCTCGGTACGCCCCCGTGCATCATCGACTGTCTCGAGTTCGACCGCGACCTCAGGATCTGTGACCCGGTCGAGGAATTCGCCTTTCTGGGCATCGAGTGCGCCCGCGCGGGCGCGAGCTGGGTGGGGAGCTTTGCGCTCGACGTGTATGCCGGCATCTGCGGCGACCGGCCAGCCCAGGCGCTCGTGGAGTTCTATGCGGCGCACCGGGCAACGAGCCGGGCCAAAGTCATTGCCTGGCACCTGCGCGATCCGGACTACCGGACGCTCGCACCGTGGTCGGATCTTGCGCTGGAATATCTGCGAGCCGCCCGCGCATCTCTCGATCGTGCGCTGCATCGCGCAACCAGTGCAGGCTCCACCTCCGGTACGCCATGAACGAGCGACCAGCGGGTCACACGCGCAGCTCGTCGGAGCCGAGCAGTTCTGCGAGTCCTTCGCCACGTTCGAGACGCTGGATCGCTTCTGCGATCAACCCTGCGGCATCCAGGACCTGAAGCCTGTCCGAGGCGAGGAATCCATTCGGCAGCGGCACCGAGTTTGTCACAAGCACCGTGTCGGGTCCCTCTTGCCCGAGCAGCGCCCCGGCAGTGGGCGTGAAGACGCCGTGACAGCCCGCCACGTCGATGTGTACTGCACCTGCTGCTCGGCACGCCGCAGTCGCGCGTAACACGGTGCCGCCCGACGCAATCAGATCGTCAATGATCAGCACGTCGCGGCCCCGAACGTCCCCTACCAGCTGGTCGCCGCTGACGACACCGCCGCTGCGTCGCTTCTCCATGAATGCGAACCCGGCGTCGAGGCCGAGCAACGTAACGATCAGTTCGCGAGCGAGCTGCGCCCGTTTTACTCCCCCGATGTCCGGCGACATGACGACGGGACTCCGGCGACCGCACCCCTGCAGCCAGCGGCAGAGCAGGGGCACGAAAGACAGCGCCACGCTCTCGCACCGAAACGCATTGTCGAACGCCGCCGGGTTGTGCACTTCCAGGGCGACGACGCGATCCGTTCCCACGGCTTCGAACAATTGGGCGACGTAGCGTGTCGTGATCGGGTCTCGGTGTTTCGTGCGCCGATCCTTGCGTGCATAGGCGAGGTACGGCAAGCAGGCGGACACGTGCGCAGCCCCGGCGTCACGCAGGGCGCCAATCAGAAACAGCAGGCGACATAGCCGGTCGTTCGCCGAGCCCTGCTCGTCGCCGTGCAGCGCCTGCACCACCCAGCACCTGCGCCCCCGCACCTCGACCAGCGGTCGCGTTTTGTGCTCTCCGCCCTCGAAGTCTCGTTCCTCGATCGGCGCGAGCCCGACGCCCAGAGCGCGTGCGACGCGCAGCCCGAAATCGCCACTCGCGCGGGGCGCGAACAACAGCGTCGCGGCACTCGAATCACTTTTCATGGCTGCCACTCCCGGGCCCGTCCGATCGCAAAAAACAATTGGCCGAAGGTGCGTGATTTTACTTAAGGTGGCCGTGCGCGGCGGGTCGTACGATGACTCGCCACCTTCCACGGACGCAGTCGTGAGCACCGTCACTCCAGCTGATCGGGAGCAGGGATCTGCCCCGGGTTCCGGAGATGCGTTGGTCGTCGTCGACGTACAGCGCGATTTCCTTCCCGGTGGTGCGCTCGGCGTGCCCCACGGCGAAGACGTCGTGCCGGTGCTCGCTCCCTACGTTGCCGCGTTTGCGTCGGCCGACCGTCCAGTCGTGTTCACCCGCGACTGGCATCCGCCGGACCACTGCTCATTTGCGGTCCGCGGCGGCCCCTGGCCGCCGCACTGCGTGGCCGGCTCCGCAGGCGCAGAGTTCCCAGACGAGCTCGCGCCGCCTCCCGGTGCCTGGATCATCTCCAAGGGCACCGACAGCGACCGCGAAGCCTACTCGGGTTTCCAGGGCACGGACCTCGAAGCGCGCCTGCGGGCCGCGGGCATCACCACGATTTTCGTCGGCGGCCTCGCCACCGACTATTGCGTTAAGGCGACTGTCGAGGACGGCCTCGCGAGGGGCTTCAGGGTCTGTTTGCTCGACGACGCCATTCGAGCAGTCGATGTGCATCCCGGCGACGGCGAGCGCGCGCTCGAAGTGATGCGACAGGCGGGAGCGGTTATGGGCTCCCACGCCGGAGCCTCGCCACCCGGGTGCAGGAGGGTGAAACGATGAGGAGCGCGAGAGACGTGGAAGCCTTGCTGAGCCAGGCGGCTGCCATGACCGACCGGCCTGCCCGGACGCTGGTGACTGACCTGTACCAGCTCACGATGCTGAGTGCCTACCACGAGCTCGGCATGCAACGAACGGCGGTGTTCGAGCTGTACGTGCGACGGCTGCCGCAGACGCGCAACTTCCTCGTCGCAGCAGGACTCGAGCAGGCCCTGGACTACCTCGAGCATCTCGCCTTTGCTTCCGACGAGCTCGAATGGCTTTCTTCCACGGGGCTGTTCCGTCGCGAATTCATCGATGCCCTCGCCACGCTGCGCTTTACTGGGGACGTGTTCGCAATGCCCGAAGGCACGGTGTTCTTCACCGACGAGCCGATGATCCGGGTCACGGCCCCGCTGCCGCAGGCGCAACTGATCGAAAGTCGCCTGATGAACGATTTGCATTTCCAGACGGTGATCGCGTCGAAAGCGGCGCGCTGTCGCCTCGCGGCGCCGAAAGCCCGGTTGATCGATTTCGGGATGCGCCGCGCCCACGGACTCGATGCGGCGATCTACGCGGCACGCGCCGTCTATCTCGCGGGCTTCGATGGCACCGCCACCGTGGAAGCGGGCAGACGCTTCGGCATTCCGCTGTCCGGCACGATGGCACATTCGTTCGTGCAGGCGCACGACCGGGAAATCGATGCGTTCCGCGCCTTCGCGCACTGCCATCCGCAGAATACGAGCCTGCTGATCGACACGTACGACACCGACCGCGGCGCGCAGCATGCCGTCGAGGTCGCGCGGGAGCTCGCCGGCCGCGGCATCAAAGTCCGTTCTGTCAGGATCGACAGCGGCGAGCTCGCAGAGGAGGCGCGGCGGGTACGCGCGATTCTCGATGCGGGCG
>Ga0268386_10004340_pt1 | contig 10425 bp, 7 predicted proteins | sample RVTome_15_FD_200260 | JGI IMG/M metagenome (GOLD analysis project Ga0268386, IMG submission 200260) | Soil microbial communities from uranium-contaminated site in the Upper Colorado River Basin, Wyoming, United States - RVT150D86... ... | reverse complement strand
GGTCGCGCGGTTTCGGCGCCTTGACGATCTGGCACAGCGTATAGCGAACCTGGAAAAAGGTGACAGGAAGGAATGAGCGACGCCACTGGCTCGATGACGACTGCCGAGATCATGGGATGGCTTCCGCATCGCTATCCGTTCCTGCTGATCGACGGTGTCCGCGACTTGCGGCCCGGTGAATTCATTGACGCGTGGAAAAACGTCACGATCAACGAACCGTTTTTCCAGGGGCATTTTCCCGGGCGGCCGGTGATGCCGGGCGTCCTGATCGTTGAAGCGATGGCGCAGGCGGGCGGCATTCTCTCCTACATGACCAGCCGCGAGCGTAACCTCGACGTGATCTACTATCTTGCCGGCGTCGACGAAGCGCGGTTTCGCCGCCCCGTCTGCCCGGGCGATCGGCTCGATCTCTGCGTTTCGGTCGACAAAATCCGCCGCGGTATGTGGTTCTACACCTGCGAGGCTACGGTCGACGGCGCGAGGACGGTCAGCGCGAAAATAACCTGCGCACCCGGGAGTATGCTGTGACGGTGCACAGCACCGCAATCGTCTCCCCCTCAGCCGTCATCGCCGATGACGTCGAGATTGGTCCGTATTCGATAATCGGCGACGATGTCGAAATAGACGGCGGCAGCCGCGTTGGTGCGCATGTCGTCATCAACGGGCCAACGCGAATCGGCAGGGACAACCGTATCTACCAGTTCGCATCAGTGGGCGACGATCCGCAGGACAAAAAGTATGCCGGTGAGAAAACGCGTCTCGAGATCGGAGATCGCAACACCATCCGCGAGTACTGCACGATCAGTCGCGGTACGGTGCAGGATGAGGGCCTCACCACTCTCGGCGACGACAACTGGATCATGGCGTACGTGCACATCGCACACGACTGCCGTATCGGCAGCAACACGATATTCGCCAATAACGCGACGCTGGCCGGCCATGTGCACGTCGGCGATTGGGTCATCTTCGCCGGTTTCTCCGGCGCGCATCAGTTCTGCCGCGTCGGGGCGCACAGTTTTCTCGGTATGTACTGCGGGACGAATCGCGACGTTCCGGCATACACCATGATGGCGGGTCAACCGGCCGCACCGCACGGAATCAACAGCGAGGGCCTGAAACGGCGCGGTTTCAGCAGCGAACAGATTCGCAATATCAAAAACGCCTATCGAATTGTGTACCGGCAGGGGCGAAAACTGGCTGAGGCGGTTCATGAGATCGAACTTCTGGCCGCCGAACAGCCGGAACTCGGCATTTTTCTCGACTCGTTGCGAACATCCGAGCGCGGCCTGGTGCGTTAGTGCACCCTGGACAGGTGCCGGCACCAAACATGCGCATCGGTCTTGTCGCCGGCGAAGCATCAGGCGATCAGCTGGGCGCCGGGTTGATCCGTGCACTGAAGGCCAGGAATCCCGCGCTGCAGTTTGAAGGCGTGGCCGGCAGAGCGATGCAACAGATGGGCTGCGCTGCATGGGAAGATGCCGAGGTGCTCGCGGTCATGGGGCTCATCGAGCCCCTCAAGGAAATCCCGCGCCTCCTGAAGCTTCGCCGCATGCTGATCGAGCGCTGGACGCGCAATCCGCCGGCAGTGTTTGTCGGCATTGATGCGCCCGACTTCAATCTCGGCCTCGAGATTGCGCTGAGGAAGGTCGGGATTCCCACCGTGCAGTACGTCAGCCCGTCCGTCTGGGCGTGGCGCCAGGGCCGCGTTCGCAAAATCGCACGCGCCGTCGACCGGGTGCTGTGCCTGCTGCCGTTCGAGCAGGCGTTTTACCATCGCCACGGCATTGCCGCGGACTTCGTCGGTCATCCGCTGGCGGACAGCATTCCGGTGGGTCTATCGCGCGAGCACGCACGCCGACAACTGAATATTCGCTCGACACAGGTGGTGGCCGTTCTGCCCGGCAGCCGCAAGAGCGAGGTAACGCGCCTCGGGCCGGTATTTGCGGCCGCGAGCCGGCTGCTTCTTGGGAAGCTGCCGGACCTGACCTTCGTTGCGCCGATGGCAAACGAGGCGCTCGGTTCGATGTTCAGGAGCCAGCTCGAGGAGGGCGGCGTCGCCGGACACTACTGCCTGCTGGAACGCAACGCCCAGACGGCGATGGCCGCGTCTGACGTCGTTTTGCTCGCCTCCGGGACGGCCGCCCTGGAAGCGGCATTGCTTGCACGCCCGATCGTCGCGGCTTACCGGCTCGCGCCGCTGACCTATGCCCTGGCGCGCTCGCTCAGGCTGGTGAAGGTCCGCCACTTCACCTTGCCCAATCTCCTTACGCCGGACCCGCTCGTGCCGGAGTTCCTTCAGGGGGATGCAACGGCACAGGCGCTCAGCGATTCGGTTTTCGGTTTGCTTCAGGACCCTGAGAGACGCGCCGACATCGAACGCGAATTTGCTAAACTCCGTGACCAGCTGGCACGAGGGGCGGACCAGCGCGCAGCGAAGGCCGTTCTCGAGCTCGCGGGTGCCGAAGGTGCGGCAGGCGTGTCGGGATCGAACAGCGGTTTTCCCGATGGACGGTCAGCACCTTGAGGTTCGCACCGAAAACCGCGGTTCGACCCCGAACTATGATCCAGGAATATTAACGGGCGCTGAAGGGGAGCGAGTGCAACAGGTTCAGTTGTTTCAGTCGAACGGACCGGTCGCCGGTATCGACGAGGCCGGGCGTGGGCCGCTCGCGGGGCCGGTAGTTGCGGCGGCGGTCATTCTCGACGAGCGCCGCCCGATCGACGGGCTGGCGGATTCCAAGAAGCTGACGCCGGAACTTCGCGAAGAGCTTGCACCGCTGATCGAAGCAAGAGCGCTGGCCTTCGCGGTGGCATGGGCGGACGCGGCCGAAATCGACAGGCTGAACATCCTGCAGGCCACTTTTCTGGCGATGCGACGGGCGGTTTTCGGCCTGCGCCTTTTCCCCGCGTCCATAGAAGTGGACGGCAACCGGCTACCGAACCTGATGTTTTACGGAATCCCGATGAACGGCAGCGCGATAACAGGTGGCGATGACAAGATTGCTGCGATCAGCGCCGCCTCTATTCTTGCCAAAGTTCATCGGGACCGAATGATGCATACGTTCGACCGGATATATCCCGACTACGGCTTTTGCCGGCACAAGGGCTATGCAACACTCGAGCACCGCGAGCGGATCCTGCGCTTCGGCCCGTGTCAGCAACATCGCAAAAGCTTCAGGCCGTTCTGCATTGCATAACCTCGGCTTCGATCGGCGGAACATGAACGGGAAGTCCCGACTTGCGCGATTACCTGGCGGATATCTCCGTGCCGCGTTCGACGGCCAGCGGATGAGACAGGATTCCTGATGGAAGGCGCGCCCGCACGCTTCGTTCACCTGCATCTGCATACGGAATACTCGATCGTCGACGGAATCGTGCGCATCCCTCTGCTTATGGAGAAATGTCGCTCGCTCGGGATGCCCGCGGTTGCACTGACCGATCGCAGCAACCTGTTCGGACTCGTAAAGTTCTATCGCAGGGCGATTGCGCACGGCATCAAGCCCGTAATCGGCGTAGACCTGCAGATTGCCAATGATTCGGACCCGGGAAAGCCGGACGCGCTGGTGTTGCTTTGCCAGAGTCTGCGCGGTTACCGCAACCTCACGCGGCTGGTCACTCGTACGTACCTGGAAGGGCAGCACCGGGGCGCGCCCATGGCGCGCCGCGAATGGCTGTCGGCGGAGACCTGCGCCGGGCTGATTGCGTTGTCCGGAGGCGTGCGTGGCGATCTCGGCCGGGCGCTTCAGAGCGGTCAGGCGGATGCGGTTTCCCGTTGCGCCGAGTTCTGGCAACAGCGCTTCGGAGACCGCTACTACGTGGAACTGACACGGACCGGACGTAGCGGGGAAGCCGAATACCTCGAGGCGGCGCTGCAGCTTGCCACCCGCAGGGGCCTGCCCGTTGTCGCGAGCAACGACGTGCGTTTCCTCGATGAGGGCGGGTTCGAAGTGCACGAAGCAAGGGTGTGCATACAGCAGGGTCGCGGGCTCGGAGACACGGACCGGCCGCGGCTTTATTCGAAGGAACAGTACCTGAAGAGCCCGCAGGACATGGCGGCATTGTTCCATGACATTCCGGAAGCTCTCGAGAACTCGGTGGAGATCTCCAAACGCTGCAACCTCGACCTCAAACTCGGACAGAGTTACCTGCCTGCGTTCCCGGTGCCGAGAGGCCTGACGGCGGAACAGTTCCTGCGATCGGAATCCGATGCCGGGCTTGGCCGCCTCCTCAAGCGAAAAGCAGCCAGGGAGAAACCGCCGGAAAGCCCGTTCAATGTGCAACGCGCGCAGTACGAAAAGCGGCTCTTCGATGAGCTTTCCGTGATCTGCGATATGGGCTTCGCCGGCTACTTCCTGATCGTTGCGGACTTCATCCGCTGGGCAAAGGACCAGAAAATTCCGGTGGGTCCGGGGCGCGGCTCCGGCGCCGGGTCGCTGGTGGCATACGTGCTGGGAATCACCGACGTCGATCCTTTGCAGCACGATCTGCTGTTCGAAAGATTTCTGAACCCGGAACGCGTTTCGATGCCTGACTTCGATATCGATTTCTGCATGGAAGGCCGCGACAGGGTGATTGAATACGTCGCGGAGCGCTACGGCAGGGATCGAGTGTCGCAGATCATCACCTACGGCACGATGGCGGCGAAAGCCGTAATTCGCGACGCAGGCCGCGTGCTCGGACAGCCTTATGGATTCGTCGACCGCATTGCGAAGCAGGTGCCGTTCGAAATCGGCATGACGCTCGAAAAAGCACTGCACCAGGAACCCGAACTCGCTTCGATGTACCGCGATGACGAAGAGGTGCGCGGCCTCATCGACCTGGCAAAGTCACTCGAAGGGCTGGTGCGAAACGCCGGCAAGCATGCCGGCGGCGTCGTTATCGCGCCCGACCGCCTGACGGATTTCACCCCGCTCTACTGCGAAGAGGGCGGCGCGCACGTTGTGACGCAGCTCGACAAGGACGATGTCGAGGCCGCGGGCCTCGTGAAGTTCGACTTCCTTGGCCTGAAGACTCTGACGATCATCGATTGGGCCGTGCAGATCATCAACGCGGACAGGGCAGACGACCCTCTCGATATTACCGAAATCCCCATGCAGGACGACAAGACTTTCGAGCTGCTGCGGGACTGCAATACGACGGCTGTATTCCAGCTGGAATCCCGCGGCATGCGCGATCTCATCAAGCGGCTCCGTCCGGATCATTTCGACGACCTCGTGGCTCTGGTGGCTCTGTTCCGGCCCGGGCCGCTGCAGTCGGGAATGGTCGATGATTTCATCAGCCGCAAACACGACCTGAGCAAATCCGAGATCGATTATCTGCATCCGGACCTGCGGCCCGTACTCGAGCCTACCTACGGCGTCATCCTGTACCAGGAGCAGGTGATGCAGATCGCGCAGGTTCTCGCCGGGTATACGCTCGGCGGCGCGGACCTTCTGCGCCGCGCCATGGGCAAAAAGAAGCCCGAGGAAATGGCGAAACAACGCGAAGTTTTCGTCGGCGGCGCCTGCGAGCGCGGCGTGACGGAAAGGACGGCCACGCGAATCTTCGACCTTATGGAGAAGTTTGCCGGCTACGGCTTCAACAAGTCCCATTCCGTCGCCTACGCATTGCTGTCCTACCAGACCGCTTATCTCAAGGCGCACTATTCTGCAGCATTCACGGCCGCGGTCATGAGCGCCGATCTCGATAATACGGACCGCCTGGTGATGCTGAAGGACGACTGCCGGCGGCTCGAGCTCACTCTGACGCCCCCCAGCGTGAACCGCTCGGCGTACCCGTTCAGCGTGGCCGATGAGAAAACCATCCTGTACGGCCTCGGCGCCATCAAGGGTGTCGGCCGAGGCGCCTGCGAAGCGGTGATTGCCGAACGCAACAGGAGCGGGGAATACTCGAGCCTGGGGGAGTTCTGCCGCCGCGGCGATCTGGAGAAAGTCAATCGCCGGGCGCTGGAGGCGATGATCAAGTCCGGCGCTATGGACGACTTCGGCGCCACCCGCCGAAGCCTGATGCACCAGCTTCCCGAGGCATTGAAGAGCGCGGAACAACAAGCGCGTGCGGCCGCCGCGGGACAAAACGACATGTTCGGGCTGACCGAGCCTCGGCCCGAAATTGCTGCGCCGGTCATTCCCTCGTCAGCCTCCGCGTCATCCACAATCGCCGAACTCACGGAATGGAGCGACCAGGAACTGCTCGCTCATGAAAAGGAAGCGCTCGGCCTTTATCTGACAGGCCATCCGTTCGATGCCGTACGGCACGACGCATACTTTTTCGTCGATGCGAAGCTTGCCGATCTCAACTCCGAACCGCCGCCGCAAAGCAACGGCGACCGGAGTTATTCGCAGGGGCGGCGCGAAGTCACCGTTGCCGGCCTCGTCATGGACATCCGCAAGCGCGGCAATCGCGTCACCGTCACTCTCGATGACGACAGCGGCCGCCTGGACGTGAGCCTGTTCAGCGAAGCCTTCCAGGAGTTCCGCCACCTGCTGTCCAAGGACGAGATCGTCGTCGTCGGTGGAACGTTGCGCTACGACGAATTCATGGGCGCCTGGCAACTGAACGCCCGCAAGGTTCTGCCGATCGACCGCGTCATCGAAACCCGCGCGCAAAGCATGATCCTCAAGCTTGCTCCCAACGGGCAGGGGCAACGCCTGCTCGCACGACTGCACGACGTGTTGTTGCCTTATCGGCAGGGAACCTGCGACGTAGCTGTCCAGTACACCGGGGCCGATGCGGCGGCGCGGCTCAATCTCGGGCCCGAATGGGCCGTGCGACCGAGTCGTGAACTGCGTGACAAGCTGATTGAATTGCTCGGGCAGGGGAGTGTACGGCTGCTGTACGCCCCTAACCGGGAAATGATGTAGAGTGCACCGTTGCACGGCACCGTTGCAGTTGATGTCGACGAAGGATTTCGATGGACCTGAAATTTCTGGATTTCGAGCAGCCGATCGCCGAGCTCGAGGCAAAGATCGATGAGCTCAGGTTTGTTGCCGACGATTCGGAAATCAACATCAATGATGAAATCCGCAAGCTCAAGGGCAAGCGCGACACGCTGACGAAGAGCATTTTCTCGAAGCTGAGCGCGTGGCAGATTGCGCAGGTGGCGCGGCATCCGATGCGGCCTTACACCGCGGACTATCTCGAGATACTGGTGCCGGATTTTCAGGAACTGCACGGCGACCGGATGTTTGCCGACGACCCGGCGATCATCGGCGGCATCGGGCGGCTCGATGGCCGCGCGATCATGTTTATCGGGCATCAGAAAGGACGCGACACCAAGGAGCGTGTGCGTCGCAACTACGGTATGCCGAAGCCCGAGGGTTATCGCAAGGCGCAGCGGCTGATGAAGCTTGCCGAAAAATACGGCTTGGCCGTAGTCACGTTCATCGACACGCCCGGCGCCTACCCCGGCGTCGGCGCGGAAGAGCGCGGCCAGAGCGAAGCTATCGCCTACAGCCTGTACCTGATGGCCGGCCTGCGCACGCCGATCATAAGCGTCGTGATCGGCGAAGGCGGCTCCGGCGGCGCGCTTGCGATCGGTGTCAGCGACCGGCTGCTGATGCTTCAGTACAGCATCTACTCCGTCATCTCGCCCGAAGGCTGCGCCTCCATCCTGTGGAAGAGTGCCGACAAGGCCGAAGAAGCGGCAGAAGCGATGCGCATCACCGCACCCAGCCTCAACGAATTCGGCCTGGTCGACGAAGTACTGCCCGAGCCGTTGGGCGCCGCGCACCGCGACCCGCAGGCCAGCGCCGAGGTCATCCGCAACGCCCTCCTCAAGCACCTGCAGGATCTCGACGAGCGGGACACCGACACTCTACTCGAGCAACGCCAGACACGGTTGGCCGGTTTCGGCCATTTCAAAGAGACCTGAAAGCAGTATTCATGATTCGCGCAGCGCTCCATGCCATTCAACGCCAATCTGCTGCTAAGAAGACTTCTCGACCTTCAGGGTGAGGTGACGGCGCGAAGGTACCTCGTCGGCTTCAGCGGGGGACTCGATTCTACGGTACTCACACACGCCCTCCGGCACGCGCCGGGACGTGGCGCCCCGATCGTTGCGGTGCACGTAAACCACGCTATGCAACCGGATGCAGAGGCCTGGGAGGAGCATTGCCGGCGTGTTGCAGAAGCGCTGCAGGTCGAGTTCATTGCGCGAACAGTGGAGGTTGTCGACGACCGTGGTATCGGTCTCGAGGCTGCTGGCAGGGAAGCTCGCTATACGGCGATCAGGGCGCTGATGCAGGAGGGAGATGTCGTCCTCAGCGCGCACCACGAAGACGACCAGGCGGAGACGCTGCTGCTGAACCTGATGCGCGGCAGCGGCATGGCCGGGCTGGCCGGCATCGGAGCCTCTCAGCCGTTCGGTCCCGGCCTGCTGATCCGACCGATGCTCGACGTTTCCCGCCAGGACATCGAGCGCTACGCGGGAGAGTTCGAACTTCAATGGATTGATGATCCGAGCAACCTCGATCTGCGCTTCGATCGAAACTACCTGCGCCAGCAAATCCTGCCGCGATTGCGCCAGCGATGGCCTGCCGTAACGGCGCGGCTCAGCCACAGCGCCGAACTTGCCGGTGAAGCGGCGCGCCTGCAGGACGAACTGGCGAGGCTCGACCTCCGGGAACTCGTCGAGACTGCGGATGACGATGTTGCCGCTGCGCCGGATCGGCTCGACATTGCCGGCTTGGCGAAACTGAGCTCGGCCCGTCAGCGAAACGTTCTTCGTTGCGCAATCAAGGCCTGCGGATTGCCGCAGGCCCCTGCGTCGCGGCTTCGTCAGATCCAGGACGAGTTGCTGCCGGCGCGCAAGGATGCCGGACCTCTGGTTCGATGGCGCGGTGCCGAAGTGCGACGCTATCGGACGAAGCTTTACCTGCTCAGGGGCTCACGGCCAGGGTGGCGCGTCGAGGCGGCAACGCCGCTGGTCCTTTACGGCGACGGGAAGGAAATCCACCTTGGACCGTTCGGCACGCTGAGACTTGAACGCGTCACGGGACGCGCGGAACCCGGCATCGATCCGGAACTCGTGGCGGAGGGCCTCACGCTCCGGTTTCGCACGGGCGGCGAGAAAATAAAGCCGTATGGGCGCAAGGATACGCGCCCGCTGAAAAAGCTGTTGCAGGAGCACGCCGTGGTTCCGTGGATGCGCCAGAACCTGCCGTTGCTGTACGCAGACGATACGCTGGTTGCGGTGGCTGACCTCTGGATTGCGGCGGATTGTGCGCGCGACGACGGATTCCGGGTACGCTGGAACAGCAAACCGTCACTCTTTTAGGCGGAGTTGCAGGCGAAATCGTCGGACCGCGTCGATGCCGATTGTCTGCCCGATAGCGATCTGATAACTTGTAACACCGTCTTTCATTCAAGCGACGGGAATCGAAATCTTTCGTTCCGGCCGCCTCCAGCGCGGTGGGCTTCGGAAGTATGACGAAAACATTGACAAGGGTTGGAAGAAAGGCGCGATCGTCCCGGATCGTGGCTTTTGTCTGACCCTTTGTTGTTTCCACCCGAGTGCGCACAGGGCACTGCATGACATCGTACGTATTCATCACCGGCGGCGTGGTGTCCTCACTGGGCAAGGGCATAACGTCGGCCTGCCTTGGCGCCATTCTCGAATCCCGCGGCCTGGCCATCAGCATGATCAAGCTGGATCCGTACATCAACGTCGATCCGGGCACGATGAGCCCGTTTCAGCACGGTGAGGTGTTCGTCACCGAGGACGGCAGCGAAACCGACCTCGATCTCGGTCATTATGAGCGTTTCATCCGCACGACCACCGGCCGCAACAGCAATTTCACCACCGGGCGCATTTACGAGACGGTCATTGGGAAGGAGCGCCGCGGCGACTACCTCGGGGCTACCGTACAGGTGATCCCGCACATAACCGACGAAATAAAGGAAAGCATCAGGCGCGGCGCCGGCGACGCCGACGTATGTCTCGTCGAGATCGGCGGCACCGTCGGCGACATCGAGTCCCTGCCGTTTCTCGAGGCAATTCGCCAGATGGGCGTGGAGCTCGGGCACGATCGCGTTGTATACGTGCATCTGACGCTAGTGCCCTACATCAAGACGTCCGCCGAAATAAAGACGAAACCGACACAGCACTCGGTCAAGGAGCTGCGTTCGATCGGTATCCAGCCGGACATTCTGGTGTGCCGTTCGGAACAGCAACTGCCGCAAGAGCAGCGCCGCAAAATCGCGTTGTTCACGAACGTACCGGAAAAGGCCGTCATCTCGGCCACTGATGTCGACGATCTCTACAAGATCCCTGCAATGATGCAGCGAGAGGGCCTTGATGAGATCGTTGCGTCCCAGCTCAGGCTCAAGCTGCCACCTGCGGATCTCAGCGAATGGGACGCGGTTGTCGCGGCGAAACAGAACCCCGACGGCGAAGTCAATGTGGCGATGGTCGGGAAGTACGTCGAT
>Ga0268386_10004338_pt1 | contig 10426 bp, 5 predicted proteins | sample RVTome_15_FD_200260 | JGI IMG/M metagenome (GOLD analysis project Ga0268386, IMG submission 200260) | Soil microbial communities from uranium-contaminated site in the Upper Colorado River Basin, Wyoming, United States - RVT150D86... ... | reverse complement strand
CAATCGCGGCGAGGGCGCCGCTCCTACAAACTCCATGCAGCGCTGGAAAGGGCGATTGGCACATGGATGTGCCAACGGCCGAAGGCCGGGAGCCTTTGAAAACCGCGCTTTTCAAAGGCGAGATGCAAGTGGGGCAGGATGCCCCATCTTGCTCATTCATGTAGGAGCGGCGCCCTCGCCGCGACCGATTAACGGAAGTGTTTCCTCACGTTGACCCCGTAGGTCATCGGCTGCAGGATTCGCAGGTTGTCCCGGCCCCAGAAGAGGTCCGCGCCGGTGTCGTGATAAACCACCGCGCGCTCGTCGGTGAAATTGTCGATGAAGGCCGTGAACTCCCAGCTCGCTTTCGAAAAGCCCGCGCGCAGGTCCCAGATGTTGTACGAGGACGTTTCGTCGCGCCCGCCATAGCCAGTGCCGTCGGGATCGCCATCGTTGTCGCGCAGGGCATTGAATGACTCGCCGGTATAGGCCGACTGCAGGCGAACGAAGGTATCGCCACCGCCAAACCAGTCCACCGGCCAGTTGAATTCCGCATAGGCGGCCAGGTTGAGGTCGGCAACCAGCGGCAACCGGGTGCCGGCGGGGATGTCCAGCGCGAGGTCGTCGGGATCGCGCTCATCGAAGACCTGGATGTCGTCGTCGATCTCGGCCTTGAACAGGTAGGTGGCGACGAGACCCAGCGAAAGGCTGTCGGTAGCCACATAAGTGAGTTCCATGTCGACACCATCCACGACCGCATCGCCGACATTGGCGATCACGGTCTGGAACGGCTCGCCGTAGGCGAAACTCGGGTCGGTCAGCTCGAGCTGCATGTCCTCCCAGACTTGGTGGTATCCGATGATGTTCAATTGCAGCCTGCCGCCGGCCCAACGCGTCTTCATGCCGGCCTCCCAGTTCTTCAGCAGGTCAGACTCGTAACTAAGCGGCAGGGTCGGGTTGCCGCGGGCCCGGTTGATGCCACCGGTCCGGAAGCCCTCGGAGTACAACGCGTACATCATGCGGTCTTCTTCGAAGAAATACTGGAAGCCGAGTTTGGGCAGCCAGCCGTCGTCGCTGCCGGAGGGCGTGGTGGTAACGGGCGGCGCGTTCTGGGGCAGATTGAGGATCCAGGCGCGATCGACCTCTGTGTCGTACCAGCGCGCCCCCATCAAAAGCTTCCACCGATCCGTCAGGTTGAGGGTAGCCTCGCCGAACACGGCGAGATCCTCACGCGTATTGATCTCCTGGGAGCCCCAACGGATGTTGCTCGGCTCCAGCGGCCCCCAGATGGTGTTGTACGCGAACCACGACTCCGTACGCGTGTAGTCGTCGATGGCGGTGCCGAAGATCCAGTGCTGGTCCGCCTCCTGCCAGAACAGGCCGGCAGTCCAGTCCCATCGAGAGGTGCTGCCGCTTAAGCGCGCCTCGAAGGTCCAGCGCGTGTCGCGCTGGTCGTTGGCCCAGGTGCCGGTCGGATCGCCATCGTCGAAGTCGTACCCGGTGCCGTTCAGCTCGCAGGCGGTGGCGAAATCGTAGATGTTGTAGGCGGCGTAGTAGGGATTGCTGCCGCAGCTTCCGCGCCCGTAGTAACCCAGCACCGAGTGGTAGTAGGCGACGCCGCTGGTGGCGTCGAACTGGTAGGCGGTGTCGCGCTCGAAGTAGGCCAGCGAGGCACTGAAATCCGCGAAGCCGACGTCGCCGTCAACGGTGATCTGGTAGTTACTCCACTCGTCGGTCCAGAATTCCTCTTGAAACTTGGTTGTCTTGAGGTCGCCCGCTGTCGGGTCGTAATCGGTGAAGCCGTGGATATCGGAATCGCTGTAGTTGACGATTCCTGTCAAGGACCAGGCATCGTTGAAATGCCAGCGCGCCGAAATGCGGCCGCCCACCCAGTCGGCGCTGTTGAAATCGTTTTCGACGATCGCCGCATTGTTCTTGCTGCCCGGCACGTACAGGGGGTCGTCCGAGTAGATGTTCTCGATGCGCCCGGGCGTGGTGGCGAGCACGTTGTCGATGTAGCCGGCGTCCTCGGCGGCGAAGCCCACGAGGCGGATGGCGAACTTGTCCTGCACCAGCGGGATATTGACCATGGCGTCCACATCCCAGCCCGTGCCGCCGTGGTCGATGCTGTGCAGGCCACCGCCCACGTTGGCGTCGAACTCACTGGCATCCGGCTTGGCCACGATGTAACGGATGGTGCCGGATTGCGAGCTCGCCCCGTACAAGGTGCCCTGCGGGCCGGCCAGGGTCTCGATGCGCTCGAGGTCGATGGGTCGGATGTCGGGTGATTGCGCGCCGGTCGTCAGCGGCTGCTCGTCGAGGTAGATCGCCGCCGAGGAGTCGGCGATGAAGGGCCGGACGGAATCCGCCAGCCCGCGGAAAACGATCTTCTGGAAACCCGAGCCAGCGCCCACCACCGTCATGGCCGGCACGAACTTGGCGACGTCCTGCAGACTGTCAATGCCGCTCCTTTCTATCTCGACCTGGCTGAAGGCCTGGATCGACTGCGGGATGTCCTGGATGTTCTCTTCGCGCTTGCGCGCGGTGACGATCACTTCTTCGAGCGCGCCGCTGTCGGCTGCCTCGCCCTGCTGGTCCTGGGCATCTGCCGCACCGCCGTACGTTGCCGCCAGCGATGCCGAAATTGCACTGAAGAGGGTGCTGCGCTTCCACCCACCGGGAAGCCGAGAACGATCGTCCGCCATGGTTTTCTCCTTCTACGCAAGCCGTGAAGGCTTTAATTGTATCGGTGTCGCCTGAAACGAATCTATACCGAATTAAAAGACCCGTCCACGAAAAACTTTGTTGCGGGAAGGGGCTTCCGATGAAGCGATCAGGCTTCGTGATCACCTGATCTCGCCGACTGAATCAGAAATTCCACCGCCGCCCGCACGGCCTCCGCACGGCTGTCAAAGCGTCCCGAATCGCGCACTTCGTCGAGCGCTCCGAGCCGGCCCATCAGCCTGGCCACATTAAACGTCATCCCCACGATGATGACGTGCTTATGCTCTTCTCGGGCGCGTTGGATCACCTCTTCCAGCGCGACGGCGGCGCTGCCGTCCATGTGCGGCACGTCCAGAAGATCGATGATCAGGACCTCGTACTCACCGACGTTGGCAAAGCGCCGAATGAGCTCATTGGCAGCCCCGAAACTGATGGGCCCGGACAAATGAAGGAACATCAACCGGTCACGGTGCTGCCGATACAGCGCCGCCGTTTCGTCGTCGAACAGACGCTCGTGGCCTGGATCGCTGATGGTGCGAATGGCGTTGACCTGCAGTTCCGCCATCTCCTTGACGAACACCAGGCTGGCGATCACGACGCCCACCCCGACCGCGGTGATCACGTCGACGAACACCGTCAGCGCGAGCACCACGAGCATGAGCACGAGATCGGTCCGCGGAGCGCGATGCAGACGCCTGAGAAAGCGCCAGTCGATCACGTCGATGCCGACCTTGATGAGGATGCCGGCCAGGGCCGCGTAGGGGACATGCGCCACCAACGGGCCCAGGCCGAGCGCGACGGCCAGCAGCACGGCGGCGTGAGAAGCGCCCGAGATGGGTGTTCGTCCGCCGGCGTGCACATTCGACAGGGTGCGGATGGTGGCGCCGGCCCCGGGGATGCCGCCCGCCAATCCCGCCGCGAGGTTGCCCATCCCCTGCCCCACCAGCTCCTTGTCCGAGTCGTGGAAGGTGCGCGTCACGTTGTCTGCGACGAGCGAGGTGAGGAGGCTGTCGATCGAGCCCAGTGCCGCCAGCACCGCGGCGTAGACCAGCATCTCGTTCAACAGGGCGAAGTCGAAGTGCGGGACCTGCCATTGCGGCAGCCCGGACGGCGCGGCCCCGAGGATGGGCGCGCCATCCAGCCACAACGCCGCCAGGGTACAGACCACTAGCGCCGTCAGCGGCGCGGGCACAACCCGGGTCCAGGCCTTGGGCATGAACACCACGAGTCCCAGCGCAAACAGGCCGAGCGCGACTGCCTGCCAGTTGGGGTCGGCGACGTCGGAAGGCAGCACCGTGAGCGCGTTGATCACCGACGGCTGGCCGGGATAGCCCAGCATCGGATCGAGCTGCATGATGATCAGGATGCAGCCCACGCCGGTGAGAAAACCGGAGATGACCGGGTAGGGCATCAGGTTGACATATCGCCCGAGTCGAAGGTAGCCGAACAGGATCTGGAAGGCGCCCGTCATCATCACGACGGTAAAGGCGATGGCGGGCTCGCCGGCGAACTGGGTGAACACAGAGGCCGATACGATGGTCATCGGCCCCGTCGGCCCCGATACCTGGCTGGGCGTGCCACCGAACAGGGCCGCGAACAGCCCGACGCAAACCGCGCCGTAGAGCCCGGCCTGGGGCCCGGCCCCGGAAGCCACGCCGAACGCCAGCGCCAGCGGCAGGGCGACGATGGCCGCGGTCAGTCCGCCGAAGAGGTCGCCGCGAAGGTTGCCAAGGTGCAGGCGGTTGGGTGCGAAGATTCTGAGTCTTTCGTGCATGGTGACGATGCGGTGGCTTGCGGGTAGTTCCGATCAATCCGGGTTGCCGCTGGAAGCCGAGCGGCGCATGGCACCCTGGAACTGCTCCTCCGCGACTTCGGGCGCCGTTTCCGCGGACGCCAGGGGATATGTCAGGATCTGCGGCGGAGCCACGTTGATCAGCTCGTACAAGGCGGCAAGGTTGCGCCGGAACAGGGCATCGAACTCGGCGGCGTCCGCAAGCCGCTCGCCCTCGCCGGGCCACCAGAACCAATCCGAGGCCTCGCAGATGGCAAGCTGACGCAAGACAGGCGGATCCTGTGCCTGGGCTGAGCCGGCCACCGCGCGCTTTGCAGCGACCAGCAGGTCCCAGGCGCGGTTCTTGGCGGGATCTCCGATCCAGGTCGACAGGCTGCCGTGCACCCAGCTTCCGGCGCACAGTGCAGGCAGGCGTTGAACGCCGGCGCTCTCCAGCGCTTGCGAAAACGTCGTGAGGTTCAGCAGCGGGTGCTCCACGAGTCGGGTATACAACGTTTGGAGAAAGTCCCAGCCGTTGCTCTCGAAATACTCCCAGGCGTTTTCCCCATCCATGATGATGCCGAGCAGCGGTGACGGATTGCCGGCGGCGAGCGCTTCCTCGCGGCGCTTTTCCAGGCGCCGCAGGAAATCGGCGACCGCGTCTTCGGCGGGCCATTTCGAATACTCGAAACCGATCAGGTCGGAAAGGCCGTCATCGCGGAAGAAGCACGCCGGCCCCTCGTCGGGTTGCCAGGCACAGTGATGGGGATGGTGGGCGTCCCCGAGCCCCGCCCGCCGCAGGCTGTTCATCAGCACCTGGCTGCCGCTCGCCGTCCAGCGGAAGTGATGCCGTGCCAAAAGCAGCAACGTTTCCTCGCTGAGCGCGCCTTCCGAGGGCCAGCAGCCCACCGGCTCGATGCCGAAGGCGTCCAGGAACACGCAGCGCGCCTCGTTGAGGTGCCAATCGCAACGCGCTACGCCGCCGGGGTAATCCGCCTCGGGCAGCGGGATCTCCGGCATGGCTTCGCGCGCCGATTCGAAATCCAGCAGCAGCGGAAGGATGGGATGGGCGTACGGCGTCACGGAGAGTTCGATCGCACCGTCGCCGGCCAGTTTTCGGTAGCGGGGCAGCAGTTCTTCCATGACACCCGCCACCATCGCCAGCAACGCGCGCCGATCGTCTTCGGAGAAGCCCCTTTCACGCCGGACAAGGTCCCGCGCCAGCGGAAGGTCGCGCAGCGACTCGCCCAGCCAGGCGATCACGTACCACTGCAGCAGGTCATGGACTTCCTGGCCGTCGATGACTCCCCCACCCTCCAGCACCGCCTTGGCCCGATCGGCCAGGCGGGAATAACGATCGAAACGGCGCTTCATCCGCTTTTCGTTGACGCGCAGCAGCTGGGCCAGCAGCTCGGCATTGTTCTCGTCCCCGATACCGGCGAGGGCATCGAGCACCAGGTCGCCCGAGGGCTCGCCGCGCTCCAGCAGAGCACGGATGCGCCGCGGATAGTCCTGCAGCTGTTCGATCAGCACGGGAGAAAAATTCACCACGGCCCGCGCACCCGGAACTCGCTCCAGGTGGGCCGCCATGTCGGAGTAATCCTTGATGGCGTGCAGCCAGGTCCAGGGTTTAAGGTATCGCCCGCCCAGCCGGTAGTCGGGCTGGTGCATGTGCCAGCACAGCACGATGTTCATCACGGCTTCCCCCTAGGCACGAACATTCACAGCATGTGCGGGCACACCAGCACGACGCCCTGCTCGGTGATCGCATAGCGCTTGCGGTCGGCTTCAGGGTCTTGGCCGATCACCGTGCCGTCGGGAATCTCGCAGTGCTCGTCGATCACCGCGCGCGTGATGCGGCAGTCGCGGCCGATTCGCGCGTGCGGGAGCACCACGACGCGGGTGAGCTTCGAGCCGACCTCGATGCGCACGTCGGAGAACAGCAGCGACTGACTGACCAGTGCGCCCGACACGATGCAGCCGCCGGAGACCATGGAGTTCACGGCCATGCCGGTGTGCTCCTTGCCCTCCAGCACGAATTTCGCCGGCGGCGCCTGTTCCTGGTAGGTCCAGATCGGCCACTCGCTATCGTAGAGGTTGAGCTCGGGATTGACGTGCACCAGCTCGAGGTTGGCCTGGAAGTAGGCGTCCACCGTCCCAACATCGCGCCAGTAGCTCTGCGCCTTGGTGTGCACGTCGTTGAAGGGATAGGCGAACACCCGGCAGCGCTCGATGCTGCCTGGAATGATGTTCTTGCCGAAGTCATGATGTGAGGTCTCATCGGCGGCATCCGCCTCCAGGGTCTCGATCAGGAATTCGCGGTTGAACACGTAGATCCCCATGGAAGCGAGCGCAACGTCGGGATTGCCGGGCATGGGCTGGGGATTGGCGGGCTTCTCGTTGAACTGGACGATGCGGTCGTTCTCATCCACCGTCATCACGCCGAAGCCGGTCGCATCCGCCAGCGGAACCTGGACGACTCCGACCGTGATATCGGCCTTGTTGTCCGCATGGAAGGCGATCATCGGGCCGTAATCCATCTTGTAGATGTGGTCGCCCGCCAGGATGATCACGTACTCGGGGCGATGCTCGCGCACCAGGTCGAGGTTCTGGTAGACCGAATCGGCAGTGCCAAGGTACCAGTACTCGCCCATTTGCTGCTGCGCGGGCACGATCTGGATGAACTCCCCAAACTCGCCGCGCAGATAGCCCCAGCCCCGATTGATGTGCTGGATCAGCGAATGCGCCTTGTATTGCGTAAGCACGAAGACCTGGCGGATGCCCGAATTGACGCAATTGGAAAGTGGGAAGTCGATGATGCGGAATTTTCCACCAAAGGGTGTGGACGGTTTCGCGCGGGTGGCGGTGAGTTCGCCGAGCCGGCTGCCGCGCCCGCCGGCCATGATGACGGCCATGGTGCTGCGGGTCAGGCGACTGACGAAGCGGCCGGATTTCCTGGGAATCAACATGGAGTGGCCTCGTTCTCCGCGTTTCGGGTGACTGCATCATGATACGGCCTGCACAGCACGATGCGCGCTTGGTTTTCGGCGCTCTGGGACATGGCCCGATTCTACCGCAAGGGTCGTGCTGCTATATTCTGGCCTTCCATGGGCCCACTACCCGAGGAAGAATCGATGCCTGGCGATCTCCCGAACATCATCCTCTTAAGCTTCCTCACCGCGCTGACGGCTCTGCTGCCAGCGGCGGCCGAAGGGGCTGATATCGACTGGCCGGCCTACGGCCGCGACCTGCACGGCACACGCTATCTTCCCGCGACCGCCATCACCCGTGAAAACGTCGCGCGGCTCGAACATGCCTGGACCTATCGCACGGGCGAGACGCGGCCGGAATTCAAAACGCGCAAGGCGGCGTCGTTCCAGGCGACGCCAATCGTCGTCGATGGCGTGATGTACCTGGGAACACCGCTGGGGCGCGTCATCGCCCTTGATCCTGCGACCGGCGAGGAGAAGTGGCTGTTCGACCCGCGCATTCGCCGCGACGTGACCTACGGCGACTTCGCCAACCGCGGCGTGTCCACCTGGCGCGACCCCGAGGCCGACCCCGACGCGCCGTGTGCCCGTCGACTCTACATCGCCACCGCGCAATCGCAGCTGATCGCCCTGGATGCGCGCGACGGATCACGCTGCAAAAATTTCGGCAAGGACGGCGAGATCAACCTGCGCGAAGGACTTCGAATCGCGCCGTTCGAGACCGCCGCCTACTCCATGACCTCTCCGCCGGTGGTGGCCAACGGCGTCGTGGTGGTCGGATCATCGATCGCCGACAACAGCCGGCCCAACCCGGCCAGCGGCGAGATCCGCGCCTTCGATGCGCGCAGCGGCGCATTGAAATGGAGCTGGGATCCGGTGCCGCAGGACCCGAAAGATCCCGCCTACGACGAATGGCGGGGCGAGATGGCGAACAAGACAGGCGGTGCCAACGCCTGGTCCGCGCTGTCGGCCGACCCGGATCGGGACATCGTCTACATCCCGACCACCAGTCCCGCGCCGGATTATTACGGTGTGATGCGGCTCGGGCAAAACCGTTACGCGAATTCCATCGTTGCCCTTCGCATGTCGACGGGCGAGCGCATCTGGGATTTCCAGACCGTTCACCACGACCTGTGGGACTACGACAACGCCTCGCCGCCCGCGGTTGTGACCATCACGCGCGAGGGCCGCGAGATTCCCGCCGTGCTGCAGGCCACCAAGACCGGCATGCTGTTCATCCTCAACCGCGAGACCGGCGAGCCCGTCTTCCCCGTCGAGGAGCGCGCGGTGCCGGCCAGCAACATCCCAGGCGAGGAGGCCTGGCCGACCCAGCCGTTCACCACCGCGCCGCCGCCGCTCAGCCCGCACGAATTCAATCTCAACGACATTTGGGGTCCGACCGAAGAAGACCGTGCCGCCTGCCGGGCCGCGATGGAAAAGCTGCGCTACGAGGGCCCCTTCACGCCCCCGGACACGAAAGGTACGCTACAGCTTCCCTCCTCCATCGGTGGCGCCCATTGGGGCGGGGTCGCGGTCGACTCTGCGCGGCAGATCGCCGTCGTGCCGCTGAACCGCGTCGCCATCATGGTCCAACTCATTCCCAGGGAGGCGTTCGACCGCGAGCGTTTGGAGTCGGATGATGTGAGGCTCGGGGACGATTACGAGTACAACATGATGCAAGGCACGCCCTACGTCATGCGCCGCCGTCTGCTGCTCAGTCCTTCGAACCTTCCCTGCACGCCGCCGCCCTGGGGCTCGCTGGTAGCCGTCGACCTGCCGACTGGCACCATCCGCTGGGACGTGCCGCTGGGGTCGATGCGGCGTCTCGCCTCCGCCGAGGAGGCGGAGCAGATCAAGGAGGAGTGGGGTTCCCCTAACCTGGGCGGTCCGATCGCGACGGCGGGCGGGGTGGTCTTCATCGGCGCGGCGCTCGACCGCTGGCTCAAGGCCTATGACATCGAAACCGGCGAACTCCTTTGGCGCGGATCGCTGCCGGAGAGCGCCCGGGCGACGCCGATGAGCTACCAGCTGGCCAGCGGCGAGCAGTTCGTGGTGGTCGCGGTCGGCGGTGGCAGCCTGTTCGGAAAGGGCGACTACCTGGTGGCCTTCAAGCTTCCCACGGCTGATGACTGACGACCTGGAGAAACTCGCCACCGGCCGCCACGGCGACCCTTTTGCTTTTCTCGGCCCGCACGGGAGCGGGCGGCGGCGCGTCTATCGATGCTTCATGCCGCGGGTCCGCCAAGTCTGGATTGGCGACGACCACACCCCGATGGTGCGGGTGCCGGACAGCGATCTGTTCCAATACAAAGCAAAAGCGGAGATTCCCGATCATCCCCTGCTGATCTGGGAGGACGGCCTGGGCGCCCGGCGCGAAGCGCATGACCCCTACAGCTTCGAACCGGTGCTGGACGCCGGGGCCATGCGTTCCTTCAATGACGGGAAGAACTTCCGCGCGCAGGACCTGCTGGGTTCCCGTCACGCGGAGATCGACCGTATCGGCGGCACGCTGTTCGCGGTGTGGGCGCCGAACGCCGGCCGCGTCAGCGTGGTGGGTGATTTCAACGGTTGGGACGGGCGCTCGCACCCGATGCGCTTCCACCCCGAGTTCGGCCTCTGGGAACTGTTCATCCCCGGCCTTTTCGAGGGACCCTACAAATTCGAAATCCGCAACCGGGAAAGCGGCGAAATCCTGCTCAAGTCCGACCCCTTCGCGCGCTGGAGCGAGCGGCGGCCGGCCACCGCCAGCCTGATCTGCCCGTCCGCCGCGCACCAATGGCGTAATTCGGACTGGCCGGACAAACGCCGTCAGGCCAATGCGCTCGAGAACCCGATTTCGGTGTACGAAGTCCACCTGGGGTCGTGGCGGCGCGGCGAGGACCGGGCGTTTCTCGACTACCTGACGCTGGCCCGCGAATTGTGCGACCACCTCGAACCGCTGGGCTTCACCCACATCGAGCTG
>Ga0268386_10004337_pt1 | contig 10427 bp, 15 predicted proteins | sample RVTome_15_FD_200260 | JGI IMG/M metagenome (GOLD analysis project Ga0268386, IMG submission 200260) | Soil microbial communities from uranium-contaminated site in the Upper Colorado River Basin, Wyoming, United States - RVT150D86... ... | reverse complement strand
TTCCAGGCGGTGGCGGCGCGGTTCTAGCCACGAGGAAAAGAAAGAGAGGAGCGCCTGGTCGGCGCTCCTCTCTAGATGCGCGGTTACTTCGCTTGCGGTTAGGGCTTGACCTTACCCGCGCCACGACCGAAGTTGCAGAAGTTCACTTCGTTGTCGAACAGCGTGTTCATCTGAGTGTCGGTGGAGGGCCGACAGGTGGACAGCAGATGCGTTCCGGGGTTGGTTCGAGGGTGGGTTCCTCTCTTTCTGATCTCCGGGTAAGTGGGGATGCTGCCGACCCGGCAACCGCGATCAGCAGCGGAAGCATCGTCATCCACAAGCAAGGACGTTCACAGGTCTCGGCTTTCGGGGGAGACCTGCAGGCGCCTGCCCACCGCCTTTCTGACAGCTTGCGCCGCAAGTATTCCGTAACACGGTCCAAGTCCCGGGGCTATCCAGCTATCGGGGCACTGGGGTACCATCGATCAACGGAATGGTGATGCCAGAACCCTTCACCGAGGCTCGGCTGCTGACCGCGAACGAGGTCGCGGATCTGATGCGTGTGTCCAGGATGACCGTCTATCGACTGATCAAGAACGGAGAGATGCCTTCGCTCCGCGTGGGCAAGGGCTATCGCTTCCGCGAGGAAGACGTCCACGACTACCTGAGGGGGCGCTACACCGAGGCCGGTTGACGCCGGCCACGTCGAGGGCTCCCGACACGCACGAAGCCGAACCTCCGCGAAGGAGCGGGGGGCCTGATGAACGAGCACGACCGGCTCGTCGACCGGGCCGCGCGCGATGCGCGGACGGTCCTGTTCGTCGGCGGGTTGGATTCCGGGAAGAGCTCGATGGCGCGCGCGACGGCCGCGTACGCGCTCCACCTCGGCCGGTCGGTCGCCTACCTCGACGCCGACGTCTCGCAGAAGACCGTGGGCCCGCCGGGGACCGTCGGCCTGAAGCACATCCGCGAGCCCGACGACCTCACGCACGAGCGGATGCACGCCGCCGACGCGATCGGCTTCGTCGGCTCGACCTCTCCGCAGGACCACCTGCTCCCGCTCGTGGGGGCACTCGATCGCCTCAACGAGCGGGCGCACGGCGAGGGCGCCGACCTCGTCGTCGTCGACACGGGCGGCGAGGTCTCGGGGATCCGCGGCCAGCAGGTGAAGTACTACAAGGTCGACACCCTGGAGCCCGACCTGGTGGTCGCGTTCCAGCGAGGCGAGGAGCTCGAGCCGATCGTCGGCGTCATCGAACGGTTCTTCGGCGTGGAGGTCGTCCGCCTGGGCATCCATCCCGCCGTCGTACCCACCACGGTCGACGAGCGGATGGCCCAGCGCGAGGATTCGATGCGTCGGTATTTCGATCAGCCGCTCCAGCGCTTCCGCGTCCGCCCCACCGTGTTCATGCCGAGCCTGCCGCCCCTGTTCGACCTCTCGCAGCTCGACCGCCTGCTCGTCGGCCTCTCCGACGGTGAGGGCGGATTCACCGGGGTCGGCTACCTCGAACCGGTATCAGGGAACGGGGGGCTCCGGCTGATATCGCCGGTGGCAGAGCCGCCCAAAGCGCTTAGACTGGGTTCCGTTCGTCTGGAGGAGAGCTTCCGAGCGAAGCGGGTCGACCTCCGGAACCTCTTCGGAACCGAATGACCGACTGAAAGGCGTGGATCGTTGCCGTCCCTCGTGAAGAAGCGCCGGAAGAAGATGCGCAAGAAGAAGCACAAGAAGCTTCTCAAGCGCACCCGGCACCAGCGCCTGAAGCTGGGTAAGTAGCGGCGGGAGCATCGGCGTGCCTGCGCCGATCCATGTCCGAACCCTCGTGGTGGGACTCGTGTTGCTCGCTGCATGCGGCGCCGACAGCCCGCAGGGCTCCACGGAGAACTCGAAGGAGATCACCTTCCAGTCGACCGACGGCGTCACCCTCTCCGGCCGGCTGTTCGGCCCCGACGATGGCACCGCGGGCGTCGTCCTCGCGCACATGCTTCCCTCCGACCAGAGCGCCTGGTACTTCTTCGCGAACCGTCTTGGCGAGCGCGGCTATCGCGTCATGACGTTCAACTTCCGCGGCTACTGTCCGGGCGGGGGGGCGGGTTGCTCTGAGGGCGAGAAGAACGTCCCCGCGATCTGGCAGGACCTCGAGGGAGCCGTCGAGATGCTGAGGAGCGAAGGGGTCACGCGGTTCGCGTTGGTCGGGGCCAGCATGGGCGGGACCGCGTCGCTCATCGTCGCGGCGAACCACGGGCGGGACATCGGTGCCGTGGTCACTCTCTCCGCGCCGACCTCCGTCGAAGGGCTCGATGCGGGAGCCGAGGTGCTCGCGGAGGTGAGCGCCGCGAAGCTCCTCATCGCCGGTCACGAGGACGTCGAAGCGGTGGAGGCCGTGAACCTGTTCTACGGTGAGGGTCTGCCGCCGAAGCGACCGGTGATCCTCACGACGGGCGATCACGGGACGGACATCCTCACGGGCAACAAGGCGGGGATCGCGAGCACCGAGATGATCAACTGGATCGAGCGGTACGTCCCCGTGTCCGGGTCGGTGAACGGATGAGCCGTCCGATCGTCTTCCTGACCGACTACGGCCGGAGCGACGGCTTCGTGGGCATCTGTCACGGCGTGGTGGCGACGATCGCTCCGGACGCGAGGGTCATCGACCTCACGCATTCCGTTCCGCGCCAGAACGTCCTCCGCGGGGCCGTGGAGCTCGCCCGGGCCGTCCCGTACATGCCGATGGACGCCGTCTACGTCGCCGTCGTCGATCCGGGCGTCGGGTCCGACCGAGGGGCGATCGCCACGGCCGCCGGCGCGGCGCTCCTGGTCGGGCCGGACAACGGGCTCCTGTCGCTCGCTTGGGAGGACCTCGGAGGAGTCGAGTCGGCGGTGGAGATCCAGAGCCCCGAGGTCGTGCTCGCGCCCGTGTCGCGAACGTTCCACGGCAGAGACATCTTCGCCCCCGCCGCCGCCCACCTCGCGGCAGGCATGTCGCTCGAGGACCTCGGCCCCGCCGTCGACCTGGCCACCCTCGTGCGCCTGGATGTCCCGGGTCCGATGGTGGCGGAAGGGGCCGTGGGCGCCCGTGTCACGGCGACGGACGGGTTCGGGAACGTGCAGCTCAACGCCACCGAGCGCGATCTGGAGGACGCCGCGGTCGCGGTCGGCAACGTTCTGATCGTGAACGGCCGGCGCCTGCCCCGCGCGGGCACTTTCGCGGAGCTTCCCGAACGCGAGCCCGGACTGATCGTCGACTCGGACGGCTATCTCGCGATCGTGGTGAACCAGGGGAACGCAGCGCAGATGCTCGGCCTCGCGGTCGGCGACGTCGTCGTGATGGAGGGTCCCTAGGGGCTCGAGCTCCGGCTCGGGCTCGGAAGCTCGCCGGGGCTGGTCGGGCCGGGGAACGGGCCACGATCCTGGTCCGCGAGCTGCAGCTGCCAGATGCCGGCACCGACGAGCAACGACAGCAACACGATGAGCACGATCCAGGTTGGACGTCGCACGCCGGCGAGGCTATCGGCTCATCGAGCGGAGCGCCCGGAGGAGGCCAGGGCGAGCTCGGTCCGCTCGCGCATGTCGACCATCGTCGCCTCGAGCTTCTCCGGGTGACCCAGTGCGCCCCGGAGATCCACCTCGAGTGACACCGCGCCGTCGAACTCCGAAGCGGCGAGATCCTCGAGGAACGCATCGAGGTCGAGCACACCCTCGCCGGGCGGTAGGTGGGAGTCCCATCCCTTCCCCGCGTTGTCCGAGAGATGCACGTGCCGCAGCCGTTGCCCGAACAGCTTCCGCACCGCGATCAGGTCGTGTCTCGCCACGGCCGCATGGGAGGTGTCGAGCACCAGGTGGGGCAGTCCCTCTAACTGCTCGAGGTCCTGGTTCGAATGGAGCGTCACGTCTCTACCGGCGAGCCGGTAGGGGAACATGTTCTCCACGCCCACTGCGACGCCGGTCCGCTCCTCGAGGGTGGGGAGCTCCTCGACGAGCCATCGCCGGAACGCGCCCTGCCAGCGGTAAGGAGGGTGCACGACCACCACCGGGATACCCGCGTCCGCGGCCGCCTCCACGGAGCGGTCGATCTTCCCGATCGGGTCGGTGCCCCAGACTTTCCTCGTCAGGAGCAGGCACGGCGCGTGCATCGCACCGACCGTGAGCCCGAACTCATCGGCGAGCGCGCGGATACGCGCGGGGTCCTGACTCTCCGGGTCCTTGGTCACCATGACCTCGACGCCGCGGTAGCCGGACTCCGCCGCGAGCCGGAAGGTACGGGACAGCGGCCGCGCGAAGAACGCGGCAGAAGAGAACAGAACGGACGGGGAAGTCATCCCGTCGATGCTACCGGCTGAACGCGCGACGGCGGTGCGTATCCTTGGCGCCTATGTGGGTCTTCCCGCTCGCCGCCGCCCTGGTGGCGTTCGCGTTCGCGGCCGCGCTCGGCCAACGGTTCGCTCGGAGCAGGCGCATCTACCTGGCGATGTGGTGCGGGGCGCTCGTGATGTACGGGGTCGCATCCCTGGCGGTCGCGGGCGGGGCGGCCGTCGGCTGGAGCCGGACGCTCTTCGAGGTGTATTGGATCCTCGGCGCGGTGCTGAACGTCCCGCTGCTCGCCGCCGGTGAGGTGCACCTGCTCGGTCGCGGTCGCGTGCTCGACCTCGTCGTGTGGATGGCCCTCGCATTCGTCTTCGCGTACACGATCGCTGTGACGCGGGGGGCGCCGGTCGATCCCGCCGCGCTCGCGGAGCAGCTGCCCTCAGGCAAGGAGGTCTTCGGCGACGACACGGCCGCCTATCGGCTGCCGCAGCTCATCTCGATCCCCTCGTACCTGATCCTCCTCGTGGGCGCGGCGTGGTCGGCGTGGCGCATGCGCGGCCGCCCCGACCTTCGTCACCGCTTCACGGGAACGCTGCTCGTCGCGGCGGGCGCGACCATCACCGCCGCCGCGGGCTCGGCGTTCGCGGCCCTGGGGAACCTGCCGGCGTTCTCGCTCTCGCTGCTGGCCGGCGTCGCCGTGATGTTCGTCGGCTTCCGGCGAGCGACCGAGTCCCGTCCATCCTCGCGGCGGGTGGAGTTTCCGACGACTTGATGCGGTGCTAGGCGGCCGCCTCCCACAGGGCATCGCCGGGCTCCGACGGCACGTCCCCTTCGATCTCCAGCGTGATGAGCACGCGGTCGAACCTCGATCGATCGAAGGGCACCTTGACCACCGTCATGCTCGGGCCCGGCACGAACGTCCCCGCCATGACGGGATCGACACCGTCGGAGAGCCAGATCACGTAGGCGAGCCCCGCCGGAGCCTGCGGCACGTCGCTGCCGACCAGGAAGAAGTGGTCGGCGTCGGGCGCGGCCACCTGCGAGACCGGCGCCGGGTCCTCGGCGTCGGTCCCGACGAGCCGGGCGCTGTCGGCGTCTGGGCGTTGTGAGTACCGTAGGGCCTGCGCGAAGAGCGCGTTCTGTTCCTGGAGGTTCCCCGCGCGGAGCACCTGCGAGACGGCGAGGCCCCCAGCGACGAGGACCACTGCGACGCCGGCCGCGACGCCGGCCCAGCGGCCGACGGGAGGACGCTCGCCGCGGGGTTCGAGCTCCCGATGCAGTCGGGGGAGGAGCGTGTCCGGAGGAGCGATCGGATCCGCGGCGAAGGCGAGGTCGGCCACGGTGTCGGTGAGAGTCAGCAGGGTCTCTCCGCATCGCGAGCAGCCCGGCACGTGCTCGGAGAGCAGGCGGTCCGCCTCGGTGGCATCCTCGCCGGTGAGACTCCTGAGGGCATAGCCCGCCATCAGCTCATCGATGCGATCGTGCTCTTCTGGATCCACCTGCGACCCCGACTGCGATCCCGGTCGGTCCAAGCTGTCAGTCCTCCGTCTCGAGGGCGCTGCGCAGCTTGCGGAGCGCTGCGAACGTCCTGGTCTTCACCGTACCCAGCGGGATGCCGAGCTCCTCGGCGATCCGGACCTGTGTCATGCCTTCGAAATAAGCCATCTCGAGCACCTGACGTTGTTCTGCTGAGAGGTCTGCGAGCGAATCCCGGACCTCCTGGCGACGCCGTGCGACGAAGTCCTCGTCGACGACGCGTTCCGATGGGTCTTCGCCCACGGCGGGCTCGAGGTTCGCCGCCCGGTCCTGCCGGGCCCGCATCCGCTCCTCCCGCCGGATCGTGTCGACCGCGCGATGGTGGACGAGCGCCAGGAAGAAGCTCCTGAACGCCCCGCGGGCGGCGTCGAAAGCCTCGGGTGCCCTCCAGAGGGCGAGGAACGCGTCGTGGACCACGTCCTGGGCCAGCAGCTGCTGTCCGAGGAGCCGGTAGGCGATGCCGTACGCCGTGGGGGAATACCGGCGGTAGAGCTCGTCGAACGCATCTCGGTCGCCTCTAGACAGGCGCCGGTGCAGCTCCAGATCCTCCCGGTCGCCGTCTCTCATCTTCTTGGCGCGCGACGCTACCATCGCCCTCATGCAACGGCGCTCCGTGCACCGGGTCGTCCTCTACTCGCGTCCGGGATGTCACCTCTGCGACGAGGCTCGCGAGACGATCCTTGCCCAGCGCGATCGGCTCGGGTTCGAGTTCGAGGAGATCGACATCGAGGCCGACGACCAGCTCGAGCTGGAGTACGGGATTCGGATCCCCGTGGTCGAAGTCGACGGGGAAGAGGCGTTCGAGATCACCGTCGACGCCGCGCGGCTCGCCCGCCTCGTGGGGTGAAAGCGACTGGCGGGGCGCGCTCGTGCACTTGTGAACGCATCTCGGATTTCGGCTAGGCTCCTTTCTCATGAGCACAAGGCCTCGCACGAGCACGAGGGCGCATCACCCGTGAGGGATCGGCCGATCCCCGAGGCCACGGTAGGACGGCTTCCGCGCTACCTGCAGGCGCTCGGCGGGATGGCGGCGGAGGGGATCGTCGTCGCCTCGTCGGAGGAGCTGGCCGTCGCCGCCGGGGTGACCTCGGCGAAAGTGCGGAAGGATCTCTCGCATCTCGGTTCCTACGGCACTCGAGGCGTGGGCTATGACGTCGCCTACCTGATCCACCAGATCCGGCGAGAGCTCGGGCTCACCCAGGACTGGGGCATCGCGATCGCGGGCATCGGGAACCTGGGGCACGCTCTCGCCAACTACAAGGGCTTCGGCGACCGAGGGTTCCGCGTGGCGGCCCTCGTCGACGTCGATCCGAGCAAGATCGGCGAACGGGTGGGAGACCTCGAGGTTGTGCACGTCGACACGCTCCCGCGGCTGGTGAAGGAGCGAGCGATCGCGATCGGGGTCATCGCCACGCCCGCGGCGGCCGTCCAGGAGGTCGGCGATCGCATGGTCGCGGCAGGCATCAGGTCGATCCTGAACTTCGCGCCCGCCCCGCTCGTGGCGCCACCGGGGGTGTCGGTCCGTTCGGTCGACCTCGCGGTCGAGCTGCAGATCCTCGCGTACTACGAACAGCGCAAGGCGGCGCTGGCCGACGTCGGGCAGCGAGGCGCGGCGGTGGCGTTCGCTCCCACGAGGTGAGCCCGACGGGCTACTTCGCGATCGTGATCCAGAGCACGAACAGGACTGCCAGGACCATCACCCCGAGGAGGATGAACTGGATGCTTCCCTGATCGAGGAGGGGCACCTCGTGTGCTTGCGCGAGCATCGTTCCGACCTCCTCTCGCATCGTCGTCATGCCGGTCCGTACCAGGGCGGGGCTGCCCCGCCGGTGAGGAAGTCCTTGCGCTTGCGCTCCGCGATGTCCAGCAGCGGCAGATGGACCGCGAACAGGATCACGGAGCCGGCGAGGAACATGTAGGAGTACTTGGGAACGCTTCCTTCGTCGTACTCGAGGGAGACCGTCCAGAGCGGTCCACCGTCCAGGAAATGGGCTTGGGCGACGGCGAGCTCGTTGCCTTCGACGGTCGCGAAGCGGAGGTCGTCGACCGCGAAGTCGACGCCGGTGACCGCTCTCGCGTCGGTAGCCTCGATCTCGAGCTCCGCGTTGGCCTCGTCGGCGAGGAAGTCGGTCACGATGCCGGTCAGGGATTGCACCTCGGCAGCGTTGCTCTGCCCGGGCTCCTTCCAGGGCTCTCCCGGGTAGCTCCCGAACGCCTCATGGCGGTCGCTCGTCTCCCCGGTCGATGCGAGGAGAGGCACCCAGCTGGGCTCCGCGCCGCGCGGACCGAGGTTGACGGGCGTGTCCGGACCCTGCGAATAGAAGCCGAACGCCCACATCGCAGAGAGCAGGATCATCCACCCGGAGAAGGCGACCATCAGCACCAGGTAGCCCATCCAGCGTCCGAGGACGGCGGTCAGGATGAGGTACACGCTCCCCACGAACAGGATGAAGCCCATGAGGGTGACGCCGGCACCCTTGACGAGCGTGCCGCAGTCGACGTTGAAGCCGAGGCAGCTCTCCATCTAGGGGTCCCTCGGGTTGGTGGTCGCGTTCTCGAGGGCTGTGGCGGAGGCCTCCTCATTCACGCAGACGTTCTCTTCGATCGGCACGTTCTCCGAGGAGAGATCCACGAGGTACACCACGATGTCGTTGATCTGCTGGTCGTCGAGGGCACCCTCGAAGCGGATGCTCCAAGAGGGCATCGCAGGAGGACGGCCCTCGGCGATCACCTGGTAGATGTCGTCGATCGAGTAGATCGCCGCGTGCCCCGTCGAAGGGCCGCCGCAGACCGTGGTCAGGTCCGGTGGGAAGTAATAGTTGGCGCCAGCCTGGATGATGCCGCCGGTCAGGTCGGGGCCGTGGCAGCGGACACAGCCGACGCCAAGCTGGTTCTCCTCGGAGAACAGCAGGACCGATCGTTCGCCTCTATCGATGGCCAGTTCCTTCAGCTCGTGCTCTTGGTTCAGGTTGGTCGACGGCTCGAAGATCCAGGTCGCCGGGATCCAGAGGACGAAGAACGCCAGCATGACCACGCTCCAGCCCTGGAGCTTCTGGAGCAGGGGGGTCTCGAGGGCCGCGTCGGAGGGGCCCGGTCTCAAGGCTTCGGGGATGTCGGGACCGGTCTCGCGGGTCCGCTGCCGGAGCGCCAGCCCGGCGATCGCGGCGACCGTGATCAGGGCGCCCGCGATCGCGAGCCCGATCCCGGCCGTCGTCGACAGTGCGAGCATCGCTCTCGTCCGCTCCTATCCCGGCGCCACGCAGAAGGCGCCTTGCGGCGGCTGGTCGATCGTGTCGATGCCGCGCGACGGTCCCAAGACGACCTCTGAGGTGTCGACCATGACCCGTCCGTCGACGACCTCCATGTGGAAGCGGTCCATGCCGCGGGGGGCGGGGCCGAGCTTGTACTCGCCCGCCTGGTTGTACTTCGAGCCGTGGCACGGGCACTCGAACCACTTCGATTGCCCGCAGAACGGGACCCGGCAGCCGAGGTGCACGCACTTCTGGTAGAGCGGCATGATCCCCTCGCCGGCCACGCCGTCCTTCACGTAGTCGATGTCGCCCTTCGCCGTCCCGTTGTAGGGAACGATGTAGAAGCGGCCCGACCCGACGTAGAAGGGCTCGCCCGAGGCGACGGCCGCCTTGATCTCGTCCAACGGGCCGGCGTCGATCAGCGCCCCGAACCCACCCTTGAGGTTCGGCCAGAGGAACGCGATCGATGCCCCGCCGAACTGCGCGCCGAACACCAGGAGCGACGTGATCAGGGACTTGCGGAAGAAGTCGCGACGCGACACCGCCGGCGCGCGGCCGGGTGGGGAGGGAAGGCCCGCGGCGCGCGCCCGGGTGGCGGCGACCGCTTCCTGCTGGCGCTGGTAGGACCGGAGCGAGATGACGAAGAACGCGATCGCGAAGATCGTGATCGCCAGGAGGGATGCGATCGCGGCGATGAGCCCGGCGGACACGGCGAGCGTCGTCACAGCTCGAAGAACACCCCCTGCGCCCACGGCCAGGTCCAGTTGAAGCCCGGGCCCCGGAAGAACGAGCCGATGATCGTGAGCACGGCGCCGAACATGAACATCATCGTGAACAGGGTGATCGCGATCTTCCTGTCCCCGGGCCTGTTGCTCGGGTTCCGGTCGACGTAGGGCACCGCTGCCAATCCCACGAGGATGAACGTCGGGATCGAGATCCCGGCGACCAAAGGGTGGAAGTAGCGCAGCAGCTCCTGCAGTCCGAGGAAGTACCACGGCGCCTTCGACGGGTTCGGGGTGAGGTTCGCGTTGGCCAGCTCGCGGAGCGGGGCGTTCACGAAAGTGGAGAACACCACGAGGCCCACGGACAGCACGAACATCGCGACGAACTCCTCGATGAGCAGGTGGGGCCACACGTTCACGCGGTCGCCCTGCTCGCGCTCGACCCGCTGGATCCCCTCGGGCGGCACGAGCGCGAGCAGACGGTGCTTGTCCGGAGCTCCCTTCTTGGGGGACGGGATGTTCCCGGTGGGGAGCGGCGCGGTCCTCGTCGGGGCACTCGCAGGAGCGGCAGCCACCATCGCGGCCTGGCCCTGTGCGGGGGCGGCCGCTGCAGCCGGAGCTGCGCCTGCTGCCGCG
>Ga0268386_10004336_pt1 | contig 10428 bp, 8 predicted proteins | sample RVTome_15_FD_200260 | JGI IMG/M metagenome (GOLD analysis project Ga0268386, IMG submission 200260) | Soil microbial communities from uranium-contaminated site in the Upper Colorado River Basin, Wyoming, United States - RVT150D86... ... | reverse complement strand
TAGGATCTCCGGCGTTCGCTCGACGAATCGCTGGAAGAGGTCGCTGGTCTCGCTGCCCGCCTCGAGGAGGTGGCCGGGGAGAAAGGCCGGCTTGCGATCGATCTCAGCGCCGCCCAGGGCGAGCTCCAGATGGCGCGGGCGCAGCGGGAAGCCGTCGCGGCCCAGCTCAAAGCGAGCGTCGCACGCGCGCACATGCTCGGGCGCAGTCAGACGGAAAGAATCGGACAGCTCCAGGACAGGCTCGACCAGGCGCGTCCGACCGCCGAGAGCGAGCAGCAGAGCACCCGAATCGGTTCCAGCGATACGTCGCCTGCCGCTGCGGGACCGATCGCCGGGGATGGAGACCAGGCCAGACTCGCGTCGATGGTGGACGCCTCGGTGCGCAGCGTCGAAGCGCTCACGCGCGCGTCCAGCATCGCCGACCTGCTCGGCGCCCTGGCCGAGCAGCTGTCGGCGGAGTTCAGCCGGGTGGCCGTCTTCCGGGTTCAGGCCGATCGGCTTCAGGGCGAGCATCAGGTCGGTTTCGACTACACGACCGAGGTCAGGAAGATTGCGATGCCGCTCAGCGTCGACTCCCTGCTCACGCGCGTGGTGGGCTCCGGCGAGATGGAGCGTCTGACGGCCGCCGATCTGGCCGACGACAGCAAAGGCACGCCGTTTCGCGGCAAGCCGACCGCCGCCATCGCCCTGCCCGTCGTGCTCCGCGGGGACACCGTTGCGGTCGTCTACCTGGACGATTGGAATCAGTCCGCGCTGGCGCCCGGCCGCGGATCGGAGGAATCGAGCGTCCTGTTTGCCAGGCTCGTCGTCCGGCACGCCGGCGTGCTGTTCATCGGCCACGCGCACGAAATGCGAGTCGTGACCGAGCTGCGGGAGTACGCATCCCGGCTGCTGGAGGGGGCGGAACAGATGTACGCCGCCGACGCCGACGCGCGGATGAGTCCCGAAGCGATGCGGAGCCGGCTCGACGACAACCTCGCCTGCGCCCGTCAGCTCTTCGCGCAGCGCGCATCGCTCGAAGGACCTGTGGCCGCCGGGTTGCTCGAGGAGCAGCTCGCCGCGAAAATCGAGGCGGACCCGACGCTGCCCTTCGTCCGGGATCTTGCCGCCCTCGCCGTACGCGCCCGGGAGGCAGAGGCCAGGCGGGCTGCCGAGGCGTGTTAGTGAGTCGTGAGTCGTGACTCATGCGTAGACTCAGAACTCAAAACCCGGAACTCAAAACTTAGACCTCACCCGGCGCTGCGCTATCCTTGTGGGAATCGAGGAGACGCCGATGAGGATTCCCCTGGTGCTCGCTGCGCGCGCTGTCACAATGCCGCTCGTGCTCGTCGCAGCAGCGTGCGAGGGCGGCAGGATTGGCGACACTCCCGCCGCGCTCTCCCCGGAGGCACACGCCGCGCAGGTCCAGGCCTGGCGGGACAAGCACGAAGCCGACTACCGGCGTGACTTCGTGAGCATCTCCGGCCTGCACTTCCTCGAGCCTGGCACACACACGATCGGCCGTGACAGCCGCAACGACATCGCGTTGTCTGCCGGAGTGCCGCCGAGAATCGGCACGCTTACGGTCGCCGATGGCCTCGTCCGATTCGAGCCCGAGCCTGGTGTCGGCGTGGTGCAGGGAAGCGAGCCGGTGACCGGTCCTGTGACACTGAAGGAACAAGGGAGCCGGTCCGCCCAAGAGATCGTGATTGGAGATGTGCGCCTGGTCGTTCACGAGAGCGGCGAGCGGCTCTCGCTGCGCGTTCGCGACCCGAACGGCGAGCTCGCGACCGGGTTCCAGGGCTTCAGGTGGTTTCCGATCGACGCGGCGCATCGCGTGACCGCGCGCTTCATCCCGGATCCGGAGCCCCGGAAACTGTCCGTGCTCAACACCTTCAACGATGTGACCACGTACGCGACCGACGGAGTCGTGGAGTTCGAGCTGCAGGGCCGAACGCTCCGGCTCCGGCCGTTCACGACCCGGCCGGGACGCTTCTACTTCGTTTTCAAGGACGCCTCGAGCGGCGAGGAAACCTACGCGACCGGCCGCTTCCTGTACTCGAACCTCGAGGACGATGGAACGACGGTCCTGGACTTCAACGAGGCTTACAACCCTCCATGCGCGTTCAATCCGTACACGACCTGTCCGATTCCGTTGAAGGAGAACGTCCTCCCCGTGAAGATCCTCGCGGGCGAGCAGGACTATCCGGTCGAGGTCAAGCTGCCGGTGTCGAAGTTCTGAGGCGCCTCATGTCTCTTCACGGCCTTCCCTGGCTGGTCGCGCTGGCCATCTCCGCACCGCTCGCGGTTGTTTTCACGGTCTCAGAGCCGGGATCGGCTCAGAGCGGCCCGGTGCAGGCGTTCGTCGGCGCGACGGTCATCGACGGCACTGGCGCTGCGCCGATCCGGAACGCCGTGATCGTGGTTCGCAACGGGGTGATCGCTGCTCTCGGACCCGCGGACGATGTCGATGTGCCTGAAGGTGCGGCGCGAATCGATTCGGCCGGAAAGACGATCGTCCCCGGCTTGATCAACGCGCACGGCCACGTCGGATCCGCCGATGGCCTCGACACGAGCCCGCAGGTCAACACGGACACGAACGTCGCACGGCAGCTCGCGCTCTACGCGCGTTATGGCGTCACAACGGTCGTGAGCCTGGGCGATGATCGGGAAGCGGGGTTCCGGGCGCGCGCCGCCAGCTCGAACGCCGCCATCGATCGGGCCCGCCTCTACGTTGCCGGACCCGTCGTCACCGCGACGACGCCGGACGAAGCCCGGAAGGCCGTCGAAGCCGCGGCAGCTCTGAAGCCGGACTGGATCAAGATCCGCGTGGACGACAATCTCGGGGCGACCCGGAAGACGACGCCCGAGGTGTATCGAACCGTCATCGAACAGGCGCACGCCCGCGGTCTGCGGGTGGCCGCGCACATCTTCTACCTGGCGGACGCCAAGGCGCTGCTCCGCGCGGGGGTGGACTTCCTGGCGCACAGCGTGCGGGACCGCGATGTGGACCGGGAGCTCATCGATCTGATGAAGGCGCGCGGCGTGTGTCTCAGTCCCACGCTGATGCGCGAGGTGTCGACGTTCGTGTACGAGTCGCGACCCGCCTTCTTCGATGATCCGTTCTTCACGCGGGATGCGGATCCGGAGGTGGTGGCGGCGCTCGACGATCCCGGGCGGCAGGCCAAGGTGGCGGCCAGCCGGTCGGCGCAGGCCTACAAGAAGGCGCTCGAGGTCGCCCGCCGCAACGTGAAAGCGCTGCACGATGCCGGCGTGAGCCTCGCGTTCGGTACCGATACGGGTCCGCCAGCGCGGTTCCAGGGATACTTCGAGCAACTCGAGCTCGAGGAGCTCGTGAAGGCCGGTCTGACCCCCGCCGAAGCGCTCTCGTCGGCCACCGGCGACGCCGCGCGTTGCATGGGTCTCGCCGATCGCCTCGGCACTCTTCAGCGAGGCCGTCACGCGGATTTCATCGTGCTGACCCGCAATCCGCTCGAAGACGTCCGCCACACGCGGACGATTGAGTCGGTGTGGGTCGGGGGGAATCGGGTCCCTGAGTCCCTGAGTCCCGGGCCCCGGGTCCCTTAGTCCGGGTCCCGGGTCCCGGGTCCCTCAGTCCGGGTCCCGGGTCCCGCGCCCTGCGTCCCGCGTCCGCCGTCCCGCGTCCCGCGCCCCGCGTCCCGCTCTAGCCGATCGGCGGCGGCCAGGAGCAGGTGTTCGAGCTGGCGCGCGCAGGCGCGGTACACCTCGCAGGAGCACCCGTAGGGATCTTCGACTATCTCGCCGGTCCCGGCGTATTCGCCGAGCAGCTCGACCCGGCCATCGGGCGCCAGCCGGTTCACGTCGCGTGTGACGATGCCGTCCATCGTGAGGATCAGGTCGGCGTCGAGCCCGTAGAGGTTCCTGGCACGGTGGGTGGACAGATCGAGGTCGAACTCCTCGCGCGCGACCCGGACCGCGTCGGCCGTGGCGCGGTTGCCATCGAGTGCGATCGTGCCGGCCGATCCGATCTCGAGGGCAGCCAGCGGCGGACGCGACGCTGCGATCCGTCTGAAGAGCGCCTCGGCGATCGGGCTCCGGCAGATGTTTCCGGCACACACGAACAGGATGCTGCGCACGACGGGATTGTCGCATGCCGCCGCTCGGGGGACGAAGACCCGCGTGCAACGAACAGGAGGACAGGAGTGCAAGAGACGACAATCTTCAGGAACTCCTGATCTCCTATCCTCCTGTTCAAGAGCGCCGGCGGGCCAGGAACGGCAGCGTATAATCCGCGGATGCGCAAACAGTCCGCCTTGTCGTTGTCGAAATTGAGTCTGGCCGCCTTCGCGTCCATTGTCGCGGCGCTCGCAGTCCCTGACACCGTGCTCGCGCAGGCGGTGCGGCCACCGGAGGTGCGCTTCACAACCGATGAGGCGTTCGATGCGGCGGGGATCCCGCCCTACGAAGGGAATCATGACGAGGTGTACCGCCACATCGAGGCGAACATCGCGGACCACGTGAAACAGCTGCAGCGGTGGGTCCGGCAGCAGTCGGTGAGCGCGCAGAATCGCGGGATCGGCGAGATGGCGGAACTGGTCGCGGGCGACCTCCGCCAGCTCGGGTTCAAGGAAGTGGCGCTCGTCCCGACCAACGGACACCCGGGTGTCTTCGGCTTCTACGACGCGGGCGCTCCGCGGACGCTCGTCATCTACATGATGTACGACGTGCAGCCGGAAGAGACCGGGTGGAAGGTCCCGGCTTTCGACGGCGCGCTCGTGGATCACGATCTCGGACGCGTGTTGATGGCCCGCGGGGCGACCAATCAGAAAGGCCCGGAGCGCGCCTTCCTCAATGCGATCGACTCGATCATCAGGACGCGCGGCAAGCTGCCGGTCAACCTGCTCGTGGTCGCCGAAGGCGAAGAAGAACTGGGATCGCCGAACTACCCGCAGGTCATCGACAAGTACGAGGAAAGGCTGAAGAAGGCTCACGGCGTGTACTTCCCGATGAATTCACAGGACGGCACCGGGGCGGTGTCGCTGCCGCTGGGCGTCAAGGGCATCCTGGTCGCCGAGCTCGAAGCCGCTGGCGGCGCGCACGGCGGGCCGAAGAACGCGGAAATCCACAGCTCTCTGAAGGCCATCGTGGACTCGCCGGCCTGGCGCCTCACACAGGCGCTGGCCACGCTCACGAGCTCCGACGGCAACACGATTCTGGTGCCCGGGTACTACGATGCGATCCGGCAGCCCACGGAGGCGGAGCAGCGCCTCGCCAACGGCATGGCGCGCGCGTCGGCCGGACGTGAAGCGGCGATGCGCAAGGGGCTCGGTGTCGATCGCTTCATCGATGAACTGAGCGGACGCGACCTGCTCGCACGCCTGCTGTTCACCACGACAATCAACATCAACGGCATCTGGAGCGGCTACACCGGCGAAGGGATGAAGACGATCCTGCCGCACGTCGCCCGTGCGCGGCTCGACTCACGGCTGGTGCCCGACCAGACGCCGGACGAACAGCTCGAGCTGATTCGGAAGCACCTCATCGCGCGCGGATTCCACGACGTCGCCGTCCGCAAGATCAGCGGCTACGCGCCGGCGCAGACCTCGGTCGAGACGCCCATCGTCGCGGCGTCCATTTCAGTGTTCAACAAATATGGTGTGACGCCGTCCGTAGCCCCGCGGCTCGCCGGCAGCGCGCCCTATTACATCTTCACCGACCGGCTCCGGTTGCCGATGGTGATAGGCGGGATCGGCCACGGCAGCGGCGCGCACGCGCCGAACGAGTACATGGTGATCGAGCCGCGTCCCGGCTCGCGAATCGCAGGGCTCGCCGACGTCGAGAAGTTCTACGTGGATTTTCTGTACGCCTTTGCAGCGATGAAATAACTGTCGACGATCACTTGGGTTGATGGACGGCACGACGTGGACCCACGATGGGCACGATGGCAGTTTTTTCGGGTTTCATCGTGGTCGCCGTTTCATCGTGTTCTTCGTGTTGAGCCGCGGGCTCCTGACCTTCAGGCGAGCTTGGTTGGTAGACCTGGAGGCGGCGTACCTCGGCGTCACGTCCCCTCGTTCAGCACGTTCGCCAGCTGGTGCAGGAACAGTCCCACGTCCGTCACGACGCCAATCGTCTGGGTCGACCCCCGGTCCGACAGCTTCGTCACGACAGCAGGATTGATGTCCACGCAGACTACTTTCACCCACGACGGCAGCATGTTCCCCACGCCGATGCTGTGGAGCATCGACGAGAGCATCACCACCACGTCCACTCCCGCGAGCGCATCCGCATACGCATCCTGGGCCGCCACGAGATCCATCAGCGTCTCCGGCAGGGGGCCGTCGTCGCGAATCGATCCGGCCAGGATGTAGCGGACGCCGTGCAGGTGGCATGTCCGCATCAGTCCGGATGCGAGCGCTCCTGACTCCACCGCCCTGGCGATGCTCCCGGCGCGGCGCACGAGGTTGATCGCCCGCATGTGATTGCGATGGCCGTGTTCGACCGAGTGCCCCGAGCCGAGGTCGATGCCAAGGGACGTTCCGAAGAGCGCCGCCTCGATGTCGTGCACGGCCAGGGCATTGCCGGACAGCAGGAGATCGACGTAACCCAGCCGAATCAGCTCGCACAAGTACTCGGTTCCCCCGGTATGCACGATGACGGGGCCGGCGACGAACGCGATGCGCCCGTTCCGCGCCCGGACGGCACGCAGCATGTCCGCAACCCGCCGCACGGCGGTCTCCACGCGCCGCTCCGACGAGACCTCGTTGCTCATGAACCCGAACGACGGCCGATCCCGGGATTGCACGTCTGGCATCACGCGCACCGCGTGCATGCCGCAGACGACCTGATCTCCCTGGCGGATGTCGCGCAGCTTGCGGCACACCGCGTGGCCGTTTTCGACGACGATGGCGGCGTCCATCCGCTGGCCGGCGACCCTCGTCCACCGGCCCTGCAGGCGCACTTCCGTCCGGTGATTGGTCGTCGAGTAGAAATCCTCCGGCGCGGCGCCGTCCATGTCGGCCGGACGCAGCTGGGCGTTCGGCGCTCCATCGACGTAGCACCCGTAAGGAGAGAGTTTCTCGAGCAGGGGCGGGAGGGACTCGGCCGTGCTGGTGCTGACGCGCAGCGTCAGACGGGACGTGTCTTCGTTCGTTCGGCCGACGTCGAACTGCAGGATCTCGTAGCTCGCGCCATGCTCGACGATCGTCGTCAGGATGCCCTGGAGATCGCCCGAGTCAATGAGGTGTCCCTGCGCTTCGACAGTCTCTGTATACATTGAATCTTGCTTGCGCCAGGGACCCGATCGTTCAGCGCGCGACCCGGCGCTGCGCCAGGGGTCGTGAGAACGCGACCTGCAGCGAGTGCCCCGGGAGCTCGAGGATCCTCTTGTAGAGCTCGACCGCCTTCGCCTGATCCTTCTGCTGCTCGTAGGCCTGCGCCAGCAGGCTCAGGATGAAAGGGTCCTCCTGATCTGCTTTGGCCAGCTCCGCGATCGCCTGGTCGTACCTGCCCTCGTAGAATGCGACGTAGCCGGTGAGGTATGGATAGTTGATGCGCTGGCCCTCGTCGAGCGTGCCTTTCTCGACGATGATCCGAACGGCATCGGCGTGCTTGCGGGCGAGGTCGAACTGCTTCCGGCGCGCGGCGATTCTTGCCTGCGCGTGGAGCCATCGCATCTCCCAGAGATCGACATCCTCCGGGCTGCGCTCCTCGATCTTCTGCGCCGTTTCGTACCCGGTCCGGTACCACTTCCCGGCGTTGTCCGCATCGCCGGCCTCGAGATACACGCGCCCGAGCGCGTTGGCCGTGCCCGCCGCCGCGCCCGGCGCTCCCGCCTGGACCTGCCGATCGAAGACCTTCTGAAGATACTTCGCCGACTCGGCCGCATTCCCTTCGAACGCGTAGGCCACACCCATTGTCGACAGCGCCGCATTCTGCCCCGGCTCCGGTGCGAGCTCAATCGCCTTCTGGATGTGCTGACGCGCGTCGGCGAACTTTCCTTCGTTGTCGAGCACCCGACCGATCCCGAGATGCGCGTCGAACTGCGACGGGTTCTCTTTCAGTATTTCCCGGTACCGGGCGAGCGCTTCCGGAAGCTTCCCGCTGGACTCCAGCTTCTGGGCCTCTTTCACGAGGGCAGCGGGATCGCTCTGGCTGTTCTCCTGTGCGTGCGCGCCTGAGGCGAGCGTGAATGTCGCAACTGTCAGTGCAAGGACTGGTGATCTCATGCGATCAGTCTATAGGACTCACCCCTCCCATCGGAACCTTCCGTTTAGGCGCGAACTCCAGGTGCGGTGGTTGCGCGGATGCCGGGTCCGGCCGGACCTCGCTGGTCAGCAGGATGATCCGGCCGTCCCGCGACACGTCGAACGCTCACGGGGGAAGCAGGTGAGCCGGTCGACCTCGCTAAAGAGTGGCCGAGCCCAAGCGCGAGCGGGAAGGCCTCAGCGGTCGCGCTAAAATGAGCGCGTCCTTGAAACTTGCCGAGCGTATCGCGCGGCGCTGTGAGGCGTCCGCGCGCCCCGTCTGGGAGTTCGCCCTGGGAGGCCTTTTGACTTCGATACGAACATCGATCGCAATCGCCGCAATCGCCACCGTTTCCGTGATGACGGCGGCGCAGGACCCGAAGGATGAGGTCCTCGCGAACGTCGAGAAGCATCAGGGTCGTGCCGGGAAGGCGGCGATGCAGATCTGGGACTATGCGGAGGTCGGCTACCAGGAAGAGAAAAGCTCGGCGCTGCTGCGGCAGCAGCTCGAGGAGGCTGGCTTCTCGATCGAAGCCGGCGTCGCGGGCATGCCGACAGCGTTCGTCGCGAGCTTTGGAACGGGCAGGCCGGTGATCGCCATGCTGGCAGAGTTCGACGCGCTGCCGGGCATCACGCAGCAGGCCACGCCGGAGCGGGCACCCGCGCCCGGCAAGCAGGCCGGCCATGCCTGCGGCCATCACCTGTTCGGTGCGGGATCGACGCTGGCGGCAGTCGCGGTGAAGGAGTGGCTCGCGCGCAGCCGCCAGCCCGGCACGATCCGGCTGTACGGCACGCCGGCGGAAGAGGGGGGCGCGGGCAAGGTCTACCTGGTGCGTGAAGGACTCTTCAAGGACGTTGACGTCGTGCTGCACTGGCACGCCAGCGACCGCAATGACGCGAGCCACTCGACCTCGCTGGCCAACAAGTCGGCGAAGTTCCGCTTTCACGGCGTGTCTGCGCACGCGGCCGGCGCTCCGGAACGCGGACGCTCGGCGCTCGACGGCGTGGAGGCCATGAACCACATGATCAACCTGATGCGGGAGCACGTCCCGCAGGACACGCGCATCCATTACGTGATCACACAGGGTGGCTCCGCGCCCAACGTGATCCCTGATTTCGCTGAAGTGTATTACTACGTCCGGCATCCCGATCCCGAGCAGGTGCGGGAGCTCTTCGATCGCGTGGCGAAGGCTGCCGAAGGCGCGGCGATGGGCACGGGCACGCGCGTCGAGCACGAGGTCATTCACGGGATCTACGCCGTCCTGCCCAACGAGCCGCTCGCGCGGATCATGGACGCGAACATGCGCCGCGTCGGCGGGGTCGAGTACGACGCCACCGAGCGGGCGTTCGCCGAAACCCTGCGCAAGAGCCTCGGAACCGATGCGCCTCCGCTCGCGCAGGCGGCTGAAGTCGGTCCGATCGAGTTCTATCGCAGCGGCGGCTCGACCGATGTCGCCGACGTCAGCTGGGTAGCGCCGACCGGCGGTCTCCGCACGGCGACCTGGGTTCCCGGGACACCGGCGCACTCGTGGCAGGCGATCGCTGCAGGCGGCACGACGATCGGCCTCAAGGGCATGATGGTGGCCGCAAGGACGCTCGCGCTGACGGCTGTAGATCTGTTCACGAACCCGGAAATGGTCGCCGATGCGGCCGCGGCGCATCGGAAACAGATCCCGCCTGGATGGGTGTACCGCCCGCTCGTCGGCGACCGGAAGCCGCCGCTGGACTACCGGAAGGAGTGATCGCGCCAGCACCTTCCGCATCCTGGTCATCGCGCCAGCCGACTGAGGCCACGCTCGTCCTCTGCTGATCGTCTCGATTCCGGGCACAGGCTGCCGATCTGCGCGGCTTACAGCGGACAACAGGACGCGGCGATCACGACGCGGCTGATAGTCCCCTCCACGGCTGACAAACGTCCGACCAAGAGGACACGGCAAATCCGATCCTCCACGAATCGTCAGCATTCGAGCATGCCGGCACCTGGCACGGTGACTGCACTGGTCGTCAGTGCGCGCGGTGAGTTCCACGACTCGATGGCCGCGCTGCCCGGGTATGCCGGATCTCTGCCCATCGAAGTCGTGAGGCTCGCGAGGGCACCCTCGCGAGCCTTTTTTTTCGACAGCCACCCTGAGAATAGGCCGGCTCCTGCCACGAGTTCGCAGGTGAAGCACTCCCAGGAACAGCACAGGAGATCAAGAGACAAGGAGATAAGGACCCTTCT
>Ga0268386_10004335_pt1 | contig 10429 bp, 10 predicted proteins | sample RVTome_15_FD_200260 | JGI IMG/M metagenome (GOLD analysis project Ga0268386, IMG submission 200260) | Soil microbial communities from uranium-contaminated site in the Upper Colorado River Basin, Wyoming, United States - RVT150D86... ... | reverse complement strand
GAACCCGCTGCCGGGACGGGATTCGAGGTGCAGCGCCTGATCCAGGTCCATCGAGCCCGCCGGGTCGATCGTCACGAACGGCACGTCGGTGAGATCCGCATCGGGCAGACGGGGCTCGGCGGCCGACGCGGCGGCCTCGTCGAGCACTTCCGGGGGGAAGGACTCGGGGATCTCGAGGTCGGCGCGGATCTCGGCGAACACCGAGCGCAGCTCGTGGCTCGGGACCGTCAGCCGGACCGGTCTTCTGGGCATGCCTCCGAGGATAGGGGTGTCGAGATCCTCGGGGTTACGATCGCCTGCTGATGGACTTCGCGGGATTCCTCGCGGTCGCCCTCGTCGTCGTCGTGACGCCCGGGCCGGACATGGCGCTCGTGTTACGGAACACGCTGGCGGGCGGCCGCATCGCAGGTCTCGCGACGTCTGCGGGAACCTGCTCCGGCCTGGTGGTCCACGCATCCGCGGCCGCCCTCGGCCTTTCGGCGCTGCTCCTTGCATCCTCCAGGGCGTTCACCGTGGTGAAGCTCGTCGGTGCCGGCTACCTGGTGTTCCTCGGGCTCCGCACGTTCTTCCGTGCGGGGCGGAAGGAACAAAGGGGAGACGCCGTCGTCTCAGTGCGCCCGTGGGCTGCGTTCCGGCAAGGGGTGATGACGAACGTCCTCAATCCGAAGGTCGCCCTGTTCTTCGTCTCGCTCCTCCCGCAGTTCGTGCAGGCGGGGGAGGGCTTCGTCTGGCGGCTCCTGCTGCTCGCCGGTCTGTTCATCGCGATGGGACTGGTGTGGCTGACCGCCTACACGTTCGCGCTTCATTCCGTCGGACGGTCCCTTCGCCGCGGATCGATCCGAACGGCGATCGAGCGTGTCACCGGCGCCGCCCTGGTCGCTCTTGGGATGCGCCTCGCGCTCGACCGCACATGAGGCGGCCCCAACATCGGCCGACCCGTCCTCCGACCTCAATCGGCCTGCCGTGCGTGCCGATGTTCCCCACGAGGAGGTTTCCAGCATGCGCGATCCGACCGTCGAGGGCCCCGCTCCGGACGTCCTGCTCTCGCGCGCCGACGAGGCCGAGGCCATGTACCGATCCCTCGTCGAGCTCATGCCGGCGATCACGTACTGCGAGGCCCTGGACTCGCGTCGCACGTTCTCGGTCAGCCCTCAGATCGAGCCGATCCTCGGCTTCACGCCGGAGGAGTGGCTCGGTGAAGCCGCTCGGTGGGAGAACTGCCTTCATCCCGACGACAGGGAACGGGTCATCGCGTCATGCGCTCAGGCGAACGAGGACCGCGTGACGTGGAGCGAGGATTATCGCGTGATCGCTCGGGACGGCCGGACCGTCTGGATCCATGACGAAGCCGTGCTGGTCCGCGGCTCGAACGGCCAGCCGCTCTGCTGGCAGGGCGTCATGGTCGACGTGTCGGCGCAGCGGCGGGCATCCAGCGAGGCCGCCGACGCGGTCACGACTCCAGAAACGTCTTGAGGTCGGACAGCCGCTCCCTCCAAGCGAGCTTCCTCGTCTCGGCCTCGTCGGCATCCGGGAGCCGTTCGTGCGCCACCGCAACCGCCGATCTCGACGGACCCTTGTCGACGAACGAGGCCATCACGCGGGTCGAGCCGTCGGCCAAGTTGGAGCGTGCGGTGTTCGGCGGCTGTGAGGTCCGCACCGACATCCTCCCGCCGGCGAGCCACTTCCTTCGCGATCGTGGGTTGACGAATGCGTCGAAGAGGACGTCGACGGGCCGGTCGAGGATCGAGAACCATGCGCCCACTTCTTGCCGGTTGGTCATCGCACGCTCCTTCGTCACGCCGCGGCCAAGGACTCACGCTCCCCGGGCGCGACCCGAAGGGGTGCTGCCAAGCTTCCCGAGGGCTGGGCCCCCTTTGCCTCGCTGAAGCCGGCGGCGTGAGCGCCGGAGCCGAGGTTGGGCGTGGGACACGCCACGTTCCGAACATACCGCGGCTCCATCGTGCCGCAAAGACCGGTCGATAGGTCTACCGATACGAGCCCGGACCATTCACCGGCGCCCGGCCGCCGGGCTCGATCGGTCGCCAGTGGGTCCAGGCGTCCGGAGTTCGTGACCAACGTTGACGGCCACTGCGACCACGGGGACCGCCAGCAGCGTGCCGTAGATGCCAAAGAGGGCCCCACCCGTCACCACGCTGACGAGGATCACTACTGGATGCAGGGCGAGCGCGCGACCATAGATCCACGGCGCGAGGACATCGTTGTCCAGTTGCTGGACGGCGAGCGCGACGACCGCCACGATCACCGCCGTCGCGACGCCGCCGGTAACAAGACCGACGAGGACCGCAGTCACGCCCGCGATCACGGCGCCGAGGATCGGAACGAAGGCGGCCAGGAACGTCAGGATCATGACGGGCGCGACGAGCCCCCCTCCTGAGGCGAAGAGCGTGACACCGATCGCAACGGACTCGACGATGCCGAGGATCGCGGCCCCGCGCATGTAGCGGCCGAGGATGAACCAGCCCCGCGTCGCTGCTCTCCTTGCGGGTTCGCGTTGGGTCGGCGCCAGGCGCTCGTGCAGCCACGTCGCGAACCTGGGACCGTCGCGCAAGAGGAAGAACGTGAACAGGATGGCGAGGAACAGGCCCGCGAGCGCCTCCGCGACGAGCGTCACGCCGTCGACCACCTGCCCACGCGAGGTGAGGACGAAGTCGTCGAATCGCTCCGCCGCTTGCACGCGCAGCTGGTCGATCGCCTCCCTCGAGACGTCGAACGGCGAATCCGAGACCAGCCAGTCCTCGATGTCGTCGAGGGCCAGCGTCACGGTCTCTTCCAGCGACGCGATCTCGTCCGCGATCGGCGGCACGATCAGGACCGAGATGCCGACGAGCACGCCGAGGAGCGCGAGCATCGCGGCCGCCGCCGCGAGGCCCGGCCGGACGTGATGCCGGAGCCGGTCGGAGATCGGCGTCAGGAGCCGCGTCAGGAAGAGGGCGACGACGGCCGGGATGAGGACCGGGGACAGCAACCGCGCCAGCCAGATCGCGGCCAGTGCGGCCGCGCCGATGACCAGGAGCCGCCAGCTGTAGGCGGCGAGGCGATCGACTCGGCGGTCGACGGGCGGACCCGACGGTGCGTTGGGAACCACGGACACCTTTTCTCCGCCCCTCCCCGCACCTCGCACGCCACGCCCTCCGGCCTACCGACCGGACCTCGGACAGTACGGCAGAAGTGGACCCTGGTGCGGTTTCCACGCCCCTAGGCAGCGGAACCTGGGCCGATGCCGTAACGAAGGAGGAGGTAATCCCCGGCTCGACGAGCGCTGAGCAGATGTGCAGCAGAGTCGAGACCCAGGCCCTCGGTGCCGTGCGGCCGTTTCACCGGCTGCTCCCCCGTGCGACCCAACGTTTAACGAGGGAGTCTGACCGTCTGGAGCAGCCTCATGGCTCGACCCGGATCGACCCGAGGATGGCCCGCAGCTCGGCGAGGTCCTCGGACGGTGAGCCGAGGGACCGCTCGGCCGCGATCATCAGACGGGTCCCCTCGACGTCGAGGATCCAGAACTCCTCGCGGTAGCCCGGGCCCGTGTAGCCGTAGAAGGCGTCCCCTTCCTCGGCCGCGTCCATGGGTGCGATCCAGCTCCTCAGGTCGCCGGCGTCGCAGCGATCGAACGCCATGTCCGGCACGGTCAGCTCCAGGTGCTTCCCGCGATAGCCGTAGACCGTCACGTCGCTCGGTGGTGACGTGACCTCGAACGGGGCCAGCGACGACAGCGCGGTCGCGAGGTCGTCCACGGTCGGCCCGACGGGCGGATCGGCGGCGAGATGGTCGCGACAGCCGTCCGTCACCAGGTTCACCACCGTGGTGATGCTCACGCCGACGTGCCCGTCGTCGGGCCCGAACTTCGCCGCTCCGATCCACATCGACCATCCCTCGGTGGGGACGTCGTACACCACGCGGAGCGGGGTGGACGGGTCCGTGTCGGCGTCGATGAAGTACGTGCCGGGCTCGAGCGGAGCGAACGGCTCGATGTCCCAGATGTCCTGCGCCGTCAGAGCGGTGTCCGTGTCGCTCGGCGCGACCGGCGACGGAGCCGGAGCGTCCGCGGCCTCCGGACCCGAGGCGCAGGCACCCGCGGCGAGCACCACGGCCATCGCGAGGGCAAGTCCATGTCGGGTCGTCATCGCTCCGCGACGCCGCATCACGTGCACTCGCAGAAGTACGAACCACCGGCCCAGCTCGCGAACGTGAGCTCGTCGATGGGCTCGGCGTCGCCCGCTCCATCGGCGTCGAACGCGGTCACGTCGTCCCTCCCGGTCTTCTGGAACGCGATCTGCGACCCGTCGGGCGACCACGTCAGGCCGCACCGGTAGTTGTAGAGGCACCCGGAGAACGAGACGCTCCCGATCTCGGCCGGAGAGGCGCCGTCGATCGGCGCGACCCGGATCCGGATCTCTCCGTCCGGCTCCGAGCCTTCTCCGAACGCGAGCAGCGTCCCATCGGGGGACCACGCGAGGCCGAGAGGGTCGTAGTTGTCGACCACGACTCGGACGTTCGATCCGTCGGCGTCCATCAGGTACAAGCGGCCGGTTTCATTCGACGCCACGCGGGTCAGAACGGCGATGTGGGCTCTGTCCGGTGACCACAGGACCTCTTCGGTCAGGTCCAGATCCTCGTCCTGCAGGCGCGCGAGGAGCGAACGCTCTCCGCTCGGAACGTCGACCGAATACACGGCACCGCTTGATGTCGCGAACGTGATCCGCGTCCCGTCCGGTGACCATGCCCACGCCATGCCCGCCTGGTCGAGGAGGTCGGCGACGATCGGACCGAGGTCGGTCGTCTCGCCGGTCGTGAGGTCGATCGTCCGCAAGGTCGATTCAGCGATCGCCGCGAGGTTGGCGCCGGTCGGCGACCAGATCCAGTACAGCCCGAGGCTCGCGAACATGTCAGGGTCGCCGCCCGTCGCGACGAGGCGAGGCTCCTGCGACGCACCTGCGACCCATAGATCCCAGTCGCCATCTTCCGCCGGGGTCTCGTACGCGACCCAACGGCCGTCCGCCGACCATCTCGCGGAGTACACGGTGGTGTCGAGGTCCTCGACGAGGACGCGTTCCTCGCCGGTCTCCGGGTTCACCGCGACGAGATCGCCGAGGGGACCGCCGGTGACGCTCAGCACCTCGCCGTCGGCGCGCGCGAAGCTCTCTCTGGGGGTCGGTGTGGGCTCGTTCGGCTGGGTCGACCCGGCCGGATGCCACGGACCCGAGGTCCCGAAGCCGAACTCGCGGGCGTTGGAGCCGTCCGCATCGGCGATCGCGAGGCCGGCCGGGTTCAATCCCGCCTGCGGGTCGAACTGCACGCACGTGAAGGTCGGGTGAACGTCGCACTGGATCGTGTACGCGATCTGGGATCCGTCGGGCGACCAGTGCGGCGAGCTCCCGCCGACGATCACCTCCGTGAAGTCCGAACCGTCGGGGGCGAAGGTGTAGATGGCGCCCCCGCTCCGTTGGTGTGTCCCCAGCCCGATCGCGAGGCGGTCGCCCGCCGGTGACCATTCCAGGCCGGTGATGTCCCGGAACGCGGTTTGCTCGTCCGCCAGGATCTGGTGCGCGTCGGTGCCGTCCGCGTTCGCCACCCACACCTCGGCGTCGCGGTTCCCGGCGAGGTACGCGATCCGCGTCCCGTCGGGCGAGAACCTCGGTGAGCCCGCGCCGTCCCCAGCTTGAGGGATCGGGAGCTGAACAGGCTGACCGCCCTCGGCGTCGATGATGTACAAACCCGACAGGTCGTACTGGCCGGCGAACACGACGCGCGTCCCGTCGGGCGAGATCGTCGCGTCCGAGATCCCCATCGGGTCGTCGTTCAATCGCGTCTCGGAACCATCAGCGTGGAGGATCGACAGGTACTGCTCCGGGAAGAAGCCGTCTCCGACCGATCGCATCAGCAGCAGCTCGGTGCCGTCGCTCGACCAGCCGAGCGGCTCTCCGTCGAGCTCCAGCGGCACCAGCGTCGAGACGACGTCATCGGCGACCCTCGGCCCCGGCACCGTGTCGGATGGGCCGTTCGGATCGACGGCCCAGAAGCCTGGGCCGTAGCCGAGGTCTGGATCGATCTTCTCGTAGACGATCCGTCCGGCGACCGGTGCGAAGATCCCGAGCTCCTCGGAACGATCGTCAGCCGGGATCTGCGTCGACCGGATCGCATCGATGCCCCACCAGCCCACGGCGATCGCGACGGCGATGCCGAGCACCCCCGCCCGGATCCTGCGGTTGCGCTGCACGCGGTCACGCCGCTGCAGGAGGCGGTCCAAGGACGGTTCGGGCGGGGTGAGCGCTTCGGCCGCCCGGCGCACGATTTCGCGTTCGTCGATCACGACGGGGCCTCCCCGGTGAGCTTGAGTGAAGCGCGGGCGCGTGCCGTCAGCACGCGGACGGTGTTCGCTTTGATACCCAGGAGCCTGCCGGCCTCCTCCGTCGAGTAGCCGAGGTAGGCCGTGAGGACGAGTGCCTCTCGTTCGCGGGGCGTGAGGGTCCGGAGCAGCCGCGTCGCCTGATCCCGAGCCTCGACGACGGCGAGCGCGTCGTCGGAGGGAAGCAGGTTGGTGGCCTTGCGCAGGGCGACCGCCGCCCGCCGCAGGCGCTTCCGGTAGAGGTTCATGGCCGTGCGGTAGAGGAACCCCACCGGCTCGTCCATCGCCGAGACCCGCTCCCACCGTTCCCAGAGCCTCAGGAACGCGTCCTGCATTATCTCCTCTGCCTCGTGACTGTTGCCGGTCATGACGGACAGGGCGCCGAACAGCCGCGCCCGCTCCGCGTCGAAGAACCCTTCGAACGAGGCAGCCGACCCGTGGGTCACGAGCGACTCATCGGGGTTCGGCATGGGCACGGCCCGGACATGGGATGCCATCGTCTTTCATGAACCCCCGACGGGCGAGGAAGGCTTACGCGTGGAACTCGAAGGAGTTCACGATCGGTCCTGGAGACTCCACGAAGTGCTCGAAACGCGCCTCCGGGGCATCGATCGTGATGGCCAGGATCCGGGCCGACAGCCCTCGGGGAGATCGAGCAGGTACAGACGCATCCGGTGCCCGCCCGCGAGAGCGACCGACGCCCACGCTGGTCCGGTCTCCGTCACCACCAACGGCGCACCCCACCAGTCGCAGACGCTCGCTCCCAGGAAGCCCGTGGGGTCGTCCATGCCGCTCACGCCGCTCTCCCAGCGTTCCCAGACCTTCAGGTACGCGTCCTGCATGATCTCCTCCGCCTCGTGGCGGTTCCCGGTGACGAGACAGAGCCCGCCGAACAAGCGCTGGTGCGTCTGCTCGAAGAACGTCTCGAAGCTGGCGTGGGCCTCGGCCACCGCGTGCCCTTCGATCTCGGCGGTCACCCGCCCGAGTGGGATCGCCATCGTGGCCCGTGAACGCTCGAGAGGCGAATTCCGCTGTGGCGGAGGCGATCGATCCGGCAGGAGGACGTCCTCTCCCGACCGATCCCTTCACCATCACCGCGTGTGGAACTCGAAGGAGTCCAGGATCGGCGCCGCAGCCTCCACCACGTGCTCGAATTCCGACTCCAGAGCGCTGATCGCGATGGCCAGGATCCGTGCCGACATCCCTTCGGGAAGGTCGAGGAGATACAGGCGCATCGGACCGTCTTGCCCCGCGCTGAGTCGATCGATCAACACCATGGGCCCGCAGTCGCTCGCTCCCGGGGCGGCCACCACGTCCATCTGCAGGGCGTCGATCCCCCCGACGCTCACCGCCACCGGAGCGGTCGCCTCGAGGTCGGGGTTGGACCGGATGCTCCGGACGAGCGCCTCGACGTCTGCGGCGGGCGGGCCGGCTTCGCAGCCCACCCCCGTCAGGGGGTCGGCCATGATCGTGAACATGGTGAACTGGCTCGCCGAGCCGCGTCCGACGCCGCCTAGGGTCATGGAGGTGCGATCGTGGAACGTGTAGCTCCAGGGCGGGGCCGCGGCGAAGGTCACCTCGCCGTCGAGGAAGCGGTACGGCACGGGCACGGCCTGCCCGTTCTCGGTGGTGGGGATCGGGTCGTTCGGGGACCCATACACGAGCCCGAGGCGCCCGTCCTCCTGGCGGACGACGACGAAGGACTGCTCGACCACGGTCCCATCCTCGGCGAACAGCCGGACCTCGAACTCGATCCAGCCGGTGGGCCACACGGGGCCCTGCACACGCTCGATCTCGGATCGCTCGTAGGGGGTCTCCCCGGTCGTGGCGTACAGGAGCGGCACCTCCTCGTCACCCCACCCCTCATCCCCGTGGCGGTGCAGGTACTGCTCGGCCCCCTCACCATCCACCCGGGCTCCGAGGAACGCGTCTAGGAGCGCGGTGACTTCCGCGTTGGATGGCGGCGCCGTCTGCTCGACCTGACTCTGGTCGAAGTCGGGGTAGAGGTGATCGAAGGTCGAGTACCGCTCGGCCGGCTGAAGCAGCTCCCATCCGGTCACGACCCAGATCCCGGAAGGGCCGAAGCGCGCCTCCTGTTCCACATTGAACCTCACCGTCTCGTACCGGGAGTCGTCGATCGTCGGCGCGCACCCGCGGACCTCGGAGGGCATCTCCGGGTAGACCTTCGGATACAGGGGGTTCGTCCGGCCAGGCGCGCAACGGAGGAACAGGACGCCCTCGAGGTGACCTCCCCCCTCCACGTACCCATGAATGGCGAAGCCGCTGAACTCCTCCCACCCGATCTCCTCCCGGATGAACCGCTCGAAGATCTCCGCCTCCAAGGGATCCTCCGTGTTGGAGTCGGGCCACGAGGCCAGAGTCGGATCGACCTGCCAGGTGTAGCGCGGGTCCCCGGCGTCGGCGAGCTCCTGGGCCTCGAGCACCTCCTCGAGGCTCGACTGCGGCCACATCTGGCCCGAGGCCGTCGGCCCGGGGCTCGGGACCTCCGCCCCCTCCCGGTGCCACACGCCGCCGACGCCGTCCGAGAGGGAGTCGGTCTGCGGGTCGAGGAACAACGTCCAGTCGCGGAGCTGCTCCTCCAGCGGAGGACCGCTGAGGGTCTCGGGCTCGCTCCCGTCGTCGCACGTGTACACCGGCGCGGGGATCACGAGCTGCGTGCCGCTCTCGATCCGACCGGTCCCCGTCATCGTGGAGAGGGTGCCGGCGCACACCGTGGCGACGTCGTCGTGCACCGTGATCTCGACGGCGCCACCCGCCGAGACACCGACGGTCATCGTCTGCGTGCCGCCGTCGGCGTCGCTGGTGGAGACCCAGGTGCCCGCGAACGGGCTTCGGGGGTCGGTCGCAGGTGTGCCCTCGGATCCGAGGAGCCGGACGAGCCCGATCGCCGCGATGGCGAACACCGCGATGCCGAGGACGCCCGCCGCGACGCGCTGGTTCCGTTGCTTGCGCTCGCGCCGGAGGAGGAGCCCGTCCGTCGAGAACTGCGGTTCACCGTAGCGGGCTGCGGCCCGTTCGAACAGTGCGGTGTGCTCACCCATGAGAGCGCTCCATCCTTGCCTTCAGATCACGGTGTGCGCGTTCGACATGTGTTCGAACCGTCGACGCCCGGACGCCGAGCATGCGTCCGGCCTCGTCGGAGGAGTAGCCCATCAGGTCGATCAGCACGACTGCCCCTCGTTGGCGCGCCGTGAGCGGTGCGAGGGCCCGCACGACCACGTCCTGCTCCTCGAGCTGCTCGATCGAGTCGTCGGAGCGGGTGAGGCCGATCGCGCGTTTCGCGGCCAACGCCGATCGTCGGTGCCACGAACGGAAGGCGTTCATCGCCGTTCGGTACAGGTAGCCGGTCGGATCCTCCATCTCCCGGACCCGATCCCAGCGCTCGTACACCGCGAGGAAGGCGTCCTGCGCGAGCTCTTCGGCTTCGAACCGGTTCCGCGTCACCAGGCAGAGCGCCTGGAAGAGTCGTGCCCGCTCCTGCTCGAAGAAGAGGTCGAACTCCAGGGCCCGGTCGTCACGGCGGGCCGCGCCGGCCGGCTCGGTTGCGAGATGGAGGGCGTGGTCCCGCATGTCGGCTCATGAACGCACGAGGCCTCCGCCCTGTCTACGCCTCGATCGGATCCCTCGTTGCCGGTCAGCCTGTGTGGAGGACGTCTACCAGCGGGCGGGCCAACCCGTGGGAGAACGCCAGGTGGCCGTCATCGACTTCGTGATTGGTGAGCACGACGATCACCGCTTCTTCCTCGGGCAGGCACGCGGCCCACGACATGTAGCCGGGCAACTGTCCGGTGTGCCCGAAGGAGGCTGCGGCGTACCCGTCGGCAGGGTCGTACAGGCCGAGCCCGTAGCTGCCGAGGTGATCCCCCGGCTCGAACGTCGACATCTCGGTGAGCGATGCCTCGGAGACGATCTCGCCGGCGCAGAACGCCTGCCACCACCGCGCCAGAGAAGCAGCGTCCGATGCGATCCCTCCCGAGGCGTTGTAGGCGGTCGCGTTGGCGAGCGATGGGAGGTAGCCACCCCTCTTCTCGAGGACGGCATGCG
>Ga0268386_10004334_pt1 | contig 10430 bp, 11 predicted proteins | sample RVTome_15_FD_200260 | JGI IMG/M metagenome (GOLD analysis project Ga0268386, IMG submission 200260) | Soil microbial communities from uranium-contaminated site in the Upper Colorado River Basin, Wyoming, United States - RVT150D86... ... | reverse complement strand
TCGGTCGTCGAGAAGCTCGCCGACACCTACCAGATCATGGTCTATCAGGAGCAGGTGATGATGGTTGCCCAGGAGCTGGCCGGGTACACCATCGCGGACGCCGACGACCTGCGGCGGGCGATGGGCAAGAAGATCAAGTCGGTGATGGATGCGGAAGAGGAGCGGTTCATCGCCGGCTCTGTCGCCCAAGGGCATTCAGAGCAGACCGGTAGAGACCTATTCGCCTTGATCGCCCACTTCGCCGGATACGGCTTCCCCAAGGCCCACGCCACCGCCTACGGGTTCGTCGCCTATCAGACCGCCTACCTGAAGGCGCATCACCCCGCCGAGTTCATGGCCTCGATGCTCACAGCGACCAAGTCCAACAAGGACCGCACCGCCATCTACCTGAACGAGTGCCGCCAGATGGGGATCGAGGTGCTCGTCCCCGACGTGAACGAGAGCGAGTCCGATTTCACTGTCGCAGACGGGAGGATTCGCTTCGGATTGTCGGCGGTGCGCAACGTCGGCGAAGGTGTGGTGGAGAAGATCGCCGAGACCCGGGGACATGGCCTGTTCGAGTCTTTCATCGACTTCGTCAACCGGGTGGACACGGCCGCCCTCAACAAGAGAACCGTCGAGTCGCTGATCAAGGCGGGTGCCTTCGATGCTCTGGGTCATACCCGCAAGGGGTTGACGCTCATGCATGAGCTGATCCTCGACGCCACCCTGGAGCGGCGGCGCAACGAGGAGATGGGCCAGTACTCGCTCTTCGCCGGGGAGTCCGATCTCGGTGAGGCGCAGCAGTTCGAGATCCCCGACCAGGAGTGGTCACAGAAGATCAAGCTGACTTTCGAGAAGGAGATGCTCGGCCTGTATGTGTCCGATCACCCGTTGCTCTCGGTCGGGGCGGCGCTCGCAGCTGCGACGACCACGACCATCGCCGAGCTCGGTGACCTGACCGACCGGACGTCGGTGACCGTAGGTGGAATCGTCGGTGCCATCACCAGGCGCTGGACGAAGAACGGCGATCCCATGCTCTTCTTCCAGTTGGAAGATCTGGAATCGTCGGTGGAGGTGATCGCCTTCCCCCGCACCGTCCACGATTTCGGCCCCCTGGTGGTGGAGGACGCTGTCCTGGTCGTCTCCGGTCATCTCGACCATCGGGGCGACGAGGTGAAGGTGGTCGCCCGGGAACTGAAGGAGCTGGAGATACGTGACGACAGCTCGGTCCGTCTCAGCGCGCCGGCAACGCGACTGACTCCTGAGGTGGTGTCGAGTCTCAAGGGGATCCTGCGCAACCATCCCGGATCGGCCACGGTGTTCCTACACCTGTCGGACAACGGCAACACCAAGGTCCTCAGACTCGGTGACGACCACAAGGTGGACCCCCGCTCGGCATTGTTCGCAGAGCTGAAGGAACTGCTCGGGCCCAGGGCAGTTCTCTAGTGGGCGCTACAGGTCGAGCACTTCCGCCATCCCCTGGCCCTCTTCGACGAGGCTCGCCAGAGATTCCAGGTCGGTGGGTGGCCGCGGCCTCCAGGGGAGGGTCACCACGGTGGCGCCGTATCTGGTGGAGAACTCCCCGCGGGCGTCGGCCTGGCGAACCGTCTCTGCGGACCACTGCTCGGCGAGCAGCGCATGCTCGGCGCTGAGGTCGGGACCCGGCACGACGGCTGCCCACTCGTTGGGAAGGCACCGGTTGAATACCACCGCGGCCGGCGTCGACGCCAGCTCGGGCAGCCTTCGGTAGAAGCCGACGGCTTCGTCGACAGGTGCCGGGTCGGCGGTGGTGACCACCAGAATTCGGGCTTCGCCCAGGACCTGGTTGATCTCTCTGCCGCGACGAGAGACGCCGTCGTATGTCGTGCGCAGGTCGAGAAGGAACTCGGACACCCGCTCGAGCAGGTCGGATCCGAGAATGGTGTCTCCGATCCGGAGCACCGGCTTGGCGGCTCGGTTGTAGAAGAAGCGTCGTCCCGGGAGCGGACCGCCGGTGATCCATCGCAGGAGCCGTCCACCAACGAGGTCGGCCATCTGTGCGGGTGCGGTGAAGAAGTCGATGCCGCCACCCGATGGCGGCGTGTCCACCACGACGAGATCCCACGCTTTGGCCTGGACGAATGTTGCGGCCTGGTCGGCGGCGGCATATGACTGCGAGGCAGGAAAGTGCTCCGACGCCGCCCGGAAGAACTCGTTGTCGGCAAGTCTCTCGGCCACATCGGGGTCGGCGTGCCGAACTGCCACCGCCCGCCACGAGGCCGCCGAGTCGAGCATCGCAGCCCAGAGGTTTGGCTCGTCGGAGTGGGGCTGGGGGTCTTCTCCCAGGTCCTCGAGGCCGAGGGCAGAAGCGAGGCGTCGGGCAGGATCGACAGTCACCACGAGAGTGCGGATGCCCCTCCGGGCGGCGTAGACGGCGATGGCAGCCGAGACGGTGGTCTTGCCTACACCTCCGGCACCGGTGACGAGGATCGTGCGCGTCACTTGAGGGCCTCCAGGTCGTCGCTGATGTGAGCGGCGATCTCTCCGGGGGTGAAGACACCGAACAGCAGCGGAATGGTGAGGTCGGGTGGGAGCTTCTCGATCCAGGTCTGCTGCTCGGTCCACAGCTTTTCGTGGAGCTCGGCCATATCGGCGACCGGGCCGGCCGGGGGTCGCCCTTCACTCAGCCTCTCGAGGACCCGGTTGGTGATGATCTTGGGCGGCGCGGTGACTTTCGACTGTTCGAACCAGCGCAGGGATTGAAGTGTCTCGGTGGTCGGGAGCTCTTCGGGAAGTGTCACCAGCAACACCTGGGTGGCGTCGGAGTCGGCCAATGTCGCCGCCATCCAGTCAGATTGGCTCCTGATCCGACCCGTTGTCACCAACTCGGTGATGCTCTTGGGCGCTCGCAAATAGCTCCCGATCTGGCCGGTCGGGGGGGCATCGACCACGACGAGGTCCCAGCGATCCTCCCTCACCTCCCAGAGGGTCTTTCCTATGGTGACGATCTCCCGCACTGCCGGCGCCGCGGTTGCCAGGGCGTCGAAGGCTCGTGCGATCGCGCCGAAGCGCCCCATGCCCGGGATTCTCAGCTGGAGGGAGAGGTACTCGAGGAGGGCCTCGGAGCGGACCATCCTCATGACGTGAAGGCCAGGTCGGACTTCACGGGGGGTGAACTGGAAGGGGCCTGTCCCGAAATGGGCGGCCAGGCCACCACTGGCCTCCACCTCGATGGCGAGGACCCGAAGACCGTTGCGTTGGGCCAGCAGGGCCAGTCCGGCAGACACCGCCGACTTGCCGACGCCACCCTTGCCGGAGACGAAGACCAGACGCTTGTCGAGCATCGGAATCGGCTAGTGGCGGACCACTAGTCGCCGCTCTGAAGGGGGATCTTCAAGACGAGATGCTCGTCCTCCTGACTCCACTCTGCATTGGCGAGGAGGGCGAAGTCGGTGTAATCGGTCTGGGCATGCTCGATGAACTTCTGCCGTTCGGTCCCGGCAACCGGGGGCAGCGGCCGGTCCTTGACCGCCGCGGCACGGTCGGCAAACCGTTTGAGCATGGCGTCCACATCAAAATTTGCCATGGAAAAACCCTACCGCCCGCCCCCTCCCTAAAAGCAGAGGTGGCGTCACTGTCTCTCGTTACGATGGCCGCGTGCAGCAGTACCACGACCTCCTCAACCGGGTGCTCGACGAAGGGGTGGAGAAGTCGGACCGCACCGGCACGGGGACACTGTCGGTGTTCGGCCACCAGATGCGATTCGATCTCGGCGTCGGGTTTCCGGTCGTCACCACCAAGAAGGTCCACCTGCGCTCGGTGATTGCCGAGCTGTTCTGGTTCATCAGAGGCTCGACCAACGTCTCCTGGCTTCAGGAGCAGGGAGTGACGATCTGGGACGAATGGGCCGACGAGAGCGGGGACCTCGGCCCTATATACGGATACCAGTGGCGGTCATGGCCGACGCCGAACGGAGCTCACGTCGACCAGATCGAGCGGGTAATCCGATCGATCGAGGAGAGGCCCGACTCGCGGCGCCACATCGTCAGCGCGTGGAACGTCGCTGACGTCGAAGAGATGGCGCTACCACCCTGTCACACACTGTTCCAGTTCTACGTGGCCGAGGGGAAGCTCAGCTGTCAGCTCTATCAGCGGTCCGCTGACATCTTCCTGGGCGTGCCATTCAACATCGCCTCGTACGCCCTGCTCACGCACATGATCGCCCAGGTGTGCGGTCTCGAGGTCGGTGACTTCGTTCACACGCTGGGCGACACCCACCTCTATCTGAACCACATCGAACAGGCCCGTCTCCAACTGGAGCGAGAGCCGCGGCCCCTTCCCACTCTGCGACTCAACCCGGACCGCCGAGCCATCGACGAGTTCGTCATCGAGGACGTCGAAGTGATGGGCTACGAACCCCACCCGGCGATCCGCGCCCCGATAGCCGTATAGCCGGTGCCGGTGGTGATCGTGGCCGCCGTCGGCCGCAATGGGGTCATCGGTGTCGACGGTCGCCTGCCCTGGCGGATCCCCGAAGACATGGCCCGCTTCAAGGAGTTGACCATGGGGGGAGCCCTGGTGATGGGACGGGCCACCTTCGAGTCGATCGGACGCCCCCTCCCGGGAAGGACCACCATCGTCCTCACTTCCAACCCGCGGTGGCGCCACGACGGCGTGGAGGTCGCCGCCTCGCTGGACGACGCCCTGGCCATCGCAGCGGACAGCGGGCTCGACGTGTTCATCGCCGGGGGAGCGGTGGTATACCGGCTGGCACTCGACATCGCCGATCGGATGGAGCTCACCGAGGTCCAGGCCGAGCCGGCCGGGGACACCTGGTTCCCCGAAGTCGACTGGTCCCGCTGGGAGGAGACGGCCAGGGAGGATCACGACCGCTTCAGTTTCGTGACTTACGAGGCGGTCTGACACAGCCGCGGGTTCCGTCCATTCTCGGGGCGCTGGACTTCGCTGAGCGGTGTCTCCAACCCTGGGTTCGTGTCAATCTCCCGGCTTTCGGAACGATTCGTGTTTACCTGTTCGTTGTTGTGGCCGTGTTCTTGGTACGGGTAGCTGCGTTCTCGCTCATCGCGCTGGCGGTGGGGATAGCCACCGTGCCGATCCTCGTGCTGATCGACCTGCTCGACGGAGGAACCGGCTGGGGCCTCTGCCCGGGCGGTCTGGAGGCCTGCGAAAAGCCCTATTCGACGGGCGCCGAGATGATCGTCCTGCTGAGTGTCGGGCTCTTCCTGACCGTGTGGGGGATCCGGGTCCTGATGCGTCTGGCTCGTCGCATGCGTGACGACTCTTACCAGGTCACTCAATAGCCCGGAGTCACCGCCTCGGCCTCCTTGGACGGCACATCTCGCTGATTGGTGATCACCATGAAGATCGCCACCATGATCAATACAGCGCCCAACCACCCGGTCAGGTCGAGACGCTCTCCGAGCACCACCCATCCGGTGGCCACCCCGAAGGCCGGCTCGGCCGCGAGGATGACCGCTGCGGACGACGCCCCGATGACAGTTTGTGCCCACACCTGCAATAGATAGGCACCCCCACTCACCCCGAGACCCGTGAGGAGCAGTGCACCCCACACATCTCGCGGAGGGAGCGGGACGGAGCCTTCGAGGATCAGCGCGGCCGGGAAGGCCAGGGCCGCGGTGACTGCCAGCTGCACCGCGGTGTAGGGCACCACGGCGTGGAGATGGGCTTGATGGCTGACGATGACGATGTGGGCGGCAAAGGCCAGCGCGCAGCCCAGTGTCAAGAGGTTGCCGCCCGAGAGGCTGAGCCCGTCCACGCCGGTCAACAGGACGACGCCGACGAAGGCGATAGCGGCGCCGGCCATGACCCAGGCCCGGGGCAGCCTTCGGGCGAGGATCGCCACGATCAGCGGGGTGAGCACCACGTACATCCCGGTGATCAAGGCGGAGTTCGAGGCGCTGGTCGACTGGAGGCCGGCGGTCTGCAACGCGTATCCGAGGAAGAGCAAGACACCTGCGGCCGTGCCGTGGGTCCAGAGCGTCTTCTCCCTGGGGACAGCTAGGACGCCCAGCGCGATGGCACCGAGGGTGAACCGCCAGGCGACAAATGACATCGGTTCCAGGTCTTCGAGGGCGGACTTGACCACGACGAACGTCGCCCCATAAAGAAAGGACGCCCCGACGAGGGCGAAGATTGCACGGTTGGAACGCGTGGCGAACACCGGTGTCGAGCCTAGATGCGGCCTCTACTCTGCCCCGAATGCCAGGGACCAGAGCTGACGGGTCGGTGCCGACCGCCACCGAACGTGGCAAGGCGAGAGCAGTCCTCAATCGTCTCCGCAATCGCTACCCGGAGATCGGCACCGCGCTCGAATACGAGAGCGCCTGGCAGCTGCTGGTGGTCACCGTGCTCTCCGCTCAGACGACGGACGAGAACGTGAACCGGGTCGCACCGGCTCTCTTCGACCGGTACCCGACGCCCGAGGCACTCGCCGATGCCAACCCGGAGGAGGTCGAGGAGATCGTGTTCTCCACCGGCTTCTATCGGCAGAAGACCAAGTCGATCATCCAACTGTCCAAGGACGTGGACGAGCTGTTCGATGGGGAGCTGCCCGCCGATCTCGACGAGTTGGTCAAGCTCCACGGCGTGGGGAGGAAGACCGCCTCGGTGGTTCTCGCCGAAGTCTGGGACATCCCCGCCATCGCGGTCGACACCCACGTCAATCGGGTGGCTGGGAGGCTGGGCCTCACCAACAACACCAACCCGGTGAAGATCGAAAAGGACCTCATGGCCCTCTATCCCGAGAGGGACTGGTCGGGCATCTCGATGCGATTCATTCAGTTCGGCCGGGACACCTGCGACGCCAAACGTCCCGAATGTGGGAACTGTGTGCTCTTCAGCCTGTGCACCTGGCCGGAGCGTTTCGCGGTCGCCGGCAGAAGGCCACGTTGAACCGCCGTCTCGGCAGCGTCGATCGGGAGATCCTCGCCCTCGCGGTGCCGGCGCTGGGCGCGCTGGCAATCGATCCGCTTCTCACTCTGGCCGACACCGCGTTCGTCGCCCGGCTGGGGACGATCGAGCTGGCGGCATTGGGAGTCGACGCCGCCATCCTCACTCTCGCCTTCTTCGCCTTCAACTTCCTCTCATTCGTGCTGACGCCCCTGGTGGCGAAGGCTCTGGGGAAGGGCGAGACGGAGGACGCAAAGCGCTATGTAGGCACCGCCCTGGTGCTCGCGGGCTTGCTGGGCGTCGTGATGACGGTTGTGGTGGAACTAGCGGCCCCGGCCTTCGTGAGCGCGATGGGCGCCGAGGGGGACGTGGCGTTGGCCGCGGTGGGGTACCTGCGGATCCGGGCCCTGGCAACGGTCGCCGTGCTCGTGGTCACCGCCGGGCATGGAGCGTTTCGCGGCCACAGGGACACCAAGACTCCATTCGTCGTCGCGCTCGGAGTGAACGGGTTGAACCTGGTGCTCGACCCGCTGCTGATCTTCGGGCTGGACATGGGTCTGGAGGGTGCAGCGATCGCCACGGTCGCCGCACAGTGGGTGGGGGCGATTTGGTTCCTGAGGCTGATCTCCCGCAGAGGCATGGCCAAGGCCCCCCGCAACCTGGCCGAGAGCCTTCCCACCCTCCTCACTCTCGGACGCAATGGCGGTCTTCTCGTGGTGCGCACGGTCTTTCTCCTGGCCGCGTTCACCTTCGCCGCATCGACCGCGACACGGCTCGGGCCCGTCGAGATCGCAGCCCACCAGCTCGTCGCCCAACTCTTCCTCCTGTCGGCGATGCTCGCCGACGCCTTCGAGGTGGCGGCTCAGGCGATGATCGCCGACGAGACGGGGAGGGGCACCGCGGCCTCGATCCACGCCCTCGCCAAGAGACTCCTTCGATGGGGCGTGGCGGTCGGCGTGGCGCTGCTCGTCCTGGTGGGGGTGGGTAGATACGGTCTGCGACTTCTCGCCAGCGACACAGTGGTGGGGGAAATGGCGGTCGAGGCCGCTGGGGTGGCGGCGCTGTTGGAGCCTGTGGGAGCGCTGGTGTTCGTCGCCGATGGGATCTTCGTCGGCCTCCTCGCCATCGGCACGATGGCCTTCTCCACCGCCAGTGGCGCCGTCGTCGCCATCGCCCTGATGCAGTGGACCCCGATGGGTGACTCGTTGAACGGGATCTGGTGGTCTTTGGGCGTCTTTCTCGCCCTGCGGGGAGTCGTCTTCCTGGCCGGCTACCGGCGATCGGTGGAGACTGCGGTCAGGTCCTGACCTTTGGTCTCATCGAGCGTCGCGGTGAGAAGAGCGGCGATGGCCACACCGATGGCCAGGACATAGACGGTGTTCGACAGACCCAGGTTGTCGATCGTCCATACGCCCGAGATGAGGCCGAAAGCCGCCCCGGCGCCTGCCGCGTTCACCGCGGCGGCGTTGGCGCTCGAACGCAACTCAGTGGGAAACAACTCGGCGCGATGACTGCCGCCGGAAGGCACGAAGGCAAAGGTGCCGAAACCAGAGATCATGGCGGCAACGACGATGATCGTGACGTTGTCCGTCGAATAGAGGGTCACCCCGCCGACGATGGTGAGGATCAGGCTCAAGACGGAGGTGTTCCTCCGACCCCACGAGTCGGCGAGCCGCCCACCGACGAAGAATCCTGCAGCGCCGATCGTTCCCCCGAGGAGGACGATCCACACCGTCTGGCCGGCGCCCAACCCGACGTCGTCGATGAGGCGCTCGGTGGTGAACGCCGCCCCCACCGTGCCGTAGGCCGCTGACAACACGTTGATAGCCACGATCGTCCAGAACCGCCGCGCCCACGGCCCTCGCATGAGCTCGGCCCAGTGACCCTCTTTCTCGCTCTGCTCGAACACCTCCGTCTCGGGAACCCTCCGCATGAGAAAGGGCATGGCCCCGAATGCGAGAACGGCGAGGAGGTGGGGGATCCGCCAGCGCTCGCCTCCTCCCTCGGCGAGGGGGAGAGCCATGAGGGCGAGACCGCTTCCGAAGGAGACCGCGGCGCCGTAGAACGCCAGGGCGTAGGCGCGGATGCGTACGCCGACTTTCTCCGCGAGGATCACGATGGCGAGGGCGGAAACCGCGGCGGTGCCGGTCCTGAGGATGGAGTGGAACAACCCGAACTGCCAGGCCTCCACCGCCAGACCTGCGGCGGCCCCTCCGCCGATGATGAGCGTCATGGCCACCAGATACGGTCGGCGGCGGCCGCGATGGTCACCTAGCCATCCGAGGAAGAGGGCACCAAATGCCGCCAGCCGCGCGATACCGAGGATCAAGCTCATCTCGCCCTCGGTCAAGCCGAGTCCTGCCCTGGTGAAGGGGAGGCTGGCGCTTGCCTGCGATTGGCCGAAACCCTGGATGACACCCCCCACCCAGATGATGAGGACGATCCGCCTGTCTGCTGCCCCGAATCGGTCTACCGGAAGGAAAGGGTGGAGAATCCGACGTGCCACCGGGCGCATTTACCGACAGTAAACGGCTGGTGAGGGAAGATGTCCCCACCTGACCGGTTAGGGATCTCGGATGTTCGACAACGTCGCTGACGCCGCATTCATCGTGCAGATGCTGGTCGCGTTCGGGGCTGGGGTGATCTCGTTCGTCTCGCCCTGTGTCCTGCCGCTGCTCCCCGGCTACCTGTCGATGATGTCCGGCTACTCGGCGGCGCAACTGGAGGAGGGCGCGGTTTCCCACCGGAGGATGCTCCGGGTCATCCTCCTGTTCATCGCCGGCTTCACCGTGGTGTTCGCCGCGCTCGGCGCCAGTGCCACCGTGTTCGGGGACTTCCTACGTGACAATCTGGGGCCGCTGACCCGCATCGCCGGTGCCGTCATCATCGTCTTCGGCGTGCTGATGGTGGCCATGGCGGTAACCAATCGCGGCTTCCTGGCCACGATGAGCCAGGAGCGGAAGATCCACGTGAAGCCGTCGCGTCTCGGCAAATGGGCTCCGCCGGTGATGGGGGCGGCCTTCGCTTTCGGCTGGAGCCCCTGCATCGGGCCGGTGCTCACCGTCATCCTCACCGCCGCCGCCGTTCAGGAGACAGTGGTGCAGGGCATCGTCTTGCTCGTTGCGTACTCGGTGGGCCTCGGGCTGCCGTTCCTCCTCGCCGGGCTGGGTCTCTTCAGGGTGTTCGGCCGTCTCAAGCCGTATCTGCGCACCATCAACATCGTCTCCGGGGTCCTCCTGGCCTCGTTCGGGGTGGTGATGGTCACCAACAACCTGGGCACCGTGTCGGGATGGCTCGTCCGGTTCTTCGACTCGATACCTTTCCTACGTGACCTCGCCACCGTCTGAGACTCATCTGGCTCCCGAGAAGGCAGAGATCGTCTGGTTCTCGGGTGAAGACGCCGAGAGGTTCCTCAACGACCTGATAAGCCAGGAGATCGCCGACCTGCCGGAGGGGGAGTCGCGCCGATCGTTCCTGCTGAGCCCCCAGGGCAAGCTCGACTTCATGTTCTGGGTCACCCGCTCGGGGGATCGTCTCGG
>Ga0268386_10004333_pt1 | contig 10431 bp, 8 predicted proteins | sample RVTome_15_FD_200260 | JGI IMG/M metagenome (GOLD analysis project Ga0268386, IMG submission 200260) | Soil microbial communities from uranium-contaminated site in the Upper Colorado River Basin, Wyoming, United States - RVT150D86... ... | reverse complement strand
GAGCATGGCGATCGCCATTAGAGTAACCGACCATAGTACGGTGAGCTGAGAAAGCCCGCGCCAGGGCCAGAAGCCGGGCGGAATTTCACCCGGGAATCGGGCCGCGGTCCAGAGAACGGTCGTGATGATCAGACAGCCGGTGGTCAGTATCCAACCCGGTCGCCATACCTCAAAACTGGGCAACGACCTGTTAAGAGCGTTTCCGAGCATCACGCCTTTATGTACGCTTCCTGGGTGCCGGCCCTCTTCCTCCGGCGAATGCCGGCGAAGTTGTCGAGGCGGCTTATCTCGCACTTGGATTGTAAAACACTCATCGTTTACGGCTGGAGATTTCTAATCGCCTCGTCGTGGGAGCCGTAAATGGAAAAAATAGACGAAAACCCGGCTATGTCGAATACTTCTCTGACTGGATCCCGGGTACGGTTCAGGGTGTGGCAGGGAACCGTTTTCTTAAACCCGCACAACACCAGCTTGCCGTTCGCGCTATCGAGACGCTTGGCTGCAAGGACAAACACGCGCAGGCCCGCGCTGCTGACATAATCGAGCTGCGCAAGATCGATGATGAAGCGGCGGTCGCCCGATTCAATTTGTCCGAGAATTCTTTCCTCAAACGCCTTGGCGGTGGTCGTGTCCAGTTTTCCAGAGAGGCTGAGAGTAACAATGTCCGCAGTTTTGCGCTCGGTAATTTCCATAGGCTAAGTCTCCTCTCTCCTCATTATCATCAGCAGAAAATTTTTCCAGTCTCGGCTATTTCAATCCCTACTGCGTCCCTCTGGTGCCAGATGGTTAGCTGTAAATGCGGCGTGACAATAACGACCGCGCCGTGTCGCACATTAAAGAAGATTAATTCAATCGAGCGGCTCGGTTTCGTCGACCAAACCGCCTTTATTCGCAGCATTGCGGACCGCGCAATGCCTAAGAATAATCTCGATGCAAGACCGTCCATCGGCGGCAGATGATTGCTTACGTCATTCGTCGTAATCAGCAAAGTCTCGCTCGCTCAGAGTCGAAAGGTTGCAGCCGGGGCTCCGTGCTCCGAAGAGCAACCGCTCGACCATCTTCCGTCAGCGATTTGCGTCATTGGTCGGTTGACACCTCGTTCAGGAGTCAGCTAGGTTTGACTACTCCCTGTAATCGCAACTGGAGCGACAACGCATACGATAAAAGGTTTGCCGGAATGAACCGAGATCAGCTGATCAAGAGTTTACAGAACATCGTAGGTGAGCGTTATGTGTTGACTGAAAAGGAAGACGTCATTGTCTATGAGCAAGACGGCTCGATCTTTCAGGCCATGCCGGAAATCGTCGTGCTGCCCGGTGCCGCCGAAGAAGTCGCCGCTGTGGTCCAAGCCGCCAAGCGCGCCAACGTGCCGATCGTGCCGCGCGGCTCCGGCACGGGTCTCGCCGGCGGCGCCGTGCCCGCCGAAGGCGGCATCATTCTGTCGCTTTCCCGGATGAACCGCATTCTTAAAATCGACGTGGCGAATCGTATCGCTGTTGTCGAAGCCGGCGTCATTAACGTCGACATCACCAAGGCAGTTGCCAAGGACGGCTATTTCTATGCGCCCGACCCCAGCAGCCAAGCGGCGTGCTCGATCGGCGGCAACGTCGCCAACAATTCGGGCGGACCGCACACGCTTGCCTACGGCGTGACGACCAACCACGTTCTTGGTCTCGAAGTGGTGCTCGACGACGGCGCGATCATCTGGCTCGGCGGCGAGGTGCCGGACACGCCCGGTTATGATCTCTGCGGCATCTTCGTGGGCTCTGAAGGAACCATGGGCATCGTTACCAAAGCGGTCGTCCGGCTCATGCGCACGCGCGAGTCGGTGCGCACGCTGCTCGCGATCTTCGATCAAATGGATGCCGCAACCCGGACGGTCGTCGATATTACATCCGCGGGAATCATCCCCGCCGCGCTGGAAATAATGGACCGAACTACAATCGAGGCCGTGGAGCGCGGCGCGCCCGTGGGTTTTCCGCGCGATGCCGAAGCCGTGTTGATCGTCGAAGTCGAAGGACTGAACGAGCATACCGAGCAGGCGATCGCCCGCGCGCGCGACATCTGCGAGCGCAACGGCGCGCGCGGCGTCAAGCTGGCCGCCGATGAAGCCGAGCGCCAACGACTCTGGAAAGGGCGCAAAGGCGCCTTCGGCGCCATGGGTGCACTGGCGCCGAATTACTACGTCCAGGACGGCGTCGTGCCGCGCAGCCAATTGCCGGAGATGATGCGGCGGGTCGCCGCGATCAGCAAACAGTTCAATCTGCGCATCGCCAACGTGTTCCACGCCGGCGACGGAAACCTGCATCCGAATATTCTCTTCGACATGCGCAGTCCCGGCGAGCTGGAGCGCGTCATCGAAGCGGGCGCGGCGACGCTGCGCGCATGCATCGAGCTGGGCGGCAGCATCACCGGCGAGCACGGCGTGGGTTTGGAGAAAAAAGCTTACATCGGGCTGCTTTTCAGCGAAACCGACTTGGAAGCCATGGCGCGCGTGCGCCGGGCTTTCGATCCGGACGGACGGTTCAACCCCGCCAAACTTTTTCCCACACCGATAAGCTGCGGCGAAATCCGCCTAAAGCCGGGTCAAATACCGGCGGGGTTATGGATTTGAAAAGAGAGTTTCTAGTTCCTAGTTTCTGGTTTCGAGTTTACAACCAGGAACTAGAAACCAAAAACTAGAAACGCGTGGAGTGGCGATACTTTGGAAGCCAACGGCCATACGCAGCGCGGCGGCGAGACAGAAGGAATTGCGGCGCTCAACCTCCCCGAGCTTTATCAGTGCGTTCACTGCGGACTTTGCTTGAATCAATGCCCGACCTATCGCGCCTTGCAGTTGGAGCCGGAATCGCCGCGCGGGCGAATTCATCTTGTCAAAGCGGCGGCCGAGGGGCGGATCGAGCTCAACCAACGCTTTGCCGATCATCTTTATCTTTGTCTTTTGTGCCGCGCGTGTGAAAGCGCTTGTCCTTCCGGCGTGCAGTACGGCCGCATCGCCGAGGCGGCGCGCGAGCAGCTGGGCCCGCCGGGCTCCGAGCTTGCGCGCGGCGTCCTCAAAGCGGTTTTTACCCAGCTGCTTCCTTACCGCCGACGGCTGCGCTTTGCCTTCGCGCTTTTGCGCTTCTATCAACGCACCGGGCTCCAGCGCGTTATCCATTATTTCCTGCCGAAGAAACTAGGCGAGATGGAACGGTTGCTGCCCGCGATCCCCTCGCAGTTTTTTAAACCTCACAAGGGAATAGCGCCGGCGATCGGCGAGCGCCGCGCGAGGGTCGCGATGCTCGACGGTTGCATCATGCCGTTGCTGTTCGGCGGCGTTAACCACGCCACCGTGCGCGTGCTGAGGCGCAACGGCTGCGACGTAAGTTTTCCGCCTGGCCAACGTTGTTGCGGCGCGCTCAACATTCACAACGGCGAAACGACCGCGGCCAAGCAAATGGCGCGGCGCAACATCGACGCTTTTCTCGCTGCAGAGGTGGACGCCGTCATCGTCAACGCGGCCGGCTGCGGCGCGACGATGAAAGAGTACGCTCATCTGTTGCGCGACGATCCCGAATACCGAGACAAAGCGCAGCGCTTCAGCTCACTGGTGAAGGACGCGGCAGAATTTCTCGCCGATCTCGGACTCGTCGGCGAGCTTCGTCCGTTGGAAATGAGCGTAACCTATCAAGACCCTTGTCATCTCGCGCATGGCCAGCGCATTCGCAGCGCGCCCCGGACTTTGCTTCGAGCGATTCCCGGTCTGAAAATCGTCGAGATGGACGGCGCCGACCGCTGCTGCGGCAGCGCGGGTATTTACAATTTGACCCATGCCGCCATGTCGCAACACTTGCTCAAAGAGAAGATGCAGGCGGTGGCGGCGACAGGCGGCGGCGCGATCGTTGCACCCAACCCCGGCTGCATACTGCAGCTCCGTTCCGGCGCGGCTCGATACGGTCCCGATGTCGAAGTTTATCATCTGATCGATTTGCTCGACCGCGCCTATGGCAAAACCGATCTGCAACGCGGCGATGCTCCAAACCATTGATCAGTTGATGCAAAGCCTGGGGTCGGCTCTCGGACCGCCCGCGGTGACGGCCGACGGCGATGCACTCGATACGCACCGGATCGACGGCGTAACACCGCGTCTCGTCGTCACCCCGTCATCCGTCGACCAAGTCGCCGCGACTCTCCGTCTTTGCACTGAGGCGCAAGCGGCGGTGATTCCTTGGGGCGGCGGCACGGCGCTGGCGCTTGGCAATCCGCCGCGCCGCGCCGACGTCGTCATCAAGCTTCATAAGCTCGACCGCGTCGTCGAACATGACGCCGCTAATCTAACCGTGAGCGCGCAATGCGGCGCGACGTTGAACGATTTACAAGCAGCGATCGCGGCGCAAAAGCAGCTCGTGCCCATCGATGCGCCGCTTCCCGAGAGGGCCACCATCGGCGGGATCGTTGCCGCGAACTTGAATGGCCCGCGGCGCGCCTGTTACGGCGGCGTGCGCGACTTGGTCATCGGCATGAAGATTCTCCTCGCCGATGGCGCGCAAATCAAGGCCGGCGGCAAGGTCGTCAAAAATGTCGCGGGCTACGATATGTGCAAACTTTTTGTCGGCTCGCTCGGCACGCTCGGGATCATCATCGAAGTGACGCTGAGAGTGGCGCCGATAGCCGAAAGGACGGCGACGCTTGTTGGCGCCGGCAATCTAACGCAGCTTGAGAATCTTCACGAGCAATTGCTGCGATCAGCCTTGGCGCCGGCGGCGGTCTCTCTTGTGCGCCATGGCGCACCGGAGAAATGGCGCCTCGGCGTCTGTTGCGAAGGCTTCGATGAAAGCGTCGAGCGCGAACTCGGCGAGATCGGGGCCATGGCAACGCGGAGCGGCATCAATTGTGAAATTCTGACCGCCGAGACGCACAACGATTTCTGGAGCCCGCTGCGCGATTTCCCGCTCCAGCCGGAGCGTCTGATTTTCCGCGTCACCGTCCCGCGCGCGAAAGTTTTTGATTTCGTCAAACTTGCGGACGGCTGGCAGAGCACGGCCATCGTCGGCGACACCGCAATGGGGACCATCTGGATCGCCTGTGCGGCTCAGAAAAGCGGGCGCGAGCGCTTTTCCCGGCTGACGGCGGCTGCGCGCGAGCGCCACGGGCACGCCATCGTCTTTGCCGCGCCTTTTGCTTTGAAAACCGGTGTCAATGTCTGGGGCGCGTCGGCGCCGACGCTTTCGCTGATGCGCGAGATCAAGCATCGGTTCGACCCCGATGCGTTACTCAATCCCGGCCGCTTCGTCGGCAATCTGTGATTTGCCCGACACAACTCGCGCGCGGCCGATCTCAGGACTCGCCGCTTAAAAAATCCTGATCACCCAATCGCTCAACCAGTTGTCCACGCCGAAGCCGGCGCTTCCCCGCACCGCGAAGTAAAAAGCCGCGATGACGAACACGAGATTGTCGCGCAGCCCGACCTCGTGAGCGTGATACGATTGCCGATCGAAGGAACGGAAATAATTCTGCGCTTTCTCGTCTTTGATCGCGTTTTTCACCACCGGTGACAGGGTCGGGAGGGCTTTGAGCCAGTGCCGGTGAAGCGCGAAGGTCGGCAGCAAAAAAATGATGATCATCAGCGCCGAGATCGGCGTTTGGATGCCCGCGGCCATGCCAAAGCCTCCGACGACCATCAGAAACGTCGCGATGAAACCAAAGAAAGTCGCGCCTCTCGGAAAAAGAATGCTCGCGGTATTGACGGGATTGGGCCAGCGCCGCACGTTGCTCACGCCGCTAATCAACATGCGCCACCCTAAAATGACGCGCAGCGCCGCCTCGGCGACCAATACCAGCGTCGCAGGTTCCAACGAGGTTTCCCTTCCGCCATCGGGCCCGGTAAATTTCGCCGCAATATAACCGCGAGGGTCATCGTGGTCAAATCCGGCACGTCAACGGACAATAACGGACCCATGACATGGCGATCCATGCCAGGACGAAATATCGGGCAAAATTCGTATGCACAAACTTGTCGCTCAAATGTCTTAAATAGGTTTGTTTCTGCCAAAAAATTTCTCTACAATGCGGCATCCCGGCGGCGCTGAAATGGTGGCACAACGGTTGCTCATCTTGCGTCGTAACTAAGGAGGTGGCAATGCAGCATGTACGACGTTGGCTCATCCCGCTTTGCTTCGGTTTTGTGCTTTTTTCATCCGCCGGCGTGACAGCTGAAAGTGATTCAGCAAATCCGCAGCCATCTCCATTTCCGGTCCCCGACGGCCTCGAATCCGCGGTCGAATTCTGGAAGAAAGTCTTCAGCGAGTTCAGCAGCGCGCAATTGATCTATTTCGATCCGCTCGATATGAGCAAGATCTACGAGGTGAGCGACGTCGGCGAAGAAAGCCGGTCCAACGAATATATCAATGCGGAGCGTGAGCGTATCGCCGCCGCCCACGATGTCGACATTGAACGCGTCAAAGCGCAGCGTGGGATTAAGGAAAGAACTGCGGCGGGCATCCAACGCTCGGGGCGGTACATCGCTCAAGTCAGACAAATCTTTGAGGAGCGCGGCTTGCCGCCGGAGCTCACTTTTTTGCCGATCGTGGAATCGTCCTATGAGATTAACGCGCGGTCCTCGGCCGGCGCTTTGGGCATCTGGCAATTCATGCCGAGAACCGGCAGACAGTATCTGCGCGTCGGCCGCGGCATCGACGAAAGAAGGGACCCCCTGGAATCTTCCCGCGCCGCAGCCTCCTTCCTTAAGGAAGCTTATGAAAGCTTGGGCAGCTGGCCGTTGGCGATCACGGCTTACAATTACGGCCCCGCGGGAGTGGCCCGCGCCGTAGCGGCGGTCGGCTCCGACAATCTGGTCGACTTGGTTCAAAACTATAGCCACCGGCGTTGGGGATTCCCGCCGAAGAATTTCTACGCTGAGTTTCTCGCCGCAGTCGAAATCGGCAGCAACTTGGAACGCTATTTCCCGGGCCTGGAGCTTGATGCTCCGGTCGACATTAAAGAAGTCGCAGTCAACCGTAACACGTCCGTGGCGTCCCTGATAAAATCGTCCGGCCTCAACCGAGACAATTTTCTAGGTTGGAATCCTGCGCTCACCCGCTGGACGAGAGTCGTGCCGGCTGGGTATCGGGTTAAGCTGCCGACCGACAAAACCGCCGAACCGCTGGTCGTCTTGGCTATAAAAGACGGTGAGAAAAAAACGCGGGCACGGGTCGTGCACCATCGGGTCAAACGCGGCGACACTCTCTACGACATTGCCAAGCGTTACGGCGCGTCGGTACAGAAGATCGCTCGGGTGAACGGCATTCGGCATTCACATATCTTAAGGGTGGGCACAACGCTGCGCATCCCGAAGATATAAAATCTTTCACAACCATGCTCGTCAACAAGGCCGGGGAGGTAAAACGCCCCGGCCTTGTTGTCTTAGGGTGTCAATAATCTCGGTTTTTTCTCTCTGCCAGGCTGGGCTACAGGCAAGGACCGCTGTTCTTCAGGTGAAAGGTGCTTGCACTGCTGACTGCTGGTGGTTCAGTCTGTTCCCTTACGCTTTCCGCCGCGCGTTGACAAGTTTTTCTCCCACCGGATATAGTCGGCGGCATGGCAAGCCTAATATCGCACCCAAGCGTTACCGTACGAACGTTGCGAGTACGAGCGATGGAAGTCGCCACGCTCGGCCTTCTTTTTCTGACGCTCTGCGCACCCCTGCACGCTCAAGACCAGAAAAAAGTGCGTATGGCTTATTCCGCTTTCAGCATTTCATTCTTGAACCTCTTCGTCGCTCGCGATGCCGGTCTGTTCAAGAAACACGGGATTGATGTGGAGTTGATCCAGATGGCCGGCCCGCTGCCGGTTGCCGCGCTTGCGGCCGGAGAGATCGACTACCTGACCGGTTATAGCACCGGCATCGTCGCCACCGGTCGGGGAGCACCGCTCAAAGGCGTCATGATCTCCCTGCGTAAGCCGCCCTTTTTTCTCGTCGCTGAGCCGAGTATTCAGACGGTAAGCGATCTTGCCGGCAAACGAATCGGCGTCGACCGCATCGGCAGCTTGCAGCACCTGGTTGCGCGGCTGATGCTGCGGAACAAGGGAGCCGATCCGGAAAAGGCGCTTTTCACTCAGACCGGCTCGGTGTCCAATACGGTGACCAGCCTGGGGCAGGGCGCGGTTTCGGCTGCTATTTTGTCGGGTCCGCATAACGTGATCATGACGCAAAAGGGCTTCCGTCAAATCGGCGCGGCCGATGAGCTGCCGGTGCATTTTCCCACCAGCGGCCTGGTCGTCAATCAAGCGAAACTCAAGAGCGACGCCGCCGGCGTCAAGTCCGTCATCCGCGTGATGATCGAGGCCAATGATCTGGCGCGCAAAGACAAGCCTTGGATGGTGAATTACATCGGCGATAAATGGAAAGTGGAGCCGAGAGTCGCGGAGACCGTGTATGGACAGTGGCTTTCGATTCTCACCGCCGACGGCAAAATCAGCATCAAAGACATGCAGGCGTACTTCGATCTCGCTTACAGCCAGAAACAGATTTCGGCGCCGATCAATGTCGCAGCTGTGACGGATTACTCGCTGCTCGATCAGGTACTGGCGGGAAAGTAACAGTTCTCAGTATCCAGTTGTCAGTTAACCCGAAACTCGAAATCAGGAACAGCGACCCAAGGGAGCCAGACTCATGGACGGCAAGGCACTCGTCGATTCGGTAAAAAAGGAAATCATTGAACCCGGCATTCAGCGCCTGATGGATAGCCAATATTTCACCGAACTGCGCCAGGGCAAGCTTTCGCGGAGGCGCATGCAGGGTTGGGCGATCCAGCATTATCTGCACAACAAAGCGATTCTGAAATCCTTCGCGCTGGGCATGGTGAAAAACGCGCACGAGCCGACGATGTTCGACTACTTCACCGAACAGTTCACGGAAGAGCAGACTCACCCAGATCTAGCGAAACGCTTCGGTCTCGCTTTAGGGCTCAAAGAGGAAGACTTCACCGAGGCAACGCAGATTTTTGAATGCCAGATTCACTCGGCGCGCACCGTGTATAACACTTTAATGGGTTACCCGCCGCAGAACCGCGCCTCGGCGCTCACCAGCGAGAGCATGGTTTGCCGTTACTCGGAGGAATTCCTGAACGCCGGACGCAAGCACTATGGCCTGGATGACCGCGACCTGACGTTTTTCACGGTTCATATGGTCGCCGATCAGGAGCACACCGCGCGCTCGGCCGAGATCATCTCCCGCATGGTCAAGACGGCGCGAGAAGAGCGCCTCGTGCGTGAAAGCGCGCAGTACATGGTGCGCATCAAGCTCGGCAAGTTCGACGGCATCTACCAGGCGTACGCGTGACTGGCGATTCCCTAAACGCCTGCTCTCGCCGTCACTATGGCTTCGGGTCTATGGAAAATCCCGGCGCGTACATCCCTTCAGCATACTGCTTGACCATGCGACGCGCGCTGAAGCGGGGCATCGTAGTGCGAATCGCCTCCTTCACTATCTGGAGCCAGCGCCGTGGTACTTTGCTTGCGTCGCGATCATAAAAGGCTGGGACTACTTCTTCTTCAAGGAGCCGATAGAGTGATTCCGCGTCGGCTGCATCTACGGCGGCCGCGTCGTCCGTCGTCACACCCCCGTCAATCAACCATCCGTTCGATCCTGTGTGGCCTTCCGCCCACCAGCCATCCCCGGTGCTCAGGTGAAGCGCGCCGTTGATTGACGCTTTGATGCCGCTGGTTCCACTCGCCTCGAAAGGTTTACGCGGGGTATTCAACCAAACATCGCACCCTTGCACCAAGAAGTGCGCAACATGAAGATCGTAGTCCTCCACAAAAGCGATACGACCGCCAAATGCGGGATCGATAGCGCGGGTAAAAACATTGTGCAGGTGATTTTTGCCAGGGTAGTCCGCCGGGTGGGCTTTACCTGCAAACACGATCTGAACGGGGCGTCTAAGCGCCGTCAGGATGCGAGCCAGTCTCCCAGGGTTACTAAAAATCAGTTCCGGACGCTTGTACTCGGTAAACCGCCGAGCGAATCCAATGGTGAGCGCCGCTGGATCCAGTAATGTACCCGCCGCCACCACCCGAGCGGCCGTAACCTGTTTTTGTGTCCACAGCTGCCGGGCGCGCTCTCGGATAAACGCAATGAGATAGCTGCGCAGCGCCTCGCGAACAGCCCACAGTTCCTCGTCCGGGATCATCGAAATGCCTTCCCAGAAATCCACCGCGTCGTGCCGGTCCTTCCAGTTCACTCCAAGATAAGTTTCGAACAATCTGACCATATCGGGCGCGATCCAACTGGGAACGTGAACGCCATTCGTCACGGTTTTCAACGCGGACTCTCTATTCGGAACGTTTGGCCATAGCTGTGACCACATGTGCAAGGTGACCCGTCCATGGGCTTGACTTACGGCATTAGTCGCGCTTGCGCTGCGAATGGCCAAGGCAGTCATGTTGAACATC
>Ga0268386_10004332_pt1 | contig 10431 bp, 8 predicted proteins | sample RVTome_15_FD_200260 | JGI IMG/M metagenome (GOLD analysis project Ga0268386, IMG submission 200260) | Soil microbial communities from uranium-contaminated site in the Upper Colorado River Basin, Wyoming, United States - RVT150D86... ... | reverse complement strand
GTGCGCACGAAGGGGTCGGGGAGCAGCTGGCCGAGGGTGGTCTCGCGGACGGTTCCGGTGACGGCGTCGACCTGGAGGATGGCGAGCTCGGGCGGCGCCAGCTCGGCCAGGACCTGGCGGCAGGCGCCGCAGGGGGCGGCGCCGCCCTCGGAGACGATCGCGATCGCGGTGAAGCCGCGGGCGCCGGCGGCGACCGCCGCGGCCAGGGCGTTGCGCTCGGCGCAGACGGTCAGGCCGTAGGAGGCATTCTCGAGGTTGCAGCCGGTGAAGATCCGGTCGTCGCCCGCGGCGATGGCGGCGCCGACGGCGAAGGCGGAGTACGGGGCGTGGGCGTGGCCGCGCACCTCCTGGGCGGCGCGGACGAGATCGTCGGGGCTCATGGGGCCTCCTCGGAGGGGCGGGCGACGCGCTCGAGCACGAGCGGGCGGGTGGGCACCGGCTCGAGCGAGAGCTCCAGGGCCTGGAAGAGACCGCGTCGCACCCGCTCCACGGTCGCGCGGTCGTGGCCGTAGACGCGAAAGAGCGGCTCGCCCGACTCGACCCGGTCGCCGAGGCGCAGCAGGCACTCGACGCCGACGGAGTGATCGATCGCGTCGCCCGTGCGGCGACGGCCGCCGCCGAGCTCGATGACGGCCAGGCCGACCGCCTTCGTGTCCAGGGACGCCACCCATCCGGAGCCCGGGGCGGGGAGGTCGTGCGCCGGCGCCAGCGGGCGCGGCGCCTCGAGGTCGCCGCCCTGCGCCCGCACCATGCGGGCGAAGGTCTCGTACCCGGCGCCGGAGTCGAGGTGCCGCCGCACCTCCCGCTCGCCCTCCTCTACGCCGGCCGCGCGTCCGACCGACCGCAGCAGCTCGCCGCCCAGCGCGAGCACGAGCTCGACGAGCTCCTCGGGTCCCTCACCGCGCAGGGTCGCGACCGCCTCGTCGACCTCGAGGGCGTGGCCCGCGGCACGGCCGAGCGGTTGGTCCATGTCGGTCAGCAGCGCCGTGCAGGCGACTCCGTGACGGCCGGCGACGGTGACCAGAGACCAGGCCAGCTCGCGGGCCTCCTCGACCGTGCGCATGAAGGCGCCGGAACCGGTCTTGACGTCCAGCACCAGGGCGTCGAGGTCCTCGGCCAGCTTCTTCGACAGGATGCTGGCCGTGATCAACGGCACCGACGGGACGGTACCGGTGACGTCCCGCAGGGCGTAGAGCTTGCGGTCGGCCGGCACGATGTCGGCCGAGGCGCCGCCGATGACGCAGCCGACCTCGGCCAGCACGGCGGCGTGCTCCTCCGCCGAGAGGTCGGTGCGCAGGCCGGGGATCGACTCGAGCTTGTCGAGGGTGCCGCCGGTCGGCCCCAGGCCGCGTCCGGAGAGCTTCGGTACGGCCAGCCCCGCCGCCGCCAGCAGCGGCACCAGCACCAGCGAGACCTTGTCGCCCACGCCGCCGGTGGAGTGCTTGCCGACCCGGGGCGGACCCTCGGCCGGGCGGTGGAGGGTCTCGCCGCTCGCCAGCATCGCCTCGGTCAGCGCCCCCGTCTCCTCGCGGCTCATTCCCCGCAGGGTCACCGCCATGGCGAAGGCGGCCATCTGGTAGTCGGGCACGTCGCCGCGGACGTAGCCCTCGACGAGCGCGGTGATCTCGGCCCGTGTGAGGGCCTCGCCGTCGCGCTTGTGCTCGATCCAGCGCACGACGTTCATGGGCGTCGAGCTCCCCGCCGATGGTGGCTCCTCACTCCCCTTCCTCCTCCCTGGCGAGCTCGGCGGCGACGTCGAGAAGGATCCGCCGGACGCTCTGGGCTGCGGCCCCTGCGGCGAGCACGACCTCCGCGGCGTCATCCCGCTCGGGGGCGTCGGGGAGGGCGCGGTTGGTGACCACCGACAGGGCGAGGGTCCGCAGGCCGGCGTGGGCGGCCACGATCGCCTCGGGCACGGTCGACATGCCGACCAGATCGGCGCCGAGCCGGCGCAGCATGCGGCGCTCCGCCCGGGTCTCGTAGGCGGGCCCGGACACCGCCGCGTAGACGCCGCTCCAGATCCGCAAGCCGCCGCGGTGACCCGCGGCCAGGGCCACGGCGGCGAGAGCGCGGTCGTAGGGCGCGCTCATGTCCGGGAAGCGCGGCCCCAGGCGCCCGTCGTTCCACCCGGTCAGCGGGTTGGCGACCATGCAGTGGATGTGGTCGTCGAGCACGACGATGTCCCCGACCCGGTAGCGCGGGTCGAGGCCACCGGCGGCGTTGGCGAGGATGAGCACCTCGGCGCCGAGCGCGCGGGCGAGACGCACGGGCAACGTGGCCTCGGCGAGAGCGTATCCCTCGTAGAGGTGGAGGCGCCCCTGGAAGACGACGGCGGGCAGGTCGGCGAGCCGGCCGCAGAGCAGACGGCCGCGGTGCGAGAGCGCGGTCGGACGCGGCAGATGCGGGACCTCGCCGTAAGGGAGCTCGGCGTCGAGCGCCAGGGAGTCGGCCACCCCTCCGAGGCCGCTGCCGAGCACGACCGCCAGCCGCGGCCGTTTCGGCCAGCGTGCCCGGACCGCCGTCGCAGCCTGCGCCACCCGCTCGGCGAGGCCCTCCACGGTCAGGCTCCGGCCCGCCCGGCCTCGTGCCGCAGGACCCCGAGGACGAGGGCCTCGAGCTTGGGCGCCGCCGCCTCGGCGACGCGGACGATGACCTCGGCATCGGCCGGCTCGAGGGCGTCGGGCAGGCACATGTCGGTGACCACCGAGACGCCGAAGACGCGCATGCCCCCGTGCACCGCCGCCAGGGTCTCGGGCACGGTGGACATGCCGACGACGTCGGCTCCGATCCAACGCAGGAGGCGGTACTCGGCGCGGGTCTCGAGATTGGGGCCGGCCACCGCCACCGTGACCCCCACGTGGGCGACGAAGTCCTCGCGCCGGGCCACCGCCAGCGCGACGTCGACGAGCTCCGGGTCGTAGGGCCGGCTCATGTCCGGGAAGCGCGGCCCCAGCCGCTCGTCGTTCGGCCCGATCAGCGGGTTGACCCCCATCAGGTTGATGTGGTCCTCGACGATCATCGGGTCACCGGGCCGGTAGCGGGGATCGAGGCCGCCGACCGCCTGCGAGACGACGAGCAGCTCGGCGCCCAGCGCCCGCATCACCCGGACCGGAAAGACGACCTGCCAGGGCGGGTAGCCCTCGTAGACGTGGGCACGGCCCCGGGTCGCGACGATCGAAAGCCCCGCCAGCCGCCCGCAGAGGAGGCGCCCATGGTGCGACAGCGCCGTGGGGACCGGGAAGTGGGGGAGCTCCTCGAAGTCGAAGGCGGCCTCGACCGCGATGGCGTCGGCGACGCCGCCGAGGCCCGTGCCCAGCACCAGCGCGGCGTGCGGCGTCCCCGGCCAGCGGGCGCGCACCGCCGCCGCGGCCTCCTCGATGCGGTCGTAGAGCTCGGTCACGCTGCCGGAATGTTACGGCAAGCCGGACCCCGTCTCGCCGGCCGGCTGGAAGTCCCGGTCGCCTCGGCTACAATCGCGCCCGTCCCGCCGATGCCACCCTCTGAGCGCACGGCCCGTCCGGACCTCGCCGCGACTCTCGCCTGCGTCCTGGTCGCACTCGCCGTGCCTTCGGGGGAGGCCGCCGAGTGGCGGCTCGCGGGGTTCACCGGGGTCGGCCTGACCGAGGACTCGGACCTCGAGATCCGCGAGCCGGGACGGGGCACCTCGCTCGTCTTCCGCGACGCCTCGTTCGACGACAAGTCGCTCGAGCTCGTCTCGGCGCCCTACCTGGGCTGGCGGCTGACCCGGATCTCGGAGCGCCGGCCGCGCATCGCGCTGGCGCTCGAGGTGTTGCATTTCAAGATCTTCACCGAGACCGACCGGATGGTCGACATCGAGGGCACCTTCCGTGGCTTCCCCGTCGACGGCCCGGTGGCGATGGATGCCTTCGTCCAGCAGTACGACGTGGCCAACGGCGTCAACCTGGTGATGCTCGACGTGATCCTCCGCCGTCCCGGCCTGGCCGGCGGCCGCGCCGAGCTCTACGCCGGTCTCGGCGCCGGACCGACGATTCCCTACACCAAGGCCACCGTCGGCGGCAGCGGCGGCGACGGCCACTACGAGCTCTCTGAGCTCGGCGGCCAGCTCCTGGCGGGAGCGCTCTGGCAGCTCTCCCCGCGCTGGGACCTCTTCGCCGAGCTCAAGCTCACCCGCACCACCGTCGACGGCACCTTCGACGGCGGCGAGAGCGAGGTCGACCTCACCACCCGCCACGCCACGGCGGGTTTGGGCTACCGGTTCTAGCGCCGGCCGGGCTCCGTCCCGGCCGCTTCAGAGGCCCTTCGGGTGCCAGACCGTCTTGGTCTCGATGAAGCGGGCGATGGCCCAGGGGCTCTGGGCGGAGGCGTCGTCGGTCCAGTCGAGGCCGGCGGGGCCGCGGTGGAGGCGCTTGACGTTCTCGGCGGCGGCGATCTCGAGCTCGCGGGCGGTGGCGTCGTCGACGTCCCAGAGGTCCAGGGCGTTGACGTCCATGTGGCCGGCCAGGAAGGGGAGGAGCTCGGCCTTGCGGGCGGTGAGGACGTTGACGACGCCGGGCGGGACGTCCGCGGTGGCCAGGGCCTCGGCGAGGGTGACGGCCGCCAGGGGCCAGGCCTCGGAGGCGACGACGACGGCCGTGTTGCCCGGCACCAGGATGGGGGCCAGCCGCGAGACCAGGCCGAGCAGCGCCGGCCGCTCGGGACAGACGAGGCCGACGACACCGGTGGGCTCGGGCGAGGAGATGTTGAAGAACGGTCCCGCCACCGGGTTCAGGTTGCCGATCGTCTGGGCCAGCTTGTCGCACCAGCCGGCGTACCACACCAGGCGGTCGATGGCGGCGTCGACCTCGCGTCCGGCGGTCTGCTCGCCCTCGCCGTCGACCGCCAAGCGGGCGACGAAGCTGTCGCGCCGGTCCTCGACCATCTCGGCGATGCGGTAGAGGATCTGGCCGCGGTTGTAGGCGGCGCGCTCGGCCCAGGCCTCCTGCGCGGTGCGCGCCGCCTGCACGGCGTCGCGCAGGTCCTTGCGCGAGGCCTGGGCGATCCGTGCGACGACGTTGCCCTCGGAGTCCAGCGCCGGGTAGGCACGCCCCGACTCCGAGCGCGGAAAGGCGCCGCCGATGAAGAGCTTGTGGGTCTTCCTGACGTCCAGGCGCCCGCTCACCGCTCGCCTCCCGCCAGATAGGGCAGCAGGCCGTGGCGGCCGCCCTCGCGGCCGAAGCCCGACTCCTTGTAGCCGCCGAAGGGGGAGGCCGGGTCGAACTTGTTGTAGGTGTTGGCCCAGACCACACCCGCCTTCAGGCGGTCCGCCATCCAGAGGATCCGCGACCCCTTGGTGGTCCACACCCCGGCGGAGAGCCCGTAGGGCGTGTTGTTCGCCTTCTCGACGGCCTCCTCCGGAGTGCGGAAGGTGAGGATCGAGAGCACCGGTCCGAAGATCTCCTCCTGGGCGATGCGGTGGCTCTGCGACACCCCGGTGAAGAGCGTCGGACAGAACCACCAGCCGCGCTCGGGCAGGGCGCACGCGGGCTGGAAGAGCTCGGCGCCCTCGGCCACTCCGGCCTCGACGAGCCCGCGAATGCGCTCCAGCTGCTCGCGCGAGTTGATGGCGCCGACGTCGGTGTTCTTGTCGAGCGGGTCGCCGACGCGCAGCTTGCCGAGCCGCTCCTTGAGCTTGGCCAGGAAGCCCTCGAAGATCGACTCCTGGACGAAGAGCCGGCTGCCGGCGCAGCAGACGTGACCCTGGTTGAAGAAGATGCCGTTGACCACCCCCTCGATGGCCTGGTCCGGCGGCGCGTCCTCGAAGATGACGTGGGCCCCCTTGCCGCCGAGCTCGAGGGTGAGGCGCTTGGCCGTCCCGGCGACCGCGCGGCGGATCTCCTTGCCCACCGCGGTCGAGCCGGTGAAGGCGATCTTGTCGACGTCCGGGTGGCGCACGAGGGCGGCTCCGGTCTCGCCGGCGCCGGTGACGACGTTGAAGACGCCGGGCGGCAGGCCCGCCTCCTCGGTAAGCCGCGCGAAGGCGAGGGCGGTCAGCGGCGTCGTCTCGGCGGGCTTCAGCACCACGGTGTTGCCCGTCGCGAGGGCCGGCGCCACCTTCCAGGCCAGCATCAGGAGGGGGAAGTTCCAGGGGATGATCTGGCCCGCCACCCCGAGCGGCCGGGTGTCGAGCCCCGGGAAGGCCCAGTCGAGCTTGTCGGCCCAGCCTGCGTAGTAGAAGAAGTGCGCCGCCGCCGCCGGCACGTCGAAGTCCCGCGACTCGCGGATCGGCTTGCCGCCGTCGAGGGTCTCGAGCACGGCGAGCTCGCGGGCGCGCTCCTGGATCATCCGCGCGATGCGGAAGAGGGCCTTGGCCCGCTCCTTGCCCGGCAGCGCGCTCCAGCTGCCGAAGGCCCCACGCGCCGCCGCCACCGCCCGGTCGACGTCTTCCTCCCCGGCCAGCGCCACCCGCGCCAGCTCCTCCTCGGTCGCCGGGTTGATCGACGGGAAGAGCTCGCCCGAGGCCGCCGGCACCGGCTCACCGCCGATCCAGAGCCCGTAGCTCTCCTCCAGCGAGACGATCGCCGTCGACTCGCGCGAGTCGGCGTAGCGCCAGTCGAGCGGCTGGGAGGCCCGGGCCTCGAGCTCGTCGCTCATCGCCGCGAGTCTAGCCGGTCGAGGGGCCCGAGGTCGTCCAGCAGGTGGGCGAGTGGACGCAGCCCAGTACCGTCAACCTCGAAGATCGAGCACTGACTGAACGATTCTCAAGGTTGATCGGAGAAGTGGCATCAGTCCTTCGTGAAGTAGTCGCCCGACTGGTAGCGGCCGGTGTCGAGCCAGCGGATCTGCATCAGGACGTCGTTGAGCAGGGTCGAGGCGCCGAAGCGGAAGCGGTCGGGGGTCATCCAGTCGCGGCCCAGGGTCTCGTTGAGGACCACCAGGACGCGGATGGCGTCCTTGGCGGTCTTGAGCCCCCCCGCCGGCTTCATGCCGACGGCGCGGCCGGTCACGGAATGGAAGTCGCGGATCGCCTCGAGCATGGTGAGCAGCACCGGCAGGGTCGCCGCCGGCTGGATCTTCCCCGTCGAGGTCTTGATGAAGTCGGCGCCGGCGGCCATCGCCAGCATCGAGGCCCGGCGGACGTTGTCGAGCGTCGCGAGCTCGCCGGTCTCGAGGATGACCTTGAGGTGCGCCGCCCCGCAGGCCTCGCGGATCGCCGCGATCTCCTCGAAGACCGCCAGGTAGTCGCCGGCCAGGAACGCCCCGCGGTCGATCACCATGTCGACCTCGTCGGCCCCCAGCGCCACCACCCGCCGGGTCTCCTCCACCTTGAGCTCGAGCGGCGCCTGCCCGCTCGGGAAGTAGGTGGCCACCGAGGCGACGCGCACGCCCGTTCCGCGCAGGGAATCGACCGCCGTCGGCACCAGATTCGGATAGACGCAGAGCGCCGCCACCGACGGGATGGCGGGATCGGTCGGGTCGGGCCGCACCGCCTTGGCGGCGAGCTGGCGCACCTTCCCCGGCGTGTCCCGCCCCTCGAGGGTCGTCAGATCCGTCATCCGCACGGCGAGCAGGAGCGCCTCCCGCTTCGACTCCCTCTTGATCGACCGCCGCGCCAGCATCCCCACCCGCTCCGCCACCCCCACCTCGTCCACCGACGGCACGGCGTCGAGGTACGACTTGAGAGCGTGCGGCGTCACGCGCCCGGTCGGCGGCGCGGGGGCCTGGACGGCGGGGTGGGCCATTCCCGCATGCTAACGGAAGGCCGCTCCCTCGCCCGTTGTCCCCTTTCTGACACCCCTTCCCCGCCCCACCGTTCTATACTCAGAGCTTCCGCGCCCCCCCGAAGCAGTCCCGACCCGGCCGCGCCGGGGCCTGGCCCGAGCGGGAGCTGGCATGGACCGCACCGGCCCCATCGTCCTTTCGAGCCTGCTGCTGGCAGGGTTGGGAGGCCGTGTGAGCGCCCACGAGACGACCCGACTCGACGGCCAGACCGGCTTCGAGCCCTGGACCGCCGGCGAGCCCCTGCCTCCGGACGTCCTCTTCGAGGACGGGTTCGAGAGCGGGGATGCCCCGGCGTGGGGGGAGCTGGTGCCGTGATCGGCCGCAGTGCGGCCCTCGTCCTTTGCGCGGTCTTGGCTGGCCTTGTCCTGTCGCCTTCCTTCGCCCAGGAGCCGCCGCCTCCGCCTCCGCTGCAACTGGTCCGCGACATCCGCACCGACGCTCAGCCGAGCCTCTCCGGCTACCCCCAGGTCTTCCAGTTTGTGGAGCTCGACGGCGAGCTGCTCTTCCCGGGCTGGGACGGAGTGCATGGGTGGGAGCTGTGGCGCACCGACGGGACGGCGGAGGGGACCGTGCTCGTCAGAGACATCTGCCCCGGCCACTGCTCGTCTCTGCCTTGGGACCTGCGGCAACTGCTCGGCGCCGTCTACTTTCGCGCCTCCGACGGTGACCACGGCACGGAGCTTTGGCGCACGGATGGAACCGCCGAAGGCACGGAGCTGGTGGCGGACGTCGCACCCGGAGCCGACAGCTCGCTCCCGATGTCCTTGGCCGAGCTCGGCGGCGAGGTGTACTTCCAGGCCGACGACACGGAGCATGGAGCCGAGCTCTGGGCGACGGATGGCACGCCCGGCGGCTTGCGGCTTGTGGCCGACATTCGGCCGGGAGCCGAGGGCTCGAGGCCGCTCAGCCTGATTGCCGTCGGGGACAGGCTCTTCTTTTCCGCCGACGACGGAGCGTCGGGCAGAGAGCCCTGGAAGACCGATGGGACGAGCGAAGGGACCGAGCGACTGGCCGACCTCTGCCCGGGAGCACCGGACTCGCTCTGGGAGGACCAGGACGGACCGTGGGGGCAGCGGACGTTCGGTTTCGTAGGCGATCGGCTCGTGTTGTCTACCCACGACACGTGGACCTGCCCTCCGGGCGTGTGGGTCAGCGACGGCACGACGGAAGGAACCGAGCAGATCCCGGGACTCGGGTACGCGCTGCTCTTCCCCGACTCCGCACCGGACGGAGCCGTCCTGCTGTCGGGGCAGGATGCCGTCTTCGACGAAGAGCTCTGGCGCACCGATGGGACCGTCGCAGGCACGGCCCGGGTCGCCGATATCCATCCGACCGGCAGCTCCAGTCCTCGCGCGTTGGGCAGGGCCGGGAGTGCCGTCTACTTCTCAGCCTGGGACGGTCTCACGGGCACCGAGCTCTGGCGGACGGACGGCACGGCTGCGGGCACCGAGCTCGTGCGCGACATCCGCCCGGGCCCAGAGTCCGGCATCTGGTTCAACTACCTGCCGACCGGACGGGCCGCCGGCGAATCCCTTTTCTTCAAAGCCGACGACGGCGTCCACGGTCGAGAGCTCTGGGTGACCGACGGCACGACCGAGGGGACCATGCTCACTGCAGACATCAACCCGGGGGCCGCCGAGCCGGAGCTCGTGCTGTACTCGGTCGTTTTGCCCGGGGCAGTCGACGGTCGCCTGATCACGATGGCCTACGCCGAGTCGAACGAGTGGGCCCTCTGGGCGAGCGACGGCAGCCCGGAAGGAACCGAGCTGCTCGTGGATCTCGACACCCAATCCTCCTCCGCGCCCCAGAGTCGGTGGGGCCTTCCCCTCGGATGGTTCTCGCCGAAGGCGGCAACGCAGCACGGCATCGTCTGGCGGGCCGATGACGGCGAGCGAGGCGAGCGGCTGTGGATCTCGGACGGAACGCCCGTGGCGACCCGCGTACTTGCGGACGCCTGCAGCGAATGCCCCCCTGGCATCGGCCACTATCCCCACCCGGTGACTGCAGTGGGCGATCTGGCCTACTGGTGGATCTTCGAAGGCGAGAATCGTGGCACCTGGGTGACGGACGGGACCGCCGCAGGCACGCAGTTGCTCCACGAGGACGCTCAGGCCTTCGAGATCGCGGCCTGGCCCCGGGCGGGTGGAACCGATGTTCTGCTCTCGGGCTCGGGACTCTGGGTCAGCGACGGCACGCCGGAGGGAACGGTGGAGCTGATCGGCTTCGGTACCTGGGTATCGGAGCCGACGCCGCTCGGAGAGGTCGCGTTCTTCGGCACGTCGAGTGCGGACGGTTTCGAGCCCTGGGTTACCGACGGCACGCCGGAGGGAACCGTGCAGTTCACCGACATCCAGCCGGGTCCCGAATCGTCGAACGTCACGGGCCTCACCGCCTTCAGCGGCGGGAGCCTCTTCTTCTGGGCCGACGATGGAGTGCACGGTATGGAGCCCTGGACGAGCGACGGGACGCCAGGCGGGACCGGACTGCTCCTGGACATCCACACCGGAATCGAGCCGTCGCTGCGAAGGAGCGGCTTTGCCCCGATTGCCGTTGGGGACAAGGTCTACTTTCCTGCCGATGACGGTCTGCAGGGAACCGAGCTCTGGGTCAGCGACGGCACCGCCCAGGGCACCTTCAGCCTCGGGGATCTCAACCCGGGGGCACGGGGATCGGCGCCCCGACCTTGGATCG
>Ga0268386_10004331_pt1 | contig 10433 bp, 6 predicted proteins | sample RVTome_15_FD_200260 | JGI IMG/M metagenome (GOLD analysis project Ga0268386, IMG submission 200260) | Soil microbial communities from uranium-contaminated site in the Upper Colorado River Basin, Wyoming, United States - RVT150D86... ... | reverse complement strand
CGTTGCCGCGGCGGCCGTTGCCGGGGCGGCCGTGGCCGCGGCGCCGATCTCGAGGCGGAACGCCGCGACGTCCTCGAGAACGCGCCGCCAGGAGGCCTCCATCTCGGGCTCGAGCGAGGCCAGGGCGGCATCGCCCCGAGGCTTCAGCCGGAGGGGGAAGTAGGCGTTGATGCCGAGCAGGTCGAGATCGGGCCAGAAGCCGACCTCGCGGAACTGATCGAAGTTGGCAGCGTAGGTGAGCTCGCCGCCATACACCGCGCGCACTGCGGCGATCAGCTCGCTCCATTCACGCTCGAGCCGGGCGCGCCGGCGGTTGATCGCGGCCACGGCGTCTTCTGCGCGCGCGCCGCCGCCCGTGTACGCGACCTGCTCCGCCCATCGGCGCTGCGCCTCGATCTCGTCGGCGAGATAGCGGGGGAGCGAGTCGTAGGTCTCCTGCCACGAGCCGTGGAGATGGCGGCGATCGACCTGCGCCGCGAACCGTCCGGCCCGCCGGCGGCGCTCCTCCTGCTTACGGGGATCGAGGTAGTAGGCCTCGAGCGCCGGAACGCCGGCCACCGGCCGCGTGGAGGCGAGCGCGTTGAGCTCGCTGCCGATGCCGAGCACGTCGACGCCTTCGCGCTCGGCGACCGCCGCCCAGCGCCGGACGAACTCGCCGTAGCGGTCGAACCACTCGCCCACCTGCGCGTCTTCGCGCGGCAGGATCATGCCGTGCCACAGGAACCGGTTGCGCGGGTGCGCGTGATCGAGCGCCACCCGCAGCACGAGGACGACGCGCAGGCCGGCCGCCTTGGCGGCCCGCGCCTCGTCTGCGATCCACGGCGCCGCGTCGTCGACGCGCAGGTCCGCACCGTCCCAGTCGCCCTGGGTCGCGTACACGGTGAGCGCCACGGAGTTGAAGCCCGCGGCGGCGAGACGCCCGAGCCAGCGGTCACGGTCGGGCTCGCGGACCTGAACCCCGCCGAGCAGGAACTCACCGCTCCGCGCCCGCCACTCTCCGGCACCGGCGTCGCGCGCCGTCGATCCCGCCTCCTCCGACGGACGCGACGCGCGGCCGCAGGCGGCCGTGGCGAGCGCGGCGAGCAGGAGGAGTGCGGCGGGCGCCGCGCCGGGCGCGCGACGGCCTGCCGGATGCGCCCTCCGCGTCGGGTCACGATCGGGCATCCGACGAGGGTACCTCACGCGTCGGCCACGGCGGCGCCCCGGCGCGGCGATCTCCCGAAAACGGACCGAAACCTGACGTCTCCGCCCCTGCCGGAGCGCTCCGACCGCTACCGCACTCCGGGTCGATAGCGACTGCGGGCGTGGGTGTCGACATCCTCGGGCTCGAACCACGCGGCCTTGAAGCGCCGCACCGCGTAGAGCTCGGCCTGATCGAAGAAGTGCGGGGAGTCGGGCTGGGCGCTCTGCCCGAAGACCAGGACCGACCGCGCGTCGACGGTGTCGCCGAGCTCCACCGCCGCGGCGTAGGAGTGGCCGGCGACGCCGTAGCGGCGGCGCTCTCCGGCCTCCTTGCGGGTGTAGAAGTTGAAGACGATCCCGAGCGGCCCGGGCGCGCCGGCGACGGCGAGACTTTGGCGCTCGTCGTCGAACGCCGCCTCGCCGCTGGTATGGATGCGCTGCAGCCGATTGATCTCGCCCCACTCGATCCGCCAGTCGCCGTGCGTCTCGACCAGCTCGGCGACGGCGCTCTCGAGCGCACGCACCAGCGGCCAGGGTGCCGGCGCGGCGGCGGCGCTCGCCTGGACGGTTCGGGCGCCCTCCGCCGCGCTCTGCGCCTGCCGCTTCTCCATCCACGCCGCGAACAGCGTCATCGCCTGCGACTCCACTCGGCTCACCCCGTCCCAGGCGCCGAGCTCCGCGATCGGCTCGGCGAGGCGCGCCGCACGCGCGGCGTCGACTCCGCGCAGCCGGCGCCACTCCTCGTGGAGCTCGGGGATGCGGCGCTCCGCCTCGAGGACCGTGGTGTCCCACGCCGCCGCCTGCCACTCGTCGAACGTGAACCGCTCCTGGCTCTCGAGGATCCGGCGCGAGATCTCGGATCGCGCGTTGTCGGGCTCGGGAGCCATGTAGGACGGATAGGCGGCGGGATCGAGGCTGCCCTCGCCGGCGGCCAGGAACGGCGTGGCGTTGCAGTTCTGCAGGTATCCGGAGGGTGGGTTCAGGATCTGCGGCAGCTCGGAGAACGCGTGGTAGCCCTCCCATTCGGTGGACGGATCTCTACCGTCGACCGGCAGCGACCAGTCGAGGTCGGTGCGCCGGCGCCGCGGCACGGCGCCGTTGTAGACGTAGAAGATGTTCCCCTCGCGGTCGGCGTAGAGCGTGTTGAAGAGCGGAATCGCGAGGCGCTCCAGCGCGTTCTGGAACTCGTCGAGCGAGCGGGCGCGGGCCATGCCGAGGCGCGCCTCGAGCTGGCCCCCCTCCTCGAGCTTCGCCATCCGCACCGCGAGCGGGCGGCCGTCGCGCACCGCGACCAGCGGGCCGTGGTGGGTGCGGCGCAGCTCGAACACACGGTTCTCGGCGCCGCCGTCGGTCTTCACCACGATGCCCTCGGCCCAGGTGTAGGCCTGCCGGTAGTCGTCGCCGTAGCGGTAGGCGTCGGGCCGCGAGGGATCGTCGAACGTCTCGGCGTAGAGGTCGACCACGTCGGGAGCGTTGACGGTGTGGCTCCAGGCGAGATGGGCGTTGCGCCCGACGCCGATGGTCGGGCTGCCCGGGAAGGTCGCGCCCGAGACCTCGAGCCCCTCCTCGCTCGACAGGTGCCCCTCGATCCACTGTCCGGGTCCGAAGAACGGCTGGTGCGGGTTGATGAACAGGAGCGCCCGGCCGCTCGCGCTGCGCGCGGGCGCGATCGCCCACATGTTCGAGCCCGCAGCACTCCACTCGGTCGTCGCATCGAAGCTCGCCACCGGCGACGGGAGGACCGGCAGCGCCGGCGAGGCGGGCGCCGCGGCGCCGTCGGAGGACGGCGCGGCGTGGTCGAGCGCCTGCACCTCGATCAGCCGCGCGGTCTCGAGCGCATCGTCCACCGCGAGCCCGGTGCGGCCGTAGAGGAAGAGCTGGTAGGTGGCGAAGCGCGCGAACGCGAGCACGTACCACGGCTCGAAACGCTCGAGCAGACGCGGCTTCACGTCGGGATGCGTGCGCAGGTAGTAGTTGAGCCCCTCCATCGCCCACCGGCAGATCTCGCGGTGGCGCTCGTCCATCCGCTCGTACTCCTGGATCGAAAGACGGCGGATCTCGAGCGCGCGATTCAGCACGTCGGAGGCGAGCCGGCTCTCGCCGTGGACCTCGGCGGCGCGGCCCAGCGCGTGGAGGTAGGAGTCCTCGATCTGCCAGAAGTTGTCCTCGGCCTGCGCGTAGAGGAACCCGAACGCGACGCTGGCGTCGGTCGGGCCGGAGACGTGCGGCACGCCCCACTCGTCGCGGACGATCTCGACCGAGCGCGCCATCTCCTCGACCAGCGCCATCTCGTCGGGCGGCGCGCACGCCGCGAGCGCCGCTACCACGAAGCCGACGGCGGCGGTCGAGCGCCGCGCCGTCACTGGGACTCTCCCTCGCCGCGCTCGAGCGCGTCCCCGTCGAGGAAGTAGGTGTCGTCCTCGGGCGCGCCGGCGGCGTCGCCGTCGACGCCCGCCGAGGGGTCGCTCCCGCCTTCGCGGCCGCCCTCTGCGGCGCCGCCCGGGTCGCCCTCGTCACCGAACGGCGGCGGCGCGAGCTCGGTGATGTCCACCGGGTGAAAGACGGTGCCGAGGACGGTGTGGGCGTCCTGGGGCAGGACGGCGGGACGGAGACAGGCCACCTCGACGGCGATCGGACCCTCGGGCTCCGCGGCGCCGACGCGCCGCACCACGAGACGCAGCACCGAGCCGGGCCAGCGCACGTCGAGGGCGCCGTCCTGGAGCCGCGCGGTCCCGCCGAGGAGGTCGCACCACAGCCGGCGCGCACGGTCGAGGTCCCGGGCACCGAGCCGCAGGCCGACGAGGTCGATGCCGAGTGGCCCCGGCTCCGGGTCGCCCGGCTCGGCAGAATGGACGCGCGGTGTTGCATCGCTCTCCGCCGGGCGGCCGCGCTCCACGAGTTGGACCACGATCGACATCGCTTCCTTGGGGTGGAGGAACGCCTCCTTCCACTCCGGATCGGTGAGGTCGAGGCCGACCACCGGGAAGCCGAGCTCCTCCGCCCGCGAGCAGACCGACGCCAGGTGCGGCACTACGAAGGTGACGTGGTGCACGCCCGGGCCGCGTCGCTCGAGGAAACGATGGAGGAACCCGCCCTGGGGACCCGCGGGCTCGAGCACTTCGAAGCGGCCGCCGCCGAGCGTCCACTGGCGGAACGCGAAAGCTTCCGCGCCGCCGCCGCCGGCGGGTCGGCCGCCGAGCTCGCCGACCAGGAACGGCAGCGCATCGTCGATGCGATGCACGGCGACCGCGATGTGGTCGAACGCGACGTTACGCACGTCCGGGTTCCCGCCCGCGGTGGTTTCTAGCACAGGCCTCGAGCTCCGGGGCACGTCCGCCGGCGCGGTTCCGCGACCGGGCGCGCGCGGATATCATCGAGCGCCGTCCGCGGCGCCAAAATTATCAAGGCCAAGGAGGAAGGCAGTGGAGATCAAGGATCGCACGTTCGTCATCACCGGCGGCGGCTCCGGGCTGGGCCTCGCCACCGCGAAGGTCCTCGCCGCGAGCGGCGCCAACGTCGTGCTGCTCGACGTCAACGAGAAGGCGGGCGCCGCCGCCGCCGAGTCGATCGGAAGGCAGGCGATCTTCGCGAGGGCCGACGTCACCGACCCGGACTCGGTCGCCGCGGCGCTGCGAGCGGCGAAGGAAAAGTTCGGCGCCCTGCACGGCGCCATCAACTGCGCCGGCATCGGCGCGGCCCAGAAGACCATCTCCAAACAGGGACCGCACGACCTCGCCGCCTTCCAGCGCATCCTCACCGTCAACCTGGTGGGCACGTTCAACGTCATCCGGCTGGCGGCGGCGGCGATGGCCGAGCGCGAAGTACCGGAAGGCGAGGAGCGCGGCGTCATCATCAACACCGCCTCGGTCGCCGCGTTCGACGGCCAGATCGGCCAGGCGGCGTACTCCGCTTCCAAGGGCGGGATCGTCGGCATGACGTTGCCGATCGCGCGCGACCTCGCGAGCTACGGCATCCGGGTGGTGACGATCGCGCCCGGCATCTTCGACACGCCGCTGCTCGCGGGGCTCCCCGAGCCGGCGCGCATCTCGCTCGGCAAGCAGGTTCCCTTCCCGTCGCGGCTCGGCAAGCCCGAGGAGTACGGAATGCTCGCGCGGGCGATCGTCGAGAACCCGATGCTCAACGGCGAGGTCATCCGCCTCGACGGTGCCATGCGCATGGGTCCCCGATAGAGGAGGGGTGGAAGGTCGGGGAAGGGTGGTCACGATTCCCCAGGCCCGCCCGAGGAGAGGCGGACGTTCTGCAGGCGAACGTCCGCCAGCGGCGCGGCGCCGGCGGCGAGCAAGCACGGCGATCGCCGGTGCGGCGTCAGAACGTCATTTGGTGGCGTGTGGCGCCATGACCATCGTCATCTGGCGACCCTCGAGGCGGGAGCGGTGCTCGACCTGGCCCACGTCGGCGAGCCGCTCGGTGACCTGATCGAGGATCTTGGTGCCCAGCTCCGGCCGTCTGAGCTGGCGGTACCGGAAGAAGACCGTGACCTTGACCTTCTTGCCCTTCGACAGGAAGTCGCGGGCCTTGTTGGTCTTGATGTCGAAGTCGTGGCTCTCGATGGTGGGGCGGTACTTCACTTCCTTGACGTCGATCGTGGTCGCCTTCTTGCGGGACTCTCGAGCCTTCTTCTCGCGCTCGAACTTCATCTTGCCCCAGTCGAGGATGCGGCACACCGGCGGATCGGCACCCGCGCCGACCTCGACCAGATCGAGGGACCTTTCCTCGGCCCTGCGCAACGCGTCCTCGAGCGGGACGATCCCGAGCTGCGTCCCGTCGGCGTCGATGAGGCGAATGGGACTCGTGCGAATCTCGCGATTCACGCGGGTCCGCTTGCTGGCTACTGGCTTGTTGATGCTGGTCTCCTTTGCATCAGTTTGGTGCTCGCGAGCGCCGGCACGCTGCCGGCTCGTCGTTGCGCGCTGTCCAAAGAGCGTCCGTCAGTCTAACGCCAGTCGGCGACCCGGCGCCAGAGCGATCCACCGCGTACGTGCCGACGCACGGTCCGGCGGTGGGTCCCGGCCGACCCCGGCGAGCGGCGGGAGGGAGTGCCGAGCCCTCCGTCACCGCTTCCGCGCACGCAGGCGTTTGAGCACCCGCAGCGCCGCCGCCTGGTCCCGCCGGCGCTCGTAGAGCCGGACCAGGTTGTCGTACGCGTCGTGGAAGTCAGGATCCCGGGTCACCGCCTGCTCATAGGCGGCGATCGCCTCCTGGTCCCGGTCGAGGTCCTCGAGGACCACCCCGAGGTTGAACGCCGCCGTCGCCTCCTCCGGCTGGAGGTCGAGGGCGCGCCGGTAGCCTCGCTCGGCGCCCGCCAGGTCCCCCGCTTCGTGCAGCAGCCGTCCGAGGTTGAGGTGCGCGTCGGCGTGTCGATCGTCGGTCTCGACCGCGCGCCGGTAGGCCCGCTGCGCCTCGGCGGTCGAGGAGGCCTCGAGCTCGCAGCCGAGCTCGAACCACTCCACCGCCGACCGCTCGCCCGCGGGTGAGCGACCCGCCGCCGGGCGCGGCCGCTCGAGCAGGATCACGGCCGCGAGCCCCGGTGTGGGCCGCGCGCCGCTCTCCTCGGGGCGAGCCGGCCGGGTAACGGCGCTGCCGGAAGCGACGTCGTGATCGGACTCACCGCCCTGCGCCGCTCGCGCGGTCGCGGTCTCCGCGCCGAAGTCGAGGCGGATCTGCCCCGAGTCTCCTACGGTGGTTCGCGAGCGGTGCGCGCTGCGCCTCATCGGGACGGTGGAGGCGTGGGACCGCCGGCGGCGCACACCCCGGTTCGCGTCACTTCCGGGAAGCCTTGGTCGAGGCCTCACGCTTGGCGGCGCGCGGCGCGCGGTGCGCGGGCTTGCGCTCGTCGGCGGCGCCGTCCTCGCGGTCCCCGGCCTCGGCGACCACGCTGGTGTCGTCGCCGGCCGCGCCCCGTCCTGCCGCGTGCCGGGCACCGGCCCCGCGGCCGCCGGCGCCCAGGCTCGCCTTGAGCGCCTCCATGAGGTCGATGATCTGCGCCTTGGGCGCTTCCTCGACCGCCGCCACCACTTCGTGGCCCTCGACCTTCTGTTGGATCGCGGCCAGGACCCGCTCGCGCACCTCGTCGCCGTACTTCCCCGCCTCGAACTGATCGGCGGCGATCTGCTCGATGAGCTGGATCGCGAGCGAGACCTCCGCCTCCTTGAGCTCGACGCCCTCGCCGATCGGGACCTCGGCGAAGTTGCGGATCTCGTCGGCGTAGTAGAGCTGCTGCATCACCAGACCTTCGGCAAAGGGACGCAGCAGCACCAGGTACTGCTTGCCGCGCGACGCGTACTTGGCGACCGCGCAGCGACCGGTCTCGCGCATCGCCGTCGCCAGCAGCCGGTAGGCGCGCTCGCCGGCCTGGTCGGGGCCGAGGTAGTAGGCCTTCTCGAAGAAAATCGGGTCGACCTCGGAGAGCGGCACGAACTCGGTGATCTCGATCGAGGGCGAGGCCTTCTCGGAGAGCGCCTGGAGCTCCTCGTCGGTGAACGTGACGTACTGGTCCTTGGCGAACTCGTAGCCCTTGGTCTGCTCCTCGCGCGGAACCACCCGGCCGTCGACCGGCGAGACGTACTGCTGCTTGAGGCGCACCTTGTGGGTGGCGTCGAGCAGGTTGAATCGGATGTCGGAGGAGTGGTCCGCCGTCGAGAACAGCTTGACGGGGATCGAGACCAGGCCGAAGGAGATGTTCCCCGATGCGATCGGGCGTGCCGCCATTGGTCGTTATCATACACCCGAGGCGCTCTCGAGATCCCTGCGCGGTGCGCTCCGGGCTCGCAACTAGGGGAGCCGCTTGCCTGCTCCCCCTCCAGGGCGGAGGCAAGCTTCGCCCGGACAACCGAACGGTGGACTCCGAGCGACCGCGCTGTCCGGGCCAGCATCATGCCGTCGCGCACTCCTCCGCCGGCCTCGGACCGCCTCGAGGCCTACCGCGCCAAGCGCACGCCGGGCGCGACCCCCGAGCCGTTCGGTCAGGGCGAAGCGGCGGAGAGCGCTGCGGGCGGCGTGTTCGTGGTCCAGAAGCACGCCGCCCGGCGCACCCACTACGACCTGCGGCTCGAGCACGAAGGAGTCCTCCTGTCCTGGGCGGTGCCGAAGGGCCCGTCGCTCGATCCCGGCGAGAAGCGGCTGGCGGTGCACACCGAGGACCATCCGCTCGACTACCAGGGGTTCGAGGGCGTCATCCCCGAAGGCAACTACGGGGCGGGCGGCATGATCGTGTGGGACCGCGGCACCTGGATCCCGCTCGAGCCCATGGCCGAAGGTCTGGCGAAAGGCAAGCTCCTGTTCGAGCTCCGCGGCTACAAGCTGCGCGGGGCGTGGACGCTGTTCCGAACCTCGGGCCGTAGCCGGGAGCGCTCCGGCGCCGCTCGCGGGCGCGGCCAGCATGGGCGCTCGGCGCCCAGAACCGGCCCCGACGAGTGGTTGCTGGTCAAGAAGCCCGACGGCTTCGCACGGCGGGCCGGCGAGGATGCGCCGCCCGAGGAGTCGATCCTCTCCGGGCTCACCGTCGAGGAGGTGGCCGCCGGGGTCGGCCGCGCCGGCGAGATCGAGAGCCGGCTGCGGGAGTGCGGCGCGCCGCGACGCCGCGTCGATCCGGCGGACCAGCGGCCCATGCTCGCGACCACGGCTGACCGGCCATGGAGCGATCCCGCGTGGCTTTACGAGCTCAAGTACGACGGCTTCCGCCTGATGGCCGCCAAGGAGGGCGGGCGGGTGCGGCTGTTCTACCGCCGCGGCACCGACGTCACGCACCTCTTCCCGGACGTCGCGCGAGCGGTGGCGGCGCTGCCCTATCCTTGGTTCCTGCTCGATGGCGAGGTGGTGGTGCTCGACGACCACGCTCGCCCCAGCTTCCAGCGTCTGCAGAAGCGAACCCAGCTGGTGCGGCGCCTCGACATCCAGAATGCGGCGGCGAGGCTGCCGGCTACCTACTTTGCGTTCGATCTGCTCTCGTTCGGCGACTTCGACCTGCGCTCACTGCCCCTGCTCGATCGCAAGCGCGAGCTGGCCGGGATCCTGCCGCCGGCGGGACCGCTGCGCTACGTCGATCACGTGATCGCGCGCGGGGTGGATTTCTACGGCGCGGTCGAAGCGATGAAGCTCGAGGGCATGCTCGCGAAGCGCATCGATTCGGTCTATCGCCCCGGCCGCTCGGAGCACTGGAGGAAGGTCCGCGCCGACCGCCGCGACGACTTCGCGATCGTCGGCATGTCGCCGCCGCAAGGGGCGCGGCAGGGGTTCGGCGCGCTTCATCTCGGAGCGTTCCAGACCCGCGGGTCGGGCCGACCCGAGTTGGTCTACGCCGGGCGGGTCGGCACCGGCTTCAGCGACGCGCTGCTTCAGGACCTCCACCGGCGCCTGCTCGAGCGCCGGCGCGCGGAGCCGCCCGTCGCCGGTCCGATCCCGGCCGGCGGCGGCTGGCCGGGCACGCGTGGAGTCGGCCCCGACGACGTCTGGGTCGACCCCGAGCTGGTGTGCGAGGTGCGCTACAAGGAGTGGACGGAGGAGGGCCTCCTGCGCCAGCCCGCGTTCCTGGGGCTGCGCCCGGACAAGAGGGTCGAGGATTGCCTGCTGCCGAGCGAGCGCGACGCGGCGATCGCGAGCGCGGGCAGGAGCGAGGAGGCGGGCGAGGTCGGCGAGAGCGACGAAGCGGGCGGCAGCGACGAGGGCTTCGAGGGCGACGCCAGCGGCGCGAGGAGGAGCGGCGGCGACAGCCAAGCCGGCGGGCCCGAGCGCCTCGACGCGGCGGGCCGCGGCGCCGGCGGGGGCCGCGCGGACGGGAAGGCCGGCGGCAAGCAGAGGCGTCTCAAGCTCACCAACCTCGACAAGGTGTTCTGGCCCGACGACGGCTACACCAAGGGCGACCTCATCGACTACTACCGCACCGTGGCGGACGCCATGCTGCCCTACCTGCGCGATCGTCCGCTGGTGCTGACGCGCTACCCGGATGGCATCGTCGAGGGCGAGGGCAAGACCAAGCCGTTCTACCAGAAGAACGCGCCGAGCCACGCGCCGGACTGGATCCAGACCGAGACCATCTGGAGCGAGTCCTCGGAGCGCGACATCGAGTACTTCATCGTCCAGGAGCCCGACGCGCTGGTGTTCATGGCCAACCTCGCCGCGATCGTGCTCCACGTCTGGTCGAGCCGGCTCGCCACCATCGAGCAGCCCGACTGGTGCATCCTCGATCTCGACCCCAAGGAGGCGCCGTTCCGCGACGTGGTCGAGCTGGCACG
>Ga0268386_10004330_pt1 | contig 10433 bp, 8 predicted proteins | sample RVTome_15_FD_200260 | JGI IMG/M metagenome (GOLD analysis project Ga0268386, IMG submission 200260) | Soil microbial communities from uranium-contaminated site in the Upper Colorado River Basin, Wyoming, United States - RVT150D86... ... | reverse complement strand
GCCGCGCGTCGGCCGTTGCGATGGCGTGCCGGATCTCGCCGAGCGCCGCCTGTTCGTTGACGCCCGGCGCTACTTTCGCGTGCACGTGCATTAACTCGCGATAATTCCGCCCGAACGGCACGTAGATATGCCCTTTCGGGGCGCGGTCCAGCATCTCCTCGAGCATGGGCCGCGCAATTCCCACGATCTGAATGGGCAGTCGATCCCGCTGGGCCGGTTCACCCGGCCGATCAGCCACGCGGATCATCTGTCCGAGTGGCTCTTCATCGCCGAAGATGGCTCGCGCGGCCACTTCGTCGATGATGGCCACCCCCGGCGCCGACGCGGAATCTTCCTCGGCACGCGTGAACTCGCGGCCGCGGATCATCTCGAGTCCGAGCGTCGCGAAGTAGTCCGCGCCGATGATCCGCCGCGTGCGAAGGTTGACCGGACCTTGACCCGGCGCGGCGCCCACGCGTTCGATGAGCTCCCCTTCGTGCATGTCGCCGAACGGAACGGTCGAGACCATGCTGGCGGATGTCACTCCGCCGAGCGCTCGCACACGCTCGAGTACCGACCGGTACGCCGTGCGGCCCTGCCGTTCGTCGAATCCGGCCAGGCTCCCATCGATGCTGGCGAGCAGCAGTCGATCGTAGGAATAGCCGGGATTCCCGCGGCTCGCCGTGAGGGCGGTTCGCGTGAAGATGCCGCCCGCAGTGAGGAGGGCGAGCGAGAGCGCCACCTGGCCGATGACCATCAGGTTGCGGGTGCCGAACCGGCGGCCGGGCGCGCCGCCGGCAGCATCCAGGTCCTTCAGATCCGTTACGAGATCGCGCCGGGACAGCTTCAGCGCCGGGCCGAGTCCCGAGGCAATCGCCCCCAGGGCGACGAACGCGACCGTCGCCATCAGCACGGTGGCGTTCGGCGCCGAATTGAACGTGATGGGCAGCGGCATGGCGGCAACGAGCGACTCGGCCAGCGTGCGCGTGGCCCAGTAGCTGAGGACCAGGCCCAGCGCGGCGCCGCCAATGGCGAGCACGAGGCTCTCGGTGAGCAACTGCCGCACAATCCGGGCGCGATGGGCGCCGAGCGCGAGGCGAAGGGCCAGCTCCTTCCGCCGGGCGCCGCCGCGCGCCAGAAGCATGTTCGCGACATTGAGGCAGGCGATGACCAGCACGATCCCCGAGAGCCCCAGCAGCAGCGATGACAGCGCGTGAAGTCCGACGTCGGTCTGTGGAGCGGTGCTGGTGGACATCCGCGGCAGCGGATGAATGGTGAGCGCCTGGTTCTTGTTCTCGGCCGGATACGCCGCTTCGAGCTGCCGCGACAGCGCGTCGAGCCGCGCGGCGGCCGCCGCTTCCTCGATGCCGGGCCTCAACCGTCCCGCCAGCACGAGCGACGTGTTCGACCGGTCCGAGAGGTCCGTTCCCCGGTCGTTGAACAGGTCGTTCACGACGTCGCCGAACACCCCGAGCGGCAGATACACCTCCGCCGACGCAAGCGCCATCGTGCCGGTGAACCCTTCCGGAGTGACCCCGACGACGGTGAAATCCTGCGCATTGAGGCGAATCGTCCTGCCGATGAACGCCGGGTCGAGGTTCTCCTTCTTCCACCAGCCGTAGGTGACGATCGCCACCGGGATGCGCGCACCGGGGCGCTCTTCCTCGCTGGTGAAAGTCCGTCCCGCCGCGAGCCGCACATCGAGCGTGTCGAAATAGTTCGACGACACGACATCGGCGAAGACGCGGCGCGTGGTGTCGCCGGCGGGAGTGCCGATCATTGCGAAGGTGTGCGACATCAGGCCGTCGAAGACGTCCGCCGAGGCGTCGCGGATGTCGGCGTAATTGGGGTAGGAGAAGGCTCGGTACGAATCGGGGACGCTGCGATCGTGGCTGAAAACGCCGACCAGATCATCGGCCTGGCCCGACAGCGGCCGGAACAGCATCTCGTTGATGATGCTGAAGATGGCGGTGTTCGCCCCGATGCCCAGCGCCATCACGATGACCGCGACCGCGCTCAATCCGGGGGTCTTGACGAAGGTCCGGATGCCGAAGCGGAGATCCTGGATGAGGCGGGCCATACGCTCGCTTACGGCACTCCAGCCGGGGAAGTTCCGTTCATGCTGCAAATGACGTCGAGCGGCCGGGCAGGTTTACCCCTCGGGTCCGGCTGGCGCCGACAATGTTAGGATCTGACGCGTCCATGACCGATCAGCCCGTCACCGACTATTACGACCTGCTCCAGGTCAGCGCCAACGCCGACCCGGACACCATTCATCGCGTCTACCGGTTTCTGGCGCAGCGCTTCCATCCCGACAACGGCGAGACTGGCAGCGCCGAACGGTTCCGGGAGATTCACGAAGCCTATACCGTCCTGAGCGATCCGGAACGCCGTGCGCGGTACGACATCATCTCGCAGCAGCGCCGTCAGGATCGCTGGCGCCTCGTCTCGGCGGGCGCCAACTCGGAGAACGACTTCGAACTGGAGCAGGTCGTCAGGCTGACGCTGCTGGAGGCGCTCTACACCAAGCGGCGGCTCGAACCGGACACGCCGGCGATCTACGAGGGGGACCTGGAATCGCTCATCGGCCGCCCGCGCGAACAGCTGCGCTTCACGATCTGGTTTCTGCAGGCAAGAAAACTGCTGTCCCGCGACGACAATTCGCGCCTGGTGATCACGATGGAGGGTGTGGAGTACCTCGAGAAGAATTACCGGTCGAACATTTCGCAGCGCCGCCTTCAGGCTCCGGCCGACCGGGGCTGAACGAGCAGGCGGAGTCGGCGGCAGGGATGGTCTCCGCCACGTGTTTCCCCCTTCTTCGGTTCTGATGACGGTCCCTTCCGCGCCGCTGGCCCAGACGACGCCGGTGCTGGCGGCGCTCACACCGGGAGACGCGCGGTGACGCCGGGTGGTGGGCACCGTCCAGCCGTGGGGCGCCTGCGGCGGTGCAAGCGCGGCGTGCCGTTTCGGATAGCATGGCGGCTATGAGCAAGTCGATCGCGGCCGTCATCCTCGCGCTGGCCCTCGCGCAATCGGCGCCAGCGCCGATCTCTCAGTTTGCCGATCCGGCCCGGCGGGCCAAGCTGGCCACCGCTTTCGTGGACATCGACCGGAGGTTCGCCGAGTTCGCGAAAGCCGCGCATGTGCCCGGCGCGGCCTGGGGAATCGTCATCGACGGCGAGCTCGCGCATTCCGGTGCCGTGGGCGTGCGGGACATCGGCACGAACGCGCGCGTGGATGCGGATACGGTGTTCCGCATCGCCTCCATGACGAAGAGCTTCACGGCGATGGCGATTCTGAAGCTGCGAGACGAAGGGAAGCTCGCGCTCGACGATCCCGCCGAGCGCTACGTGCCGGAGCTCAAAGGGCTCCGCTATCCGACGAGCGATTCCCCGCGGATCACCATCCGCCATCTGCTGACGCATTCAGGTGGCTTTCCGGAAGACAATCCCTGGGGCGATCAGCAGCTCTCCGAGAGCGAAGAGGCATTCTCCCGGATGATGCGCGAGGGCATTCCCTTTTCGAACGCGCCCGGGGTCGCGTACGAGTACTCGAACTACGGATTCGCGATTCTCGGCCGGATTGTCTCGAATGTGTCCAGGACAACGTACGACGACTACGTGACCCGGCAGATTCTCCGGCCGCTCGGCATGACCTCGACAACGCTGCACGCGTCGAAAGTGCCGGCCGGGCGCCTGGCGATCGGATACCGCTGGGAAGACGAGCGGTGGAAAGAGGAGCCGGCGCTTCCGCATGGCGCCTTCGGCGCCATGGGCGGCATGCTGACGTCGATTCGCGACTTGAGCCGCTACGTGGCCGCGTTCCTGGATGCCTGGCCTCCACGGGACGGGCCCGAGGGGGGACCACTCGGGCGCGCATCGCTGCGGGAGATGCAGCAGCCCTGGCGGCCGTCGGGTATGCGAGTCGTGCGCGACACCTCGACCAATGCCGTGCACCTCACCTCGGTCGACTACGGATACGGCCTGAGAGTGACCCAGACCTGCGACTTCCGGGCGATGGTGGCCCATAGCGGCGGGCTGCCCGGGTACGGCTCGCAGATGCGGTGGCTGCCCGATTACGGCGTTGGCCTCATCGCGTTCGGGAACGTCACCTACACCGGCTGGGACCGCGTGGTCGGCGAGGCGATCGACCGGCTGGTGCGCACGGGCGGCCTGCAGCCGCGCGAGGTCAGGCCGTCGCCGGCGCTCGTCGAGGCGCGCGAGGCGGTCTCGAAGCTGGTCATCGGCTGGGACGACAAGCTCGCGGAAGCGATGGCGGCCGAGAACCTCTTCCTCGACCGCTCGAAGGATCGCCGGCGCAAGGAGATCGACGACCTCCGTGCGAAGGTCGGCGCCTGCACCGCTCCCGATCGATTCGATCACGTCGAGAACGCGCTGCGCGGACGATGGACGATGAGCTGCGAGCGCGGGCGGTTGCAGGTGGCGATTACGCTCGCGCCGACAATTCCTCCAGCCGTGCAGTTTCTCTCGGTCCGTCCCGCGCCGCCCGAGCCGCCGCGTCCGGGGCCGTGCACGTCGTTCTAGACGGAGGGCTCACTTGAGTTCGGATGTGGCGCAGATCTTCAGGTCTGCCCCGCGCCGGCAGGCAGGCTTGAAAGCCTGCGCTACGAGCGCCGCGGCAGGCAGGCTTGAAAGCCTGCGCTACGAGCGCGGCGGCCGCTCTGGAGGTAGCTGGATCCGGGACGCTACGCGAGATTCTCCACCAGCAGCGCGACGACCACGTCCGGCGACTCCGCATGGATCCAGTGGCCGCCCTGCACGCGATGCAGCTGGACGCGATCGCGGGCCGCAGCTTCAATGCGAGCGACGGCCTGCTGCGATATCGCGCTCGATTCCGAGGCTTTCACGAAATGGATGTGGTGTTGCGGCGCCGGGCGTTCGACGACGTCCCAGAGATCGCAGCTGAAGAAGTCCCGGAGCAGACGCTCCATGGCGTCGAAGTCGAGGTGCCAGACGAAGCCGTCGCCCTCACGTGCCAGGTTCGTCGTCATCCACTGTGCGACTCCCGGGGAGAACCCGGCGCGGGTCAGGGCGTCAGCCGCCGCTTCGCGTGAGGGAAACCGCGCCGGAAGCCGGCGAACGATCTGCAGCATCTCCCACGCGCTGCCCGACGGAGGCTTCACGTCGGGCGTGGAGTCGACGATCCACAGCTGCAGCGGGATGGTTGCCAGCCGGCGCGCGATGGCGAGCGCGACCTTGCCGCCGAACGAGTGTCCCAGCATCCCGGCGGGCACGATCCCGTTCGCGTCGAGCCACTCGCTCACATCGGCCGCCAGTCCGGACACCGTCTCGCCGTGCGCGCCCGGACCAGAGGCCCCGTGATGCGGCAGATCGACGAGCCAGCAGCCATATTCCGGGCGCGCGGCGACGAGCGCGCGGGCGATGGCCTGCCAATTGCGCCCGCGCCCGTAGATCCCGTGGAGCATTACGACGGCGCGGCGGGCCTCGCCGCCCGCGACGTGCGCAGCCTCGAGCCGATTGGCGCCGGGCGGAGGAGGCATGAGCCTGGCCGGAAACGAGAGGTCGTGCCGTTTCGGGACGCCGTGGCAGCGTAACCGATCGGAAGCCGTCCCGCTAGAGCGGCGAGGGACCGAGCACGGTCAGGCCATATAACGGCGCCAGCGCGTCGAGGCGTTCGAGCAGCTGTTCGTCCGAAGGCGAGGTGCCGGTGTCGGACTTCCCGTAGTCGAAGAACGCCTCGATGGCGCCCGGCGTGAACAGCACGAGCACCCGGGCGTCGCGCTGCGAGCAGTTCTTGAAGCAGTGCGGCACGCCTCGAGGCACGAAGGCCGTGTCTCCTGGCCGCCCGACAATCACCCGGCCGCCCACATAGAACGACATCTCTCCTTCGAGGACGAGGAAGAACTCCTCCTCGTTGGCGTGCGTGTGAAGCGGAGGGCCGCCGCCGGGTGGTTCGTACGCCTCGAAGGCGAAGTGCGTGTTGCCGGTTTCCGCCGCCGTGGCGACGATACGGTACACACCGCCGCCGGGGCCGAAGCGAACGCGTTCCGAATCGATCGTGGTTGCGAGCATGTATGAAGCCTCCTGGACCGCCCGACTTGATGATGCCTGCCGGGGCGTCGCGGTCTGCCGGGAAATACGTGGGTGTCGGGACCGGCGTTCCGCGCCGGCGCGGCCCCGGTCGTGCCGGGTCGCCCGCGGCTTGCGGCGCGGCGAGGGTTCGTCTACTGTCCGCTCATGATCCCGGCATTCCGAGGTTCGACGGCGCTTCTCACCGGCGCTTCCCGTGGCATCGGAGCCGTCCTGGCCCCGCAGCTTGCCCGCGCCGGCATTCACCTGGTCCTCGTGGCGCGCGATGCCGCGAAGCTGCAGGAGGTGCAGTCCCGGTGCACGCCAGCCGGCGTGCGCGTCCGGGTCCTGGCCGCCGACGTTTCGAGAGCCGCCGACCGGCACGCGCTCGTGCGCGAGGCCGGCGAGATCGACATCCTCATCAACAACGCCGCCATCGAGACGCCGCTCGCCCTGGCGGATCAGACACAAGACGACGTCGAGGCGCAGATCGCCACCAATCTGGTCGCGCCGATCGAACTGACGCGGCTCTTCCTGCCAGGCATGCTCGCCAGGGCGCGCGGCGTGATCGTGAACGTGTCGTCGATGTCCGGCAAGGTTGCGACCCCTTTCAATGCGATCTACGCCGCGACCAAGTTCGGTTTGAACGGGTTCACGGCCTCGCTGCGCATCGAGCTGGCGGGATCCGGCGTCGATGCAGGAAGCGTGTGTCCGACCTTTGTGGGGGAAAGCGGCATGTGGGCCGACACGGGCGTCCGCGCGCCGCCCCTGATGCGCGAGGTCAGCCCCGACAAAGTCGTGCGCGGGGTGTTGGCCGTGATGGGCGGGGCGCCCCAGGCGCTGGTCACGCCGGGACCGGTACGGCCGCTGCTGGCTCTGCGCGAGCTGTTTCCCGGGATCGAAGGGCCCGCGCTGCGCCGTCTCGGGGTGCTGAAGGCGTTCAAACGCCGCGCCGCCGCGGTCCGACGCTGAGGCGCGGATCAGCCGCGCCCGAGCCGCCCGAACCCCCGAACCTTCGGTCCCAGCCCCCGCCCCAGCGAAGCCTGTCGCCCTCCCCCCCGCGAGGAGCGAAGGCGGGTCGAGATCTTGTAAGATCCGCGGTCAGCAGCGTTCTTGAAAGGACAACGAATATGCGTCTCATTTGCGTTCCCGCTGTCGCTCTCGCCTTGCTCGTCCCGACTGCCCTCGATGCCGGGGGGCAGGACGCCGCCCGGAAAGTCGGGGACGGCGGAATCTCCGTGCCCGGCTGGACCGGGAAGATCGATGTGAACGAGGAGAAGAAGGGCGAGGTCCTGAACAACGCGAAGCTCTCCGGCGATCCAAAGGCCCTGCACGTCACGACGGGACCGGCGGTCGCCTACTGGAACCCGGCCAACAAGGCCGCGGGCAACTACACCGTGACGGCGACGTTCACGGAAGCCAAGTACATGAACCTGAACGACCACCCGCATCCCTACGGGCTGTTCATTGCGGGCAACGACATGGGCACCGCCGATCAGAGCTACCTCTATTGCGCGGCGTATGGCAGCGGCAATTTCATCGTGCGCGGATTCGGGCCCGCGCCGTTCCAGATGAACGGCAGGCGGGGCGAGGCGAACCCCGCCGTGAAAAAGGCGGCCGGTCCAGGGGAGCCGGTCACACAGGAAATCGCGATGACGGTCAAAGGCGACCGCATCGAGTGTGCGATCAACGGAGCGGTTGTTGCCAGCTATGAGAAGGCGGCGGTGGTCGGCGACGGGAAGCTGAAGTCAACCGATGGTATTTTCGGCATCCGCTTCGGCCACAACACGGAGGCGACCGTCAAGGGCCTCACGATGACGAAGCAGTAATCCGGCGTAGGGGAGACGGAAGTCGCCGATCCGTGGAGGGGCTTCCGTCCACCACCAGCTTTACTGCGGAGCTTGCATTGCAAGGGCTGGATCGCAGATTGTAGTGCCTTCCAGAAAGTTGAGCTGAAGACCCGTCGCCCGGGGTTGGCTATGTCCATCCATTCTGCGCACGCTCGTCGCCGACCTCGACCCAGTGTCACCCGGCGGGATCTCGTTCCCGATCTAGGGGTTGCGGCCGGGACGGTGGCGGTCACCGCCGCGATCCACTTCGCGCTGCTGCCCTGGCTTGGCGCCAGGTCCCCGCTCATGCTTTTCGCGGTGATGGCAGCCGCACTGACCTTCTGGCGCGGTCTGGGGCCCGGCATGCTCGCCACCTCGCTCGGGGCGCCGGTCGGCAGCTTCCTGATCCAGCCGATCGGCAGCGCCGGGCTCTACACCGGCAGCGCACCCGTCGAGTTCTCGGTGATGTTCGCCAGCTCGCTGACGATCTGCTGGCTGATCTACCGCCTCAAGGTGGAACAGGAGAACGTCGGCGACATCTACCACCGGAAGGATCACGCGCTGGCCTTCGTCTCGCACGAGTTGCGCCAGCCGCTCGCGACGGTGCATCTCGCCGCGGCGATGCTCGAGCGGGATCGATCCGATGAAAGCCGGGACCGCGCCGCCTTGCTGATTCAGCGCTCGGCCGCTCGCCTGAGCAAGGTCGTCGAGGATCTCGTCGACGTGACGCGTCTCAGCGGAGAAGGTTTGAGAATCCATCCGGCGCCGATGCGGCTGCAGGACGCGATCCTCGGCGCGGTGGAGACGCTGGGGCCCACCATCGTGCAGCGCGGGCAGTCCCTCAACCTGCACGTGCCCGTCGAGCCGCCGCTCTGGATCAACGGCGACGCCTCGAGGCTCCAGCAGGTCTTCGACAACCTGCTGTCGAACGCCACGCGGTATTCGCCCGAGGGCGCCGAGATTGCCATTTCTTCCTTCGTGGACAACGGACGCGCCGTCGTCGTGGTGCGAGACACCGGCATCGGTATCAGCCGCGACATGATTGACAGAGTGTTCGAGCCGTTCGTTCGAGAGTCCTACAACACGCCGGAAGGTCTGGGGCTCGGGCTCACCCTCGTACGAGACCTCGTCACCAAGCACGGCGGACACATCAGCGCGCAGAGCGATGGTCCGGGACGCGGCAGCATCTTTACCGTCGAACTTCCGCTCGCGCCGCAGCCGGCGGCTCTGCAAGACCGTGTCGCCTCGCTGACGCACTGATCACGCAACCGCCCGGGCGAAATTTGTAACGGCAAGTTTGTAAACGCGGGGCCGACTTTGGCTCGTGTTGCGCCCGGCCGGCCGTGAGTGGAATGGCTCCAACCTGCTGATTAACTGAGGGTTAGACGTTTCGTGGCGCAGGGAACACCCCTTGCTCCCTCCCCGGGATACGCATTAGTCCTTGGAGAGGAGACCATGCTGATAGCCCGTCGACTTCTGCTTGTCGCGTCGTGTCTGACGCTCGTGGCAGCCGCCGCGTGCGGTGGCGGTCCCACGGCGCCTTCCGGAGGCGGCACGACGATTACCGGCACCGTGACCGTGAACGGCGGGGCCGCCGCAGCGCCCGGCGCCGCGGCGACGGGCCTGACCGTCACCGTCGTCGGAACGAACCTGACCGTAACGGTGGAGGCCTCCGGCTTCTTCCAGATCACTGGAGTGTCGTCCGGTGATGTCCAGCTGCTCTTTCGTGACGCCATCGTGAACGCCACCATCGAACTGAACGATGTCGACGAGGCGCTCGTCGAGATCGAGGTTCAGGTGACGGGCGCGAGCGCGGTTGTGGTCAGCGAGGCACGCACGGACCACAAGGTGACCCTCTGCCACAGCACAGGCAACGGGTCGTATCGCTCGATCAGCGTCAGCACCGCCGCGGAGCCTGCGCACCGGGGTCATGGCGACGGAAAGGTCGGCGAGAAGGTTCCGGGCGAGGACCTGCTGACGTTCGGTGAGAACTGTCAGATGGTCGGACCGGACGTCGAGGTCGAGAAGTCGACGAATGGTGAAGATGCCGACCGCGCGCCCGGACCGAGGATTCCCGTCGGCAGCGCCGTGAACTGGCAGTACGTCGTCACCAACACCGGCACGCTGAACCTGACCGACATCGTCGTCGTTGACGATGATGCGAGCGTGACGGTCACCTGTCCGGGGGCGGCGCTCACGCCTGGCCAGTCGATGACCTGCACCGCGTCGGGGATCGCCACGGCCGGACAGTACATGAACGAGGCGACCGTGACCGCTATGTCGACATCCGGCCAGGTCAGCGATACGGATGTCAGCCACTACTTCGGGGTGACCGAAGATGATGACGACGGCCTGAAGGTGCAGTTGTGCCACAAGACGGGCGCCGGCTTCTACGTGCCGATCGAGGTCAGCGTGAACGCCGTACCGGCGCACCTTGCGCACGGCGACGGCAAGATTGGTGAGGCGGTGCCGGGCAATCCTGGGAAGGTATTCGGTCAGGGCTGCAGCGTCATGTAGCAGCCTCACGAACCACGTGTCGACAGGGCCCGCGAGAGCGTCTCGCGGGCCCTTTTTT
>Ga0268386_10004329_pt1 | contig 10433 bp, 5 predicted proteins | sample RVTome_15_FD_200260 | JGI IMG/M metagenome (GOLD analysis project Ga0268386, IMG submission 200260) | Soil microbial communities from uranium-contaminated site in the Upper Colorado River Basin, Wyoming, United States - RVT150D86... ... | reverse complement strand
GGAAGCGCGACGAAGAGTCGGTCCGTGCCGAGCACGAGCGTGGCATGGCGGGGCGATTCGCACCTGGGCTGCCGCGCATCAGCGACGGCCAACTCCTGTTCCTGCTCCACATGCTGGCGCACGCAAAGGACCCCAAGGAAGACGGTTCGCGCATCGCGATCATCATGAATGGTTCGCCGCTCTTCACGGGCGATGCGGGAAGCGGTGAGAGCGAAATTCGGCGTTTCATTCTTGAAAACGATTTGCTTGAAGCGCTCATTGCACTTCCCGAACAACTGTTCTACAACACCGGCATCGCTACGTACGTGTGGGTAGTAACTAATCGTAAGACACGCGCACGTCTTGGCAAAGTACAACTGATCGACGCGTCCCACTTCGATCAGGACACGAAAACAGGACTATTCTGCACTTTGATGCGTAAGAGTCTCGGTGACAAACGTCGCGAGATTCCGCTCGACCGCGCGCAGGACATTCTCAAGATCCTTATCGACTTCAAGAACGGTGATACGCGCACGATAGCCAAGGACGGAAGGCGAGAAGAGGTAGTCGTAAGTAAGATCTTTCCGACCATGCATTTCGGTTTTCGCAAGATCACGGTGGAGGGGCCTCTGCGGCTAAACTTTCAAGCGACACCGGAGCGCATCGCGCGGGTGGATGACGAGAAGGGCTTTCAGGCGCTGGCGCAGTCGAAGAAAAAGGGTGCTGCTGGCGCGAAGGAACAAGCCGAGGGCCGTGCGCAACAAGGCGCCATACGGAAACTTCTCACGAAGCTCCCCGAAACGATTTTCAAGGAGCGGAACGAGTTTGAAGAAGCACTTAAGGCAGCCGCCAAGAAAGCGGGCCTGACCCTTTCCGCACCCGTCCAGAAGGCGATCCTTTCCGCACTCTCCGAGCGGGACGAGACCGCCGCCATTTGCCGCGACAAGGACGGTAATCCCGAGGCCGACCCCGAACTACGCGATACCGAGAGCGTGCCGCTTTCGGAAAGCGTGCAGGCATTCTTCGAGCGCGAGGTCAAGCCCCATGTCCCCGATGCCTGGATTGACACCTCCAAGCGTGACGAGAAAGACGACCAGGTCGGGATAGTAGGCTACGAAATCAACTTCAACCGCTATTTCTATCGCTATACGCCGCCGCGCCCGCTCGAGGAAATAGAGGCCGACATTCGTGCCGTCGAGAAGGACATCGTGCGGATGCTCGCTGAGGTTACCGGTTCAAGCCTAAGCCAATAGGTGTGGGATCGTCGGCAGTTACACGCAAGTGCCGACATCTGATACCGGAGTGAGCAGCCCCGTGGCGCACGGTCATAAACGTCGGCACTTGCGCGTAAGTGCCGACATTCATTACCATATGCCCCATGACGACTTCCCTCTCGAAGGCACGTCTGGAATCCGCCGGCCTTGGAGCATTCTTCCGCCCGCGTGACCTGGCACCGCTCGGCGTGTCGTTCAAGCAACTTCAGCGACTCGTTTCCGAGGGCAAGGTGGAAAAACTCGGCGAGGGCCTCTATCGCCTGACAGAGGTCGAGCCGACCGAACTTGAAACGATTGCGATGGTGGCGTCGGCGGCGCCAAACGCCATCGTTTGCCTGCTCACCGCGCTGCGAGTTCACGAAATCGGGACCCAATCCCCTCACGAGGTCTGGATAGCGCTCGATCGAAAGGGACGCAAGCCAACGCGCGTGCCGGCCAAGCTCCGCATCGTCCGGTTTTCGGGCGCCATGCTTACCTATGGCGTAATCAAGCGCTCGATGCTCGGTGTCCCGGTGTCGATCACCTCGCCCGCTCGCACAGTCGTCGACTGCTTTCGCTATCGGAACAAAGTCGGGCTGGATGTTGCGATGGAGGCCCTGCGCGACGCCGTACGCAGCAGAAAGGCGACTGTGGACGAAATCTCGCGCGCCGCGGAAGTCTGCCGCATCCGCACCGTCATGAAGCCTTACCTGGAGGCGCTGTCAGCGTGACTTCATTCGACCCTGGTCGAGCGGAATCGATTCGCCAGCGCCTGCGCAACCGCCTGCGGGAGCTCGGCGAGGATTTGCAATTCGGGCTGCAGCGCTACGCGGTCGAGAGATTCCTCTACCGTCTCGGCGAATCGGCGCACCGCGATCGTTTCATTCTGAAGGGGGCTGCGCTCTTCTCGATCTGGGGCAGTGCCGCCTATCGTGCAACGCGCGACGTTGATTTCACCGGCTACGGGAGCCCTGACGAGGCGGACGTACTCACGGCGCTACGCGAAATCTGCGAAACGCCGAGCGCTCGCGACGAACTCGTGTTTGACGCCACGACCCTGACCGCGCAACCGATCAGAGACGACAGCGAATACCGTGGGCTCCGCGTCCGGCTGGAAGCGAGACTTGGCGAATCTCGTATACCGGTGCAGATCGACATCGGCTTCGGCAATGCGATCGAGCCGCCGCCGCAGACCATGACGTATCCGACTTTGCTCGACGATCCCGCGCCGCGGATTCAAGCCTATCCTCTCGAAGCGGTCGTTGCGGAAAAGTTCCACTCGATGGTGGTGCTCGGCGAGCGGAACAGCCGAATGAAGGATTTCTACGACATTCACGTCCTTGCCAAGCAGTTCGCGTTCGACGGCGAGCGGCTCGCGAAATCGATCGCCGCAACCTTTGCAAGACGAAACACCGCTATTACGACGGTCCAATCGACCTCGCTGACGCCCTCTTTTTTTTCCGAAGAGACGCGCGCCACGCAGTGGCGAGCGTACCTGGTTCGCAATCAGCTCCCAGGTGCGCCCGCGGATTTCACTCTTGTAGGCGAGACGGTCACGACATTCGTTGGCCCAGTTTCCAACGCCCTTGCTGTTGGCGAGGAATTCACGTCCAGCTGGGATGCCGGCGGCCCGTGGAGGGTGCGGTGGTGAGCGAGGCCGCGATGGAGCTGCTCGCAATAGAAGCCCGCCGGTTCAAGCCGTACCCGGCCTACAAGGACTCGGGCGTCGAGTGGCTTGGGAAGATTCCGGTGCATTGGGAAGTAAAGCCCTTCAAGACGCTGCTTTTGCGTAACGACTCCGGCGTATGGGGTGATGACTTCGATGACGAGGGCATGATCGTGCTCCGCTCGACGGAGCAAACCGTAAACGGTAATTGGGTTATTGAAGATCCTGCTAGGCGCAAGCTCTCAGTTCGAGAGGCTTCTGCCGCGCAACTCGAATTGCACGACCTGGTCGTGACGAAGTCGAGCGGCAGCGAGCTCCATATCGGAAAGACATCTATCGTAGACGAGCGAGTGACTGGCCTTCGGTGCTGTTTCTCGAATTTCATGCAGCGCCTACGCATCGCTCCTCCGAACAACCCAAGGCTGTATTGGCGTCTGCTCAATTCTCCGGTTGCTCGCGAACAGCTTGTGTTCCTGTCGTCAACAACTACAGGTCTGGGCAATCTGAACGGCTCGATTCTTGGAGCCATTCGCGTTCCTGTGGCTTCCGATTCGGAGCAGCGCTCGATCGCTGCATTTCTCGACCGCGAGACGGCGAGGATTGATGCGCTAGTGGCTAAGAAGGAGCGGGTGATAGAGCTGCTCCAGGAGAAACGCACCGCCCTCATCACCCGAGCCGTCACGAAGGGCCTTGACCCGAAAGTCCCCATGAAGGACTCCGGGGTCGAGTGGCTGGGGGAGATTCCGGGGCATTGGGAGGTCGAGCGCATCAAATGGGCTGCCCGCATGGAGAGTGGTCACACGCCAGACAAGAAGGTGGAATCTTATTGGGTCGGCGGAGACATTCCTTGGGTGTCGCTTGGTGACACCGGTCAGCTTCGCGAAGTGGATTACATCGCGGATACGGCGGTGATGACGACCTCCGATGGCATTGCGCATTCGTCTGCACACATTCTGCCGGCAGGTACGGTGGTGTTCTCGCGTGATGCGTCGATTGGACTGTGTGCGATCACTCGCGCGGGTATGGCAGTATCTCAGCACTTCATCGGATGGGTGTGCAGCGCTCGTCTCCAACCGGAATACTTGCTCTTCGTTCTGAGGTCGATGACTCAGGAGCTTGAGAGGCTCACGATGGGCGCCACGGTCCGCACGATCGGAATGCCGGACGTGAGAAGCCTCGTGACACCAATCCCCCCAGTGCCGGAGCAAAAGAGAATCGTCCTTCATGTACAGAAGAACCGCTCGAAGATCGACGCCCTCGTCGCCAAAGTCCGCGACGCCATCGACCGCCTCAAGGAGCTCCGGACCGCGCTCATCTCCGCTGCGGTGACGGGGAAGATCGACGTTCGGGAGGAGGTTTCATGACCGTCGACGTTTCCGAACGCAGTTTCGAGGCGGCGATCGAGTGCGGCTTGCTCGTGTTCGGGCCCGACGCGTGCCCGGGCGATGCGAATGTGGCGAGGCAGGAGCCGGCGCACTATGGTGAGACAGTACCGGGCGGGTACCGCAAACGTAGCCCCGAGGATTACGATCGCGCGCTTTGCCTGTTGCCGCGCGACGTGGTGGATTTCGTGCTCGCGACCCAGGCGAAGGAGTGGGAAAGACTGAAGCAGCATCACGGCGCGGCGGTGAAGGAGCAGTTCCTGCGGCGGCTGGCTTCGGAGATCGAGCGGCGCGGGGCGCTCGATGTATTGCGGAACGGCATCAAGGATTCAGGATGCAAGTTCCGGCTCGCTTACTTCCGACCCACGAGCGGGCTTAACGAGGAGACGCGGCGTCTGCACGCGGCGAACCTTTTCGCCGTCGTGCGCCAGCTCCGCTACAGCCAGAAGAATGAGAAGAGCCTCGATATGGTGCTCTTTCTCAATGGCATCCCGATCTTCACCGCCGAACTGAAAAACCCTCTCAATGGCCAGGACGTCGAGGATGCCATCCGCCAGTACAAGACCGACCGCGACCCGCGCGAGCCGCTCTTTGCCTACGGCCGCTGCCTCGCGCATTTCGCGGTAGATCCGGACCTCGTCTACGTCACTACGCAGCTTGCCGGGCCGAGGACGTGGTTCCTGCCGTTCAACCAGGGTAAGTTCGGCGGCGCCGGCAACCCGCCCGTGCCACCTACGCGCAAGGGCTACGCCACAGGTTACCTGTGGGAAGAGACTTGGGCGCGCGACAGCGTGCTCGACCTCGTGCGTCAGTTCATTCACGAGGTGGAAGAGGAAGACGAGAAAGGTCGGAAGACCGGGAAACGCTTCCTGATCTTTCCGCGCTACCAGCAGCTCGACGCCGTCCGCAAGCTCGTGGCGCACGCGCGCGAGGCGGGGGCGGGGCAGCGCTACTTGATCCAGCACTCGGCGGGAAGCGGCAAGAGCTTCACTATCGCCTGGCTTGCCCACCAGCTCGCGACGCTGCATGACGCAGCCGACCGGCGTGTCTTCGACTCGATCGTGGTCATCACCGACCGGCGGGTGCTCGACCGCCAGCTTCAGACCACCATGCGCCAGTTCGAGCAAACACTGGGTGTGGTGGAGAACATCGACACCACATCGCGCCAGCTCAAGGAGGCGCTCGAATCGGGCAAGACGATCATCGTCACCACGCTCCAGAAGTTCCCCGTTATCGCGAAGGAGATCGGCGAACTGCCGGGCAAGCGCTTTGCGCTGATTGTGGACGAGGCGCACTCCTCCCAGTCGGGCGAGAGCACCAAGAGCCTGAAGGCCGTGCTCGCCTCCGGCTCGCTCGAGGAGGCAGAAGCCGAGGAGGCCGCGGCGGAGACGCCAGAGGAGGAGCTGGAAAGCGCGATCCTCGCGGAGATGGAGAAACGTGGTCGGCTGCCCAATCTCTCGACCTTTGCTTTTACTGCCACGCCCAAACCCAAGACACTCGAACTCTTCGGTACGCGCCGCGCCGATGGAAAATTCGAGCCCTTCCACCTTTACCGCATGCGCCAGGCGATCGAGGAGGGGTTCATTCTCGACGTGCTGTCGAACCACACCACCTACAAGGCTTACTGGCGACTGCTGAAGAAGGTCGAGGACGACCCGCGCTATGACAAGAAGAAGGCGGAGTACCTCCTCAAGTCATTCGTCGAGCTGCACCCGCACGCGATAGGCGAGAAGGTGCGCATCATGGTGGAGCACTTCGCCGCGCAGGTACAGAACGAGATCGGAGGCAAGGCCAAGGCGATGATCGTAACCCGCTCGCGCCTGCATGCGGTGCGCTACAAGCTGGCGGTGGACAAATACCTCGCCGAACGCGGATACGCGTTCAAGGCGCTTGTTGCGTTTTCAGGGACGGTGAAAGACGGCGGTCGGTCCTATACCGAGGCAGGGATGAATGGCCTCCCGGAGACGCAGACCGCGAAGGCCTTCGAGCAGCCCGAGAACCGCTTCCTGATCGTGGCGAATAAGTTCCAAACCGGCTTCGACCAACCGCTGCTCCATACGATGTATGTAGATAAGAAGCTTGGCGGCGTGAACACAGTGCAGACCCTGTCACGGCTCAATCGCACGCTTCCGCCCGATAAAAAGGGCACGATGGTGCTCGACGTTGCCAACGAATCCGACGCGATCAAGGCGGCGTTCGAGCCGTATTACGAAACGACGCTCCTTTCGGAGGCGACCGACCCGAACCTGCTCTACGAGATCCAGACCCGGCTCGCCGGTTTTCCGGTTTATACGCAGACCGATGTGGACCGCTTCGCCAAGCTCTACTTCGATCCCAAGGCGACGCAGGATCAACTCTACGCGGTGCTCACGCCGGTCGTAGATCGTGTCAGGGGAATCTCCGTTGAGGAGCGAATTGACTTCCGCGGTCACCTCACCGACTACGTCCGGCTCTACGCCTTCTTGGCGCAGGTGCTGACCTTCGCCGATGTTGATCTCGAAAAACTCCATGTCTTCGCGCGCCACCTCCGCCGGCTGCTGCCCGCAGACCGTGCCGAACTGCCGCGCGAGGTGCAGCAGAACATCGACATGGAATCGTATCGCATCCAACAGACCGGTAGCGGAAAGATTGCGCTCGAACGCAAGCCCGGCTTACTCGATCCTGTTGGTACGAAGGTTGGCCACGGCACGGCGCGGGAAGAGCTGGAGACGCTCTCGCGCATCATTGCCGAGTTGAACGAGCGCTTCGGGCTGAACCTCGGACCGGAGCACCGTGTGACCCTCGGGCAGATGATGGAGAGGCTCGACGCTGATCCGGGCCTCGACGCCAGTGCCCGGGTAAACACGCGGGAAAACGTGCGCCTCACCTTTGATCAGAAGGTCGAGCACGTGATCCAGGAGATTGTGGACTCGAATTTCGATCTCTATAAGCGGATCACTGACGACCGCGCCTTCGGCGAGGCCGTCAAGAACTTCCTTTTCGATCAGTATCTGCGCGCGCATCGCCAGGCCGAGGAATTGATCAAACGAGGCGAGTCGAAGACGCTGGAGTTCAAGTCCACCTTGCGCTGGAGCCTCAAGGAGGATCGGCAGGACGACAAAGGGGTGACACACGCTGTTCTCAAAACGGTGGCGGCTTTTCTCAACACGGAAGGCGGCGACCTGCTCATCGGCGTGGCCGACGACGGATCCATTGTTGGGATAGAGAAGGATCAGCTCGAGAACGACGATAAGTTTATGCTTCACCTAACGCAGGTTGTGCGCAACGGCTTGGGCGATCGCGCGGGCACGTGCGTTGATCCAAAAACCCAGATCGTAGACGGCAAGACTGTATGTGTCGTCAGTTGCCAGCGCAGCCCAGAGCCGGTTTTCCTGAAGTGGAAAGGTCTGGAAGCAATGCCAGAGGGTGACCTCTTCGTGCGGAGCGGGCCCGGGACCGTGAAGCTGGCCCCTGATAGCGCGCGGGAATACATCCGGACTCGCTTTCCTAGTAGTTCAGGCGGCGGGGCGCGGAGCCAATGAACGCAGTGGGAAAAATCACGGAGTCAGAACGCATGAAAACAACGCCTGTGGTCACCACTCCTGGAGGAATCCTCCGTGGCAACATCCGGGGCGCTCTCAACCAATGCCAGTTAGTGGGTTGCGCTCAGCTGTATGCGAAGATTGGGAACATGAGTAGCCTTCGGCGAGAGGGCGGTTCCGTGGCCGAGCACTGTTGGGCGCGATGCACAATGCCTTCTCAAGTCTTGAGCCTGGTTTGCGTAATCCTCTTGTGGCTTCTACATACTACACCTGTCCGCTTAGAAACATAAAATTTAGTATGTGCGTGAAAGTACTGATATGAGGTCAGGGTCGGAGTCGATTTCCTGATCGTTGGAACTGAGCCAGCCACGCCGAACTATTGTTCAAGGACCTTGAGCAGTTTCAACGTCTTGATCTCCGCCCCGATCTAATCGCAAGTTGCGGGCATGATCAGTTGGCTCGGAGTTTATTTACACAAGCTCCGACTGAACCCAAGAACGTCGCTCGGGCTCAGGGAGAGCAAAGCGGCCGACAAGTTTGGATTCGTCGAGGAAACGCCAAGTCTGCTCGGACACCAGCTCCAGGTGATGATTGGTGTCGGTGCCGACCCAGATTGTAGGATTACCAGGGCCGGTTATCCCCTTGGCGCACAGGCCAATGCGTCGGTCACCCGCGCTGAAGTTCTCGCCGAGAAAGTCCGCAGAAGCGACGAGTTGCCGGCAGATTTCCGGATATTCGCTGCGCTTCCCCCGATAGAACACATGATCGCGCAGCGTGGTGTAACGGATGCGCGCCGGTACGGTTACCGGTTTCTTCGGAGGCACGAAGTGGGCGCCAATCGCGCCGTAATCCGCAAATGCAATCGGCATTCGATCAGCAAGCGTTGCCGCGAGCTGCGACGACAGCTCAAAGTCAACCCTCGGTTCGCGCCGAACCTTGCCGTAATCTCGGCGACCAAGCATGTCGGGGACGCCGCTGCCGGCAATGATGACGTTTCGGAACGGGCCAATGTCGTGAATCGCCTGCAAACCTTCAAGGGCCGCGGCTCGCAGCGAGTCGAGCCCGCGGTTCCCTACGTAGCGGCAGTCAAAAACGATATCCAGTTCGGACGATTTGACCGCGAGATCTTTAAGCACTCCCCGAACGCTCGTTCCGAGCGTTTGCGGTTCGGTGAAATCATCCTCGGCTAGGCGCAGGCAGGCTCCCATCCTGTCGCGCGCGACGATAGCTCTGATAGCTGCAAGGTAATCCCGGTCGCGGTCCGGCTCAGTTCCGGTCACAGGGACAGCCAGCGAACCATGCACCCGTAGGAGATCGAAGAGATATGTGATCGGCTGCACTTCGGATGACGTACGCAGATCAAGCGGCAGGTCGTGCACGTCAACATACAGTGGTCGCGCGGTTCCCCAGGCTGAGTGTATGCCTTCGGCGCGCTCCGCCAGATAGCCTCCGAGCGTCTTGCCATCCTTCAGCACCGGGATGGGAACATCGAACAGCGGGACTAGACGGGAGCGGGCAGACGGCGAAAGAGAGCGGACAGCGCGGAACTCGCCTTCCTTCGCACGGAGAACGGGTAGGTAGCAGTACACGCCGCGCATAAAATCAACCCCACTTCACTTCCGGGAACAACCGGCGCACCTGCCGATAGCCAACCAGCCGGCTGAGCGCGCCGTAGCCAGTCTTTTCGCGGCGCAAGCGCCCGGCGATCACAGCGGAGCTGATGTGCAGCTTGTCGGCAAGCGCACACACGGTTTCGACGGAGGGGTGTAGGAATGCTTCATTGCGTTTCCACATCGATCGCGGAATGAAAGCCTCTTTCGCGATCCTGTTTGCCTCAACCTCTTTGGCATCGTCGTCACGCTCATCCTCGACGTTCTCGTCTGTGATGGCGAGTTTTGCATCGAAAAGATGCTTCCACGCGTGCACAAGCTCGTGAATCAGCGTAAACCAGAAGTTGTCGAGCCGATCGTGGCGGATCGTCAAGCCAATGATCGGTGCGCCATCCTCGCCAAGCATGGCAGCGCCATCGAGCCGGGTGCGCGGCAGCGCCGGGAGCATTACTAACGCAATACCCTTCTCAGCAAGAAACTCCCTCGCAAGACGCGGCCCGCTTTCTGCCCAGCTCAGCCGTGCGACGTACATAAGGAATTGCTCGTTGAGAGCGTCCGGGCGCCAAGTTCCGCGCTCCCGTCGTGTCTCCTTTGCAAGCTCGCGGACCTTTCCGACCCATAGGCGCAGATTCGTCTTGTTGGTTTCCGGCGTTGAGCCGTAGGTGATGGTGTGCTTAAGGTAGAGCGGGCCGTGCGTGGGTTTGAGGTAACGCCGCACGATATCACTTGTCGTCAGCCTTGTTGCCTCCTCGTCGCTGAACCAGCCGGATTTCACGAGCAGCGGCACCGAGATCTCATCCGCGTCCGCATCCTCTCCGTATGGCGAGGGCTCCGGTTCACGGATGAGCAGCTCGGCGGGGATGCGAAGCGAGTCGCTGAGGGCCCGCACCATCGAGAGCGTGAGCGGGCGCTTGCGCGCGAGGATCTCGGAAACCCGGTTTTTGCCCCCGAGGATCGGAGCAAGGTCCTTCTGTCGCAGCCCTTGCTCTTCCATCCGGAACAGAATGGCCTGGACCGGATCA
>Ga0268386_10004328_pt1 | contig 10441 bp, 9 predicted proteins | sample RVTome_15_FD_200260 | JGI IMG/M metagenome (GOLD analysis project Ga0268386, IMG submission 200260) | Soil microbial communities from uranium-contaminated site in the Upper Colorado River Basin, Wyoming, United States - RVT150D86... ... | reverse complement strand
TTGAAGCCAATCGCAACCAAATTGCTGCATTGATAGTGGAACCGGTGCCGGGCAATATGGGTTGTGTGCTGCCACGGGAAGGTTTCCTGCAGGGACTGCGTAACCTTTGCAGCCATGAAGGAATCATACTGATCTTCGATGAGGTCATGTCCGGATTCAGACTGGCTCCCGGAGGAGCACAGGAAGTGTTCAGAGTGCAACCCGATCTGACCACATTGGGTAAAATCATCGGAGGAGGAATGCCGGTAGGGGCGTTTGGTGGGAAAAAGGAGATCATGGACTATATAGCACCTGACGGACCGGTCTATCAGGCCGGAACCCTATCGGGGAATCCTGTGGCCATGGCCGCCGGCCTGTCTATGTTGAAATACCTGAAAGCCAATGCGAAGCAGGTGTATACCAGCCTTGATCAAACCACCACCCACATCGCTGCACAAATCAAACGTCAACTGGACCAACAGGGTCTGGATTACCAAATAAACCAAATCGGCTCAATTATGAGCCTGTTCTTCACCCCTCAACCGGTATATGATTATGAGACCGCCACCGCCAGCGATACTGCCCTGTTTAAAGCATATTTCCACAGTATGCTTTCCCAGGGTGTTTATCTGCCCCCCAGCCAGTATGAAAGCTGGTTCATCTCAACTGCCATTACCGGCGACGTTGTTGAACAAATCCTGGAAGCCAGCCTTGTCAGTTTAAAGTCGTTGGTGAAAATCATAGATAAAAAATTATAAATATTTACGGAAAAGGTAATCGTAGAGTAAGTTAAATAGCGGTTGGCTTGAACTTTTCCCATGAATAAACCTGAATGTATGATATGATGGTGAATTTAATTTTTGTTATATTGCATTATCATTATTTTGGGATCGAATAAGAAATTTTTCCCTAAATGCTTTTAAAGAGCATCCTTATCTGGTGCATTTTTTTACTTGTGCTTGCACCTGTCTGCAGCGCCCAGGATCAGGATTCTGAACCGGTGCTTACCTACGAGCAATTAAACGATGACCCGTATGCCTTAAACAAGCTTTACATCCATATTCAGCCGGTATACGGGGAACTTTTTGCCACCAATGTCAATATCGGATTTGGGCTGCAGATGGATTACCAGATAGCAAAAGGTTTGGGCTTAACGGCAAACTGGCGCCATCCCTATGCCCGGCAAACAGATTTTGCCAGGGAAGTAGCCTACAAGAACCAGGATAACCTGGATAACAATAAGGCCTTCAACTACCTGGAATTTGGTGGTACCATTCATCTTTCTGATCAGGATCAAAATGGAAAAAGCAAGATCATTATGTATTCCAAGAGATACCAGGGCAACAAATGGGCTAATAAAACCCCTGAAAAATTGGTGATCCCATCCAGGGTCAGGAAAATAGTGGGCTTCAGATGGGGTGGAATGATGTTTAACAGTACTACCGATGTAAATAAGGCAGCTGAACAGCAAGGGGTTACCCTGATAGATGAAGAGAATAACCCGGTTCAGGATGCCAAACTGTACGGTAATATTGACTCCAAAGGAATCTATGGGGGAATTGGTTTCATAGTAATTAAAAATGTGGCCATAAAACCACACAGGGATTTTGGCGTTCTGGTCAATGACCTGATTTTCAGCGCTTTTATGGACCTGATGTATGCTCCATCAATCAATCTGGAGGATATAGTCCTGGATGGTAAGATCATTAGCGGGGAACAGCTTGAAACACAGGAAGTGGGTTTTAGGGCAGGAGTTCAGGGCAAATTCAATAAACCCTTTGGTTTTTCCTATGGAGGGGAATTCGGGCATCGTCCCAGTTTGAAAGAACGCGGTTTCTATACGATGTTCAAACTGGGATTTCCGGTATTCGGCATTCCTCCTAAAGACCTGACCCGCTCCTACCGGTGATTCCCTGCCTTCAATCATGAATCTATTGATTGAAAACATAAAAGGACTGGTATTGGTCAGCAGGGACCTGCCAGGAACCAGCTCAAAAACGGCAATGGATCACCTGCCCGTTGAAAACGATGCCTATATTTTCATAGAAAACGGCATAATCAGTGAGTTCGGCACTATGGAAAATAAAACCATAGAAAGAACCGATCGAAAGATAGATGCCACCGGTAAATACGTCCTCCCGTGTTTTGTGGATTCTCACACCCACCTGGTTTATGCCGGAAGCCGTGAAAATGAATTTGTTGACCGGATAAAAGGACTCAGCTACGCAGAAATAGCCAGCAGAGGCGGGGGAATTTTGAATTCCGCCAGGCTTTTACAACAAACATCAGAAGAGGAACTGTACCATACCGCCTGGCAGCGATTGAATGAGGTCATGGGTACCGCCACCGGCGCTATTGAGATTAAAAGCGGCTATGGCCTTACCACCGAAGACGAGCTGAAGATACTGAGAGTGGCCAGGCGTCTTAAGGAGCAGGCTCCCATACCTGTCAAAACCACTTTTTTAGGAGCCCATGCAGTGCCTGCGGGATTTTCCCGCCAGGATTACCTTGCCCTGGTGATCAATGAAATGATCCCATTGGTGGCAGATCAGGGATTGGCCGATTACTGTGATGTCTTTTGTGAAGAAGGATTCTTTAGCCCTGAGGAAACATCCAGGGTCATTGAGCAGGGGTTAAAGTACGGACTTAAACCCAAGATACATGCTAATCAGCTTCATAACTCCGGAGGGGTTCAGGTGGGAGTGAATCATAAAGCCATAAGTGTTGATCACCTGGAAACTATCGGCCCTGCGGAAATTGAATGTTTGAGAAACTCCACTACCATCCCCACATTACTGCCAGCAGCCACTTTTTTCCTGGACATGCACTATGCTCCGGCCCGGGAGATGATCGAAGCCGCGCTGCCAGTAGCCCTGGCCTCGGACTATAATCCTGGTAGTGCTCCCAGTGGAAATATGCCCCTGGTAGTGTCTCTGGCCTGCATTAAAATGAAGATGACACCGGCTGAAGCAATAATCGCCTCCACCCTGAACGGCGCCAGGGCCATAGAATGCCAGCACCAGCTGGGTTCAATTACCAGGGGTAAACTGGCTAACGTTTTCATAACCAGGCCCATGTCATCAATCGAATTCCTCCCCTATTCATTTGGCAGCGACCTGGTTGATACCGTCATATTAAACGGTCAAATATTCTGAATATCCTGGGGGTAAAAATAGATTTCCTTTGTATTTTACCCTTATGAGGGTACGGGTAAAGGACATTCTCAGGCAGTCCGATGGTAAATACTTATTAGTGGACATCATGATGATGGTCATTTTGGCCCTCAATCTATTACTCATTCTTTTCGACCTGATCTTTAGCAGTGCCCTGTTCCAAGGAATTTTTCAAAAATACACTCCACGATTCTATGAATTCTACGACACCACCGTCCACCAGGATTTTCTGGCCATTGACCTGTGGTTTGTCACCATTTTCGTTATTGAACTGGTAGTCCGATGGATTATTGCGGTTAAGAACCAAAAGTATCATAAATGGTTTTTTTATCCCTTTATACATTGGTATGATGTTTTGGGTTGTATTCCCCTGGGTTCTTTTAGATTCCTGAGGGTACTTAGGGTAATTGGCCTTACTGTAAGACTCCATAAATTCGGTGTGATTGATATAACGGCCACCTATCCATACCGGAAGTTTATCAAATACCTGAACATCATTACCGAGGAATTTTCCGACCGGGTGGTAATCCATGTGCTTTCAGGAGTTCAGGAAGAAATCAAAGAAGGCACCCCGGTACTGGACCGTATCCTGAATGAAGTGATACAACCAAGAAGGGACGAATTGGTAGATTGGATCTCTTATAATATACAGGAAGCCACTTCGGTAGCCTATGCCACACATGTAGATCAGCTTCAGGACTACATCAACCAAAAGATTGTTGCCGCCATCGACAATAACCCCGAATTAAAAATAATATCAAAAATTCCCATAGTGGGGAACATAGTGACCAATAATCTGGAGAAAACGGTCTGTGATATGGTGGATTCTGTGGTTGACGAATGCTTTCAGGATCTGGCCAGCCCCAGGAACAAGGAAGTGGTGAGTAATGTAACCCATTTGGTTTTAGATAGCTTCCTTTCCAAAGAAGAAGACAATCAAATGGATATCCCGGTAAAAGACATTGTGCTGCAGGCACTGGAACTGGTAAAGGAACATGTGCGCATTCAGCAATGGAAAGTTCAGCAGGAACTGATAAGAGGTTGACCGCCAAAGCGGCTGATCCGTTCGGATTTTTTTGACTAATATTAAGACTGGTTAACATTAATGTGTCCAACAGTTTAGTAATCATACCAACCTACAACGAATACCTGAATATAGGAGATCTGATCAACAGGATCTTTGCCCTGGAGATACCTTTTGACATTCTGGTGGTTGATGATGATTCTCCGGACAGAACAGGTGCAGTGGTGAAAAAACTGCAGCAGCAATTTAGTGGTTTACATCTTATTACCAGGGAGAACAAAAGCGGTCTGGGTACCGCCTATATAAGGGGATTTCAATGGGCGCTTGATCATAGCTATGAATACATCTTCCAGATGGATGCAGACTTCTCTCATGATCCACGGGACCTGGTCCGCTTGTATCTTACCTGCGCTGAAGAAGGATACGACCTGTGCATTGGCAGCCGTTACATTACTGGTGTAAATGTGGTAAACTGGCCGGTGGGAAGGGTACTGCTGTCCTATTGTGCCAGCATTTATGTCAGGTTTGTCACATCATTGCCCATCCAGGACACTACAGCAGGTTTCAAGTGTTACCGCAGAAGGGTGTTGGAATCCATTGACCTGAGCAAGATAAAATTCGTGGGCTATGCTTTTCAGATCGAAATGAAATTTGCCACCTGGAAACAGGGCTTTAGCATAAAGGAGATCCCCATTGTGTTTACCGACCGCACCAAGGGAGAATCGAAATTATCCAAAGGGATATTCAAAGAGGCGGTGTTTGGCGTACTTAAAATGAAAATACGCGGATGGCTGGGAAGATATGCCCCTTTAGTCAAACCTGATAGATTGAATTGGGCTGATCCCGGCAATGATACGAGTGGGAAAAAACAGTATCAGGCTTATAATCAGGAAGATCAACAGATTAAGTAGTATCACCATCATCCAGTCCCATTGGATTGGGACATATTCCATATAATAGTTTTGAGGGTCAAGCGGAATGATCTTGAACTTGTCCTGCAGGAAGGCCAGACCAATTCCCAACAGGTTTCCCAGCAGCATGCCCTTACTCATCAGAATCATCCCCCGGTAAACAAATATCCTTCTTACCAGCTTGTCCGAGGCTCCCATCGCTTTCAGCAAGCCTATCATCTGGGTGCGTTCCATGATCATGATCAACAGCACTGAAGCCATATTAAAGCAGGCTACAAAAGTAATGATCACCAGAAAGATCATCTCATTCTTCGAAATCAGCCTCATCCAGTCAAAGAATTGAATGTACTTGTCCGATACTTTCTGGGGATACAGCTCGTAATCCAATTGGTCATAAAGCATTCTTTCCACCCTGGGAATCTGGTCCACGTCCTTGACAAAGACCTCATAACCGCCTACCAGGCTGTCGCTCCAGTTGTTCAGGCGACGAATAAGACCTATATCACCAATGATTATATGGTCATCAAAGTCCTCCAAACCGGTTTCATATATACCTTTAACAGTAAGCCGGCGGGTCCGTAAACTCGGCGGCCGGGTAGAAAAATCCATAAAATTAAGTACCACCGGGTCTCCCACTCCAACCCGCATCAATCTTCCCATCCTGTTACTGAGTAGCACATCAGTAGAATAACCGGAATCTGAAAAAGTTATAAATCCGCCCTCAATAATATTCTGGTTGAAATTGAGGGTATCGAAGCTCGGTCCCACTCCCTTAAGTAAAACACCTTGAATCTCCTGCTCACTTCTCAACAGGGTGGCTTTATGACTGTATTCCTGGATATGCCTGATTTCATCAATGGTATCAGCCACCAGGAAGGTGGATTTTGGAGAAAAGGGCGATTCCTCTATGGCATTATTCAGGGTAAACTTCACCACCTGCAGATGCCCGGAAAAACTAAAAATTTTATTTTCTATAGTCGAGGTAAAACCTCCCAATATCATCACGGAAATAAGCATTACCGCCAACCCGATACAGATACTGGTTACCGCAATGGTGTGGACAACAGAACTAAAGCTGTTGCCATTGGCCTTTAATCTTTTAGATATATAATAAGGGAGGTTCAATAATATGAGTATTTTTACCTGTTAATTTTTTGACAAAACCTTCGTAAAATAAGCAATCCGGGATGAAACTAGCATCGTTGATCTTCACATTTTTGGTGATTTTTGGGTCATGCAGCAGCCGGCCATCGGAAAACCAAACCGCCGGACCGGCAGAAAAGGAGCAAACACTGGTATTAGGTGCTGAGAGACTTGACCTTTACCTTCCCCTCATGGAGAACAGGGCCATTGCCCTGGCGGTTAACCACACCTCACTGTTAGGGGACAGGCACCTGGTGGATACACTGCTGACCCTGGGTGTTAACATTAAAAAAGTATTTGCTCCGGAACATGGATTCAGGGGAGCTCAGGAAGCCGGTGAACTGGTTGAAAGCGGAATTGACCCCAAAACTTCGTTGCCTATCGTGTCACTTTATGGGGCTAACAAAAAACCCACCCCGGAACAGCTGGATGATGTGGACCTGATCATATTTGATATCCAGGATGTAGGGGCCAGATTTTACACCTATATCAGCACTATGCATTACCTGATGGAAGCCTGTGCTGAAAATAATAAGACATTGCTGATACTGGACAGGCCCAATCCCAATGGAGACTATGTGGCTGGTCCGATCTTGCAGGAGGAGCATAAATCCTTTATCGGAATGCACCCTATTCCCATCGTGCATGGTCTCACTGTAGCGGAGTTGGCTGGAATGATCACCGGTGAACAATGGCTTTCAGGGGGTCTTCAATGCACACTGGAAATAGTTCCAATGGAAAATTATCACCATCAGCTGCGCTATACCCCTCCGGTAAAACCGTCTCCTAATCTTCCCAACTACCAGTCAATAAGGCTATATCCTTCACTGTGTTTATTTGAAAGAACTCCCATCAGTTTAGGTCGAGGCACTCAATTTCCCTTTCAGGTCTATGGCCATCCCGGATTTGACCAAAATCTTTTTGCATTTACACCAACAAGCATTCCAGGAATGGACAATAACCCAAAACATAAAGACCAGGCCTGCTACGGCTGGGACCTGCGAGAAACTGAAGCGCCGGAACTTACATTGAGCTATATTATCAGCGCCTACCACCTGGTTGAGGACAAGGAGAATTTTTTCATGGATGGTTTTAACCTGAGATCCGGAAACACTGAATTAATGGATCAGATCAAAGCAGGATTGACCGAGGAAGAGATCAAAAAAAGTTGGGAAGCCGGACTTGAAGGTTATAGACAGCTAAGAAAACAATATCTGCTCTATCCGGAATCAGCTCCATGACCAAAAAAGAAAAGGCCTTAAAAATAGCGGAATTACTGGATCAGCTTTATCCGGCCCCTCCCATCCCATTAGATCACCAGGATGCCTACACTTTATTGATCGCGGTTTTATTGTCTGCACAATGTACCGATGAGCGGGTTAACAAGATAACTCCCATTCTTTTTGAACGGGCAAACAACCCATTCGATATGATGGCCCTTACAGTTGACGAGATCCAGGATATCATTCGCCCTTGCGGACTGGCTCCCCAAAAATCAAAAGCCATTCATCAGCTTTCACGGATCATGGTTGAACAATTTGATGGACAGGTGCCCTGCTCGCTGCAAGTATTGGAAACTTTCCCTGGAGTAGGACATAAAACAGCTTCGGTAGTCCTGGTCCAGGCCTTTGGAATACCTGCTTTTCCGGTTGATACCCATATTCACAGGTTGGCATATCGTTGGGGGCTATCCCCCGGTAAAAATGTCAGGCAGACTGAAAAAGATCTGAAAAGTCTCTTTCCCAGGGATTCCTGGAACAAACTACATTTACAAATTATATACTTTGGCAGAGAATATTGTCCGGCCCGGGGACACCAATTCAGTGAATGCCCCGTGTGCAGTAAATATGCCAGAAGGTCATTGTACAAAGTTTAGTCGCCATCCATGAGATCGTTGCGCATTATTTTTATGGGTACCCCTCAATTTGCTGTTCCCAGCCTGGAAGTACTTATCAAACATAATTACAATTTGGTAGCAGTGATAACAGCAGCGGATAAACCAAAGGGACGAGGGCGCCAATTAGCTGTATCACCGGTAAAGGAATGCGCAGAAGCTCATGGAATACCGGTTCTGCAGCCAACAAACCTGAAATCTCCGCTGTTCCTCGAAGAATTGAAACGGTACCAGGCCAACCTGCAGGTGGTGGTAGCGTTTCGGATGCTGCCGGAAGCGGTCTGGAATATGCCCGAATATGGAACCTTCAATTTACATGCTTCGCTGCTGCCGAAATACCGGGGAGCGGCACCAATACACTGGGCCATAATAAATGGGGAAAAAGAGACCGGGGTGACCACTTTTTTTATTAAACACGAAATAGATACCGGGAGCATTATCCTGCAGGCAACGGAACCTGTCTATGAAACGGATACCACTGGCAGTTTGTCAGAAAGATTAATGAAAAAGGGAGCGGAATCAGTGCTGAAAACCGTTCGATTGATCGGATCGGGAAATTATGATCTCACTCCCCAGGACCTGTCCTTCGATTTACCAAAAGCTCCCAAATTGTATCAGGAGGATTGTGAAATAGACTGGAAACAGGAAGCGGATCAGATCGTTAATTTTATTCGGGGACTCAATCCTAATCCCAGTGCCTGGACCGTAATAAGAGGGACCAGCTATAAAATACACCGGGCACAGGTTGTTGAAAATATGGCGCTACCAGGTGAAGCCGGTTATTATCAAACAGATGGTATTTCATGCTTAAACTTTAAATCAGGGAAAGGCGTTGTTTCAATTAAAGAAATCCAGGCCCCCGGCAAGCGAAAAATGCCCATAGAGGAGTTCCTGAGAGGCAATAAATTATGATGGTTTCTATAATAGCGGCGGTGGCAGAAAATGGGGTTATTGGCGGAAACAATAAACTTCCCTGGCACCTGCCATTGGATATGAGATTTTTCATGAAAACCACCGAAGGGCACTGTATCCTTACCGGAAGACGTAATTATGAATCAATACCGGAAAAATTCAGGCCTTTGAAAAACCGCACCAACATCGTGGTTACCCGGCAGCAAAACTACGCAAAAGCGTCATGTCAACTGAGAATTGTTAACAGCATCGAAGGAGGCATAAGGCTGGCCGGAGAACTTCGGGAGAAAGAACTGTTCATCATTGGAGGCGGCCAAATATATCAGCAAGCCATGCCACTGACACACCGGATCTATTTAACAGAGATCAGGCAACAATTTAAAGGTGACACGCATTTCCCATCCCTTGACCGCTCGGAATGGAAGGAAGTTAGCAGAATTATCTGTGCAGCTGATGCAGAGAATATTTACCCGATGGAGTTTGTGGTGATGGAGAGAGGGTAGGCTTCGCCTACATCGCACCCCGCACCTCGCAACTACCCCACCTCTTCCCTCATTCCCACCAATACAAACCTCTTCACCACAAACTCGGGATTGGTAAAGGATGCGTTACCTGCAGGGTTTCCACCGGTGACATGAAAATCCGAAAATCCGGCATTTTGATTGACGTATACGCCTCCGGTCAGGTTAAAGGATACCGGGGTTGCTGCCAGTGACATCTGGTCTGCGATCTTTTCCTTTACCTGCTCATTGGTGGTGTAGGCGCCGCAGGAGATAGCCCCGTTTATTTCGGCCTGTTCCCTGGCCAGGGCAATAGCCTCATCAATGTCCCTGGTGCCAATTAGTATCACTATGGGGCCGAACAATTCCCTGCCATATACTTCTTTTTGATCAGGGTTCATCTGCAACACTACCGGTGTGGCGGTACGGGCATTTTTAAACATTGGGTTTTCAATGGACCGGGATGACAACCATACCTTTCCCGGAAGTTTTTCTGCCAGCTTAATTCTTTCGCTGGTCTTTTCATTCTGTACTGCTCCCAATACGAACGGACCTGCCTTGGGATTATCAATAAGACTGGTGATTGAGTCACTGAGTTTCCCGGCAAACTGTGATAGTGAAATAGTGCCGGTATCGGACTTAATACCCGGATCGGGTATAAATATGTTTTGAGGTGCAGTGCACATTTGCCCGGAATACAAACAAATAGAAAATGCCAGGTTCCGGGCTACTTTATCTATGTCTGCTGCCGAGTCAATAATTACAGAATTGACCCCGGTTTTTTCCGTAAATACTGTCTTGCCTGAAAGCGATTCAAGATAACTGCCAAATTCGCTGTTTCCGGTAAAATCGATCAGTTTTACATCAGGATGTTCCGCTAAAGCTACCGTGCACTGATGGTCAAA
>Ga0268386_10004327_pt1 | contig 10441 bp, 8 predicted proteins | sample RVTome_15_FD_200260 | JGI IMG/M metagenome (GOLD analysis project Ga0268386, IMG submission 200260) | Soil microbial communities from uranium-contaminated site in the Upper Colorado River Basin, Wyoming, United States - RVT150D86... ... | reverse complement strand
GCCGCGTCTCGCCGAGGGGGTGCGCCGGGCGATCGAGTTCGTCGGCCTCGCGGACCGGCGCGGGGACCGGGTCGGCGCCTACTCGGGGGGGATGAAGCGCCGGCTGAACCTCGCGGTGGCCCTCGTCCACGACCCCGACCTCGTCCTCCTCGACGAGCCCACGGTGGGGGTGGACCCCCAGTCGCGGAACCTGGTCCTCGAGAACGTCCGGAAGCTCCGGGAGGCCGGCAAGACGATCGTCTACACGACCCACTACATGGAGGAGGCCGAGCGCCTGTGCGACCGGGTGGGGATCGTGGACGGGGGGAAGCTCCTCGCCCTGGGGACGGTGGCCGAGCTGGTGGCGGCCCACGGCGGGCCGCCGGTGCTCGTGGCCGAGACGGAGGGCGGGGAGGTGCGGCGGCAGGCCGACGATCCCCTCCTCGAGCTGAACCGCCTGGCCGCCGCCTCTCCGGTCTCGTCCTTCCGGGTGGAGCGCGCGGACCTCGAGCAGGTCTTCCTCCACCTGACCGGCCGGCAGCTCCGCGACTAGAACGCGAACACGACTCCCGCGCTGACCTCGCCCTGCCAGAAGCCGTTGCCGCTCGCGCCGAACAGGCAGGCGCCGTCGAGGCAGATGATGGAGGCGCCCGCCTCCACCGGGGTGAAGAAGCCGCGGCCCTCGACCCGGAAGCCGAAGCTCTTCGACGGGAAGGTCTTGAAGCCGAGGGCGAGCCCCACGGTGAACCGCGTGCTCGAGGAGTAGCCGGGAAGGCCGGGGACGAACCGGGTCGCCCCGAGCAGGAAGACCCCGAACGGCCGGGTCCGGTCGTCCACGCCCTTCTCCTCCTGGATCCCCACCAGGTACCGCTCCACCGTGAGGTCGAAACGGGGCGCGGGGCCCGAGGGGACGAGCTCGGTCTCCTGCCGGGAGTAGAGCAGCTCGACGCGCCAGCCCTTGCTGATGGCGATGTCCAGGGTGCCGCCGTAGCTGAGGCCGCTCTCGACGTTGAAGCCGGACTGGTACGTGTCGGACGAGAAGGCCCCCCCGAACTGGTAGCCGGCGAAGGGCGCGACCTGCACGCTCTGGGCCGGGGCGGAAACGGCGAGGGCGGCGAGGGCGAGAGCCAGGGCGGGGCCGCGCGTATCCATGGAGGGGGACCGTATCACGGGCCGGCCGCTTCGGGCCCCGGGGCCTTCTCCGGCCGGGCGATCGCGGGCAGCGCGAGGACGAGGGCGAGGAGCGGGCAGAGAGCGGACCAGCCGTAGATCGTGGAGAGCGGCCAGCGCTCCCGGAGCGCCCCCGCCGCGAACGAGCCGAGGCCGATCCCGGTCACGAGGGCCGCGTAGAGGATCGCGCCCACCCAGGCGACGTGGCCCGGGAAGCGGCGCGAGGCGAGGCTGACCGTCAGGGGATAGAACGCGGAGCAGCCCAGGCCGGCGAGGGCGTAGAGCGTCACCCCTGAGGCCACCCCGTCGGCCCGGGGGAGGAGGAGCGACGCCGCGGCCATGAGGACGGGGAGGCCGAGGTACACGCGCTCGCCGGGGAAGCGGAGGACGAAGAACCCGGCGAGGACCCGGCCCGCGGACAGGGCGAGCCAGAACGCGGCGAGGCCCAGGCTCGCGGAGGCCACGGGCAGGCCCTTCTCCTCGCTCAGGTAGAGCACCGCCCAGTTGGCGTAGGCGGCCTCGGCCACCGCGTACAGGACCGCGAGGGCGACGAAGAGCCAGAAGCGGGGGGCGCCGGCGGGGGAGGGGCCGCGCTCCTTCGGCGTCCGGGGCGGCGGGCCCTCGGGCAGGGCGACCCGCAGCGTCTCCCCGAGCAGGTAGAGGCAGGCCGCGAGGAAGACCAGGGGAAAGAGCAGCCACGCCCCGTACCCCACCACCGCCCCCACGAAGAGCGGCCCTCCCGCGAGGCCGAAGCCGATCGCGGTGTGCATCGCCACCACCGCGCTGTCGCTCCGCGCCGGGAAGAGGAGCTGGGGGTAGGTGTTGAGCGGGGCGGCGCTCAGCCCCGCCCCGAGGCCCATGAGCGACGTCCCGAGGAGCACCGCCGCGAAGGCGGGGCCGGGCTCGAGGAAGTGGCTCGCCGCGAGGGCGGCCTGGGAGAGGGCCATCGACGCGAAGCTCAGGACGAGCAGGCGCCGGAGGTCGAGGCGCCGCAGGAGGGCGCTGCTCCCGATCGCCCCCACCGCGGAGAGCGCCACCTGGGGGAGGAAGATCGACCCGTACTGGGTGTCGCTGAAGCCGTGGCGGCCCCGGAGCACCGCGCTGCTCGCGGCGAAGCTGACCATGATCACGCCCTGGACGAACCCGCTCGTGTAGAGGAACGTGACGGTCGCCCGCGCGGCGCGCGCGTCCGGCCCCGAGGCCACGGAGGACATGGACCCGCGAGTATAGCCCGCGTTTCCCGCGCACCCCTGCTTCCTCTGCGTTGGGGGAGCCGGTCCCGCGGGGTCCGCTCCTTGCCGTCCCCACGCCCCGCCGCAGCCGTGCCGGGGGGCGACGCCGGGGAAGGGGAAACCGCGGGCCGCCGGGGCCTCCCCCGCTACCGTCAGGGCCGCGGAAGGGAATGGCTCCCGGTTTTCGGCTACCATCCGTAGGGCGCCCTCGGCGCGGCACGGATCGTCGCACCTCTCGCATGAGTATCTATCTCGAGCTGACGCGGCAGTTCAACGCCGGGGAACGCCGGGCGATCCTCAGCTCCGGACAGGCCGCAGTGCTGCACCGCCTGGCGGTCATGAGCAAAGACGGCGATTGGATCCTGCGCGAGGAGGAAGACGCCCTGCGGCACGTGCTGCTCGTCCTGGAAGGACGGGGGGCCCGCTATCGCTTCGGCGCGCCCCTCGACCTCCGCTGGATGAGGGGGGGGTGGAGCGCGCATCTCGAGTTTGCCCACCAGCGGCTGCGCGTGCGGACCGACTTCGTCACCCGACCGCCGCGGCTCTCGGCTGAAGACAGGGCGAGGCTCTGGCAGGAGGCTCCCGGCGACGACGTGCCCTACGTGGATGCCCGCCGCCTGGCGGAGATCAAGAAGACGAACCGCGAAAAGGACTACGTGGTCATCGGCGAGCTCGCCCGGCGCCTGGTCGACCCGCGGGAGCAGCTCCTCTACTCGCGCAGCGCGCGGGACATCCTGGCGCTGGCGCGCCAGTTTCCCGACGTGGCGGCCGAGCTCGCCCACGACCGCCCGGCCCTGGCTCATGTCTCCGCGGGACGTTCCGCCCTGGAGACCGCCCTGGACGCCGAGCGCCGGATGCTGATGGCCCGAAACGAAGGCCGGCTCCGAGCCTATCTCAGGGCGGCGCGGGACTGGCAGGCCGCCTGGCCGGCGGTGGAGCGCGCCATTGCCGGGCTGCCCCTGCGGGAGGCGCATGCCGTCATCGTCGAGCGAGCCGAGGATCTGCTGCCCGGCCAGCCCGCGACCGCGGAGGACGAGACCGATGGAGGATGAGTTCCTGAGCGAGGAAGACCTCGACCTGGCGAACATGAGCGACGACGAGCTGTTGGCCTATTGGGATCTCTGGCTGGAGCAGGCCCAAGCCACGAACGAGGAGGACGAGGGCTCGTATTCCCACGGCGTCTTCGTCCTGCTCGGACACCGGGCGCAAGTCGAGTAGGCGTGCCCGGGCTCGGCCCCCCTGGCTCCCGCTTGAAACCGGCTGAGCGAGCTCGCGCCGTCGCTGGCGGTGTCGACCCGGCTAGCGGCCTTCGACCACCACGTCCGGTCTGAACCGGCGTTCGAGCAGGTCGAGGAGCTCCTTTTGTCCGACGGGTGGACCTTCAACTCGTCCAGCGCACCGCGCCGAGGATGCCGACAAAGGTGGTCCAGTCGGCGGCGGTGATGCCGAGACCTGTGTATCGGCACCCTCGCCGGGCTCTGCGGGCGCTCGGGCGGCAGAAGGCCTGGAGCGCGCTCGGCGGTGCTGACGCTGGCGCTCGGGATCGGCGCCGCCACGACGATGTTCAGCGTGATCCAGAACGTGCTCTGCGATCCCTTCCCGGAGCACGACGTCGAGCGCGTGGTGGCGTTCCTGGTCCAGGACACGAAGCAGGCCCGTCCGGGGCGGCAGGTCCCGGTCCCAACGGGAGAAGGGCCACAACACGCTGATCCGGCACGTTGGGCACGAAGGCCTCGCTCGCCTCCGCTCCTTGCCGTCCCGGTGCCCGCCGGGTAGCATCCCTCGTGACTCGCCACCCCATGCCCGCGCGCCCCGCGCCGCCTCTCGCAAGCGCCGCCCGCCGGTGAAGCTGCCGCGGCTCCTCGCGGGTCTCCGCCGTCCGGCCGGCGCTCCTCCCGGGGCGACGGCCGGGGAAGCGGAGGGTCGGGCCGCCGTCCCGCGGGAGGCCGCCCTCCTCGCCCGGGCCGAGGCCTACAACCGCGCGGCCGAGGCCTACTGGAAGTCCCAGCGCGAGGAGCCCTCGGCGCGCCGCCACGTCCTGAACAAGCCCTTCGGCACCGTGACCGACGCCCCCGGCATCGTCTACCGCCTGGGGCTGCTGCTCTCCGAGCTGCGCCTCGGCCTCGGCCACGTCGTGCTCGACTTCGGGGCGGGGAGCGGCTGGCTCGCCTCCTGCCTGAACCGCCTGGGCTGCCGCACCGTCGCGGTGGACGTCAGCCCGAGCGCCCTCGAGCTGGCCCGCGAGCTGTTCCGCCTCGATCCCCGCCACCGCCCGGAGCTGGACCCCCGCTTCCTCCCCTACGACGGGCACCGGATTCCCCTGCCCGACGCCTCGGTGGACCGGGTGGCCTGCTTCGACGCCTTCCACCACGTGCCGAACCAGGACGAGGTCCTCCGGGAGATGCACCGCGTGCTGCGGCCGGGAGGGCGGGCCGTCCTCGCCGAGCCCGGGGAGGGCCACTCCCACTCCGGCGAGTCGGCCTTCGCGGTGCACCGGCACGGCGTCCTCGAGAACGACCTGGACGTCCTCGACCTGGAGCGCCGCGCGCGGGCCGCCGGCTTCACCGGCGTCCACCTCAAGCCCTACCCGGACCCCGACGCCCTGCGCCTCGCCCCCGCCGACTACGTGGCGGTGATGGAGGGCGACACCGGGCGGTTCCCGGTGGCGGCCCTCGCGCGCAGCCTCCGCAAGTTCTTCCTCGTCACCCTCGCGAAGGGCGAGGAGCGCCCGGACAGCCGCTGTCCGGGCCGGCTGGCCGCGCGGATCGAAACCGCGGGGGCGGCCCTCCCCCTCCGCGGCCGCGCGGGGAGCCTCCTCCGGGTCCCCCTCGCGGTGGCCAACGAGGGGGACACGCTCTGGCTCCACGAGGAGGACGGGGTCGGCGGCTACGTCCTCCTGTCCGGCCACCTCCTCGACGCGGACGGGCGCGAGGCGCGGCCGGGGTTCTTCCGGCAGGCGCTTCCCCGGTCGGTCGCCCCCGGCGAGCGGGTCGAGGTCGCGGCGCCCCTCCCGCTTCCCCTCGAGGCCGGCCGCTACCTCGTCCGCCTCGACCTCGTGGACGAGCACGTCATGTGGTTCGCCCAGGCGGGCTCCCCCACCCTCGACCTCCCCCTCGAGGTCGAGGCCCCCGGGGACGGCGGGGCGCTCCGCGCGCGCCTCGAGGCGCGGGGGGCCGGCCCCCTGCGCGCTCCCGGAGCCACCATGGTCCCCCTGCGCCTGCGCGTCACCAACGCCGGCGGCGCGCCCTGGCCCCACGCTCCCGAGCCGCGCCCCCACACGGTGAGCCTGGCCGGGCACCTGCTCGGCGCGGACGGGAGCGTCCACGAGAAGGACGTCCTCCACCAGGCGCTGCCCCGGACGGTGGCCCCCGGCGAGTCGGTGGACCTCGACGGGGCGGTGCGCGCCCCGCTCGCCCCCGGACGCTACCGCCTCAAGCTCGACCTCGTCCTCGAGCACGTCTGCTGGTTCGAGCAGCGAGGCTCGGAGCCCCTCGAGCTGCCCCTCGAGGTGACGGAGGAGGTCCCGGACAGCGCGAGCCCGGGCGTCCTCCGGGCGAGCCTCGAGGTCCTCGAGCCGCGGCCGGGCGCGCGGGGGCGCCCGGGGACGATCGCGAGCGTCCGCCTCCGCGCGACGAACCTCGGCAACACGCGCTGGCTCCACGCCCCACGGCCGGGGGGCGGCCACGTCTCGCTGGGCGGGCACCTCCTCGACGAGCGCCGGACGGTGCGCGACCGCGACTACCTGCGGGCGCCCCTCCCCCGCGACGTCCCTCCCGGGGAGGCGATCGAGCTGAGCGTGGCCCTTCCCCTTCCCGGCGGGCGCGGCCGCTGGGCGGTCGAGCTGGACCTCGTGGACGAGGGGATCGCGTGGTTCGCGGACCGCGGCTCGCCCACCGTCACCGTGGAGATGGAGACCGCCGACTGAGGAGGGGACCGGCCGCCCGGGTCCTCCGGCTTCCCCGCGGGGGGGACGAGCGGAGAGCCGGCCCCGCGCAGGCGCCGGGCGACGGGCGGATCCTTCGTGCGACGATGGGACCATGAAGCACTACCTCCTGTTCTACGAGGTCGGCGAGGACTACCTCGCGCGGCGGGGAGAGTTCCGGCCCGCCCACCTCGGGCTGGCCTGGGCCGCGGCGGGGCGCGGGGAGCTGCTGCTGGCGGGCGCCCTCGGCGACCCGCTGGACGGGGCCCTGCTCCTCTTCAAGGGAGATTCCCCGGCGGCCGCCGAGGCGTTCGCGAAGGCCGATCCCTACGTGGCCAACGGCCTGGTGAAGCGCTGGCGGGTCCGCGAGTGGACGACCGTGGTCGGCGAGGGCGCCGCCAACCCCGTCCGCCCCTGACGTCCCGTCCGGCTTGACGCGGCCCGTCGCGGGGTCGAGACTCCCGCCGACTCCCGATCGAAAGGACTCTCCATGACGCCCGCTCGCCTCCTCGTGCTGCTCGTGCTCGCCGCTCTCGTGGCGGGGGCCATTCCCCGGGCCGGTGAGGCCGCGGGGGCCCGCTGCGGCGCGGCGCGCCCGCGTCTCGACGGTGTCGCCACGGCCGAGGGCCTGGTCGTCGGCCCCGACGGCACCCTCTATTTCTCGCAGCCCTTCGTGGGGCCGAACACCCGGTTCCTCGGACGGTACCGTCCGCCCTACGATCGCCCCCCCGAAGACCAGTGGCTGGACCTCGGGGGGAACGCCCTGGGGATCGCCCTCGATCCCTCCCGCAACGTGATCTACGCCGGCTCCCGCAGCCTCCGCCAGCTCCTCCGGGTGACCCTCGGCGAGGCCCCCCGGGTGGAGACGCTGGCCGAGGTCGAGGACGGCATCAACGGGCTGACCCTCGGCGAGGACGGGGCGGTCTACTACAGCGACCAGGCCGGCGGCCACCTCTACCGGGTGGCGCCCGACGGAGCGAAGAGCCGGGTGACCACGAGCCCGATCACCGAGCCCAACGGACTGGCTTTCGGGCCCGCCGGCCGGCTCTACGTGGTCTCGTGGGCGACCCCCGAGGTCACCCGTCTCACGCTCTCGGGCGCGGTGGAGAGCGGCCGGGAGCGGTTCGCCACCCTGCCCCAGGCCCGGGCCGACGGCATTGCGTTCGACGCCGGGGGCCGGATCTACGTGACCGCCGGCTCGGTCCTCCACGAGCTCTCGCCCGACGGCCGGACGGTCACCGCCCTCGGGGGGACCGGGGGGGCGAACGTCGACTTCGGGGCGGGCGCCCTCTCCTGCTCCGACATGTTCGTCGCGGGCAACGGCCAGGGGATCCGCCTCTTCCCCCACGACACGCCCGGCCTCGACGTGCCCTGGCACCGGGGACCCGCGGGCGATCCCGCGGCCTTCGCGGCGGCCCAGCCGGCGCCGCCCCAGGTCGCGTTCCCCGGCCAGTACGCCCCGGCCGACCCGCGGTGGCGCTTCCCGGTCTTCCCGAGCGGCTGCGCCCGGCTCGGGGGGGAGGAGAAGGCGTCCTGCCTGGAGTTCAACGTGCTCGACTACGGGCGCCTCGCGCGCTACGCGGCGGCGAACGCGGCCCTCGCCGCCCCCCGGCCGGGGGAGGCCCGGGTGGTGTTCTTCGGCGACTCCATCACCGACAACTGGTCGAAGGCGGGCTACGGCGGCTTCTTCCCGGGCCGGCCCTACGTCAACCGCGGTATCGGGGGCCAGACCACCTCGCAGATGCTGCTGCGCTTCCGGGCCGACGTGGTCGCGCTCCGGCCCCGGGCGGTGGTGATCCTCGCCGGGACCAACGACGTCGCGGGGAACTCGGGCCCCGTCGACCGGGAGACGATCGAGGCGAACCTCGCCGCCATGGCCGAGCTCGCCCGGGTCCACGACGTGCGGGTGGTGCTCGCCTCGCTCCTGCCCGTGGCCGACGACAAGCGCGACGCGGGGGGAGCGCCCCTCGTGCGGACCGCCGCCCGGCCCCTCGCGAGCCTGCGGGCGCTCAACGCGTGGATGGCGGACTACGCCGCCCGGAACGGCCACGTGTACCTGGACTACTTCTCGGCCCTCGCCGGCGCCGGCGGGTTGCTCCGCCCCGACCTGAACGCGGACGGCCTGCATCCGAACACGGCCGGCTACGCGGTCATGGCGCCCCTGGCCGAGGAGGCGATCGCCCGGGCGCTCGCGGCCCGCTGACCGGCCGGCGGTCAGCCGCCCAGGTCCTCCCGGCGCACCGCCTCGAAGCGCGCCTCGCCCTCCCCCGGCACGAGCTGGGCGAGGAGGGCGAGGTCGGCGGCGACGGCGGTGGCGATCTTCGGATAGCCGCCGGTCGTGGGGCCGTCCGGCATCACCACGATCGGCGCGCCGTCGGGCGGGACCTGGACCGCCCCCGGGACGAGCCCGTCCGAGACGATCTCGGACGGCCCCCGGTGGGCGAGCCGCGGCCCCCCTTCGAGCCGGCAGCCGACGCGGTCCGAGGTCGCGCCCACCCGCCACCGCTCGCCGAGGAAGAGCCGGAGGGCGCCCTCGTCGAAGTGGTCGTCCTGCGGCCCCATCACCACCCGCACGGTCACCCGGGCGACCGGCTCCGGCCACGCGCCGTCCGACTCCCCGCCGGCGGCGGGTCCCACCCCCAGCCGGTCCCCGGCGCGGAGCGCGCGGCCCGCGAGCCCGCCGAAGCCGGCGCCCAGGTCGGTCGCCCGCGAGCCGAGCACCACCGGCACGTCGAGGCCGCCGGCCAGGGCGACGTAGGCCCGGGCTCCCGCCCGCCGGCCGGCGAAGGACAGGACGTTGCCGGGGCGGGCCCGCACCGCCCGGCCGAGGGGGACCGGCCAGTCGCCGAGGTCGGCCCGGCGCAGGGTCGCCCCGAGGTCCGCCCCCCCGACCGCGAAACGGGCCGGGGCGAGGAAGAGCAGCGCGGGGCCCGCGACCGTGCACTCCAGGGTGGCCGCGTCCTCGCGGTTGCCGACGGCCCGGTTGGCCGCGGCGTGGGCCCCGTCGTCCGCCGGCCCGGCCGGCGGCACGCCGTAGCGGCGGAAGCCGGACCGGCTGCTCGCCTGGACCGTCGTCAGGAGGCCCGGCTCGAGCACCTCCACGACCGGCGCGGCCGGCTCGCGCCACTCGGGCGCGACGTCGGTGTCGGGGGCCCGCTCGCGCGCCGGGACGAACCGCACCCGGTCCCCCGGGGCGACGAGCGCGGGGGGATCGGCCGCGGGGTCGAAGAGGCGCAGCCCGGTGCGGCCGATCAGGTGCCAGCCGCCGGGGGACGCGCTCGGGTAGATCCCGGTCTGGCGCGCGGCGATGCCGACCGAGCCCGCGGGGACGCGCACGCGGGGGGTGGCCCGGCGGGGCAGGGCGAGGGCCTCCGGCAGGAGCCCCAGGTACGGGAAGCCCGGGCGGAAGCCGAGCATCAGGGCGGTGTGCTCGGTCGAGGAGTGCAGGGCCACCACCTCGGCCTCGGAGAGGCCGCAGGCCCGGGCGACCGCGGGGAGGTCGGGCCCGTCCTCGCCGCCGTAGACGGTCGGCACCTCGTGCCGGCGGCCAGGTGGGGCGGCGCGGGGGGCGTCCCCCGCCCGCTCCCGGAGGCGCGCGGCCAGCTCGGCGAAGCCGACCCGCGCCGGGTCGTGGAGGACGAGGAGCGAGCGGCAGGTGGGGACCGTCTCGATCACGCCGGGGAGGGGATCGCGGAGGAGCGAGCGGTCGAGGGCGTGGACGCGCGCGGCGAGGGCGGGGTCGATCGCGTCGCCCATCTCGACCGCGACCGCGCGGTCGCCCACGGGGAGGACGCGGGTCACCGCTCGAGCGCCCGCACCTCGAGGCCGGCCCCCTCGAGGGCGCGCCGGACCGCGCGGGCGATCGCGAGGGCGTGCGGGTGGTCTCCGTGGAGGCAGAGCGTCTCCGCCCGCACGCCCACCTCGGTCCCGTCCTGCGCGCGGACCGTGCCGTCCCGCGCGATGCCCACCGCCTGGGCCGCCGCCTCGTCGGGGTCGGCGATCACCGCCCCCGCCTTCGCCCGCGGGCGGAGCGAGCCGTCGGGCTCGTAGGCCCGGTCGGCGAACGCCTCGGCCGCGAAGCGCAGGCCCTCCGCCCCGGCGGCCCGGCGCATGGGGGCCGAGCCGGCGTGGCCCACGA
>Ga0268386_10004326_pt1 | contig 10442 bp, 8 predicted proteins | sample RVTome_15_FD_200260 | JGI IMG/M metagenome (GOLD analysis project Ga0268386, IMG submission 200260) | Soil microbial communities from uranium-contaminated site in the Upper Colorado River Basin, Wyoming, United States - RVT150D86... ... | reverse complement strand
TCCAGGCCTTCGAGCCCCTCTACGAGGGGTTCCGCGAGCGCGCCCGCCAGGTCGAGGCCCTGCTGCGCTCCGAGGAGACGCTGTTCGTCCTCGTCGCCGGCCCCGGCGAGGAGCGGGTCGCCGACACACTCTTCTTCGCCCGCCGGCTCGAGGAGGCCGGCTACCGGCTCGGCCCGGTCGTCGTCAACCGGGTCCACCCGGAGATCGAGGCCGCCGGGGCGCCCCCGGACGCCGAGGACGCCGACCCCTGCACCCCGGACGGCCGCCGCCTCCTCGCCTGGCTCGGCGCCAGCGACCGCCGCGGCCTCGACGAGCTCCGCGACCTCCTCGGCGCCCGCCGCCGGGTCGTCGCCCTCCCGCTCCTCGCCGACGAGCCGACCGGCCTCCCCGCCCTCGAAGCGCTCGGCGAGGACCTGCTCGCACGGTTGTGATGTGCTAGCATCTGATGTATGCGCACCACATTGAACATCGCCGACGACGTGCTGTATGCGGCCAAGGAGCGAGCCCGGCGCGAGAGGCGGAGCACGGGCGAGGTGCTCTCGGATCTCGCGCGGCAGGCGTTGACGCGCGGACCGCGCGAACCGACTGCGAGCGAGGTGGCCGAGCCCGAGGTCTTCTACGGCTTCGAGCCATTGCCGCGCCGCGGACCTGCGGTTTCGAACGAGCTGATCGACCGTCTGCGTGATGAAGAGTCGGTCTGAGAGGGCGCCGATGCGAGCGCTTCTCGACGTCAATGTCCTGCTGGCGCTCCTCGACGCGGATCACGTGGACCACGCGCTGGCCCGGGAGTGGCTCGAGGCCGAGATCTCTTCCGGCTGGGCCTCCTGCGCCATCACCCAGAACGGGGCGGTCCGGATCATGAGTCAACCTCGCTATCCGAGCCCGGTGCCGCCGGCGGAGGCGATCGCGCGGCTCCGGAGGGCCACCCGCACGAACCACCACGAGTACTGGGTGTGCGAGCCGAGCCTCCTCGACGACTCGATCGTCGACCCCGCCCGCTTGCACGGCCCGAAGCAGGTCACCGACATCTACCTCCTGGCTCTCGCCGCGGCCCACGGCGGGCGGCTCGTCACCTTCGACCGGACGGTCCCGCTCGCCGCGGCCACCAGGGCCGCCGCCGAGAACCTGGCGGTGATCTGACCCTAGCCTCAGCCTAGCCCGGGCTAATCCTCGCTCGCCGGCTGCAGGGCGCGGCGGCAGATGCCGGCGACGACGAGCAGCGTGGGGGCCTGTGCGAGGAGGGCGACCGCGCCGAAGACGAGGAACTCGGGGCCGCCCACGGCGGTCACGCCGAGGAGCACGGCGATGGCGACGTTGCGGGCCGCGAGCTCGAAGGCCAGGGTGACTCGGGACGCGGCGCCGGCTCGGACGAGCCGGCCGACCGCGAGGCCGAGCGCGAGCGACACCAGCGTCAGGGCGAGGACGAGGGCGGCGAGCTGCAGGCTCGCGTCGTGGAACGAGACGCCTTGCTCGACGGCGACCACGACGATCAGCGCGAGGATGGCCGCGAGGCTCACCCGACGCAACGGTGCGGCGAGGCGGCGGACGAGCTCCGGCCGCCGGGCCCGGGCGGCCATGCCCGCCGCGACGGGGAGGACGATGAAGAGCGCCATCGGCCCCAGCAACCGCCCGGCGGGCACCTCGACCGACCCGCGCCCGCCGACGAGCAGGGAGAGCGACACGGTCGCGACCAGGGGGAGCGTGACGAGGCTGGCGACGATCGAGCAGGCGGTCAGGGTGACCGAGAGCGCGAGATCCGCGCGGGCGAGGTAGGCGTAGTAGTTGGAGAGCGCGCCGGAGGGACAGGCGGCGAGGAGGATCAGCCCCGCCGCGACGTGCGGTCCGGGCCGGGCGGCGAGGATCAGGCCCGCGGCGGCGAGCGGCGGCAGCAGGACCGCCGCCAGGGTGCCCCAGAGCGCCGTCCCGGGATCGTCCGCCACCCGCCGGAAGTCGGCGACGGTGAGCTCGGAGCCGACGACCAGCATGAGCAGCACGAGGACGGCCGGGACGAACAGATCCGGGATCGGGTCCATCTGCGGCTGGGGGTCGCCCGGTCGCGCGGGGGCGCTCCGGCCTCAGGCGGGGCTCCGGCCGAGGGCGGCGCCGATCCGCTCAGCGGTCTCGGCGGGGACCCAGGTGAAGCGGAGGCGCCAGACGTCCCCGCCCTGCTCGGGCGCGGCGGCGAGCTTGGCGTAGAGGACCGGAGCGGGCCGGTCCTCGGACTCGGGCGGGAAGCGGAGCTCGACGTCGGTCCGCGGCTCGAGCCCGCCGTCCAGGCGGAGCTCGGCGGCCCGCGGCGACAGCCGGACGACGTCGGCGGGCCGCGGCTCGGTCCCCAGCCGCTTGCCGCGGAACGGCGTCAGGGTCAGGCGCAGCGGCCGGGGGAGGGGGCGCAGGTCGGCGGTCAGCGGGGGGAGCGCGACGCCGCCGGGGCCGCCGATCCCGCGGACCGCGTGGACCCCGACCGGCTCGGGCTCGCCCTTGGGCCGGAACTCGAAGCTCTCCTCGACGTCGAGCGGCTCGCCGACGGCCGCCCGGGTGTCCGCGGAGATCAGCACCTGGCCTCCGGCGGTCAGGCCCTCGATCCGCGCGGCGAGGTTGATCGCCCGGCCCACGGCGCCGAACTTGGCCCGCTTCTCCGACCCGACGTTGCCGACGACCGCCTCGCCCGTGTGCACCCCCACCCCCATCTCGACCCGCGGCAGCCCGTGCCCGGCGAGACGGTCGCGGACGCCGTCCATGGCGGCCTGCATCCGCAGCGCGCACTCCACCGCGGCGCGGGCGTGGTCGGGCCGCGGCAAGGGGGAGCCGAAGAACACGAGGATCGCGTCGCCCAGGAACTCGTCGATCGTTCCCCCCGCCTCGACGATGACGTCGGTCATCGCCGAGAGGTAGAGGTTCAGGAGCGTCATCACCTGCTCGGGCTCCAGCCGCTCGGCGTGGGCGCTGAAGCCGCGCAGGTCGGCCATCAGCACGGTGATCGTCCGCCGTTCGCCGCCCAGCTCGAGGCCGAGGGGGCCAGTGAGCAGGCTCTCGACCACCTCGTCGCTCAGGTAGCGGCCGAAGACCTGGCGCAGGAAGCGGCTGCGCAGCTCGAGCTGCCGGGTGAGGCGGGCGGCGTCGCGGCCGAGCCGGCTCAGCGAGAGGTGGGTGCGGACGCGGGCCTCGAGCGTCGCCGCGTCGAACGGCTTGACCACGTAGTCGTTGGCGCCCTGCCCGAGCGCCGCGACCGCGCCGGCGTCCTCCGCCCGCCCGGTGACGACGACGACCGGCAGCTCGGTGGGCGAGAACCGGCGGCGCAGCGACTCGAGGGTCCCCATCCCGCCGAGCCCGGGCATGTCGAGGTCGAGCAGGACGAGATCGGCCGGGTGCTCCGCGAGGTGGCGCAGCGCGGTCTCGCCGTCCGGGCACCCGACGACCTCGTAGCCGCGCCGGGCCAGGCGGCGAGCCAGGAGCTCGCGGCCGCCCTCGTCGTCGTCGACCACCAGGAGCTGGGCGGACTCGCCGGCCGGGGAGTCGCCGAGCTCGGCGCCGCCGGCGGCGCCCACCTCCCAGGGCGCCCCGGGCGGGCCCCCGCCCGGGGTCCCCACCGCCGCCGCGGGGGCCGCGTCGGCGAGGAGCCCGTCGACGAGCGACAGGACCTTGCGGGCGGCGGTCTCGATCCGCCCGAGGTCGCCGTCGAGCTCGTCGAGCCGCCGGTCCCGGCACTCGTCGCGCAGGATCTCCGCGTAGCCGAGGATCTGGCCGACGGCGTTGCGCAGGTCGTGGCGGACCTGGACGAAGGGGTTGTCGTCGGCTCCGGGGCTCACCGGTTCCGCCGCCGCGGGAGAAGGTCGGGAGGCTGGCGGCAGGCTAGCACAGCCCGGGAGCCCGCGATCCTGTACAGTCGCCGGCACAACCCGTCGGAGAGCTGTCCATGGCAGGCCACGATTGGCGAAGTCGGGAGACGAGCGCCGCCGCGGCGGTGGCGGGCATCCGCCCCGGCGCGAGCGTGTTCGTGGGGACCGCCTGCGCGACGCCGCGGACCCTGGTCCACGCCCTCGAGGCCTCCGAGGAGCGGCTGGCCGACGTCGAGCTCGTCCATTTCCTCACCGACGGCGTGGTCCCCGAGCTCGGCGGCGACCCCTACAGCCGTTTCCGCCACCGGGTCTTCTTCGTCGGGACGGACGTCCGGCCGCTGGTCGCCGAGGGCAAGGCGGAGTACGTCCCGATCTCCGCCGCGCAGGTCCACCGGCTGATCGAGAACGGCCGCCTGCCGATCGACGTCGCCTTCGTGCAGGTCGCCCCGCCGGACGCCGAGGGGCGCTGCAGCCTGGGCGTCTCCGTCGACCTGACCCTGACCGCGGCCCGTCACGCGCGGCGGGTCGTCGCCGAGGTCAACCCGCGGATGCCCAGGACCCGCGGGGACTCGGCGATCCCCGCGGAGTCGATCGACCGCTGGGTCGCGGTCGACGCCCCGGTGATCGAGTACGTCCACCCGCCGGTGGACGAGGTGGCCGAGCGGGTCGCGCGCTACGTGGCGCGGATCATCGACGACGGCGCCACCCTCCACGTCGGTCTCGGCCGGGTGCCCAACGAGATGCTCCGCTACCTCACCAACCGCCGCGACCTCGGCATCCACTCGGACGTGATCACCGACCCGCTGGTCGACCTGGTCGAGCAGGGTGTGGTGACCGGCGCGCGCAAGAGCGTCCATCGCGGCGAGGTCGTCGCCAGCTACTGCATGGGGACCCGCCGCCTCTACGACCTCGTCGACGACAACCCCGCCTTCCGGTTCCACCCGCTCGACTACGTCTGCCGGCCCGACGTCCTCGCCGCCCAGCACCAGCTCGTCTCGGTGACCCAGGCGTTCGCGGTGGACCTCACCGGCCAGGTGTGCGCCGACCAGTTCGCCGGCGAGCTCTACGGCGGCGTGTCGACCCAGCCCGACTTCCTGCGCGGGGCGGCGGCCTCCCAGGGGGGCAAGCCGATCGTCTGCCTCGCCTCGCGGACCGACGACGGAGCCTCGCGCATCCGGCCGCTGCTCGAGGAGGGGGAGGGGGTCGCCGTCGCGCGCTCCGACGTCCACTACGTGGTGACCGAGTACGGGATCGCCTACCTGTTCGGCCGGTCGATCCGCGAGCGGGCCCTGGCGTTGATCGAGATCGCCCACCCGTCGGTGCGCGAGGAGCTGCTCGCGGCCGCCAAGGAGCTCGGGTACCTCGGCCCGAAGCAGGCGCTCAAGAGCCGCCGCGACTACCCGGTGGAGGAGGAGCGCCGGGTCGCCCTGCGGGGCGGCGAGGAGGTGCTGGTGCGGCCCTCGAAGGCGACCGACGTGCGGGCGATGCAGGACCTCTTCTACAGCCTGCGCGAGGAGGACGTCTACACCCGGTTCTTCACCAAGCTCGACTCGTTCTCGGACGCCAAGGCGCAGCACCTGTGCACCGTCAGCTACGAGGACGAGATGGCGTTCGTCGCGGTCCTCGGGGACCTCGAGCAGGAGCGGATCGTCGGCGGCTGCTGCTACTACCTCGACCCGTCGACGAACCTCGCCGACGTCGCCTACATGATCCACCCGGACTGGCAGGGCAAGGGGCTGGGCACCGTCCTCCAGGCGCGCCTCGTCGAGTACGCGCGGCAGCGCGGCCTGCGGGGCTTCACGGCGGACGTCCTGACCGCCAACCAGGGGATGATCAAGGTCTTCGAGAAGAGTGGCTGCCGGATCGAGCGGCGGGTGGTCTCGGGGGTCTATGAGCTGAAGCTCCTGTTCGGCGAGGAGAGGGCGCGGTGAGCGCGAACGGCGCCGACGGGATCGGGACGGCGCGGCGGGTCCACCCGCTGGTCAGCGCCAGCCGCTGGCTGCGGGTCGGCGGCTTCCCCCTGGTCGCGCTGATGGTCCTCGCCGACCTGGAGGAGCCCTCGCGGGTCGCCCTGCCGCTGGTCCTGACGGCGCTCGTCTGGCCGCACCTGGCGCACCTCCTCGGCACGCGCCTGACCCATCGCCGGGCGCCGTTCCACGTCCTGCTGATGGACTGCCTGGTCGGCGGCGCCATGGTCGGGTTGTGCGGGCTCGCCTGGTCGCCGACCGGGGCCTACCTGCTGGTGATGATCGGCCTCTACCTGATGGTCGGAGGGCCGAGGTTCATGCTCCAGGGGGGCCTGGCGGCCGTGGCCGGCCTCGCGACAGCCGCCCCCTTCGTCCCGGTCGACGCGTGGAGGCACCCGGAGCCGATCACCGTCTTCACCTCCGCGGCATGGATCGCCTTCGCGTTCTTCGCCACCTCGTACCTGGTGAACGCGACCACCCGGCGCCTGGTCTCGACGCGGCACGACCTCGCCGCCCGCAACGAGGAGATCAGCCGGAAGACCGAGCAGCTCCGCCGCGCCGTGATCGACGCTGCGATGCTCACCGAGCTCGCCCGCACGGTGAACTCGACGCTCGATGTCGACGAGGTGCTCCAGAAGGCGATCGTCAGCCTGCGGCACGTCTGCGAGTTCGCCCAGGTGATCGTGGCGATGGTCGACGACGACGGTCTGTCCGCCCGCTTCGACCGCCATTTCGGGCTCGCGCTCGACCCCGGCGCCTTCGAGCGCCTGCGCGCGATGCGGCTGCCGCTCGACGAGGACCGGAGCTTCGTGGCCCGCGCGATCGTCCGCAACACGGTGGTCTTCGTGCCGAGAGTCGGGCCGGAGGAGCTCGCCCTGATGACCCCGGCCGGGCGGGAGCTCTACGCGATGAACCCGGTCCGGGCGTTCGTCGTCTTCCCCCTGGAGTTCGAGGACACGGTGATCGGGGCGATCCTCTTCGGCCACTCCGAGGACGCGCTCGACCTCCGCGAGGAGGACCTGACGAAGATCCAGCGCTACGTCGTCCAGATCGCCACCGCGATCCGCAACGCCCGGCTGCTCGAGGAGGCGAGGAGCGCCCGCGCCGTGGCGCTCGAGGCGAGCCAGGCGAAGAGCCGGTTCCTGGCCAACATGAGCCACGAGCTACGCACCCCGATGAACGCGATCATCGGCTACAGCGAGATGCTGATCGAGGACGCCGAGGACGCGGGCGACGAGGAGCTGATCGACGACCTGCGCAAGATCCGCACCGCCGGCAAGCACCTGCTCGCGCTGATCAACGACGTGCTCGACCTGTCGAAGATCGAGGCGGGCAAGATGACCCTCGCCGTCGAGACCTTCGACGTCGCCGTGCTCGTCGACGGCGTGGTGACGACCATCCAGCCGCTGGCGGACCGCAACCGCGACCGCCTCGACGTCAGCCTGCGGGGAGACCTCCCCACGATGACGAGCGACGAGACCAAGCTCCGCCAGGTACTGTTCAACCTGCTGTCGAACGCCTGCAAGTTCACCGAGGACGGCGACGTGCGGCTGGAGGTGGAGCGGCGGGGTGGGGAGGGCGGGGAGCGGCTGGTCTTCCGGGTCGAGGACAGCGGGATCGGGATGACCGCCGAGCAGGCGGAGAGGGTCTTCGAGGAGTTCGCCCAGGCGGACTCCTCGACCCAGCGGCGCTACGGGGGCACCGGCCTCGGGCTCGCCATCAGCCGGCGGTTCGCCCGCCTGATGGGGGGAGACCTGGCGGTGACCAGCCGGCCCGGCGAGGGGTCGACCTTCATCCTGGAGCTGCCGGTGCGGGTGCGCGAGCCCGGCCCCGGAGAGGAGCGGGGCGCCCGCGCCGCCGCCGACCGCGCGGAGGGAGGGGAGGGCCATGGCCAGGCTACTGCTGGTTGAAGACAACGAGATGAACCGCGACATGCTCAGCCGCCGGCTCCGCCGCAAGGGCTACGAGGTGGAGATCGCCGTCGACGGCCGGGAAGGGATCGACCGGGTGCGCCGGGACCCCCCGGAGCTGGTCCTGATGGACATGAGTCTGCCGGTGGTCGACGGCTGGGAGGCGACCCGGACGCTCAAGGCGGACCCCGCCACCGCGGCGATCCCGGTCATCGCCCTGACCGCCCACGCGATGTCGGACGACCGCCAGAAGGCGCTCGACGCCGGCTGCGACGACTACGACACGAAGCCCGTGGAGCTGCCGCGCCTGCTGGAGAAGATCGAGCGGCTTCTCGCCGCCGGCGGGACGGGCGGGGCCGGCGCCTAGGCGGTTCCGCCCGCCAGGCCGCCCGTGTCGATCCACCTCCGCAAGGGCTCGAGCGACTCCCGGTAGCCGACGGCGACGACCTCCTCGATCCGGTCGAAGTCGAGCAGCCCGACCCCGCGGACGTGGATGTTGAGGTAGAGATCGGCGAGGCCCGCTTCGAGCATATCCACCCGGGCACGGCCGGCGCCGACGAGCATCGAGCGGAAGATCGTGTTGGCGAGGGTCGGCGCCCGCGGGGCGCGTTTCCGCCACGGCGTCAGCTTGCCGAGGGCGAGGCTCCACCCCGACAGCGATAGCCCGTGGTCCCACTTGGCGGTCGGGCCGCGGGGCGGGACGACGTCGATGGCGACGACCGGGCCGGTCGGGTTCAGGGTGCGCATGACGTCGATCGGCAGGTTGTTCATCACGCCGCCGTCGACGAGCAGCTCCCGCCCCTCGACGACCGCCGGGAGCAGTCCGGGGATGGCGATGCTGGCCCTCAGGGCGCGCAGCGAGCTGCCCCGCCGGTGCACCACGGTGCGGGAGTCCGTGAGGCTGGTCGAGACGCAGAAGAAGGGGAGCCAGAAGTCCTCGATGTCCCAGCTCCCGGTCTCCCGGCGGATGGACTCGGTGATTCGCCGGCCCGCGAGCAGCGAGGACAGCGGAAGGGTGTAGTCGATGAGCGACCGGAAGGCCCGGCCCGCCGCGGCCGCCGCCTCGCTCGGCGACTTCCCCTGCGCGGCCAGGACCGCGATCGACGAGCCGATGCTCGCCCCGCCGATCAGGTCCACGGCGACGCCGAGCTCGTCGAGCGCCTGCAGGACCCCGAGGTGGGCGAACCCGCGCGCCCCGCCGCCGCCGAGCACCAGGCCGAGGCTCCGTCCGGCCAGGATGCGCCCCAGCCGCGCCAGGTCGGCTGCGTGGCCCCGACGCAGATGGTAGACCGCATCGAGGCTCCGGCCGGCGAGCCAGCGCGCCGTGCCCTCCGGTCGGTGCAGCTCCGGCGGGTGGAGTAGGACCAGGCTGCGGCGCGGCTGGCGGCCGGGCATCCAGCGGTCCGCCGTCCGCTCCTCCGCCTCGCCGAGCTCCGCGGCGCCGCCGGCGTCGGCGACGGTCACCACCTGGTCCGCCTGGCGCAGGCAGCGCTCGCTCCACGCCGACCAGGCGGTGTCGGCCTGGTAGAGCACGTAGCGGCAGGCGGCCTCCTGCCGGTGGAGCCACTCGGTCAGCCGCAGGTACGAGGGCTCCCCGTCGGAGGCTTGGGCGATGCCGGGCTGGCCGAGGGCGGCGTCGACCCCGGCGCTCGTCAGCAGCGCGACGCGCCCGTACCGCTCCATCTCGGCGACGAGCTGCCGCGCGACGGCGTCGAGGGGGACCGACGGGTCGGCGGCGAGCAGCCCGATGCAGGTGCGGAGGTTCTCCCGCCGGTCCGCGACCTCGCTGCGGCGCTTCAGGCGCTCGATGATGATCCGCGACAGGTTCAGCATCGAGCCGGGCCGCCGGTCGATCAGCCGGTGGAAGTGCTCGCGCGGGATCCGGGCCAGCTCGCTGTCGCGCACCGCGAAGACGGTGGCCGAGCGCGGGTCGTCGGTGAGCAGGGCCATCTCGCCGACGGTCTCTCCGGGCGAGACCTCGTTGATCGTCTGCTCGATCCCCTCCGGCGTGGCGACCGCGACGCGGAGCGACCCGCTCATCAGGATGTAGGCCGCCTCGGCCGGGTCGCCCTGCCGGAAGAGGTCCGCGCCCGCCGCGAGCGAGCGGAAGCCGACCCCCTCCTCGAGCGCCTCGAGGACCTCGGTCTCCGACGCGTCGAACGGGCCGAAGAGACGGTCCAGGTGGGCGGACAGGTGCAGTCTGCGCAGCCGTCGGAGCGCCCGGTCGGCCGCCTCCCGCCAGGCGTCGGCGGAGCGCTCGCGGAGCGCGGCGAGCGCGGAGACCGGGAACGCCAGCAGCCGGGAGTCCTCGACAGCCCGCAGATCGACCAGGCGCTCTCCGCCGACGACCACCTCCGTCTCACCGGCGATCTCGCCCGGTCCGATCTCGTGGAGGACCCGCTCCCACAGCGCACCGGTCGGCCGGACGGCCGCGATGCGGCCGTCGAGAACCAGCCACGCGCCGTCGGCCGTCTCGCCGGCCCGCGCCAGCGACTCGCCCGCTCCGACCCGCACCTCCTCGCCGGCTTCGGCAAGCCGGCCGAGGTCGTCCTCGTGCGCGACCGCCAGCAGGCCTCCCCGATCCCGCAGCGTGCGCAGCTCGCTCCGCAACCTCTCCTCGCCGGGCATGGGCACCTCCCCCGCGTCCGGACCTCCCGGGTTCTCCACGACCTCGTCTGGATCCGGGGTGATGGTAACCCAGCCGACGTCTCCCGATCGACGCGCCC
>Ga0268386_10004324_pt1 | contig 10444 bp, 5 predicted proteins | sample RVTome_15_FD_200260 | JGI IMG/M metagenome (GOLD analysis project Ga0268386, IMG submission 200260) | Soil microbial communities from uranium-contaminated site in the Upper Colorado River Basin, Wyoming, United States - RVT150D86... ... | reverse complement strand
CCGGGACGCGCTCGAAGCGCGCGGGTTCCCGCGCGAGGCCGCCGACTCCTACCTCGAGGTGCTCGAAGGGCGGGCCCCCGGTGTGGGCGACGACGCCGATCCCACGGCGCTCCTCGCCATCTTCGGGGGGCTGAGGCCGTCGGGGCTGCCGGAGTCGTCCACCGGTCTCGGGGCCGTGCCGTCGCCTCGCGCGGCGCGCGACGACCCGGCCGGGGCGCCCCCCGGACCCCCGATCTTCGGTCGCGAGCTGTTCCGGCGGGCGACGTCCCAGTTCATCCCGGTGACCACCGGCCCGGTCCCGGCGGACTACCGGCTGGGCCCCGGGGACGAGCTCGTGCTCGCGCTCACGGGAGACGTGGAGGCGGCGTACGAGCTCCCCGTCACGCGGGAAGGCTGGATCGTGATCCCCGACGTCGGTCGGATCCTCGTGAACGGTCTCACGCTGGACGAGCTCGAGGAGGTGCTCCACCGGCGTCTGGGCGAGGTGTACTCGGGGATCGGCCCCGAGGGCGAGGCGACGACCTTCTTCAACGTGTCGCTCGGCGACCTGCGCACGACCCAGGTCTACGTGATGGGGGAGGTCGAGGAGCCCGGCGCGTACACGCTGAGCAGCATGGCCACCGCGCTCACGGCCCTGTACTGGGCGGGCGGGCCCACCACCGCCGGGAGCTTCCGGGAGGTCCGCGTGAACCGCGGCGGGGAGACGGTGCGCGAGATCGATCTCTACGACTACCTCCTCGGGGGCGATGCCAGCCAGGACCTGCGGCTCGAGCAGGGGGACATCCTGTTCGTGCCGACGGCGGCGGAGCGCGTGGAGGTCGATGGCGCGGTCACGCGCCCCGCGCTCTACGAGCTCGTCGAGGGCGAGACGCTCCGCCACGCGATCGAGTACGCCGGCGGATTCCAGCCTCACGCGGACCTGCGCCGGGTGCAGATCGAGCGGGTGCTGCCTCCGGAGGAGCGGGAGCCGGGTCGCACGCGGGCCGTCGTGGACGTCTCGCTCGCCGCCCTCGAGGACGCGTCCGCCGTCCCGGTCCGGAACGGCGACCGCGTCACCGTGTTCGCCGTGCTGGAGGCCACGCGCAACCAGGTCGCGCTCACCGGCGCGGTGTGGCGTCCGGGAACGTATGGCGCCGACGCGGGCCTGCGTCTCTGGGACCTCATCGAGCGCGCCGGCGGGCTCCTGCCCGACGTGTACGAGGGTCGCGCGCAGATCCAGCGGCTCGACGAGACGGAGTACCGACGCCGGCTGATCCCGGTCAGCCTCGAGCGGGATGCGAACGGGAATCCGGTCGAGAACCCGCCGATCGAGGGCATGGACCAGGTCTTCGTGTACGCGAAGCGGAATCTGCGCGAGTCGAGGGTCGTGTCGATCGGCGGCTGGGTGCGCGAGCCGGGCGTGTATCCGTACGCCGACGACATGAGCGTCGGTGACCTGATCCTGAAGGCCGGCGGGCTGCGGCCCGGGGCCTTCCTCGGACACGCCGAGGTGTCGCGCGTCGTCTTCTCCCAGGCGCACACCGACACCCTCACCCGGAGCTTCCGCATCCCGCTCGACAGCACGTACGTGGCGCTCTCCGCGCTCCCCGCGGGCGGCGGCCCGGCGGCGGGCGGGTTCCTCCTCGAGGATCTCGACGCCGTGTTCGTCCGCAAGGCGCCCGGGTTCGACCCCCAGGAGACGGTGGTCGTCACCGGACAGGTCCTGCTCCCGGGACCGTACGCCATCGAGACCCGGGGCGAGCGGCTCTCGGATCTGATCGCGCGCGCGGGCGGTCTGACCCCGGAGGCCTACCCGGAGGCGCTCCAGCTGTGGCGAGCGGAGCCCCGTCTGGATCCCGACACGCTCACCGCGATCGAGCTGGCCGGTCGCGGCGCGTTCCAGCGCGACACCACGGGCCGCGACACCGCTCGCGCGCGCGATGCGATGGAGGCCGGCGCGGGCGTGCCGGCCGGGGACACGAGCGCCGCGATGGAGGGACGCCTCACCGACGCGTCCGCGATGGACGAGCGCCTCCGCGCGCTCCGCCGGCCGACCTCGCGCATCCGCGTGGGCGTCGATTTCCCGGAGGCCCTCCGGGATCCGGAGGGCCGGCAGAACGTGCTGATCGAGCCCAACGATTCCGTCTTCGTCCCCCGCTACAGTCCCACGGTGGCCGTCCAGGGCGCGGTCGGCATGCCGACGCGCGTCCTCTACCGGAGGGGCGCCGATCTGGGCTACTACCTGGATCAGGCGGGAGGATACGCCGAGGACGCGGACAAGAGCCGCACTCGAGTCCGATACGCGAACGGCGAGGTGCGGACGCGCGGCGGAAAGTTCCTGTTCTTCGGGGGGCGCGTGCCCGACCCCGACCCCGGGAGCGTGATCACGGTCCCCACCGAGCCCGACAGGGCCGGCGGATTCCGGATCGCGGAGTTCGTGGGGATCTTCACATCCCTGGTCACCGCGACCGCGACCATCATCATCGCGATCTCCCGCTGACGGGCCCCGTGAGTCTGCCGTAGATGGAGAAAGGGAGGGCGCGAGCCCTCCCTTCCCCGCGGCGCTCCGGTCAGGGGACCGGAGTTGAGCGGGTTATCAGGCCCCCGGCTCGAAGTTGCCGCACGCGACCGCCTGGCCGTTCAGCTGGAGCTGGAGGTGACGCACGCCCGCGCGCGCCATCTGCTGCCGCTCCTCCTCCTGCTGCTCCTCCTCCTCGGCCTCCATCGGCCGGTCACGCCCGGTCAGGATGGCGACGGCTTCCTGGCTCTCGACCTCCGCCGTCGTCCGGAGCTGGCCGTTCTCGTCGGAATCCACGCTGCCGAGGTCGGCGATGCGGGTGGTCCCCGTGGCGCACGCGCCGTCGTGGATCACGACGCTGTACGACGTGGCGGGCTCGAGCCCGGTCAGGTCGTACGCGACCTCGACCTTCTCGCCGGTCTCCGCGGCGGCCGGATCACCGGCGAAGCGCACGGTGGCCGTGCCGCTCGCGCCGCTGCCCTCGACCGCCTCCAGCCGGATCGTGATGTCCTTCTGCGAGTAGTCTTCCTGCTTCTCCTGCTCCTGCTCCTGTGCCGACACGGCGGCCACGCTCATGAACGCGAGCACGGACGCCAGTCCCAGCGGAGCCCATTTCCTGGTTCTCATCTGGTACCTCCTGAATGTCCCGCGTATGTCGGTTCGATTGCGGACACGGCCCCCCCCGAAGCCTGGCCCGGGTGGGGACCCGATCCGCTCCGCATGCAGACAGGCGCAAGCCGCTCGCCGTCGCTCGGGCCGCGGTGCGCGGGTCGCGCCGGGCCCCCACCGGTGCCCCGGCGCACGGCCGGTTGTCGCGGAAAATCGGCTCCCGGGGGTCGCTTCGGCCCCCGACCGCCGGTCCCGGCCGGGTGTGGCGGGACCGCCCGGGACGGGGGCGGAATTGTTTCAGCCGTCCGGGGGTTGAACGACGCCGCTCATTCTGCCCGGTCCTTTCGCGGACGGGTCCGGGTCGCGCGGTCGAGGGCGCGCGAGCGCGCCGCCGCGCCGGTGCGACCACACCTGAGTGAACTCCGCGCCCAGATAGAAGATCTGGGCGGAAAAGTAGATCCAGGCCAGGAACGCGACGAGCGACGCGGCGGGTCCGTAGTAGGAGGTCCACGAGGCGCCGGCGATGAGCCGGGCCACGAGGAGCTTGCCGAGCGTGAAGAGAAGCGCCGTCGCGAACGCCCCGACCCAGACCGTCCGCCATTCGATGCGCGTCGCCGGCAGCGTCCGGAAGAGCATGCCGAACAGGACGCCGGTGAGCAGCAGGGAGGCGACCGCGTCGATCGCGGTCACGAGCGACGGCCCGAGGACCGTGAAGCCCGCCAGGTACGGATCGAGCAGACCGAGGAGCCACGACACCACGAACGAGACCGCCAGCAGCAGCCCCGTGGCGGCGATCATGATGAACGCCCGCCCGCGCCCCTCGAGCATGCCGAGCAGCGCCTTCCAGCGCGAGCGGCTCCCGGGCTCGACTCCCCAGATCGCGTTCAGCGAGCCGCGGACGTTGGCGAAGGCGCCCGTGGCCCCGAACGCGAGCGCCACGATCGCGACGATCGACTCCGGTGCGAGGAGCGACGGAGGGTCGATGCGCTCGAGGACCCCGGCGACCGTGGCCGCCGCCCCGCTCCCGGCGACATCCGTCACGACCGCGACCGCCTCGCGCCGCAACGTCTCCTCGCCGACGAAGAGCTGGAAGACGCCCGCGAGCAGCACGAGGAACGGGCCCAGCGACAGGAGCACGTAGTAGGACAGCGCGGCACCTTTTCCCGGCACGCCGTCCGCGAGCCATTCGTCGATCGTCTCGACGACGATCGACCGGATTTCCTTCCACCACGCCATTCCGAACGGGGCCCCCTCCGCGTGAGCGTCGGCCGGGCGACCGCGCAACGCTCGTGCCGAGCGCCGCGGGGCGGGATGCGGCGCAGCCACGGGGCGTCCGGGGGCCCTCCGCGACGCGGTGGGCCCGTCCGGTGTTTCACATCGGGGGAAACGGGACGACGGTCCCCCGCTCAGCCGGTGCGGCCCGCGTACCAGCGCAGATTGGGCGGTACCGACCGCACGAGGGCGCGCTGCACGTCCCGCTCGCTGGGAGCGTCCTCGCCCACGAGCATGCGGGTCCGGCCCGCCTCATGCGCGGCCACGGGGACCCCGTCGCGGTACACCACGCGGTTCGCGATCAGGGCGGGAACGCGGTCGCCGGGCGAGACGATCCCCGTGAGATTGAGGGGATCCGCGGCCGAAACGCTCACCAGCCGGCCATCGCGGTCGGCGCGGCGCGCGGCGCGCAGCCGCGGCACCGCCTCGGGGAGCGCGAACTGCTCCCCGGAGAAGCCGGTCACGAAGCGCCCGCCCCGCAGCTCTCCCCTGTCCTCCAGACGGCGGTAGAAGAGGACGAGCTCGCGCCACGAAGGGACGTGGCTCTCGCGCGCGACCAACCGGCGGAAGACCACGCCGTACCGGTGGAGGAGCGCCCGGGCGAAGCCCTCGATGTCCGGCGTCCCGGACACCCCGCGGTCGAGGAGCGCCCAGCGGCCCGCGGCCTCGACGCCGTACGGCGCCCGGTGCCGGCGGCGGCGGCGTCCATCGCCGGCCGCGCCGCCGAGCGGCGCGCGGCGGTCCGAGGGCGTGAGCAGCGCGCGCAGCCCCGCGAACCCGTCCGCGGTCACGAAGCCCGCGCCGGCGAGCTCGCCCAGAGCCTGCTCGACCCGGGTGGGCATGAGCCCGGTCGCGTCGACGATCTCGTGGAAGAAGGACGCGCCCCGCTCCTCGAGCGCTTCGAGCACCGCCGTCGCATACGCCGACAGGCGCTCCCGATCCGCCTCGGGGGCGCGCGACAGCCACGCCGCGAGCTCGCCGCGCGCGAGCAGGGCGATCGGGGAGCTCCGCAGCGGGGCGCTCGCCGGCGCGCCGTCCCCGCTCGCCGGGGCCGACAGCCGAGCCCACACGACGCGCCCCGTCATGCACAGCCGATCGAGGAGCTCGGGCTCGTAGTCCTCACAGCGCGCCGCGAGGATGTCGGGCTCCCAGGCCCCCGCCGCGAGGTCGTACCCGCCCAGCTGCTCGATCACGGCCGCGAGCCCTTCGAGACCCGACACGCGCGCCCCGGCGGCCACGTGCTGCCACTCGAACAGGAAGCGCACGAAGTCGGCCGCGCTCACCGGCGAGATCTCCGCGCGCAGCCGCCCGATCGTGTGGCGGTGGATCCGCGCCAGCAGGCGGCGCTCGCACCATTCGGTCGTCTCCCGCCGGCGCGCGCCGGCGCTGAAGCGGCCGCGCAGCACGGTCCCCTCGTTCTCGAGCGCGAGAAGGGCCAGCATCGCGTCGGTCTCGGCCACGCCGAGGTCCCCCGCGAGGTCGCTCGCGGTCGTCGGGCCGAGGATCTCGAGCCGTCCGCGCAGGAGCTCGACGAGGGCGGCCTCGCGGGTGGGGGGCTCCTCGCCGGGCCCGCCGGGAAACGCCGGGGCGGGCTCGCTCGCGAGGGCCGGAAACACGGCGTCGAGCTCCGGCAGACGCTCGGCCGCGATCCACAGCGCTCGCGCGTCGAGGGTGGCCCGCACGTGGGTCGCCCTGCCGTCCCGGACGAGGGTCTCGAGCCACGCATCCCAGGGCTGGCCGGCGGTCCCGCGCGCGGCCTCCTCCGGGGTGAAGAACCCCGAGGTGAGCAGCGCGTCGTGGAGCTCGTCCGGCGAGCGCGGATCCGGCCACGCCTCCTCGCGCACCCGGGTGATCGCGGATTCGTCGAGCGCGCCCAGCTCGTTCACGGTCGTGGGGTCGAGCGCGCGTCGGGTGTACACGGCGGCGGCCCGCCTCTCCTCGAGCGGCGCGTCGTCCAGGAACGCGTACGGGCGGGCGGTGAGGAGCTCGTGGCTCAGCGGCGACGGCTCCGGCGTGTCGCGCGCGATCAGCCGGATGCCGCCCGCCCGGATGCGCTCGAGCACCGCCTCGAGCCCGTCGACGTCCATCGCTTCCGTGAGGCAGTCCCCGATCGCCTGCCGCACGAGCGGGTGATCGGGGACCTCGCGCTCGCCCTCGATGTTCTCGAAGCAGGCCGCGGCATCCGGGAACACGGCCGCCATGAGGTCCTCGGCCTCCATGCGCTGGATCTGGGGCGGCGTCCGCTTGCCGCCGCGCCAGCGGAGGACCGCGAGCGACAGGCTGGCGGCCCAGCGCCAGCGCGTGGGGAACACGGGCGCGTCGAGCATCGCCTGGATGAGCACGTCGCGCACGGTCTCCGGGTGGAGGTAGCGGAACACGTCGTCGAGCGGGAAGGAGTGCTGCGGCCCCAGGGACAGGAGCAGCCCGTCCTCGGTGGCCGCGGCCTGCAGCTCGAAGTTGAACGTGCGGCAGAACTTCTTGCGGAGCGCGAGCCCCCAGGCGCGGTTGATCCGGCTTCCGTAGGGGGAGTGGAGGATGAGCTGCATCCCGCCGGCCTCGTCGAAGAAGCGCTCGAGGATGAGCGTGTCCTGCGAGGGGAGCGCGCCCAGGAGGTGCTTCGAATCGGCGAGGTGACGGACGAGCTGCGCGGCGGCCGCCTCGGAGAGCCGGTGCTCCCCGACGAGCCAGCGGCGCGCGGCCTCGCGGCCGTCACCGGACGCCGGCGACGCGCGCGCCGGTGCATCGCCGATCGCGCCTTCGAGCGCCGGAGCGGCCCGCGCCGCCGTCCCGACCCGCGACGCCACGGCCGGCTCGGGCAGCCGGCGGTCGATCTCGGCGCGCAGCGCGCCGACCGCCTTCGAGAGCTCGTCGCTCCGTGCCGGTGCCTCGCCGAGCCAGAAGGGGAGCGTGGGCGGCTGTCCGCGGGCGTCCGCAACCCGGACCGTCCCGCTCTCCACCCGCAGGATCTGCCACGATGCGTTTCCGAGCTGGAAGATGTCCCCCGGAGCGCTCTCGATCGCGAAGTCCTCGTTGAGCGTGCCGATGAACGTGCCTTCGGGCTCGAGGACGACGCGGAAATCGGCCACGTCGGGGATCGCGCCGCCGCCCGTGATCGCCGCCAGGCGCGCGCCCCTCCGTCCCCGGATGCGGCCGTTCACCGCGTCGTGGTGGACGAGCGCGCCCCGGCGCCCGCGCCGCGTGCGGAACCCGTGCGCGACCATGCGCACCACCTCGTCGAACTCCGCACGCTCGAGCGTCCGATACGACCGCGCCCGCCGCACGAGGTGGTAGAGGTCGCTTTCGCTCCAATCCTCGCACGCCGCTTCCGCGATCACCTGCTGCGCGAGGATGTCGAGCGGCTTCTCGGGGATCACCAGCCGGTCGAGCTCGCCCGAACGGCACGCGTGGAGGAGTGCCGCGCACTCGACGAGGTCGTCGCGGCTCAGCGGGAACAGCCGTCCCTTCGGCGTCCCGCCCACCGTGTGACCCGAGCGGCCGATGCGCTGGAGGAACGCCGAGATCCGGTTCGGGGACCCGAGCTGGCACACGAGGTCGACGTGGCCGATGTCGATCCCCAGCTCGAGCGACGCGGTCGCCACGAGCGCCGACAGCGCGCCGCGCGCCAGACGGCTTTCGGCATCGAGCCGCGCCTCCTTCGAGAGGCTCCCGTGGTGCGCGGCCACGCGCTCCTCCCCCACACGCTCGCTCAGCTCGCGCGTGACACGCTCCGCCATGCGCCGGGTGTTCACGAACACGAGGGTCGTGCGGTGGGTCCGGATCAGGGTCGCCAGCCGATCGAACACCTCGCTCCACGTCTCCGCGGACATCACCGCCTCGAGCGGCGAGCCCGGGACCTCGAGATCCAGGTCCAGGTCGCGCAGGTGGCCGGCGTCCACGATCGCGCACTCGGACGTCTTCGGGGCGGGCGGAGCGCCGTCGGACCGGTCCTCTCCGGCGCCGGCCTCCCCTCCTTCCGGTCGGGCTCCGACGAGGAAGTCGGCGACCTCCTCGATCGGCCGCTGGGTCGCGGAGATTCCGATGCGCTGGAGCGGCCGGCCGGCCACGTGCTCGAGGCGCTCGAGGCTCAGCCCGAGATGCGCTCCGCGTCGCGACTCGATCACCGCGTGGATCTCGTCCACGATCACGGTCCGGACCGTGCGCAGCATCTCCCGGCCGCGCTCGGCCGTGAGCAGGAGGAACAGGGACTCCGGCGTCGTCACGAGGATATGGGGAGGCGTGCGCAGCATGGCGCGGCGCTCGGACTGCGGCGTGTCGCCGCTCCGGACGGCCGCGGTGATCCTCGCCCCCGGGGACCCCAGCCGCCGCGCGACGTCCCGGATCCGGCGCCGGGGCTCGGCGAGGTTCCGGTGGATGTCGGCGCTGAGCGCCTTGAGGGGAGATACGTAGACGACCCGTGTCTCGTCGGGCAGCGTGCCGCCCGCCGCTTCGGCCTCCCCGAGGAGGGCGTCGAGCGCCGACAGGAAGGCGGCGAGCGTCTTGCCCGAGCCCGTGGGGGCCGCGATCAGCGTGTGGCGCCCGGCGCGGATCGGCGCCCAGCCCCCGATCTGGGGCTCGGTCGGCGAGCCGAACGTCTCGTGGAACCAGGTGGCGATGGCCGGGTGGAACGATGCGAGCGATGGATGCATGGCGGTTCAGACACGGGTTCGTCCCGCATGGTTCCATCGCGGGGGCCGCCCCGCAACGCTCCGCCTCCGCGACCGGGACGTTACGCGCGCGGGTGCGCGACGCCTATTCGGTCGCCGGCGCCAGCGGTGTCGCGTGACGGGGTTCGTACAGCAGGATCTCGAGGCCGCCCGGGAGGCCGAGCATCACCGAGATGCCCCAGCCCTCGTCCTCCGGCTCGCCGCGGACCTCCACGCCCTTCGCGCGCAGCTCGGAGGCGGTGGCCTCGATGTCGTCGCACATCAGCGTGAGCTGGTGCCGGACACCCGACTCCCACGTCGGACCCTCGTCGGGGTGGATGCCGAGCTCGGCCGGCGGCAGCGCGAAGACCAGCCACCCCTCGCCCGCGTCCACGTGGTCCCAGCCGAACACGTCGCGCAGCATGGCCCTGAGCGCGTCGGGCTCGCTCGTGTAGAGAAGCGCGTGCACACCCGTGATCACCCGGTCGACTCCTGTTTCGAGTCTCGTGTCGATTCGTCGTGTCCGGCCATCATATCCGCCGCCTGGCGATCACGCCGAGGACCGCGGAGAACAGCGCCGAGCCGATGATGGCCCACACGACCGGGAACGGCTGTCCTCCCACCTCGATGACGAACATCGCCGGGAGGCCGAACTCGCCCGCGATCCAGGTGCCCAGAAACGCTCCCACGAACCCGACGCCGATGGAGACCAGGCAGCCGCCGAGCGTATAGCCCGCGAGCGCCTGGCCCAGAGCGCCGCAGATGGCGGCGATGAGGAGGAGGATCACGAAGCTCATGAGTGTCATGGCACGTCTCCTTGCAGATCGGGACCGCGGCCCGCGCCGCGCTCGTCACCCCGGTGCGTACACCCGAGCCTCGATCGGGGGCGGCGGTCCCCGGCCGTCCTCCAGACCGATCCGCAGCCGCCGCACCGGGAGGGGGTCGAATCGGTCGAGCCGCTTGTACCCGATCGTCGTGCCCGCGGCCATCGTCCGCCACGCGTCATCCCCGGATCCCGGAGCCCCCGCCGCGGCCTCGACCGTGTACACCGACACCGTCTGTCCGCGCGTGATGTCCTCGCGGAGCTCGACGACCCCGGCGCGCACCGTGCGCCCGAGGTCGATCTCCTGCACGGCGCGCCGCCGGCCCGTCTGCCGGCTTGTCGCGCGCGCGCCCCGGGCGAGATCGGTCTCGAACAGCGCGGTCAGCGCGTCGTGCATCCCGCGCAGCCGCCCGACGTCCGTGTCGTGCAGGAGCCCCCGGGGCGTCGGCGGGACGTTGAGCAGGAGCTTCGAGTTCCGGCCCACGGACGTGAAGTAGAGCTCGACGAGGTTCCCGACCGACCGCACCTCGTCGTCCTCGGCGGCGTGGTAGAACCAGCCGGGGCGGATCGAGACGTCCGTCTCGCCGGGGCGCCACACGG
>Ga0268386_10004323_pt1 | contig 10444 bp, 6 predicted proteins | sample RVTome_15_FD_200260 | JGI IMG/M metagenome (GOLD analysis project Ga0268386, IMG submission 200260) | Soil microbial communities from uranium-contaminated site in the Upper Colorado River Basin, Wyoming, United States - RVT150D86... ... | reverse complement strand
ACCTTCTTCGCCTCCGTGAACGGCCTGGTCGTCTTCACCTCGATGGTCGTCGGCTTCGGCGTCTCCAGGACCTTCGCGGCCGCCGGGACGGTCACCTCCAGCACCCCATCCGCGTAGACGGCCTCGATCTCGTGCTCATCCAGGTGCTCGGGAAGCGGGATGAACCGCTCGAAGGTCCCGTAGGCGGCCTCCATGCGGTAGTACGCGTCCTCCGTGACCTCCTCCTCCCGCTTCCGCTCGCCGCGGATCACCAGGTATCCGTCCTCGATCGTGACCTTCAGGTCGTCGGGCTCGACGCCCGGCAGCTCGACCCGGACCACGAGGTCCTCCTCGCGAACGAAGACGTCCGTGATCGGCACGAACGGCTTGGATACGAACAGCGGAAGCACCGGCCGGGTCAACCTCAGGTGCGGCCCGAAGAACGACCGCATCACGTCGTCCATCCTGCGCTCCAGCTCTCCGATCTCGTCGTACAGCGCAAGCTTCATCTGTTTCACCTCCTTCGCACGACCAGGCTAGATCCCACGTTTCGAGCGAGGCAGGGCAGGAGGTCCCACGATCCCCGGGCCCGCCTGCGGGCACGTCCATGGGCACCGAGCGGTGCGCGGGATCGGGGGGGAGCGTCTCCCCGGGTCAAGCGTTCGCGTCGAGCGGCCACGCGATCTCGGCGCCCGGACCGATCTCCACCACGAGATCTCGGAACCCGACCTTGATCGGCTCCGCGGTGCCCGGGCGCGTCGCCAACCGGAATCGCCGGGGCGTCACCTCGACCCGGATCCGCTGCCCTCGGTAGTGGAGCTCCACGTCGAGGTGCGTCATCTCCGGGGGTAGGGCGGGGTCGAACCACATGCAGTCATCGCGCACCACGAGTCCCGTGTACGCCCGTTGGACGATGTCCACCGTCCCGGCCATCGCGCCGAGGTGGATCCCCTCTCGGGTGGTGCCTCCCTGGATGTCGGCGACGTCGCTCTCGAGGGCGGCAGCCATCTGCTCCCAGGAGCGGGCGCGGTCCAGCCGGGCCAGCACCCAGGCATGGACGACACGGGACAACGTCGATCCGTGAGCGGTCCGCGACAGGTAGTACTCCACGTTGCGAGCGACGTCCTGCTCGGGGTCGAACGGGTAGCCGAGGCGATCGAACAGCGCCACCAACTCCTGGGCCGACAGGAGGTAGAAGAGCATCAGGACGTCGGCCTGCTTGGACAGGCGGTATCGGTTCGGCGTGTCTCCTTCTGCCTCGAGGATCCGGTCGAGCCTCGCGATGTCTCCGTACCGTTTCCGGTAGGCATCCCAATCCAGCTCGTCGAGAGTCTCGTACCCCTCGAACTGGCTGATGACCCCGTCGTGGAACGGCACGAAGATCCGTCTGCTCAGGTCGTCCCACTCCACCAGCTCGTCCTGCGTCACCCCGAGCACGTCACGCAGCTCGTTCCGCAGATACCCGGGGAGGGCCTCGATGGCATCGAGAGCCCTGCACATGAGCCACGCGATCATCACGTTCGTGTACGCGTTGTTGTCCAGCCCCGGCGCATCGCGGTCCGGGTAGGCGTCGTGGTACTCGTCCGGCCCGAGCACGCCGAGGATGTCGTAGCGCTGCCGATCCTCGTTGTGGGTGGCTATGCTCGCGAACAGGCGGGCGCTCTCGACGATGAGCTCGGCGCCACGATGGCGGAGGAACGCGATGTCGGCGGTGACCTGGAAGTACTGCCAGACGTTGTAGGCGACCGCGAGATTGACGTGACGCTGCAGATGGGAGTGATCCGGGAGCCAGCGGCCGGACCGAGGGTTCAGATGGAACCGCTGGGTCTCCTCTCGGCCGTTGCTCCCGCTCTGCCAGGGGAACATCGCGCCCCGCAGGCCCTGCGTGCGCGCCGCCCACCGCGACTCGGGCAGCCGCCGGTGACGGTAGCCGATCAGCGACCGCGTGAGGATCGGCAAGCGGAAGTTGAGCAGGGGGAAGATGAACAGCTCGTCCCAGAAGACATGGCCGCGATACGCCTCGCCGTGCAGTCCGCGGGCCGGAACCCCGACGTCGAGGTCGATCGTGTGTGTGGACACCGTCTGGACGAGATGGAACACATGGAGCCTCAGGATGAGCTGGGTCCGTTCGTTGCCTACGATCCCGATGTCGAACCGCTCCCACGTTCGATCCCACGCGCGGCGGTGACGCTCGTGGAGCCGCACGAGCGGATCTGCGCGTACGACCCAGGTCGCCGCCTCCGAGCCCGGATCGGATACGGCCTGGTCCCGGGACGTGACCAGGGTCGCCACCTTCTCAAGCGTCGCGGTCTCCCCCCTGCCGAGATCGATGGCGAGCTGGTGGCCGATCCACCCGTCCTCGTCGAGGAGACTCCGCTCCGCGGATGCCGGCCGGCCATCGACGAACGCCCGCGTCCTCGCGGCGAGCGCCACCCGAACGTGGGACTGGGTGGTCTCGACCAGCATGCGCACGGATCCCTCGTCCACAGCCGTCTGGTCGATGAGGGCGAGATGGCGCCCCGCGAGCTCCCGGTACCGGGGAACGCCTCCGTTGACCACGGTCCCGTCGATCCCCGAACGAACCTCGAGTCGCCCCGACCAATCCTCCGCGACCAGCGTGGTCTCCATCCCCGCGATGCGCGGATCGTCCATCGAGACGAACCGGCGTTGGATCAAGGTCGACTCCAACCCTTCCGCGGTTCGGAACCGGATGTGTCGCGACAACGTTCCGGAACGGAGGTCGAGCTCCTGCCGATGATCGAGGAGGTCGACCGCGCGGACGTCGAACCACTCCCCTCCCCGGATCCGGAACGTGAGCGGGAGCCAGTTCGGGAGGTTGACGAGGTCCTCGTTCTCGACGTCACGGTCGTGCAGGCGCGTCACCAGCCGGTTGTACACACCCGCCGCGTACGTGCCCGGGTAGTGAACGTCGTCGGCCCGGGACTCGGGCGCCGCACCCCGGGTCGCGAACCGGCCGTTCCCCAGGGTGCACAGCGCCTCGCGGAGCCCCTCCTGTTCGGGGTCGAACCCCTCGTACGTGAACACCCAGCCGTTCAGGGGGCCTCCGCGCTGTCTCCCGCGACGGGTCGCGGACGACCGGGCTCGCCGAAACGCGTCAGGACCTCGAGGAAGGCGGGGACGTCCTCGACGCGCGCCAGCGAGTAGCGGGCGGCCGTCGGCCTGTCCTCGCCCTCCCCCCGAACCACCACGCCGAGTCCCCGGTCTCGGATGACCCGGAACGCGTCCTCATCCGTGATGTCGTCGCCGAGGTACACGGGAAGGACGTCGGTTCGATCCAGCCCGAGCACGTGCAGCAACCACGAGACCGCGTGTCCCTTGTCCCACTCCACGTCCGGGCGAAGCTCGAACACCTTCTTGCCGCCGGTCTTCCGCAACCTGGGATGAGCGTGCGCGACCCGGTCGACCACGTCTTCCACCTCGGGAACCCGCCGCTCGCTCACCTGACGGACGTGGACGGCGATCCCGAAGCGCTTGCGCTCGAGCCGGACGCCGGGCGTTCGTTCGAGGGGGCGTCGGAGCGCCTCCTCCGCCCGGTCGAGCTCGGGACCGAACTCGACCGCGCGCTGCTCGGAGAGTCCCTCTCCGGCGATGTCGAAGCCGTGGCTCCCGGCGTAGACGATGCCGTCGATGCCGACCATCCGGCGCACGTCGGCCAGGTCCCGTCCGCTGATGACCGCGACCGTACAGCGCGATGCGAGACCCTGGACCGCCCGCCGCATCGCATCGGAAATCACCGCGTCCTCCGCCCGCTCGACGATCGGAGTGAGCGTCCCGTCGTAGTCGAGGAACACGGCCGGGGTGAGGCCGTCGATGCGCGCTCGGATCTCGTCACGCGCGGCGAGCGCGTCCGGCAGGTCGCGGACGGACCGGAGGGATCCGTCCACGGTGACCTCGCCGAGGTCGGAGACGACGACATCGGCACCGGCTGCCTCGAGCTCCGCCGGGCGGCCGGTCCGATCGACACCCACGACGAGGCGGAACCCCCCGCGCCGTCCCGCCTCCACGCCGGCCAGCGCGTCCTCGACGACCACCGTTCGACGAGGTTCGACTCCGAGAAGGCGCGCGGCCTCGAGGAAGACGGCGGGGTCGGGTTTGCCCGTGAGCCCGAGCGCCTCGGCTTCCGATCCCCCCAAGCGCACCTCGAAGAGATGCCCGACCCCCCCGGCGGCGAGCACCTCGTCGAGGTTCCTGCTGGCCGAGACGACGGCGGTTCGCACGCCGGCACGCCGCAACCGGTCGACCAGCGCGACGGTCGTCGGGAACGCCGCGACGCCCTCCCTCCGGAGGTGGTCACGGAATTCCCGGTCCTTGCGGTTGCCGAGCCCGCAGATCGTCTCCTCGTCCGGAGGGTCCGAAGCCTCCCCGTCGGGGAGCTCGATGTCCCTGGAAAGGAGGAAGCTCCGCACCCCCTCGTATCGGGGCTTGCCGTCGACGTACCGGCGGTAGTCGTCGTCGGTGAACGGCCTGAAGGGCTCCCCCGTGGTCGCGGCTCGACCCCGGAGGAACCGGTCGAACATCCGAGCCCAGACCTTCGAGTGCACCGACGCGGTATCGGTCACCACCCCGTCCATGTCGAAGACGACGGCGTCGATCTCGTCCGTGCTGATGACGACCCGCCGCGCGTCCATGCGTGCGAACACTACCGCGGGCGTGACACGCGACGATGAACCCGGGCAGCCGGCCCGACCCGCGCGGCGCCCTCGGTCACCGAACGATCAGCACCGGGACGCGGGACAGACGCGCCACCTCGTGCGCGACGCTGCCGACCACGAGCCCTCGCCAGTCGGACGTGCCCAGGATCCCCGTCACGATGAGGCCGGCGTCCTCCTCCGAAGCCACCCTCACGATCTCGCGGGCCGCCCCGCCCGTGGGTGCCGACCGGACCTCGGCCCTCGCGCTCACCCCGACGTCCTTCAGCAACCTCGCCGCCCGGTCGGCGATGTCCAGGGCGCCGGGCGGCGGCATGAGCGAGTCCGGCTCCCGGAAGACGGTCTCCTCCTCTTCGAAGACGAAGATGACGATGACCTCTGAGCCGTACCTCGAGGCGAGGTCGGCGGCGAACGGGAGTGCCCGCCTCGCCGGCTCCGACCCGTCGACCGTGACCACGATCCGCTCGAACATCGCTTCCCCGCTTCCTCGTTCAGCGTCTCGCCGCGCGCCGTGGACCGCCAGGGCCGAAGGTCCCCATCCGGTCCCGACGGTCGACCTCGGGCCGCGGGCGACCCATCCCCCGCCTCAGCGGGCGGGAGCGATGCGACGGCGGGCGCGTCCGCGCACGACGGCCTTGCGAGTCTCCTCGGCCGCGAGGAGCAGCCACGGCGTGACGAGGACGGGAAGCCATTGGACCGCGGTCAGCGGGTGCTGCCCCAGGACCCGGTAGACGGCCGGCACGTACACGAACACGGCAAGCAGCAGCACCTCGGCGAGCAGCGCCCCGTTGAGCAGCCGGTTGCCGAACGGTCCGATGGAGCGGAGCGAGGCCGGCGTGCCACGACACTCGAGCGCCACGGCCAGCTGCATGAGGGCGATCGACGCGAACACCATGGTCGAGAGGATCGCCTTGTCCGTCCCCGAGTCGGGCAGCGGCTGAGCCGGCCAGCCGAAGAACAACGCGGCCCCGAGTGGAAGCATCGCGAAGGACAGCGCGGCCTCCACCGGGCCGAGGAAACCGAAGGCCCGGCCGAGCACTCGGCGGTCCAGGAGCCGGGCTCGCCTCGGGCGGGGCGGGCGGTCCATGACGTCCCGTTCCGGTTCCTCCGCTCCCAGGGCCAGCGCCGGAAGCAGATCGGTCCCGATGTCCAGCGCCAGGACCTGGAGGACCGTGATCATCAGTGGTATCCGTCCGGCGGAGAGTGCCCACACGACGAACGGGGTCAGCTCTGCGACGTTGTCGGTGAGGTGATACGTGAGGTACCGCCTGATGTTGTCGAAGGCCGCCCGCCCCTCCTCGACCGCCTCCACGATGTGGGCGAAGTTGTCGTCGAGCAGCACCAGATCGGCGGCCTCGCGGGCAACATCCGTTCCGGTCTTGCCCATCGCCACCCCGATGTCGGCCTGGCGGAGCGCGGGCGCGTCGTTCACGCCGTCACCGGTCATGGCCACGACCTCGCCGCGGGACTGAAGCGCCCGGGCGATCCGGAGCTTCTGCTCGGGGGCCACGCGGGCAAGGACCGGCGCGTGCGTCACGAGGAGGTTCCCGAGCGCCTCGTCGCTCTCGGGCAGCTCAGATGCGAGCATGACCGTGTGGGCCTCGAGACCGGCCTCACGCGCGACCGTCATCGCCGTGGCCGGATGATCGCCCGTGATCATGACCAGGCGGATGCCCGCCGCCCGGCAGCGCCCGACGGCCTCGGGCACCTCCGGCCTCACGGGGTCCGCCATCCCGACGAGGCCGAGGAACTCCATCTCGACCTCGGCCTCCGTGGCCGTGGACGGGAGGGCCTCCACCTCGCGGCGCGCGAGCGCCAGGACGCGGAGACCCTTCACCGCCAGGGAATCGACGGCGGCCAGGATCTCCCCTTCCTCCGCCTCCCCCAGAGTTGTCACCACCCCGCTCGACCGGATCGACTTGCACAGGGGAACCACGGCTTCGGGCGCGCCCTTCGCGAGGACCTCATACGCGCCGGACGCGAGCCGATGGACCGTACTCATCCGGCCGCGCTGTGACTCGAACGGGAAGTCTCGCACCCTCGGAGCGACGCGTTCCGCGGCGGCGCGTTCGATGCCGCCCTTTTCGGCGAGGACGAGCAGCGCCCCCTCGGTAGGATCGCCCGCGCAGCGCCATCGACCCTCCCGTCGCTCGACGCGAGCGTTCTCGCAGAGGGCGGCGACATGCAGGAGCGGGTCGAGATCGGCCCATTCGGCCTCGGTCAGGGGTCGTCCAGCAGCGGTGAGGACCGTCCCGGCCGGGTCGTAGCCCGAACCGGTGACGTCGTATCGGCCGCCGGGAACGGCGAGGGCCTTCACCATCATCTGGTTCGCGGTGATCGTCCCCGTCTTGTCGGTGCAGATCACGGTCGTGCATCCGAGGGTCTCGACCGAATCCAGTCGCCGCACGAGGACACCGCGCCGGGCCATGCGAGTGGCGCTCATCGCGAGCGAGAGCGACACGGTGGGCAGGAGTCCCTCGGGTACCAGGGCGACGATCACGCCAACCGAGAACAGGAACCCGTCGCCCGGGGAGTCTCCCAGCCCCACCGCCACCGCGAAGAATGTGGCCCCCGTGACCACGGCGAACACCGAGATGACGCGGACCACTCGGTTGAGCTGGATCCGCAGCGGGGTCGGCCGTCGAACCACCTCGCCCGTCAACCGGGCGATCCCTCCGAGTCGTGTCGCCGCTCCGGTGACCACGACCGCGGCGATGCCCGATCCCGACGTCACGAAGGTCCCGGCGAACACCACGTTGGGTGCTTCCAGCGGGTCTGCGGAACCCTCGACCATCGGCTCGGCAGACCTGCCGACGGGCTTCGACTCCCCCGTGAGCATGGACATGTCGACCTTGAGGTCGGATGAGCGGAGGACCTGCGCGTCCGCCGAGATCCGGTCGCCTTCGCGGAGCACCACCACGTCGCCGGGAACGAGCTCCCCGGCGAGGATCGTGTGCTTCCTGCCTCCGCGTCGCACCACGGCGTTCTCTGGCAACAGGGCCGACAGCGCCCGGAGGGCTCGCTCGGCACGGTATTCCTGCGCGAAGCTGAATGCACCGTTGACGAGGATCACGACGATGATCGCGGCCCCGAGCTCGGGCATCCCGCCGACGAACGCGAGGCCCGCGGCGACCCACAGCATCAACGCGAAGAAGTGGGTGAGTTGGTCGAGCAGTTGCCTCGGGAGGTTCGGGCCCCGGGCCCGCGGAAGCTCGTTCGGTCCGACCCGGCCGTGTCGGGCGCCCGCCTCCTCCTCGGAGAGGCCCTGCCGCGAAGACCGCAACCGAGCGAGGACCGCCTCCGGATCCAACCCGACCGTGTCGAGGAGACCGGTCCGCTCCCAGGCGACGTCACCACCCAGGACTTCAGGCGCCGAGCTGCGATCCGTCCTCATGACCCAACCGTACGAGCGAGATCGCGACGGGCCCAGGGGGCACTCGACCCGACGCGGAGGGGCCGGTCGGCGCCTCCGGATCGTCCGTGCCGCCGTGGCTACGTCGCCGGAACGTTCGCTCAGGCGGTGGTGTTCGCCATCGACCTCGTCCCTTCGGGCTCGTGATCATCGCGCTCCAGATGCGGGACGACGATCACCGGGATGGGCGAGTGGTGGATCAGCTGGTGGCTGAAACTGCCGACCACGAGCTCGCGGAAGCCGCCCAGTCCGCGGCGTCCGACGACGAGCAGGTCCGCACGCTCTTCCCGGACGTAGGAGAGCAGCTCACCGACCCCGCCCAAGATCACCTCGGCGCGGAACGGCACACCGGCTCGCGTCAGCGGTCGGCACCAGTCGTCGGTCAAACGCTGCCGGATCTGGTCTGCCCAGTTCCGCCATTCCTGGTCCCATCCGCTGGGCGACGATGCCATCCCGAACATCCAGGGGGCATATCCCCCGGCGTAGGCCGGGTGCTCGAGCGCGTGCACCGCGGTGACCTCCGCCCCCGTTGCGGACGCCAATCGCGCCGTCCACGCCAAGGCTTCGGCGGCACCCTCCGAACCGTCGACGGCCACGAACAGCCGCCACGGGCGCTCCATCTCTGCAGGCGTCCGCTCCATCCTCGACACCTCCCGTCGCTCGATGGTCGCCTTCGACCTGTCTCGAGTGTCTCTCCGTGCCGGTTCACGCGCCCGGGAAGGATGCCCCTGTTTCCCCGGGCCGCTAGCCGGTATCACCCGAGGACGCCCCGACGAGGTCGAGACGGGCTTCCGGCGGCGGCGGGAGCTCCGATCCGTCGGCGCGGCGGAAGGCACGAAGGCTTCCTCGGTACAGCGCGCGCTCGTGGTAGGACCCGTCAGGACGGACGCCCCGCAGACCGCCGCGCTCGATCAGGGTCTCGAGCAGCGGGGCGAGCTGCTTGCAGTAGAGCTCCATGCATCGCCTCGGGTGGACACCCGGCCACGAGTAGCACGACACGACGGGTCGACGAGAACGGGTGGGGATGCCTCGAGGGAGCAGATCCCACGCCGGATCGTCGACGTCGAACATGTATCGATCGAGGTTCCCCTGGGGGATGCCCTCGATGCCCCGCACGGTCGGAGGGTCGGCATCGAGCAGGTAGGGATCGACGACCAGGTCGCAGATCACCGCGTGCCGCGGAAGCAGCTCGAGCCAGTCGTTCGGCACCAGGGGGACGGCCGGGTCATGGCGCTGCGTCGCATCGACCAGGACGTCCGTCTCGGAGAGGTGGCGTTTCAGGTACTGCGCGTCGGACGTCAGGTTCCGCCCGATCGTCACGACCTCGACGCCCGGGACGCCGTACCGCATCAGGAGCTCGGCGCGCTCCCGATCCCCGTACTTCGTGGCCGCCTCGACGGCATGTCTGCCGATCTCACCCGCACCCATCACGGTCACGCGTACCGGCCTGCGCTCGCGAGAGGTGAGGACCGGCCACTTCCGTTCCAACATGACGAACGCAGCCTCGAGCCCGTTCCAGGCCACCGACTTGCTGTTCACGACCAGCCGCCGACCTTCGTCGTCCTCGATCGTGTCGAGCCCGATCGCGTCGATCCCCGAGTCCTCGAGGTGACGCACCCGCGCGGGCCGCGTCGGGAAGTGCAGCATCGATACGAGCGTCCCCCCTCGCCGGATCATGTCGAACTTCCCGATCGGCGCCCGCAGCACCACGACGACGTCCTGTGCGTAGGCCTGGACCTCGTCCGCGAGGTGGACGTCGGGAGCCGACAGGTAGTCGCCATCCGTGTACCCCATGCCGGAACCGATGCCGGATTCGACGTACACCTCGCATCCGAGATCGGCCACCAGCCGGATCAGGGAGGGGAGGAAGTCGCGACGCTCCGCCGCCTCCTTGTGCATCCTCGGGAACCCGAACGTCATGCCGCCTGCGCGCGCATCCATGTCGACACCTCCGCTCTGTCGAGGGCGTGCTCGAGCTGCGACCCGCTCGCCCCTCCCCACTCCCCCGCGGGCTTCTCGACGACGATCGCGAGGAGCGGCTCGAGCTGCTCGCCGTACGTCCGCATGCTTCCGACCGGGTCGAGACCGGGCCACGAGTAACACGACAGGGCGAGTCGCCGGTTCGTCGTCTCGATCCGAGGATCGAGATGGTTCCAGGCCTCATCGTCCGCGGGGAACACGAATCGATCGAGGGATCCGTGCGGCACCCCCTCGATGCCTTTCACGACCGGCGGCGTCGCGGACAGGTCGTACGGATCGCATGCGAGATCGAGGATCACGGCGTCATCCGGGAGCGCGGACAGCCAGGCGTTCGGCACCACCGGTCGGCTGGGGTCGGAGCGTCTCGTCGCGTCGATCAACAGGTCCGTCCGCTCGAGCCGTC
>Ga0268386_10004322_pt1 | contig 10445 bp, 4 predicted proteins | sample RVTome_15_FD_200260 | JGI IMG/M metagenome (GOLD analysis project Ga0268386, IMG submission 200260) | Soil microbial communities from uranium-contaminated site in the Upper Colorado River Basin, Wyoming, United States - RVT150D86... ... | reverse complement strand
GTTGGGTAAGCCGAATGTTTTGCCGGCCGGAGGTCAAAACCCAAACGCATGGGCGCCGAACAAACCAAACCGTAGGGAATTCATCAAGCTTGGATTCAGCAATCCGATAAATATCCGGCAGGTTGCCATTGCCGAGTCGCATAATCCCAGTGCATTGTACCGCGTACTGGTATACGATGAGGCAGGCAATGAGCATGAACTGAACGTGTTGAACCCAAGTTCTATTCCGCTGAAAGGAAGAATGCTCAATGTCTTCACCGAGGAAACGCCCTACAAAGTTGCGGCCGTAAAACTCGAGTTCGATGGCGCTGCTGTGCCTGAATATTTTGCCATCGATGCCGTCGCAATCACCGATTCAAACTATCCAATCATAGCAGACATTCCGCAGCCCCTGTTGCTTGCCTCCGGGATTGTGATTGAAGCACTGGATGAGAAGGTGAACAGCGATGTAAGTGAACTGAACCCTTTGCTTTCCCCGGATGGCAAAACGTTGTTCTTCAGCCGGAGAAATCACCCTGAAAATGTCGGCGGTGAGGATGACATTGAAGACATCTGGTATTCCGAACTGGATTCCACCGGACACTGGCAGCTTGCAAAGAATATGCGCCAGTTCAATAACACGGGTCCCAACTTCATCAACACAATAAGTTCCGTAACACCCGACGGAAGGACGGCTATTATTCTGCTGGGCAACAGGTACCTGCCAAATGGCAAAATGATGGCGGGTGTTTCCCTTAGCTCCAACATAGGAGGAACCTGGACAACCCCGGTTGCCCTTGAAATTACCAACGACTACAATTTCAGTGAGAAGGCAAACTATTTTCTGGCGAACAACCGCAGGACATTGCTGATGTCGGTTGAGCGGGAAGACACGCGGGGCGGGCGCGACCTCTATATAACGTTCATGGGGAGCGACAGCTCCTGGACCGAACCGATCAACCTGGGCGATGTGATCAATTCCGCAGGCGAGGAGTCAGCGCCTTTCCTTGCGCTCGACGATCGGACCCTTTACTTCTCCTCTAACGGATTTAGCGGGTATGGCGGAAGTGACTTGTATGTCTCGAAACGGCTGGATGACAGCTGGACCAATTGGTCGGAACCGGAGAACCTGGGACCGGAGATCAACTCTACGTTGGAGGACCTGTTCTTCAACATTCCGGCCAACAGTGAGTACGCCTACTATTCAAGGGGCATCAGCGAGAACAATGCAGATATCTACCGGGTTAAACTTCCGATACTGAGAAAGCCCGAAGCATGGGTTACAGTCAGAGGGAAAATAGTGGATGGCGAGACAGGGCGACCTCTGGGTGCAAAGGTTATTTATGAGCGGCTGCCCGACGGGAAGGAGACAGGTATCGCTCAAACCAACCCTGAAACCGGCGAGTATGAGATCAGGTTGCCGGGTGGAAGTATCTACGGGATCCGGGCAGAGGCGCCTGACAGAGTATCCGAAAGCCAGAACCTCGACCTTACCGGCATCACGGAAGACAGGACCATTGATGTCAGGGATTTTAACCTTGAAAACATCAAAGTCACCGCTATTGCCGAAGACGTAACCGTAGTCATGAATAACGTTTTCTTTGATTTCGACAAGTCCGAACTCAAGTCGGAGTCTCATCCGGAACTGAACAGGATCGTGTCGTTGATGAAGGAGCGGATCGGCATGGAAATTGAAGTTGCTGGTCATACGGATGCAATGGGCCCTGAATCCTACAATCAGGGGCTTTCCCAACGGAGGGCGAGGGCGGTAGTTACCTATCTTTCAGAAAACGGTATAGATATGAGACGCCTTAAAGTGGTGTATTTTGGTGAAAGTAAACCGGTAGACGACAACGAAACAGAAGAAGGCAGAACTAAAAACAGGAGAGTAGAATTTAAGATCCTCAAACTATAGCACGTAAACCATTTTTATTATGGCTATTAAATTTTTTAAGCTTATTGTCTTCCTCCTTCCCGCGACCATCAATGCTTTTTCCCAAACAACGGATAGCCTGACCTATGCGGAAGGTGATATCCTGAGTGCTGAAACGAAACAGCCTGTGGATGCACGCATTACCTACAAGAGCCTGCCGTATGGTAACCGGATTGGCGTAATAAGCGGCAGCCGGTATTCTTTCGCCATGTTTGACGATGACAAGTATTCGATTGAAGTAACAGCCTCGGGATACGCTCCCGCCAAATACATGCTTGATCCCGGCGAGGCCGATGAGTTCAAGAAGCTGATCAGGGACATTGAACTGGTTACAGGACACGATGTGGTTCACACTCCCGGCCAGGTCATGCTCCTGAGCAACCTGATCTTTGAGGTCGCGAAATCCAAAATCTCGCCCGAATCGTATCCCGAACTCGATATCGTGGTTGGCATGATGAAGGAGAATGGCACGATGATTATTCAGCTTGAAGGTCATACCGACTACCAGGGTGACGCCGGTGAAAACATGAAGCTTTCCCGCCAGCGTGTCTATGCGGTCAGGGACTACCTGGTGTCCAAAGGGATCGCCAAAAAGCGCATCCATACCAGGGCGTTCGGGGGCACCATGCCATTGTCCAAGGACAATACACCCGAAGCGCACAGGATGAACCGCAGGGTGGAGCTCAGAATTCTGGATAATTGATCCGACTAGACCTTCCTCAACAGCAGGACCTTATTCACGTAGAATGACTTGGCCCTGTCGTCAAGATTGCTTTGGCTTACGGCCATAAGTATAACACGGGTGAATTCTTCGATTCTTTCCGAAGTGTAATACATGGACGCCGATTGAAGAAAACCTATGGATTCATCAATTTTCCCGCGGTTGAATGCCTCAACTGCCAGATTGAAATAAAGCAGTCCCGTCATTTCAGTAAGCCCGACCTCACGAAAGAGATCAAAAGAAAACGGGTAGTGGTCAGGTCTGCCTGACACTTGGGGAGAATCGCCACTCCGGTATTCTCTAATCCTTTCCTCAATCGACTTCTTGTCGGCGACAAAACCATTTAGCGGATCCGTTGTCTCCAGCAATACGCCTCCCTTTGACGTCGTAACCAGCAGGAAGATGTGATAGTTGGTTTCAATTATCCGGTAATCATATCCAAACCGGTCCAGCAAAAGCGCATACAGGGCGGTGGCGGTCAGGCAATTGTAGCGCATGCTGAGAATCAATTCAGTAAAGGAAGCGCAGTCGGCGTATTCCTTCAGGAATTTGCTGTGCGTTCTGGCGAATAGGATCTTCAGGAAGGCGAAGTCGTCGTGCACGGACTTTTTCTTCGTTTCAAGTTTATCAGCGAGCTCAATGATCGCGCCGGTAGAGGCATTCTCCGGGCCGTTGGTTTTCAGGTACTGATCAAGGTAATGGTTGAACCGGCTGTCCGATGTATCCGTCAGTCCCTGCCCTGACGAGAGGAATGCCAAAGAAGTGAACAGGATAAGAATACAAACTTTCACAATACTGCCAGTGATTGATCTTATGAAAGTTAACAATTTCATAACAATTTAAGTAACCTGGCGTAACATTGGCGTAACAAAGACACCCGGAATCAATCTTTTGCTAACTTCAGGTGATAGCAAAACCATCCATAATGGAACAGGTGGCAGCACAGATTGAACGCGATTTTGACCGGCTGAAGGTGAATTCCCTGGCCATGCGGGCTGAGCCGCCGGGGAACAGAAAGGAAAGGCTGCGAAGGCTGAAGCGATGGATACATGCCAACCTTGACCCGCTAACCGAGGCCGCAAAGGCCGACCTGAACAAGCCGGCATTGGAGTTCAGGGCCATAGAAGTACTTTGTGTGCTTAACGAGATCAGGACAGCGCTCAGGCACATGGAGGACTGGGCCACAGCAAGGCCCGTCAATGCCCCGATCAGCTTAATAGGCACGAAATCAGAGATACGGTACGAACCGAAAGGTGTATGCCTGATACTGGCGCCGTGGAACTTTCCCTTTGTGTTAGCCGTCAGCCCCCTTGTCTCGGCCCTGGCCGCCGGCAATTCGGTGGTGATCAAGCCCGCCGAATCGGCTCCCCGGATGTCGTCGGAGATCGCCCGCATGGTCAGCGAAGTTTTCGATCCTGCCGTGGTTAGCGTTATCGAAGGTGGAATCGATACCTCCGGCCAATTGCTGGAATTGCCATTCGATCATATTTTCTTTACCGGCAGCCCGCACGTGGCCCGAATTGTAATGCGTGCCGCGGCAGCGCACCTTACTCCGGTAACCCTGGAACTTGGGGGAAAGTCGCCGTGCATAGTTACCCGTAGCGCGAAGCTCGATGAAGCAGCAAAGCGGATAGTGGCCAGCAAATTTGCAAACGCCGGCCAGACCTGTGTTGCCCCGGATTACCTGTTGGTGGATAGCAGCATTATGGATGCTCTTATCGGGCGGGTGATCTTCCATATCCACACCGGATTTTCGGACACGGACAAACTTCCTTTCATTGTTTCAGAAAAGCATTATGCCCGCCTGCAAAAACTAGTGGACGACAGCATCATGGACGGTGCGCTGGCAGTCTGTGGTGGTAAAGGCGATGCAGGGTCACGCTGTTTTCAGCCTACGGTGCTCACGAATGTCCCGGCCGGCTCCGCAATAATGGAGGAGGAAATATTTGGGCCCATTCTGCCAGTCCTCACCTATACCAGTCTCGAAGACGCGATCCGGACGATCAACAGCAAACCGAAACCCCTTGCGTTGTATATTTTTTCCGGTTCAGGGAGCGAAAAAGAGCGGATCATAAGGAAGACTTCTTCCGGAGGAGTGTGTGTCAACGATTGCGCAATACAATTCTTCCATCCGGGACTTCCTTTTGGAGGCATCGGCAACAGCGGATCAGGCCGGGCACATGGCCAGGCTGGATTTGTGACCTTTTCTAACGAAAAGTCTGTTATGAATCAACGACATGGACTTACCTCGGTTTCGTTCCTTTATCCACCCTATACAGCAAGGAAGGAAAAGCTGCTGGCAAAGTTCATGAAGTTATTTTACCGATAATCCCGTAAGTCTCCCGTATTGCCTTCCGGTTTTACGCGAGGGCTTACTACCTTTGTATTAGTCATTTAGCATCAAAATCATGAATAAAGCGCTGAAGTGGTCATTAATAATCCTGGGAAGTATCCTGCTGGTAATCCTGCTCGCCGCATTTCTCGTGCCTGTCCTGTTTAAGGACGACATAAAGAAGGCCGTGGACGCCGAGATCGCCAAATCCGTCAATGCGGACGTGGTTTTCGATGCCGATAATTTCAACCTGACGCTGTTCAAAAATTTTCCCAACATCACGGTCGAACTGCAGGACCTGGGGGTAATAAACCGCGAGCCCTTTGCCGGACAGGTTCTGTTCGCCACACAGCAACTCCAGGTTGAGGTCAATCTGAAAGAGGTTCTGTTTGGGGACGAGTTGCGGATAAAAGGGATTTCGCTGGTCAGGCCTGTTATCAACATCAATGTGCTGGAGGATGGAAGGGCTAATTACGATATCGCCATACCTTCGGCGGATACAGTCAGCGCAGAAGCGACCGAACAATTTTCCTTTGGAATTGATCATTGGGAAATTGTTGATGGCGACCTCCTGTACGAAGACCATTCGATTCCTTTCAGTCTTGAGTTGAAGGGGTTAAATCACACGGGCAGCGGCGACTTTTCAGAAGTGAGTTTTGATCTGAGCACCCATTCAGCGGTGGATACGCTTACGGTAACGTATGACGGCACGGAATACGTTACTCAAAAACGCGCAGAGATAGATGCCGTTCTTGCGATCAGCGAATCCTATTCACTTTACACCTTCAAGCAGAATGTTATCAAGGTAAATGACTTTTTGACCACCCTCGACGGTTGGTTCAGGATGAACGGGGAAAACTATGAGATGGATATAAATTTCAAAAGTCCCGAGAACTCATTTAAAAGTTTGTTGTCGCTGGTGCCCGGAATGTATACCGGAAGTTTCGAAGGGATCGAAGCCGGCGGGGACATCTCCTTTAGCGGCATGGTAAAAGGCACTTACAGTGAGAATCAAATGCCCGCATTTAATCTTAACCTGAAAGTGAATGAGGGCATGTTCAAATACCCGGATCTTCCTGAACCGGTTAATCACATTAATGTTGACCTTGTCGTTGATAACCAGGACGGAGTTGTGGAGAATACTTCCATTGAACTGAAGAGACTTCAACTGAATTTCGGATCGAACCCGCTTGAGGCAAAGGCAACAGTTGCAAACCTTCGCGACTACCGGATGGATGCCAATCTTGTTGCACAATTGAATCTCGAAGAGTTGACGAAAATGTTCCCGATGGAAGGTATCGAGATGAAAGGGAACTATTCAATAGATCTCAAGGCAAACGGGATTTATGATTCCGTGCGGCACATCATGCCTTCCATTGAAGCAAGTATGGTTTTGGCCAATGGCTTCATTAAATCCACTTCCTTTCCGGCGCCCCTGCAGGATATGAAGTTCAAGGCGACGGTGAGTAATGCCTCCGGTAAGATGGAAGATACCAGGATCAACGTAAGTGACTTCGCCATGCTGATGGACGGTGAGCGTGTTGAGGCGAACCTTTTGCTGGAGGATCTGGTGGATTACCGCTGGGACCTCGCCTTAAACGGATCGCTTGACCTGGAGAAGATCACAAAATTATTTCCACAGGAAGGCATGACCTTGACGGGAAAGGTTGCGGCAGATATTTCTACGAAGGGTAAATACTCCGATCTCAAGGCTGAGCGGTATGACAGGTTGCCCACCAGTGGAACGGCATCGATCACTGGACTTACCTATTCCACAAAAGATCTGCCTTACGCGATTACACTCACACGCGCCAGGATGGGCTTTGATCCACGGCGGATCAACCTTCAGGAATTGACCGGAACCGTTGGCAGGAGCGATTTCAATGTTACCGGTTCAGTACTAAACTATCTGGGCTATGTTTTTGGAAAAGGCGAGACGATCAAAGGGGTGGTTAACTTCAATTCCAAACTCCTTGACCTGAACGAGTTCATGACAGATACCGAAGAAGCTTCCGTCGATACAGCCTCGTATGGTGTGGTGCCCGTGCCGGGGAATATCGATTTCGTGCTCCACTCTTCCGTAGGACGCGTACGATTCATGGACTTCAACGTGACCAATGCAGCGGGAGACATCCTGATCAAAGACGGGATCGCAAATCTGAATGGACTAAGGTTCAACATGCTGGGAGGAGCCTTTGCTATGAATGGAACCTACGACCCCCGGGATATTGCGCACCCGAAATATGACGTGTCTCTGAAGATTGAGAGCCTTTCAATACAGCAGGCGGCGCAGTCATTTACGCTGGTGCAAACCTATGCCCCCGTGGCAGGACTGGTACAGGGAAACTTTTCCACCGACTTTAAGATCCGTGGTGAACTCACGCAGGACATGTCTCCCGATCTTGGAACGGTTAATGCCGGGGGATTGATAAAAATTGCCGAGGCCGCACTGACACAATCAACGCTTGTATCCGGAATAACATCCCTGACGAGGCTGGACAACACCAACAAGGTGGCGCTGAAGGATGTATTGATGTCCGCAACTATTTCCAACGGGCGCCTTAGCGTCAAACCGTTTGATGTGAAGTTTGGGGATTATACTACTTCGGTAAGTGGAAGTACCGGACTTGACGGATCAATTGACTACACCCTCAAAATGAACGTGCCGGCGGGAAAAATGGGATCTCAGCTTCAATCGTTTATCAACAAGAATACAGGATCAAATAATCCCACCGATGTGATACCGGTGACTGTTGCGCTGGGCAATACCTATAAGGAACCCGCCTTCAGGCTTATCGCCGACGAACAGAAAGAACAGGCGAAGGAAGCGGTTGCCAATGCGGCGAAATCCGAGGCGGAAAAAGCAATATCAGAAGCAGTCAAAGGAACCGAGGCCGAAGAGCTCGTCAAGGGCATCCTTGGCGGCGATAAGAAAGACAGCACCGCGACCCCGGGTGATTCAACGAACGCTGCCAGCGCCACCGGAGAATCAGAGGAGGTCAAGAAGAAGCTGGAAGAAGAAGCAAAAAAGAAGATCCAGAATCTGTTAAAGCGAAAAAACTAGAAAACCTTACATGCAGGATCAAACGCCCCTCCATAGCTCGCCAGGGGTCCTCCTTATCCAGTAACCGGCAGTCTCTCCCTTCTGCCGCCGGAACACACCACCTGTCGGCGTAAATCCCTTCCAGCCGTACCGCAACGGCATTTCCTCCTTTTCAGGGTATTAAACCACAATACCAACAGACAAGGCTATGAAACGAGGATTTTACGTGCTGATTGTACTTTGGCTGCTCCTAACTTACAAGGTACCTGCCTTTGGAAACGGCAGTAACCATCAATGCGGCGAAAACGGTTTTTCCACGGAGGTTATCCAATCTGAAATGACCGATAACGGGTGTATTCGTTACACGCTCGAGGTTTCCCACAACAACCGGTGTTCACACGCATTGTCTCACTATACGGTTTCCGTTTCGTGTGGTAAGATTTACGATGTAAGCAATTCGGAAAACTGGAAGATTGAATACGGTTATGACAAGAAGACCAAGCTTACCGGCTTCAAGGTAGACGATATACCGAATTTTGGCGACACTGACCTGGAACGGTTTACCGTTTCGTTCACCGTTTGCCAGGAAGGAAACACGGCTTGTGCAACCAAAGAAGGCTGCTGCTATCCGATCGTTGCCTATAAAGCAGGTACGTGTGTATATTATGATAAACTCGACGGCGCATGTCCTGTGCCACCCGATGACGATCCACCGGCTACAACCCTGAAGGCCTCCATAGAAAAGCAGGACATCACGTGCTTTGGGGCCGCCAATGGATCAATGTCGGTGAAGGTTGAGGAAGGCAAGGAACCATATACCTACCTGTGGTCGACCGGGGCAACAACCGCAGAAATCAACGGGATTGCTGCAGGCGATTATACCGTGACCATTAAAGACAGCAACGGTGCCGGAGTGGAACTTACTGAAACAATAACCGGACCTTCAAGCCTGACGGTATCCGGTGAACTGTTGCATGAAGCGTGTGGAAACGGTGGAGGTGCCGTCGACATAACCGTTACCGGAGGAGCCGCACCTTATTCCTTCAACTGGAATTCAGGCCTGGCGACAACGGAGGACTTATCGTCCCTTCATGCTGGTACTTATAGCGTGGTGGTAACGGACAACACGGGATGTACAGTGGAGTCTGCTTTCGTTATTGACAATCAGGCTCAATTGAGCATAATCGGGACAACCACAATGCCTGCCTGTGGTCAGGCCAATGGTGTTGTGGACATAACAGTCAGTGGCGGCACCGAACCATATACGTATTTGTGGAGCAACGGGTCAACTACTCAGGATATACAGGGTATCGGGCCCGGTAATTATAAGGTGATCGTCAACGATGCCAACGGATGTTCTGCGGAATACTTGCTGAATGTGAAGGAGAACAATTCGCTCAAGCTGACCTACATGGTAACGCAAACCAGTTGCCTGGATGATGGAAGCGGAGCAATTGACCTTATTGTCGCTGGAGGAACCGGTCCTTACACCTACGCCTGGACAAACAGTGAAACCACTGAGGATATAAACGGGCTGACCGAGGGAAGCTATACCGTGACCGTTACGGATGCCGCTGGATGTACTGCCCAGGCAAAAATATTTGTATCCAGAAAAACATTTCAGGTCAATAGCAACGTTACGCAACCTTCTTGTGACGGATCGGTGGGCGGATCCATATCCCTGTTCCCCATTAACACAACCGAGACGTACACGTATTTGTGGTCAACGGGCGCAACGACGAGCAGTATTTCAGGACTTGAGCCGGGCATTTACAAGGTTACGGTTACGGATGGTTCAGGATGCAGCCGGGCGCTGACTTACGTAATTTCCGATCCAACCGGAATCACGGCATCGTCGACCGTATCCAATGACCAGTGCAATGCAGAAGGGGCATACAGCATTGACCTTGAAGTTAGCGGCGGAAGCGCGCCATACTCGTATCAGTGGTCAAATGGAGCTGCCTCCGAAGATATTGAGGGTGTTGCAACGGGCACGTACAGCGTTACGATAACCGACCTGAACGGGTGCTCTACTACACATGAGGTACAGGTGGCCGGCGACCCTCCGGCATGGTCATGCCTTATCGACACCCCGCCGGCGGAGACGGTCTGCGGGTCAACGGGTAATGCACTGGCCACACTGGTTGATGGAGCCGACAGCTATTCCTGGACTGTGGAGAGTTCTGACGGACAGTGGTTGATCAACAGCGGACAATCATCCTCTGCTATTTCCTACACGGCAGGCGGAGCGAACAGCTCGGCAACCTTCACGCTTACGATAACCAGGGATGGATGTACCCAGACCTGTCAATACGAACTTTCCGCTTGCAAGGATAACAGTGACGATCCGAACGACGATCCCAATGATGATCCGAACGATGATCCCAATGATGATCCAAATGACGATCCAAATGACGATCCCAATGACGATCCCAAT
>Ga0268386_10004321_pt1 | contig 10445 bp, 9 predicted proteins | sample RVTome_15_FD_200260 | JGI IMG/M metagenome (GOLD analysis project Ga0268386, IMG submission 200260) | Soil microbial communities from uranium-contaminated site in the Upper Colorado River Basin, Wyoming, United States - RVT150D86... ... | reverse complement strand
CTGCTCGTGGGGGCGGCCGCCGTCTTCGGCCTGGGCTTCGGCAACATGTACCCGGCGTTCGTGGCCCACGTGATGAAGTACGTGGACGACCGGCGCCGGGGGGCGGCGTTCGGGGGGATCCTCGCCGCCTTCGATACCGGGATCGGCACCGGCTCGATCGGCATCGGCTGGATCGCCCAGCGCTTCGGCTTCCCCGCCGCCTTCGGGGCGGCCGCCCTCGTGTCCGCCCTCTCGATCCCCTTCTTCCTCTGGGCGGAGCGGCGCTTCCTCCTCGCGCGCCCGGAAGCCGCGACCGAGGGGCCGCGGTGAGGCGGGGCGCCTACGCCTCGCCGGGGGCCCAGAGCCAGGCCGCTCCCCGGACCCCGCTCGCGTCGCCGTGGGCGGGGGGGACCAGGCGGTTCGCGAGGGAGTCGGAGAAGGCGTAGCGGGGGAGGAGACGGGGGACGCTCTCGTAGAGCCGGTCGAGCTGGGACATCCCCCCGCCGAGGACGATCACGTCGGGATCGAGGACGTTGACGACCGTGGCGAGGGCCCGGGCCATCCGGTCCTCGTAGCGGACGAGCGCCGCCTCGGCCTCGGCCTCCCCCCGGGCGGCCCGGGCGACCACCTCGGGAGCGGGGAGCGAACGGCCGGTGGCCTCCCGGTAGTCCCGCGCGAGGCCGGGCCCCGAGAGGAACGTCTCCACGCACGCGGTCTTGCCGCAGTAACAGGGCGGACCGGGCCACTCGCCCTCCCGGGGCCAGGGGAGCGGGTTGTGGCCCCACTCGCCGGCGATCGCGTTGGGCCCGGTCAGGATGCGCCCGTCCACCACCACCCCGCCCCCGGTGCCGGTGCCGACGATCACCCCGAAGACGACCCGCGCCCCCACCGCCGCCCCGTCCGCCGCCTCGGAGAGGGCGAAGCAGTTCGCGTCGTTGGCGAAGCGGAGGCGACGCCCCATCACCCGGGTGAGGTCGCGGTCGAAGGGCCGTCCGTTCAGCCAGACCGAGTTCGCGTTCTTGACGAGGCCGGTGGCGGGGGAGATCGCCCCCGGCATGCCGATGCCGACGGTGCCCCGCGCCCCCGACTCGCGCTCCACGTCCGCCACGAGGTCGGCGATGGCGAGGAGGGTGGCCTCGTAGTCGTCCCGGGGGGTGGGGACCCGGCGGCGGCCGCGCACCATCCCCCCGCCGTCGAGGGCGACCGCCTCGATCTTCGTCCCCCCGAGGTCGACCCCGATGCGGACGGTCATGGACGGGAGAATTCTAGCGCCGGCCCGGGGCCCGGCCTAGAATCGGAACGGTCGGGCGGGGGGACGTCCCTGCCCGCAACCGACCGGGGAATCCCATGAGCGACCGGAGAGACCCGCCGCCCCCGCACCTGGGCGTCCTCGAGCCCGGGCACTCCCCGGTCAAGCGCGGCTGGGCCCTCGCCGCCGCCTCGGTGGGCAGCGTGCTCGCCCTGCTCCTCGCCCTCGGGCTGGGGTCGTGGGCCTTCGACTATCGGCGGTACCAGCAGCACGAGGGCCGCCTGCGCCGGCTGGTCGAGAAAGCCCCCACCCTCGACCGGGTGGAGCGGGGCCTCGAGGACGAAGGCAGCCACCTCGTGGCCTCCCCGGCGGCGCCGGCCGCCCTCGCCGAGGTGGCGAGGGACCGGGCGGGAGCCAAGGCGGCCGAGGTGCTCGAGAAGGGCCGCCGGTGGCCGGTCACCCGGGTCTTCGAGGCCGGGGACATGGTCTATTTCCTGTTCTTCGACGGGGACGGCGTGCTGCGCGACTTCACCTGCGCCAGCCGCTGACCGGGCGGCTGCGCTCGTCTCCCCTCTCCCCGGAGCGGGCCGGCCCCGCGAACTCGGCGAGCAGCCGGGCGAACCGGGGGGCCAGGATCAGCTCGTAGGTCGCTTCCTTGTCGGGAAAGAGCTCGAGGACGCGGTGGCGGGCCGCCGCGACCAGCCGCTCCGCCTCCGCCCGCTCGAGCCGGCCCTGCCGGAGGACGGCCGTCGTGAGGTCCACGACCGTGCGCAGGAGGCGGACCCGCCGGCCCTCCTCCTCCAGGGCTTCCCGGCCGGCCTCGTCCGTCCCTTCCATCGCGGTCCTCCCCCGGCCGGCGGCCCTCAGTGGATCCCGGCGATCCTCTCGAGCTTCTCGCGCTGTCCGAGCCGATAGAAGCCGCGGGCCTCGCGGAAGAGGTCGGCGAGGCGCGCCCTCCGGAGGAACCGGCGCTCGAGGTCCCCGCAGTAGCGGTCCGCGAGGCGGCTCGCCGCGTGGTAGCGCTCGGCCCGCTCATCGCTCAGGCCGTCGGCCAGCCGGTAGCTCCGGAAGAGCAGGTGCCGCAGCCGCGAGGAGACCGCTCCCTCGTTCTGGAGGCCGAGGAGGAACGCGACGGTCAGGTACTTGTCGACCTCGGCCTGCAGCTCCAGCTCGAGCTGGCTCACCGGCCGCGAGCGGCGGGCCCGGTAGAGCAGGAAGAGGAAGTGGCTGACCTCCTCGGTCAGGGTCGAGAACGGTCCCAGGTTCGAGGAGTCGAGCTGGACCCGCGGGTCGGCCTCGGCGAGCCGTTCCCCGAGGCCCGCCTCGAAGACCACCGCCACCGCCACCTCGTCGCCCTCCTGGCGGACGAGGGTGCGGCTGCCCCCTCCCGGCCAGCGGGCCGCCTCCTCGTGGGGGACGAGGAAGTCGGTGACCGGCGCCTCGGCGTCGAGGGCGTAGAGCGACTCCAGGCGGCGCTGCACGTCCACGAGGAGGTCCGCGAACCGGGCGGGGCCGCGTTCCTCGCCGGGGGGGGCCGTCACTGGACCGACCCCTCGCTGGGGGCGACCGGGTTGATCCCCTGGGCGGCGAGGAGGGCGGCCGCCCGGCGGCTGCCCGTCTGGGTCCACCGCTCGTAGAGCTTCACCACCGACACCGGATGGGCGAGGCGGCTGCGCTCCGAGACCTCGGCGAGCACGTCCGCGAACTCGAGGAAGCGGCCGGAGAGCTCCGAGAAGACGCCGGGGCCGATCCGGGCCTCCTGCTCGTGGTCCCGGGAGAGCCGCGCGTAGGCCCGGCCGCCGAGGGCGGCGTAGTACTGGACGTCCGCCTCGCTCCCCGAGAGGCTGTCCGCGAAGAACCCCGACACGAAGAGGGCGGTGTCGCCCATGGCGCGGAGGAGCCGGGCCCGCTCGTGGCGCGATGCGCTCAGCGCCCGGAGATAGAGGAGCGCGAGCGGCACCTCGTCGAAGCCGGGCTCCCGGGCGGGCAGCCGCTCTCCCCGCACGAAGGCCGCGAGGAGGTTGACCAGGTAGAACTCCGTGAAGGCGGATGTGGAGACCCGCTGGTGCTCCATCGCCTGGGCGAGCTGCTCCTGGAAGTAGCGGACGGCGCTTTCCTCGCGCACGATCGTCTCGGGCATCGGGACACCTCCCGGCCGACGACCCGGCCTGCCCGACCGCGAATGCACGATCCGTGCGAGCACTCCCGAGTGTCGACCGCTGAGCGGAAGTGGCTGCCCGGCCGGCGATTGCGGTCCAGGCGGGCGTTCGCGGCCTGGCCGATCCGTCCTCGAACGTCACCCCTCATGACGTCAATCGGCTGCTTGCCGGGACCAATTCCGTCCGAGCAGCCGCGCGTGGTCGACCATCACGCAGCGGTCCATGACCACGATGGCCCCCGCCGCGGCGGCCCGTCGGGCCGCCGTTTCGTCGATGCAGTCGAGCTGGAGCCACAGGGCGGGGGCGCCCGCCGCGAGCGCGTCTTCGATCACCGCCGCCAGGGCTTCGCTCCGGCGGAAGACGTTCACGAGGTCGAGCGGGCCCGGGACTTCCTGCACCCGGCGGTAGACCTTCCGGCCGAGGATCAGCTCCTCGCGCGGATAGACCGGCGCCACGTCGTAGCCGCGTTCGAGGAGGTAGCGGGCGACCCGGTTGGAGTCGCGGTGCGGCTTGGGAGAGAGGCCCACCACCGCGATCCGGCGCGCGCCCTCGAGGAGCCGCCGGATGGACGCGTCGTTCGGGTTCTGGAAAGGTTCCATCTCTGGAGATTCCTCTCCGTGTCTCCGGGCTCCCCGGTGTCCCTCGTGTGGTGGTTCCCGCTGGGGCGGATCCTAGCACGCTCGCCCGCGAGGCGATTGGCAGTCGAGGGCAGGGACTGCCATCGCCGAGGACGCGCGGCCCCGGAACTCAACCCTGCTGAGCCTGGACCATCAGTGAGAGCAGGACTGTCGAACGGTCAAGGCGCGGGCGACGGGGTCGGGCTCGCCGCGCCGCCCCCGATGTAGCCGATCGTCGTCAGGTCCTGCAGCACGTCGCGGTCCACCTCGGGGTTGCTCACGCCGGGAGCGGCGTCCCGGGGCCGCGTCTCGTAGGTCGCGATCGTCCGGACCGGGAACTGCTCGAGGAAGTCCGCCTCGAACGCGGTGCGGAGGACGGAGCCGTCCATGTCGGCCGCGGCCGGCTGGCCGAGGGCGTGGAGCAGGGTGGGGGCGACGTCGTAGATCGAGGCCCCGGCGAGGCGGTGGCCCTTCCGGACCCCGGGGCCGGCGAGGAACACCACCCCGTCGGGCGGCTCCTGGTCCGGGTTCGCGTGGCTGTAGGCTCCCCGGAAGAAGCGGAAGCCGTGATCGGAGCAGACGACGAGCAGGGTGCGGCCGTCCAGGCGCTCGAGGTACTTGGCCACCGTCCGGTCCATCATCTCGTATAGGGGCCGCAGGACCCGGGCGAACTCGCGGTCGAGGCTCTCCTCCTCGGCCGCCCCGAAGGCGCCGGCCGCCCAGCGCGCGTTGGCCGCGTCGTAGGCCGCCCGGTCGAGGTAGTGGTCGGCGAGGTGGCTCGTCACGTCCACCAGGCGGAAGTAGGTGGAGAACGCCTGGACCGGCCGGTTCTCCCAGAGCCAGTCGCTCGCGCGGTCGATGGTCATGTCCTGGGCCACGTAGAAGCCGTAGGCGTCGAGGATGGGCCGGGTGGCGCTGATCGGCACCGTCGCCTCCGCCTCCGTCCACTCGGGGATGCCGAGGCGGCGCATCTCGGGCTGCACGTCCCCCGGCCAGGACAGGCGGAGGGCGTTCAGGTGGTCGAAGAGCCGGGGGGGGTGGACCGTCCCCGGGTCCTGCCGGCTCTTGAACGCGTTGCTGACGAGCCAGCCGTTGCCCAGGGGGTAGGGAGGGTAGGAGACCCACCAGTTGAGCGTCCCCGTCTTGAACCCGCGCTCGTCCAGGATCTCCCAGTAGGTCTTCACCCGGCGCTTGCGGTCCTCGTAGGGGACCTCGATGCCGGCCTGGTTCGCGTAGGTCCAGTCGATGATCCCGTGCTTCACCATCGTCTTGCCCGTGGCGATGGAGTTCCAGATGATCGCGCTCTTGGTGGGCCGGTCCGAGCGCAGGGGGCCGTAGGCGCCCTCGTCGACGAGGCGCCTCAGGGCGGGGAGCCGGCCCTCGGCGAGGAGGGGGGCGATGAGGTTGGGGGAGGCGCCGTCGAAGCCGACGAGCACGACCCGCTCGATCCGAGGGTAGCGCCGGGGGCGCGTGCCGAGCCAGGCCCCGCCGGCGACGACGGCCAGGCCCACGACGAGAATGAGGAGGCGTTTCTTCGAGATCACAACTGGCCAGCCTAGCACGCCGGCTGGCCCGGGCGAAGCGAGTTGACGGCCCGCGCCCCCGCCGCTAGCCTCCTGCCTCGGGTCCATGGGCGGGGGCGGGCGGGGGAGGGACGGAGGGGGACACGGTCGGGCCGCCCGCGCCGCGGTGGCCGCCGGCATGGCGGGGCTCGCCTCCTTCGCGGCGGGCTGCGGGGGGACACGCTCGACCGCCCCCGGAGAGCGCCCGAGCGTCCTCCTGATCGCCCTCGACCGGGCTTCGGTCCGCCTCGGGACCTACGGCTCCCCGGCCCGGACCCCCCACCTCGACCGCCTGGCCGCCCGCGGACGGCGCTTCGACCGCGCGTACAGCCAGTACCCGGCCCTCGTCGCCTCCCGCCTCTCGCTCGTCCTCGGTCGCCGCCCCTCCACCACCCGCCTCTGGTCCGCGCCGGAGTCGCGGGAGGCCTTCGGAGGCGCCCGGCCCCTCGCCGAGGTCCTGCGCGCGGGAGGCTACTTCACGGCCCGCCTCGGGCCGCTCGTCGGCCCCGCGGACCCGCTCTTCGAGTGGGACGCGGCCGAGGACGGCGACGGCACGTCGGCGACCACCGCCCGGCGGGCGGCCGCCCTCCTCGCCGAGGCGGGAGACCAGCCGTTCTTCCTCGCGGTGGGCTTCGACGCGGCGCCGCGAGGGGTCCTTCCCCCCGCCGAGCTGCTCGGCGAGTACGAGCGGGGTCCGCTCCCGCTCCCGGCGCCGCCCGACCCGGAGGCGTTGCCGCCCCTCGCCCTGGCCGACCACGGCAGCGAGCCCGTTCCCCCGCCGGCGCCCCTCCCCGAGGAGCTGAGGCGGCGGCTGCTCGCCGCGGAGCTGGCCCACGTCACCTACCTGGACACCCAGGTGGGCGCGGTCCTCGGGGCCCTCGACCGCCTCGGCCTCGCCCGCCGCACCCTGGTGGTCGTGGTCGGGGACACCGCCCCTCGGGGGCCCTGGCCGCGCCCCGACGTGCTCTTCGAGGACGCGCTGCGCTCGGCCCTGATCGTGGCCGGTCCCGGGGTGGCCTCGCCGGGCCGCGCCGCGGACGGCCTCGTCGAGATCGTGGACCTCTACCCCACGCTCCTCGACGTGGCCGGCCTGCCGAGGCCCCAGGGCCTCGAAGGGAAGAGCCTGCGGCCCCTCCTCGAGGATGCCGAGGCGGTCGTGAAGCCGGCGGCGGTGTCGGCCGTCCGGCGCTTCGCGCCGACCCTCGCCCACAGCGTGAGGACCGACCGCTGGCGGTACACGGAGTGGCCGGACGGCAGCCGCGAGCTGTACGACCACGGGCAGGACCCCGGCGAGCACCGCAACCTGGCCGGGGATTCGGGACACGCGGCCACCGTCGCCGAGCTCCGGGAGGTCCTCCAGGCCGGAGGAAAGGGCGCCCGGCTTCCCGCTCGCAAGGCGAAGGCTTCTCCGCCGGAGGAGAAGCCGAACGTCCTCCTGATCATGGTGGACGACCTGAACGTCCGCCTCGGCAGCTACGGCTACCCGGTCCAGACCCCGTCCCTGGACCGCCTTGCCCGGGAAGGCCGCCGCTTCGATCGCGCCTACTGCCAGGTCTCCTCGTGCAGCCCGTCGCGCACGTCCCTCCTCACCGGCTGGCGGCCCCGGCGCACGGGGGTGTGGGACAACCTGCAGCCGCCCCGGGAGCGGCTCACCGGGGCGGTGCCCCTCCAGGAGCACTTCCGCGCCAACGGGTACTTCACGGCCCGGGTGGGGAAGATCTATCACGGGCCCTACGAGGACCAGTTCCGCTGGGACCTCGCGGAGCACACGCCCTACCTGCCCGGCGACGAGGCCTGGGAGCCGCTCCCCCGCCGGGAGCGGGAGAAGGCGGGCGACCCGGGAGGTCCCTGGACCGCCACCGACAACCGCGACGAGGACGAGCCCGACGGCCGGACCGCCCGCCGGGTCGCCCGGCTCCTCGCCGAGCCCCGCTCCCGGCCGTTCTTCGTCGCGGTCGGCTTCAACAAGCCGCACATCCACTGGATCGCCCCCCGCCGCTACTTCGACCTCTACCCGCCCGAGCGCATCGAGCTGCCCCGGGAGCCCCCCGACGACCGCGACGACATCCCCGAGATCGCCGTGTTCCGGAGGCCCCCCCGGTCGCCCGGCCGCTCCCTCGGGCGCCCCGTCGAGCCCCCGGACGACGCGTTCCGGCGGGAGGCCACCGCCGCCTACTACGCGTGCGTCTCGTTCGTGGACGCCCAGGTCGGGGTGCTCCTCGACGCCCTCGACCGGCTGAAGCTCCGCGACCGGACGATCGTGGCGGTGCTCGGCGACCACGGCTTCCACCTCGGCGAGCACGGAGGGCTCTGGCGGAAGAACACCCTGTTCGAGGAGGCGCTCCGGGTCCCCTTCATCCTCGACGCCCCCGGGCTCGGCCGGCCGGGGGTGGCCACGCGGGCCTTCGTGGAGTCGGTGGACCTCTACCCGACCCTCGTCGAGCTGGCCGGCCTGCCCCCGGTCTCCGGCCTGGACGGGACGAGCCTCGTGCCCCTGCTCGCCGACCCCGGGGGGGCGGTCAAGACCGCCGCCTTCTCGATCGCCCCCCGCAACCCGCCCGAGCTGGGCCGGAGCGTGCGGACGGCCCGCTGGCGGTACACCGAGTGGCCCGACGGCGGCCGCGAGCTGTACGACCTGGCCCCGCCGCCGGGGGCGTGGGCCCGGTTCCTCGCCCTCCTCGGCGCCGGCCCCGGGGGCGAGCCTCCCAACCGCGCCGGCGACCCCCGGCTCGCCTCGACGGTCGCCGAGATGCAGGCGCTTCTCGACCGCATCCCCGAGCGGTAGCGCGCGGTGCGGAAGGCGGCGGCCCGATGGGGACCCGCGGTCGCGATGATGGCCGCCATCTTCGTGGCCTCGTCCATCCCGGGCGACGACCTGCCCGACGCGGGCGCGTGGGACACGTCGATCAAGAAGGGCGGTCACATGCTCGGGTACGCCCTCCTCGCCCTCTCCTGGCGGCGGGGGCTGAGCTGGGGCCGGCGCCCGACGCTCCGGGACGCGGGAGTGGCCTTGCTCCTCACGGTCCTCTACGGGGCCACCGACGAGCTGCACCAGCGCCTGACTCCCGGGCGGGGGCCCGCGCTCGCCGACGTGGGGATCGACGGGCTCGGGGGGGCCGCCGGGCTCTCCTTCCGCCGGTGGTGGGAGCGCGGCCGGCCGGCGGCCGGGCGAGGCGGGCGGCCGAGCGGCCCGGATCGACCATGAACGTGCTCGGTGTTCCGTCCCCCGGAGGTGAACCTCGGCCGAAGACCGCCCCCGATCCTCGTGGCTCAAGGAGCCGGACGGGGCCGGCTGAGGGCGCTCGGTGCGGGCGGGGAGTAAGCCGCCCCTGACCGGAAAGTGTCTTCCTCTCGGCCGGACACATGGGCTACCATCTCGGTGCGCCAATGCCCGGCCCTCCGGAGGACCAGCCAGGGAGGGCCTCCCGCCCCGCCGCCGAGGCCCTCACCCGGGTCGGCCAGACCATCGGGCACTATCGCCTCCTTCGTCTCCTCGGCCAGGGGGGGATGGGGGCGGTGTACCGGGCCGAGGACACCCGCCTCGGCCGCTCGGTGGCGCTGAAGCTCATCTCGCCGGGCCGCGTGGCCGACGCCGGCGCCAAGGAGCGCTTCGTCCAGGAGGCGCGCTCGGCCTCCAGCCTCGACCACCCGAACATCTGCACGGTCCACGAGGTGGGCGAGTCGGCCGACGGGGAGCTGTTCCTCGTCATGGCCTTCTACGACGGGCCGACGGTGGCCGATCGGATCATCCGGGGCCCGCTGCCGGTGGAGGAGGCGGTGGAGATCGCCCGGGGGCTGCTCCGCGGTCTCGAGGCGGCCCACGGCTCACGGATCGTCCACCGGGACGTCAAGCCCGCGAACCTCATCTTCACCAGCCGGGGAGAGGTCAAGGTGCTGGACTTCGGCCTGGCCAAGCTCATGCGCGGGCCGGAAGGCGCCTCCGAGGACCCCACCCAGCAGTTCCTCACCCAGCCGGGGACGGTCCTCGGGACCCGGGTCTACATGTCGCCCGAGCAGTGCCGCGGCCAGAAGGTCGACCACCGGACCGATCTCTGGGCGGCCGGGGTCTGTCTCTACGAGATGCTGACCGGGCGCGTCCCCTTCCGGGCCGGGGACCCGGTGGCGACTCTCTTCGCGATCTGCAACGACGAGCCCGCGCCCCTGGGCACCCTGCGGCGCGACCTGCCCGGGGGCCTGGAGGGCGTCGTGCGGCGCGCCCTCGCCAAGGGCCCCGACCGCCGCTACCAGTCCGCCCGCGAGTTCCTCGCCGACCTCGACCTCGCGGCGGCCTCGCCCCCCGGCACGGGCCCGGTGGTCCGGGCCACCAGCGGGAGCCAGGCCGCCCTCCCCCGGTCCATCCTCGTCCTGCCCTTCGCGAACCTCTCCCCCGCCCGGGAGGAGGACTACTTCAGCGACGGCCTGACCGACGAGATCATCACCGACCTGTCCGTCCTCAAGCTGCTCCGGGTCACGTCCCGCACCTCGGCCATGCAGCTCAAGGGGACCACCAAGGACATCCGCACGATCGGCCGCGAGCTGGAGGTGCAGTACGTCCTCGAGGGGACGGTGCGGCGAATGGGCGACACCCTCCGGGTCACCGCCAAGCTCATCGACGCCGTCCTCGACACCCCGCTCTGGGCGGAGAAGTTCAGCGGCGAGATGAAGGACGTCTTCGACATCCAGGAGCGCATCTCCCGGGAGATCGTGCAGTCGCTGCGCCTCAAGCTGTCCTCCACGGAGGAGCGCCGGCTCGGGGAGCGTCCCCTGGAGGACGTGCAGGCCTACGAGTTCTACCTCCGGGCCCGCCAGGAGGTCTTCCGCTTCACCCCCGACGCCCTCGAGCGGGCCCTCGGATACCTCCGCCAGGGTATCGAGATCG
>Ga0268386_10004320_pt1 | contig 10446 bp, 6 predicted proteins | sample RVTome_15_FD_200260 | JGI IMG/M metagenome (GOLD analysis project Ga0268386, IMG submission 200260) | Soil microbial communities from uranium-contaminated site in the Upper Colorado River Basin, Wyoming, United States - RVT150D86... ... | reverse complement strand
ATGTCGCTACCACATTCTCGACGGGGAGGTGCAGCTCGTCGATGCACAGGTCGCTCGACGCGCTCATGCACACGAGCGTGCCCCCTTCACGCACGAAGGTATCCAGCGCGCGGATGCCCTTCGCGCCCAGTCCGCCCGCGTAGCGCGGCGGCACGGAGCCATCGGCGAAGCCGTCGAGAAGGAGGTCCCCCCGCTCGGACGGCAGCACGATCACGTCCCAGCGCGCGCGGAGGTCGCCCGCGTGCACGTCCGCGTCGCGCAGATTCGTGAACGCGAAGCCGTACTGCTCGAGGAGCCAGCGCGTCCACCCCTCGTCCATGCTCGGCGACCACGGCCGGTACAGCCCCATGCGCGGGCGCGGGAGGTCGATGCCGTCGGCCGACCCGGCCGTGGCCCGGAGCGCGTAGTCGCGCACGATCCGGTCGCGGTCGCCGCCGCCGAGTCCGCTCACCGCGTAGCGGCCGCCCGCAAACCGCACGGCCGCGCCGCGGTCCCATGCGTCGTTGAGCGCCCGGAACGTGTTGTTCTGCGCCGGGTCGAGCAGGAGCGCCGAGCCCGAGCCGGTCACGCTTCCCTCCGGCGGACGGATCGCCGCGGCAACCGGGTGCGAATCGAACCCTACGCCGTCGACGCGGTCGAACGGCGAAGCGTCCGCGACGTCCGCGTCCCACGGCACGCCCTCCGCCTCCAGCGCCCGCATCGCCGCGCGCGCGGCGTCGCTCAGCGGCTCGCGCGCCTCGACCACACGCACGTCCATCTGATACGGGAGCGTCCACCCGGCCGCGTCGTAGGGCTGCTCGGGCGGGCCCTCGGGATACTCGCGAAGATCCGGGTACGTCTGCACGTCCATGAGCTGTCGGGCCAGCTCGCCGAACTCCTGGTCGGTCGGCACGACCCACGTCCCGGCTGGGTGCGTCAGCCCCTCGTGCGTGACCGGCTCCACGAGCTGGTAGACGCGCAGCCCGTTGAAAGCGAGCCTGCGCAGCAGCTCCACGGGCGCGACGGGATCACCCTGAGCCTGCGGAACGAGGTACGCGTATGGTGGGGACGAGCGGTACTTCCGGATCTGATCGCGCCCGGACTGATAGCGGTTGTAGAGCAGATCCTCCCGATACTTCGCCGCGTAGTCGAGCACGGCGACGGACGCGACGAGCATGTATTCGACCGCGTCGCCGAGGCGCCACCAGCCTCCCTCCCAAGGGCTCGGGTAGAGCGACTCGGCGCGAAGACCCTGTCGGCCCTCCGGGAAGTCCTGGATCGTGTAGAAGTGCGGCGTCGCGTAGCGATAGAGCGCCGTCTCCGTCCAGTACGCGGCCTGGTTCTGCAGCAGCGGCATGTAGTCGACGTAGCCGGGATACCATGCGTCGAAGCCGGTACCCATGTGAACGGCTCCGGGTAAGCCGCGCGCCTCGAGCATCTGAGCCATGGTCATCCCGATCGTGTTGACCGTCCGGGACATGAGCGGCGGCGCGTGCGTCGCGATCGGTTCCGCGAACGGTGGGAGCCAAATGCGCGTAGGGAACGGCGAGCTCTGGTGGTGCACGTGAATGATCTGCGGATCCCAGTGCTGCCACACGCGGGCGAGCACGCGCGACTCGACCATGTTGAGCATGTACGCGTCGCGGTTGTTGTCGTGGCCGATGTACTTCTGATAGAGCCACGGCATGGGTGCGGTCTCGTACGGGCCGCCGACGTTGGACACGTACCAGTCGGCGATCATCGTCTGTCCGTCGGGGTTCAGCGACGGCCACAGAAACGTGATCACGTTCTCACGGATGTCCGCAGTGCGAGGCTCCTCGCTCGCGACCAGATCGTAGCCGAGCTGGATCGTGTGTTGCACGCCGGCGACCTCGGAGGCGTGCAGCCCGCCGCTGATGTCGACGATGGCCTTCCCTTCTCGCGCGAGCGCGAGCGCCTCGTCGTCCGTCAGGTCCGCGGGGTGCGCGAGTCGGTCGGCGATCTGCCGGTAGCGTTCCACGTCTGCCAGGTTCTCCGGCGTCGATATCAGCGCGACCCACCAGTCGCGGCCTTCGGACGTACGCCCGACCCTGAGCATCGTCATGCGGTCGGATGCCTCGTCGAGCCGATGGAAGTACTCGATCGCCTGCTCGTACGTGGTGAGCCGGAAGTCGGCGCCGGGACGGTGGCCGAGCACGGACTCGGGGGTGGGAAGCTGGGCGGCGAGGGGACCCGCGGATACGAGCGCCGACATCAGCACGCCACGCCCGATCAGGCCGGCACGCAGGCTTTGGCGAGGCACGGTCATGGTGCTCCGAGAGGTGGGTGGCGTGCGGCGGCGAAGTTGGCGATGAGGCCCGACTCGCGCTACTGGCGGGCGACCAGCGGATTTCGGTGATTCGAGGGCTCACCTCGGACTCGAGGAGGTCGGGATGCGGAGGCGACGCCGCGGAGGCCGGGTCCCATGGCCATGCGTGCCTCGCTCGGAAGCGGATGCCCTGGCAGCTCCCCCGGCCGCGATCAAGCTTGGATGGAGTCCGTAGGCGCTGTCGCGGTGGAGCCTCCAGGAGTACCGTGGCAACGGTCTCGAGCTCCACCCGTTCCACCGCCAGATGGAGGAGGCGAGGATGATGTCAGGGATTCGCGATGCCGTGCCGCCGGTTCAGTTGCCGCCCGAGCTCGGCGGAAGAAGCAGTGAGGAGCTCCTGCTCAGTATCGGGGTGCTCATCTTCGGCCTCATCCTGATTGGCGCGGAAGTCGCGGTGATGCTGAAACGCAAGGTCGGCTGGGGACCTGCGGGTACGCAGATCGTAGGGCTCACGATCGTGGTTGTGGCGGGCATGTTTCTGATCACCGCAGGATATACGAGCGACCAGATCGCCCCAATGATCGGATTGCTGGGGACGATCGCAGGCTATCTGCTCGGAAAGAGCACTCAGGGGAGCACCTGAGTGGCTCGTCTCTCGATCGTGAGCGCGCACAGCACGCGATCACGGGCCTGGGTCGCACGCGTCGCCCCCTACCGATACCCCGCCGCCTGCAGGTTGAACAACTCAGCGTAGCGCCCGCCGACCACGAGCAGCGACTCGTGGCTGCCGTCCTCTATGACGCGGCCGCCCTCGAGCACCAGAATCCGGTCGGCCATGCGCACGGTCGAGAAGCGATGGCTGATCAGCACGGCCATCTTGCCCGAGGTCAGCTCGCTGAAGCGCTGGAAGACCTGGTACTCGGCGCGGGCGTCGAGCGCCGCGGTCGGCTCGTCGAGCACCAGCACCTGCGCATCCCGCATGTACGCACGCGCCAGCGCGATCTTCTGCCACTCCCCGCCAGACAGGTTCGCCCCGCCCTCGAAGCGCCGGCCGAGCATGTGGTCATAGCGTCCCTCCAGGGTCGCGATCACGTCGGCGGCGAGGCTCTTTTGGGCCGAGTCGACGATGCGCGGCTCGTCCTGGCGGGCATCGATCCAACCCACGGCGATGTTGTCGCGTGCGTTCAGGTCGTATCGGAAGAAGTCCTGGAAGATGACGCCGATGGCGCTGCGCAGGCTCTCGAGGTCGTACCCGCGCAGATCGATGCCGTCGAGCAGGATGCGGCCCTCGGTGGGGTCGTACAGGCGCGTCAGCAGCTTCACGAGCGTGGTCTTGCCCGCGCCGTTCTCGCCCACCAGCGCGATGCGCTCGCCCGGGCCCATCGAGAACGACACGTCGCGCACCGCCCATCGCTCCGAGTCCGGGTAACGGAAGCCCACGCCCTCGAACACGAACCCCTCGCGCAGGGGGTTCGGCACGGGCCGCGCGTCCGGCGCACTCGAGATCCGCGGCCGCATCTGCAGGAAGTCGAACAGGTCCTTCAGGTGAAGGCCCTGCTCGTAGCCGCCGGCCACGGAGGCGAGGATACCGTCGATGAGCGTGCGGCTCCGCTGGAACGACGCGATCAGGAACGTGAGCGTGCCGATGGTGATCGCCCCGATGACGGCCTGATGGACGATGGCGCCCACCGCCCCGTAGTACGCGAGCGTGGACAGCGACGTCAGCACGGCGCCCGTGGCGGCCCGGTGCGTCGCCACGCGGCGGTTCTCCTCCACGTAGTCGTCGGCCAGCTCGGCGTAGCGGCCGATGAAGTGGTCGGCGAGCCCGAACAGCTTGATCTCCTTGGCAGGCTCGAGCTCGGACGCGACCCACCGGTAGTAGTCGAGCTCGCGCCGCTGGGGCGTCCACTGGAACATGAACGAGTACGCGATGCCCGCGTACGTCGTCTCTCCCAGGAAGGAAGGCAGGATCGCCAGCACGAGGATCAGCAGCAGCCACGGGTTGAACGCGACGAGCGCACCCAGCAACGACAGCAGCGTAAGCGCGCGCTGACCCGTGGTCAGCACCTGGGACAGCAGCGCCACGCGCCCCATGGTCTGACGCCGCGCGCGCTGCATCTTGTCGAAGAAGTCCGGGTCCTCGAAGTGCTGCAGGTCGAGCGTCGCGGCGTGCCGCATGAGCCGCACGGACATCTCGTTGGAGAACAGGTCGCCGAGCAGGCTCTCGAGCAGGCTGGAAATCCGGCCGAGCAGGTCGGTGAAGACCGCGATGCCCAACTCCAGCAGCACCAGGCGGACGAGCGTCCCCCAGTCGGGCTGCGCCGCGCCGATGTTGGCCACCACCGTATCGATGATGAGCTTGCCCACCCACAGCATGGCCAACGGCGTAAAGGCGCCCACCAGCCGCACCAGCACGATCCCCACGCCGTAGGAAGGCTTGGTCGCCCAGACCATCCGCAGGAACGGCGGGATGTGCCGGAACGCCGCGAGGCGTTCCCGCACCGGCGGGAGCGGCTGGCCGCGGCGGTCGCGAGGTTGGTAGAAGAGGCGCATGGGGTGTTACCGGACTACGAAGGGATGCGACCAGATAGGTACCTGCGGACGGGGTGGGGGTGCCGGAAGGGTGTGGCGGGCGAGCGAGGTCGTGCCGTGAGATGGATCCCGGTCGGCTCGGGGCGGATTGGCGAATGTGGCCGAATCCGCATCAAGCGTCGCGATCGAATCGTCAATCGGTCAGCCTGGCGAGCGTTGGCCCCGACGCGCTGGGCAGCCAGGCTGCCGGGCCGCTCCGCTTGCACCTCGCAGCCAGGCTAGAACACTTTGGCCCCGCGCGGGGCAAGCCCGCGAACTGCCACTCATGGACCTCTAGGAGGCTCTAATGGCGATGGTATCGCTCGGCACGCTGCTGACGTATGAGGGACAGACGATCCGCGACATCTGCCCCCACGGCTTCGATGCTTCGAACAAGAACCATTGCGCCCACTTCGTTGCTCACGTACTGCAGCTGACCTTTGGAATGACGTGCGCTAGGCTCGTTGGTCACGCGGGTCCCGCGGGCGCGGCGAATGTCAGGGTCCATGAGCTCTTTGCGGAATGCCCCAACCCCAAGGAAGTGCTCGAATGCCCGACGCGCGGGTCGGGCCTCATCTTCGTAAGCGAAGCCGGAAACTTTCGCGGCACGCCCGTCCAGATGCGCAACGTACGGAAGAAGCACATCGGGATCGTCATCGACGGGACGGTCTGGCACTACAGCAACTCCCGGGATCGAGTCATTCGACAGTCGGTGTCCGAGTTCCTGTTCCATTACCCGCGCCAAACGAATGCGCTCTGGTGGGCAGATCCACCGATGATGGCTCGACCTGCGGGTTTCGCCACTTCCGCATAGGTCGACGGTTGGCCTGGCACTGCCCGTCACTCCCCGCGCAGCGGCGACGCGGGATCCACGCGGGTCGCCCGCCGTGCCGGAAGGAAGATCGCGAGCAAGGCGACCGCGGCCAGGAGCGCCGTGGCGCCGGCCAGAGTCGTGGCGTCGGCGGCCACGACTCCGTACAGAGCGCCGGACGCCGCGCGGCTGAGGAGCAGGGACGCGCCCACGCCCACGAGCACTCCCGTGGCCACCATCCGCGCGCCCTCGCGAAGCACCATGCGCACAACGCTGGATCTGTCCGCGCCCAGAGCCATGCGGATGCCGAACTCCTGCCTCCGGCGGCCGACGAGGGAGGCGATCACCCCGTACATGCCCACCGTGGCCAGGACCAGCGCCATGGCGGCGAACGCCCCCACGAGCGATGCGAGCAGCCGGGGCTGCGCGACCGATGCCGCGACCACCTCCTCCATGGTCCGAACGGAGGACACCGGCAAGGACGGATCCAGCGCGCGAACCTCCGCCCTGAGGAGGGGCGCCAGGTCGGCCGGCTTCCCCTCGGACCGCACCACCACGTCCATTGAACGGACCGGATCGCCGCTGTTCCAGAACCGGAACTGGGCCTGCGACAGATACATCTGGGCGGTGGGCCCGGCGCCGAGCTCGTCGTGCGCGACGTCCTCCACCACACCCACGATCGTCACCTCTCCCGGCCCGGCTCCTCCACCGAGCACGAACCGCTCTCCCAGGGCCGGCTGGCCGGGCCAGTAGCGGTCCGCGGTCGTCCGGCTGACGAGCACCGCGCCGGGTGCTTCGCCTCCGTCCCGATCGTCCAGGAGCCGGCCCCGAAGGAGGGCGATGCCCATAGCCTCGAGATAGCCGGGCGTCACCGCCTGCCAGTCGGCGCGGGGGGAGACGTCGCCCTCGGCCACCGGCCGTCCTGCAATGCGAAAGTTCAGGTCGCCCAGCGAGGTGGCCAGCGGGAGGTTCGACGCCGCGCCGGCCTCCATGGCACCGGGCAGCGACCGAAGACGCTCGCCGAGCCGGTCGAAGAACGCCGAGACCTCCCCGGCATCGGCGTAGCGGGAGGCCGGCAGCGTGACCTCGGCCGTCAGCAGCCCCTCGGTTCGGAAGCCGGGATCGGACTGAACGAGGTCCAGGAGCGTGCGGCCCAGCAGGGCGGCGCCGGTCAGCAGGACGACGGCGGCCGAGAGCTGCACCACGACCAGCGCGTGCCGAGCCTGTCCGGTCCGGCCCCCCTCGAGCGAGCCCCGTCCGCCCCGGAAGCTCGCGAGCGGATCTCCCCTCGCGGCCTGCGCCGCCGGAACCAGGCCAAACGCGATCCCGGTGACGAGCGAGAGGCCCACCGCGAACAGCAGCGCGGCTCCATCGAGCCGGACCTCCTCCAGTCGCGGTACGTCGGGCGGCTGCAGCGCGAGCAGCACCTCGATCGATACGCCGGCGAGCGCTGCGCCGATGAACGATGCCAGCAGCCCGAGGACGAGGCTTTCCGCGAGCACCTGACGGAACAGGCGGCGGCGGCCGGCTCCTAGCGCTCTCCGGAGCCCCAGCTCCCGCTCGCGTCCCTCCGCCCTGACCAGGAGCAGGTTGGCGACGTTGGCGCACGAGATCAGGAGCAGGAACGCCACCGCTCCTACCAGCAGCCTAAGGGCGGGACGTGTCGGTCCCACCACCTCCTCCGCGAGCGAGCGCGCCGAGACGCGAAACCCCATCTCGCGGGGGTAGTCGTCGGGATAGGCCGCGACCATCCGCTCGCCTGCCTGGGCGATCACCGCGCTGGCGGCCTCCGCGGAGACGCCGGGGGCGAGGCGCGACACGCCGGAGAGGAAGTGGCTGCCACGCGGCAGGTCCGCCGAGGGTGAGATCCCCAGAGGCAGGTAGACGTCGCTGGGCTCTCCGGACGCGAGGTCCTCAGGCAGCGAGAACCCCTCCGGAAGTATGCCCATCACCTCGTAGCTCGTGCCGTTCAGCTCGACCGATCGGCCGATCACGGCCGGGTCGGCGGCGAAGCGTCCGGCCCAAAGGCCGTGCGACAGTAGAACCGCGCGGGCCCCGCTCTCGTCCTCGTCCGCGGTAAAGCTGCGACCAAGCCGGGGCGCCGTTCCCAGCGCGGGCAGCACGCCGTGGGACAGGAAGGCCGCCCGGAGGCGCTCCGGCTCGCCGCCTCCGGTGATGTTGGCCGAGCCGAAGGCGTACACACCCATATGGTCGAAGACCTCGAGGTCCCTCAGGTCGACGTACTCCGCCGGGGAGAGACTAGCGGACGCCGAACCTTCCCAGCCCGGACGAATGCTCACGAGGCGCTCGGGCTCCGCATAGGGGAGGGGGCGCAGGATCACCGCGTGCACCACGGAGAAGATGGCCGTGCTGGATCCGATTCCGAGGCCCAGCGTCAGGAGCGCCACGGTCGCGAAGCCGGGGTTGCGTGCGAGCGTGCGGAGCGCATGGCGCACGTCGCGCAGCCCGTCCTCGATACGGGCCGTGCCGCGCGCCTCGCGAGCGGCCTCGCGGTGGCGGTCCACGCCGCCGAAACGTCGCAGCGCCTCCCGGCGCGCGGCCACGGGCGACATGCCCTGCCGGACGAGCTCGTCGGCCTCCAGGTCGACGTGGAGCCGCAGCTCCTCGTCGATCTCACGCTGCGCGCGCGCCCCGCGCAGCAGGATGGCGGCGCGCCGCAGATATCGTGCAATCGCCTGTCTCATCTCGCCCTCTCAGGTCCCTGCCAGGATCTGCTCGACTGCTCCGGTGAAGAGACGCCAGTTCGCCCTCTCCGACCGGAGCGCGCCGGTGCCGGACGCCGTCAGGCGGTAGAGCTTGGCCCTCCTTCCCTCCGGCGAGACGCCCCACCGGGAGCGCAGAAGCCCCCGGTCCTCGAGACGGTAGAGCGCGGGATAGAGCGAGCCCTGGTTCACCGCCAGCACCTCGCCCGAGAGCTCCCGGATGCGCCTCGAGACGCCCCACCCGTGCAACTCCTCTTCCGCGAGCACGGCGAGGATCAAGAGGTCCAGCGAGCCCTGAAGCAGATCCACGGACGCCTTCCCCACCGTTTACCTCCAGTCGATGTTGCCTAGATGTCCGACAACCTAGATGTTCGACAACATAACGGGCCGGAGGGTTGGAACAAGCGACCGGCAGGGCGACCTCGGGCTCGACGTAGATACGGCCCTTTCGAGCTGCCGGTGCTCAGGGGTAACTAAGTGACCCTGAGGGGAAGCGGAAATGCGCATTTCCCCCATGGCTTCCTCGGGTGCGGGCTAGTCCCGGCATCGATGCCGACGACCTGCGCGCGGTAGCGTGGTTCACTACACGGGCTGCTGCCGTTCCTCGTTTCGAGAGCGCGCCGGCCCGCGTCCGACCGTACTCGCGCCTCCCCAGCGGGGCGCGACTGTGTCCCGTCTCGCCATGCGCACCGGCGCCGGCGGCTGCCCCCCTCTCCCCTCCCATCCCACCTCGGCTCTTGCTCAGAAGGCCGTTCGGATTCCCTAATCCGCGCCGGGGGGGCGAGGGTTGCTCGTGCTAGCCTGCCAAGGGGGAGAGTCCGGACGGGCGATGGACCGGAGGGGCTTAAACCAGAACGGAGCTTGAGTGCTAAGTTCCTCGTAGCTTTGGGAACGCCCGGCATGGGCATCACCTCCTACTCCTGCGCATGACGCCCGAGTACCCGCACCTCGCCAATGCCCCGATCGTCGAAGCGCTCATCGACTTCAGGGTCCGCTTGCCAGCGAATTTTGACGTCCGGAGGCTTGGAGTCGTTTCCGAGCTGATCTCGAAGGACTACCCCAAGGTTGAAGAGCAGCGCCTGATCCAGGGGCAGTTCCGCTTCACGCCCGAGGGGGTCGTCTCAGCCGCACAGGACCGGGCGCTTCACGGGTTCCGAATGCTCGGCGACGAGGACCGCGACATCGTCCAGTTTCGTAGGGACGGGTTCACGTTCAGCCGCATGAAGCCCTACAAGAACTGGGAAAGCCTCTTCGAGGAAGCTTGGCGCCTCTGGGATGTCTACCAACAGGTATCGCAGCCCAAGGGGATTACTCGCCTGGCTACACGCTTCATCAACAGGCTGAACTGTCCGGCCAGTTTCGCCCTCGAGGACTACTTCACGGCCCCTCCGGATGTCCCGGATGGGGTGCCTGACGTCTTCGCGTCATTTCTGCAGCGCTATGTCCTGTATCCGGTGGATGGTGTAACGGCCAGCGTCACGATCGCAACGGAGAAGGCAACCACGGATGAAGATCTCGCATCCATCCTCTTCGACATCGACTGTTACGTTCAACGCGATATTCAGGTGGATGACGACGACGAGATCCGAAGCATTTTTTTGAAGCTTCGGGCCATGAAGAACCGTATCTTCTTTCGTAGCCTGACGCCATGGGCCCTGGAGGAGTTCGAATGAGCTCTGCTTGCCTTGCGCTTCATCCGACCGCGCTGATCCCCGTTGGCACGGATCGGGCCTTCAGCCAAGAAGGAAGCAGGCTTACCCAGTGGGTGCTCGACGCTCTGGAGAACCTTCGGAACACCGAGACGGTTGGCGCGCCTCTGCGCGGGCGAAGGCTGGCCCTGGATGAGGCCGTCCGGGAGTGCTCGCAGTATAACTGGGACGGGTACGGAGCCGCGCCCGCGGACGAACTGTCAGTCGAATGGGCGGCTCGTGTCCTCGATAGCCTCCCAGCGGATACCCTATCGCCTGAGATCACCTTCGATCCCCAGGGCGAGGCATTGCTCGAGTGGATGTCAGAGCGGGGACGCCTGCTATCGGTCAGCGTCGGCGCCGCGGGGGAGTTGCGCTTCGCTCTTC
>Ga0268386_10004319_pt1 | contig 10447 bp, 6 predicted proteins | sample RVTome_15_FD_200260 | JGI IMG/M metagenome (GOLD analysis project Ga0268386, IMG submission 200260) | Soil microbial communities from uranium-contaminated site in the Upper Colorado River Basin, Wyoming, United States - RVT150D86... ... | reverse complement strand
GCCTGACCTAGAAGTGTGCTGAAGAAGTACAGTGGGCCGCGCCACCCAGAGGGTACCCGGGTCTTGCGCGTGTCAGAGCAAGGAACGATGACGAGGCGTAGCACCGCTACGGCGAGGAAGAGAGACGCAGCTATGACCCGCAACCCCCCTGCGCCCGACAGCATGGCTGATAATGGCTTACTTGGTCGAGGGTTGGGGTGGCACGGCCCGACCCACGCGCTTCGCGCGCGGGTGCCCCCCGCCGTTGGAGCTAGCCGTAGCGACGGCTATGGCGTCGTCGCTCCGCGACCCACGCCTTTGGCGTGGGTGCCCCTCTGGGGCCGTGGCATCCCCAACGCGGCCCGCTGTACTTCTTCAACACACTTCTAGGGAAACGGGTTCGGGACGGGGCCGCCGATTCTACGGTCGGCCCGCTTCGAAAAGCTACGAGGAGAGTCGAGATGGCAACGAGTGATGCGATCGCCGAGATCACGGACGGCAACTTCGCCGACGAGATCGAGACGGGCGAGGGCCTATACATGGTGGACTTCTGGGCGACCTGGTGCGGGCCCTGCCGGCTCGTGGCGCCGATCGTGAGCGACCTGGCCGACGACTACCGCGACAAGGGTCTGCGCGTGGGCAAGCTCGATGTGGACACGAATCCGAAGACGGCGGTCCGCTTCGCGGTTCGCTCGATTCCGAGCGTTCTGTTCTTCAAGAACGGCGAGCTGGTCGATCAGGTCGTCGGCGCGGTTCCGCGCCACCACCTCGAGGACAAGATCGCACAGCACCTGTAGAGCCGGCCGGACGCCGGGGCGCGGGCCTCCGGTGGCCACGCTCTACCTCGTCAGCACGCCCATCGGCAATCTCGGCGACCTGTCGCCGAGGGCCGCGGAGACGCTGAGGAGCGTGGCGACGATCCTGGCCGAGGACACGCGCCGGACACGCGTCCTTGCGCGGCACGCAGGGAGCGAGGCTCGCCTGGTGTCCCTGCACGCGCACAACGAGGCCGAACGCTGCGACCGGATCGTGGCTTGGCTGGACGACGGCCTCGATCTGGCGCTCGTCTCGGACGCCGGCACGCCGCTCGTCTCCGATCCGGGGGCCCGCGTGGTGCGGGCCGTGACCGATGCGGGTCACGCGGTGGTCCCGATCCCGGGACCCAGCGCGGTGATCGCGGCGCTCGTCGCCTCCGGTATCTCCGCCGAGCGGTTCACCTTCCTCGGCTTTCCCGAGCGTAAGGGGCCCGAGCGGCGCGAGCTCCTGGAGAGGGTCGGACGCGCGACGGAGCCGACCGTCCTCTTCGAGTCGCCGAATCGTCTCGTCGTCCTCCTGGAGGCGCTCGAGGAGGCGTGCGGCTCCGCCCGGCGCGTGGCGGTCGCGCGTGAGCTGACCAAGATCCACGAGGAGATCGTCCGGGGGACCCTTTCGGAGGTGGCCGCCTATTATCGGGAGCGCCCTCCGAAAGGAGAGGTCACGCTCGTCGTGGGTCCCGCGGAACGCGATGCGGCACAAGCGGATCGCGAAGGGGACGCCCGCGATCTGGTGAGGCGACTGATCGAGGGTGGAATGAAGCCCTCCGCTGCCGCGCGGGTCGTCGCGGAGCGCCTGGGCCTGGCGCGAAACGAGGCGTACCGTATCGTGCACGAGCTCGCGGAGGACGCGCCCGACGAATGAAGTGGTTCCTGGTCTCCCTGATGGCGGCTGCGGCCGCCCCGCCGCCCGCGTCGGTCCCGGCCGATTCGGTCACGATCGCCCGTCTGCAGTACGACGGGGGCGGGGACTGGTACGCCAATCCATCGTCCCTGCCCAACCTCCTGGCCGCGATCCGGGATCGTACCGGGGTGCCCGCCGCTCGCCGCGAGGTGAACGTCCGGCCGCTCGACCCCGCGTTGCGCGACTACCCGTTCCTGTACATGACCGGGCACGGCAACGTGAGCTTCACGCCCGCGGAGCGCGCGGCGTTGCGCCAGTACCTGTTGGCGGGCGGCTTCCTGCACGCCGACGACAACTACGGGCTCGACGAGTCGTTCCGAAATGAGATGGGCGAGATCTTTCCGGATGCCGAGCTCACGGAGATCCCCGCCGAGCATCCGGTGTTCCACGCCTACTACGACTTTCCGGAGGGGCTTCCGAAGATCCACGAGCACGACGGCAAGCCCCCGCAGGCATTCGGGATCTTCCTCGACGGCCGGCTGGTCGTGTTCTACTCCTACGAGTCGGACCTCGGCGACGGGTGGGAAAACGAGGACGTGCACGAGGACCCCGCCGAGACGCGCGAGCAGGCGCTGCGCATGGGCGTGAACCTGTTCCTCTACGTCATGGGCCAGGCCACCTCGTGAGCCCCGCGGCGAGGCAGCTCGAGTACCGCGTGTCGGGCGTTCGGGGTCACCTGCGCCGCAGGGCGGCGCTCGGCGCCGCGCTGTGGGTCGTGGGGGGCGCGGCATCGCTGCTCCTAGTGGCCTGGATCTGGGCCGGCGCGGACGGTTGGCGCCCGGGGAGCAACGTGCCGGCGGCCGTCGACGCGCTCATCGTGCTCCTCGTCCTGGCTGCGGTCGTGATCTTCGCCCGAGGCAGCGCGCTCTGGTTCGGAGACGTTCCGCTGTCCCGATCGATCGAGCGGGCGGCCGGGATCCGTTCGGGGATCGTGCGCGGTACGCTCGAGCTCTCCCGGGGCATCCCGCGCGGGGTGTCGGAGACGCTCGCGACGCGCGCCGTCCTTCGCACCGTCATGGACCTGGACGGGCGCAGGGAAGCCGATCTGGCCGGTGAGCTCGGCGAGCGAGTGGGCCGCTGGAACCGCCGCGGCCTCGGCTTCGCTACGGTCTTCGCGGTCACGCTCGTCGGGCTGGCGGTGCTGCAACCGGATCGGACCGCACGCGCGTGGGCGGGGGTCATCGCACCGGTCGCCACCGCCATCGATCCGGTCCTACCGCCGCTGGTCGTCACCCCGGGCGACCTGGAGATCCTCCGCGGGACGGACGTGCAGGTGGCGGTTCGAGCCGAGGGTCGGCCGCAGGTCGTGTTGTCGTGGCAGGCCGCGGGCGACGTCGCGCGCTCGGACACCCTGGACGTGGTCGAGGGACTCGCGACGCACGTGTTCCCGGCGGTCTCGGCGACCATCGAGTACCGTGCCGCCGCCGAGCAGGGGTCGGAGACGCAGACGTTCACGATCGTCCCGGTGGATCCGCTGTTCGTCAGCGACCTCGTGCTGAGCGTGATCTACCCCGCCTACACGGGCCTGCCCCCGGACGAGCACCGAGGCGATCCGCCCCCGCTGCGCCTCCCGGCCGGCTCGACGCTGACGTTCGAGGGCCTGGCCAGTCGGCCACTCGCGAACGTCGAGTTGGTGGACTCGGCCGGCGTGCGGGCGCTGGCGTTCCGCGTCGACGACACGTCGTTCGAGGCGACCTGGCGGCCGACCCGCGACGGTGTCTATGAGTGGGCGTTCCTCGACCAGCGCGGCGAGTCCGCCGAGATCCAGCCAGAGCCGCTCCGCATCGTGATGGTCCCCGACTCCGCTCCTGTCGTGACGATCCCCGTCCCCGGCAGGGACACCATCCTGCCCGTCTCGCTGCAGCAGCCGCTCGTCCTGGAGGCCAGGGACGACTACGGGTTGCGCCGCATCGAGTTGGTGGCGTACCGGGTGACGGCCTTCGGCGAGCCGCGCGAGCCGGTCGTGCAGGGTCTCGATCTCGGTGGGACGCGCGCGGCGCTGGCCCGCCCGATGCTGGACCTGCGCTCCTGGGGTTTGCTGCCCGGAGACACGGTGAGGTACTTCGCTCGCGCGGTCGACAACGGCCCTGGCGGCCAGGAGGCCGAGTCGCCGGAGTACGTGCTGCGGATGCCCGCGGCGTCCGAGATGAGGCGCGAGGCCGAGCAGACGCTCGAGGGCGTCGCCGACCGTCTCGAGGAGCTGGCCGAGGAGGCCGCCCGCCAGGCCGAGGAGAACCGTGATCGCGCGCTCGAGGCGGCGTCGCAGAACCGTGATGACGCCGCTTCCGACGAGCAGGCGGACTTCGAGGAGCGCGAGGAGCTCCAGCGCGCCCTGGAGAGCCAGTCCGAGGTGACGAACGAGGTGGACTCCCTGCGCTCCGAGCTTGAGTCGCTCGAACAGATGATGGAAGAGGCCGGACAGGCCGATCCGGCACTGAGGGAGCAGCTCGAGGAGTTGCAGGAGCTGCTCCGCGAGATGAGCAGCGAGGATCTCCGGCAGCGCATGGAGGAGATGGCGGATGCGCTGCAGCAGGAGGACACGGAGCGCGCGAACGAGTCACTCGAGGCACTCGCCGCCGAGCAGGAGAACCTGCAGCGGCGACTGGAGGAATCGCTCGAACGCTTCAAGCGGGCCGCCGTCGAACAGGACTTCCGCGCCACGACGAGCGAAGCCCAGGAGCTCGCTCGTCAGGAGCAGGCGCTCGCCGACGCGATGCGCGAGGAGGACGATCCCGCGCTACGCGCCGAGCAGCAGCAGGCATTGGAGCAGCGGGCCGAGGCGCTCGAGGCGCAAATGGAGCGGCTCGGCGAGCGACTCGAGGATCTCGGCGAGCAACGCGCCGCCGAGGGGGTCGAGCAGGCGCGTGAGAGCTCGCAGGAGTCCCGGGAGCAGATGCAGAGCGCCCAGCAGCAGGCCGAGCAGGGTCAGAACCAGGAGGCGGGCGACCAGGCGGAGCAGGCGGCCCGGGAGATGCAGGAGGCGGCCGACCAGCTCGCGGAGGCCCAGCAGGCGATGGCCGAGCAGCAGATGGACCAGCAGGTGGAGGCGTTCCGCCAGACGGCCGACGACGCGCTCTCGCTCGCCCGCCGCCAGAACGAGCTGCGCGAGCAGATGAGGGGCGCCAGCCGCGAGGATCTCGCGCAGATGCGCAACGACGAGGCCTCGGTGCTACGTGGGGTCCAGAACATGGCCGAGAACCTGCAGACGGCCACCGAGGGCGCGATGGGCGCCAACGAGGAGCTCTCGACGCAGATGGGCCAGGCCATGCAGGCGATCCAGGAGACGATCGAGGCGCTGGAGAGCCCGCGGGGCTCGGCGGCTCCGTTCGCCCAGGCCGAGGAGGCGGTGGGCGACCTCAACCAGCTCGCCCTCACCGCGATGGCGGTCGCCGCCCAGATGGGTCAGCAGGGTCAGGGACAGGGCGGCGACGAGGTCGGGGAGCAGCTCGAGCAGCTCGCCCAGCAGCAGGGCGAGCTCATGAACCAGAGCGGTCAGCTCATGCCCATGCAGCTCGGCCAGCAGGCGATGTCCCAGCAGATGCAGCAGCTCTCGCAGGGCCAGGAGTCCGTCGCCGGCGACCTTGGCGACCTCGCCGACGAGCCCGGCTCCGAGCAGTCGCTCGGGGATCTGCGCGCGCTCGCCCGCGAGGCCCAGGCGCTCGCGCAGGAGCTCGCGCAGGGTCGCTTGACGCCGGAGATCGCGCAGCGGCAGGAGCGGCTCTTTCACCGGCTGCTCGACGCCGGGCGCTCCCTCGAGCGCGAGGAGATGTCGGAGGAGCGCGAGTCGGAGGAGCCCGGTGCGTTCGAGCGCGGCGTCGTGAGCCCGCTGTCGCCCGAGGCCCTGGGCGCGATGCCGTATCGGCTCCCCGACGGCGAGCAGCTCCGGCGGCTCTCACCCGCCGTCCGCCAGCTCGTGCTCCAGTACTTCGAGCGCCTGAACCGGACACGCGACGGGGGAGGAACGTGACGTTCAGGGTCGGCCTCCTGTTCCTGACCTTGATCGCCGCGGGCTCCGTGCCGATCGACGCGCAGGTGCGCCTCCGTAGCACCGAGGTCCGGTTGCTTCGGGACGCGGCGAACCGCGAATCGGAGGGCGACCTAGACGGCGCGGCGCGCATCCTGGGGCAGATCCTGGAGGAGAGCCCGACGTCGTCCGGCGCGCTGTTCGCCCTGGAGCGCGTGCTGCGGGCCAGCGGCCGGGTCGGTGACCTCCTTCCGTCCGTGGATCGCTTCCTGGCGGCGGACGGATCGGCCTCGGGCGTTCGCTACATGAAGCTGCGGGTCCTCACGGAGGTCGACTCCCTTTCCGCCGTGCGTGCCGAAGCGGAGGAGTGGATCGCGGAGGACCCGTCGAACGAGGCCGCCTATCGCGAGGTCGCGCGAATCTACGAGCGCGCCTTCGGCCCGGACGAGGCGCTCGCCCTCCTGAGGCGCGGACGGTCGCAGACCGGCGACCCGGCCGCGCTCGCCCTCGACCTCGGCGATCTGTCGGCCCATATGGGCGACCGGGACGTAGCGATCGCCGAGTGGGCGCTCGCCGTCGGTGAGGACGGCGCGCAGGCCGTGACGGTCGTCCGGCGCATCCAGGGCCTCCCCGGCGAAGAGGCGCCCGACGCCGGTCGTCGACTCGTGGCCCTCGTCGCCAGCTCGGAGGAGTTGGGCAAGCGGCGCGCCGCCGCTCGCATCGCGCTCGATCTCGGACTCGGCGCCGAGGCCCTGGAGCTTTCCCAGGACGTGGCTGGGAACCTACCGGACAGGGACCGAGAGACCTTCCTGGCGGACGTCGCGCGACGGGCTCGTGAGCAGGACCTGGTGGACGTGGCGTCGTGGGCCTACGACGAGCTGGCCAGCGTCGCGGCCTCGCCGACCGATCGGCGTCAGTTCGACCTCCGGATCGTCGAGTTGGCGCTGGCCAGCGGCGACACCGCGGGGGCGCTCGATGCGCAGCGACGCGTCGCGGAGTCCTACTCGCCGGGCTCTGTCGATCGCCGTCGCGCGGCCGCGCAGACCATCCGCCTCGAGTCAGCCGAGGCCAGTCCGGAGCGCCTGCGCGGCCTCCTGACCGACTTCCGGTCGGAGTATCCCGACGCGCCGGAGCTCGACGATCTCGCCGCGACCGTGGCCGCGGCGCTCAACGCTCGGGACGACGCTTCGGGCGCGGCGAGCGTGCTGGAGGGGATCGAGGGGCCGAGGACCTCGCTCGAGAGGGGGTATCTGCTCCTGGATGCCGGCGACCTCGAGGCGGGTCGCGGCGCCCTCCTGCTCGCGCTCACCGGCCTGCCGCCGGCGCAGGCGACGTCGATCATCCAGTTCGCCGCGCTCTTCGATCGCGTCTCGCCCGCGGGAGCCGAGCTGCTCGCCGGGGCCGGGGTCGAGGAGCACCGCGGCAACACGGAGGGCGCCGCCCGTGCCCTCGCCGACGGCGTGGGCGACCTCGACGAGGCGGATCGCGCACCGCTCCTGGCGGAGGCGGCGCGCATCGCCGCGCGGGGCGGCGCGGTCGAGCTGTCGGCCGACGTCAACGCGATAATCGTCTCGGAGTTCCCGGACGCGCCCGAGGTAGGCGATGCGTCACTCGCGCTCGCGCGATATTACGCGCGGGAGCAGGAGGGGGTCGACGAGGCCATCCGCCTGCTCGAAGACCTGATCACGCAGCGCCCGAACGCCGCCGTCGTGCCGGATGCGCGCCTGGAGTTGCAGAAGCTGAGGGCCGGAAGTCGATGAAGACCGCGATCCTGACCGCGCTCACCTTGTTGCTGGCCAGCCCCGTGAGCGCGCAGTGGCTCCTCGTGCCGATGGACCGGGAGCAGGCGAACCACCTCAAGGCGTACGGGCTGACGTACCATACCCTGGAGATCGGTGAGAAGGCCGAGTGGCTGCTCAACTACCGTGGCGGCTCGTTCCTCCTGCCCGACCGGCCGGGGATTCGCCGGGAGGCGGCGCTGCGGGGCGTGACCATCGGCGCGATGGACGCGTCGGCCGAGGCGCGTATGCGTGCGACGGTCGCGGCCTCCAACATGGAGGCGATCCCGCTGGAGCGGGCGCCGAAGGTTGCCATCTACACGCCGCCGAACTCGACGCCGTGGGACGACGCGGTCACGATGGCGCTCGAGTATGCGGGCATCCCGTACGAGACGATCTGGGACGACGACGTGCTGGACGGTGATCTCGCGGAGTACGAGTGGATCCACCTCCACCACGAGGACTTCACCGGCCAGTACTCGAAGTTCTACCTGACCTATGCCGGCGCCCCGTGGCTCCAGGACGAGGTGGCCAGGAATCAGGAGGTGGCCCGGGCCGGCGGCTTCGCGGACGTACCGGCGCTCAAGAAGCACGTGGCCGAGACGATTCGCGCTTACGTCGAGGAGGGAGGCTTCCTCTTCGCGATGTGCTCCGCCACCGAGACGCTCGAGCTCGCGCTGGCGGCCGCCGGCGTCGACATCGCCGCGGCGTACTCGGACGGGACGCCCCCGGACCCGAGCGCGTCCGAGAAGATGAACTGGGCCCGCGCCATGGCGTTCACCGACGCTCAGGTCCAGGTGGCGCCCTCGATCAGCTCCTTTTCCGACATCGATGCACATCAGGTCAACACTAGGTGGCGCAAGGAGTTGGGTGTATACAGCTTATTCGATTTCTCGGCCAAGTTCGACCCTGTCCCGGCCATGCTGACCCAGAACCACGAAGCGGTGCTGCCGGACTTCTATGGCCTGACCACCTCGTTTCGCGAGGACCGCCTCCAGTCGGGCGCGATCGTCCTCGCGCAGGGCGACGGGTGGGCCAAATACCTGCACGGCAACCTGGGCGAGGGCACCTGGACCTACTTCGGCGGCCATGACCCCGAGGACGCGGAACACCAGATCGGTGATCCGCAGACCGACCTCGCGCTCCACCCGAATTCGCCCGGGTATCGCCTGATCCTCAACAACGTCCTCTTCCCGGCCGCGAAGAAGCAGAAGCTGAAGACTTGACCGGGATGATCCCGGACGGCTTCCCGCTGCGCCTTCCCAAGGAAGCCCTCGTCGGCCTCGACGGGCTCGACGAGGACGAGTCGCCGCTCGCGCCGGGCCGCAGGAACGGGGCGCTCGACCCCGAATCCGGTTCGGGCAGCCCGCGCGTCCGCCGGCGCAAGCCGGCGCGTCCGCTCCGCCTGTCGCCGGACGCTTCGGCGCGCATGCGCCAGGAGATCGGGCGCGCCGGGGGGCGTGAGGTGTGCTTCCTCGCTTCGGTGGACGAACATCGGGTCGTGCACGAGCCCCGCGCGGTCGCGCGCGGCAACTTCGACGCGGTGTTGGTGGCCGCGCGAGACGCCCGGTCCGGGGGGGTGATGCTGCACAACCACCCCACGGGCGTGCTCGAGCCGTCGGAGGCCGACCTGCGGGTCGCCGCCCATCTCTACGACCAGGGCCTCGGCACCGCGATCGTCGACAACGACGCGACCAACCTGTACGTCGTCGTCGAGCCTCCGGCGCCCCGCGAGCGAGTCTCGCTCGATCCCGTAGCGCTGGAAGGGATTCTCGCGCCGGGCGGGGCGCTCTCCTCGCGCTTCGGTGCCTATGAGGACCGTCCCGGCCAGCGCGAGATGCTGTCGATGATCGTCGACCGCTTCAACGAGGGCGGAGTGGCGGTGGTGGAAGCCGGCACGGGCACGGGAAAGTCGTTGGCCTACCTCCTGCCCGCCGCGCGCTGGGCGCAGGAGAACGGCGAGCGCACGGTGCTTTCGACGAACACCATCAATCTGCAGGAGCAGCTCGCGAGCAAGGATCTCCCCCTCGTGCGCGAGCTCGTCGGCGACGTGCGCTGGGCGTTGGTGAAGGGGCGGGGGAACTACGTCTCGATCCGCCGCGCTCTCCTGGCCGCCGAGAGCCAGCTCTCCGTCTTCGACGACGATCGCTCCGACGAGATGCGCGCCTTGCTCGAGTGGATCGAGACGACCGAGGACGGCTCGCTCTCCGACCTGCCGTTCTCCCCGGCGGACGATACGTGGGAAGAGGTGCGCAGTGATCCCGACATCTGCCTGCGCGCCCGCTGCCCGCACTTCCAGCAGTGCTTCTACCAGCAGTCACGCCGCCGGGCCGGCGCGGCTCAGCTCCTGGTCGTCAACCACCACCTCCTCTTCACGGACCTCGCGGTACGACGGGCGACCCAGAACTACACGCAGTCCGCCGTGCTTCCGGCCTACCAGCGGGTGGTCCTGGACGAGGCGCACAACGTCGAGGACGCGGCCACCTCGCACCTCGGGGTCGAGCTCACGCGGCGCGGCCTGTATCGGGCGCTGTCGCGCCTCGACCGTCGTGGTCGCGGGATCCTTACGGCGGTGCACGAGGCGGTCGCCGGCGTCGAGGGTGGCGCCGAGCTCCGCGAGCGGGTCGAGAACCGCGTGCGTCCGGCGCTCTCGAAGGCCCGCGCGGAGGTCGAAGGCCTGCTCGAGCGCCTGGCGCCCCATGTGCCGGAGGGCGCGGGCGCGGTGCGCCTGGGGCCGTCGGGCGTCGGCGAGCCGGCCGACGACCCGGCCGTGTCGGAGCGCCTCCAGGGGGCGATCGGGGCGTTGGGCCTCCTCGAGAGAGAGATCAGCGAGCTGCGCGCGCGGCTCGGTCTGAGCGAGGAGCTCGCCGAGCGGCTCGAGGGCCGGGTCCTCGACCTCCGCTCGATCGAACGGAGGCTCGCGGCGGCCGTCCACGGGCTCCGGCTCGTGCTCGCGCCGGGCGAGGACGCGGCCGCGTTCGTCCGCTGGCTGGAGACCAGGGGCGGCGGC
>Ga0268386_10004316_pt1 | contig 10448 bp, 7 predicted proteins | sample RVTome_15_FD_200260 | JGI IMG/M metagenome (GOLD analysis project Ga0268386, IMG submission 200260) | Soil microbial communities from uranium-contaminated site in the Upper Colorado River Basin, Wyoming, United States - RVT150D86... ... | reverse complement strand
GCCGCAGGATGCGTGTTACGATCGTCTCGGGCATCGGTTCCCTCCTTGCCGTGATGGCCAGTCACGTATGGAGGCGTATCACCTCGCGAACCGATGCCCTTCATCTTTCCTGCACCCGCATGTTGGCTGCCTCTGTTACAGATTCTGGTGAGACCGATTATAAGAACCCAATGATCTGCGGGAGAGCACTCACACGATCCGGCATCGGAGAGCACGCTGCGTCCCCCGACGTCACTGCCTGACGGCGAATCCCGGCCCAGTAGTTCAGCCGGTCAACGTCCAGCAGCGACGTCGCCAGGCATCTGGGGTCCTAGCCCAGGCCGCTCGAAGGATCGGACGATACCGACTGGCGCTGGCGCCGCCAGGGCCGGACGATCTCAGTGACCGCAAGCCACCGATTGAGGATATGATGCGGACGGTTGTGTAGCACTGACCCGTCGGACAAGGCGGACTGGAGGGAACTCATGAGAGCTCTGGCGTCTGCTGTTGCCGCGGTTTCGGTGATTCTGCTCGGAGCCGGTGTGGCCCACGCGGGTGGGCCCTGGTTCGGCATCCCCCAGCAGTGGTGGATCCTCCTGATCGTGATCTTGCTGATCCTCAGCTTGATCTGCTGCTACTCACGGAGGAGGTAGCCTCTAGCCGAGGGCGTTCAGCTCCGCCTCAGCGCGGGCCATCCAGAACCACATCCCCATGGCATGGAAGGCGGCCCGCGCGTCCTCGAGGATCGGGCGCGACGCCCGGTTGCCCTGGCGCCGGAGAAGGAGGCCGAGGGAGAGCCGGCTGCGCGCGGTGAGGGGTCGCATGCCCAGCGACTCCGCCAGCCCGATCGACTCCCCGTAGTTACGCCGGGCGTCGGTCGGTGAGCCACTCCCGGCGGCAACGTCCCCAAGCAGCCGAAGTGTCGCCGCGCGCTCGGCCCGCTGACCCCGATCGCGCGCGACGGCGAACGCCCGCTCGGCCACCTCGCCCGCGCGGTCCCACCGCCCCGCCGCCACGTAGGCCTCGCCCAGGCACTCGAGCGTGCTGGAGAGGCCGACGACGAGGTCGATCGACGCGATGATCCGTGCCGCTTCCTCGAGCAGGACGATGCCATCGTCTGCTCGTCCCGTGAAGACGTAGGCAAGACCGAGGGGGCGCATGACCTGTGGCAACAGACGTGTGATCCGGGAGTCACGGGCGGTGGCCAGCGCCCGCTCCAGCATCGGCACGGCCTGCTCGAAGGCGCCCTGGTTCGCGTGGAGATGCCCGAGGCCCCACCCTGCCGATACGAGGCTGTAGGGCTGCTCGACGCTCTCGGCAATCCGAACCGCGTTCAGCCCGTGGACCCGGCCCTCGTCGAACTCGCCGGTCTCGGCGAGGCAGCGCGTCAACCACGCTAGCGCGACGGCTCGGAACCCCGCGCGCGATCCTGCTTGAGTCGGACGGAAGTGCGCCGCAACGGCTTCGTCCTCGGGCAACTCGGCCACGGCGGTGCGGATATGCGTGACCGCCCGCCGGTAGTCGCCGACGGCGTGACAGGCCAGCCCCAGATACTGGTGCGCCGCCAGCCGGACCGCCGGATCGCCGACGGTCTCACCAAGCTCCAGGGCCCGCTCGACCAGTTCCAGGGCGACGGCGAAGTTCCCCTTCTGTCGCCAGTGCTCGCCGATGTACATGGATACCCACGCGAGCCGACGCGGGTCCTCCAGTTTCTGGGCCACCTGTTCCGCCTCCCGGAGCCGCTCAAGCATGGGCTCGAAGTCCCCGAGCGCGTACAGGGCCCCGCGCAGGTCCAGACGGAGATCAACGCCAAGGCGGAGCGTGTCGGACTCATCAGGCAGGTGCCCGAGCGCGTCCAGGGCCTGGGTGAACCAGTCCACTGCTTCCCGGTTCGCGGATCGCCCCAGGGACTTGTCGCCGGCCTGCCGGAGGTATCCGACAGCCTTTCCCCACAGCTCCGCCCGCACCGTGTGATGCGACAGTCGTTCCACCTGCTCGGCGAGCCGGGCGGCGTGGAGGCGCTCGATGGCCGCCGCGATCCGGCCGTGCAACGCTCGACGCCGCTCCTTGACGACGCTGCCGTAGGCAACCTCGTGCGTGAGCGTGTGCCGGAACGTGTATTGAATGTCCGGAAAGAGCTGAGTCTCGTAGAGAAACTCTGAAGCCTGTAGCCCGGCCAGCCCGCCCCGCAGCTCGGCAGAGTCGACGTCCATGACCTCGCGCAGCAGGGCGAAGGGGAGATCGGTCCCGATCACCGCGGCACACTGGAGCAACCGCTTCAGGTCGTCGGGCAGTCGATCGATGCGGGCCGCCAGGACTGCCTGCACCGTGGCCGGCACGCGGAGCGTCTCGACGGCGCGGGCCAGCCGGTAGCCGCCCGGGTCGCCGAGGAGCGTGGCCGTCTCGCGCAGGGTGCGGACCATTTCCTCGATGAACAGGGGATTGCCATCCGTTCGTTCGGCCAGAACGTGCTTCAGCGGCCGCAGCGAGGGATCGGGCCCCAGAAGCGTGTCCAGGAGTTCGTCGGCCGTCGCGGCCGGAAGCCCCTCGAGGCGCAGGAGCTGGTAGTTCGAACGTGCCGACCAGCCGTGGACGTACTCGGGTCGATAGTTGACCAGCAGTAGGAGTCGAGCCGCCCACAGCGCGTCGACGAGGTGATCGAGGAAGGCCTGGCTCTCGGCGTCGATCCAGTGGAGGTCCTCGAAGACGAGGATCACGGGATGGATGCGACTCTCCTGCAACAGGAGCGCCCGTACCGCGTCGAGGGCGCGGCGGCTGCGGTGCTCGGGATCGAGCCGTTCCCACCGGGCGTCGTCGACGGGGACGCCGAGGAGCCAGAGGCAAGGAGCGACGAAGACCTCGAATGCGGCATCGAGCGCCGACAGCTTTTCGGCGACCTTCTGCTGCGCCTTGAACGGCGGCTCTTGCTCGGCGATCTGGAAGTAGCCGCGGACCAGCTCGACGACCGGCAGGAAGGACGCTTTCTGATAGGACACGCAGCCCGTCTCCAGCACGAGGCAGTCGCGCGCGTGGGGCGAGCGGAGGAACTCCGCGTACAGCCGCGACTTGCCGACGCCAGCCTCGGAGACGACGGCCACGACCTGTCCGTGTCCGACCCATACCCGCTCCAGCGTGTCGGTCATCCGGTTCAGCTCCTCAGCGCGTCCGACAAACTTTGTGAGACGCTCTGCCTGCGCCTGGAGTCGCGAGCGCACGGGCTCGGCGCCGATGAGCTCGAACAGCTCGAGGGGTTGTGCCAGTCCCTTAACCGTCTGGACACCGACCGGTTTGGTTCGGACGTAGCCTTCGACGAGGGCGGCCGTTGCCGGGGCCACGAGCGTCGTCCCCGCGGCGGCCAGCTGCTCCATGCGACCCGCGATGTGTGTCGTCTGCCCGATCGCGGAGTAGTCCATGCGCAGGTCACTGCCAATGGCGCGAACGACCACCTCCCCGGAGTTCAGGCCGACCCGCATCTGGACAACCGAGGCCACGTCGGGCCGCTCCCGGACGTAGCGCTTCACGGCCTCGTGCATGCGCAGCGCAGCGTAGCACGCACGGAGAGCATGATCCTCCTGGGCGATAGGCGCACCGAAGAGGGCCATGATGCCGTCGCCCATCACCTGGTTGACTGTCCCCTCGTACCAGTGCACGGCTTCCATCATCAGTTCGAGCAGCGGGTCGAGGACCTCGCGCGCCTCCTCGGGGTCGCGGCCGTCCAGAAGCTGCATCGAGCCCTTGAGGTCGGCGAAGAGGACGGTGACCTGCTTGCGCTCCGCCTGCAGCGCGGTCTTGGATGCGAGGATGCGTTGAGACAGATAACGGGGCGTGTAAGCGCCCGGCGTCGCGAAGCGTGATGCCGACACGGCTGGCGCCAGCTCCGGTGAGGGCGCCAGGCCGCACTGGCTGCAGAATCTCGCGGCCGGCTCCAGGGGCGTGCCACAGCCCGCGCACGTGCGCCCCAGCCTCGCACCGCACGCTCGGCAGAGCCTCGCCGAAAACGGATTGTCAGAGCCGCAGCGGGGGCAATGCATGTCGTCAGTCTGTACCACAACGCGGGCACCGGCGGTAACCCCACGCGCGTGCTAGATTGGCGGACGCGCCATGGCAGGGCCTGCTTCGCGCATCGTCGCGCTTGACGCGCTCCGGGGGGCCGGGATCCTCGGCATCCTCGCCGTGCACATCCAGACGTTCGCCATGCCCCTCGCGGCGCGCTCCAATGCGACGGCCTACGGAGACCTCGCCGGTGTCGCGGGCGCGGTCTGGCTGGGCACCTACGTGCTGGCCGACGGCAAGTTCATCGCCGTCTTCGCGATGCTCTTCGGCGCCGGGATCGCGATGCAGGCCACACGTTACGAGGAGGCGGGGTTGCCGGCCGCGCTCCCGCACTACCGCCGGATGACGGCGCTGTGCCTAGTGGGGGTGCTGCACGCTTACCTGCTCTGGTACGGAGATATGCTCGTCACGTTCGCGCTGTGCGGCGCGCTCGTGTTCCTGCACCGGGATCTGTCCCCGGCACGCCTCATCGTCGCGGGTGCGGTGTTCCTCGCCCTCGCACCGCTGCTGACCTCGGTGGTCGCGTGGACGTCTCCCGAGGTGACCGCGCGCGCGGCGGCCCTGGAATTGCCCGAGACGATTGCGCGGGAGCTGGCCGCCTATCGCGGCGGCTGGTTCGTGCAGCAGGGCCATCGGGCGCCGACGGCATGGGAGTTCCAGACGTCGTACCTTCTCTTGCGCGGCGTCTGGCAGACGAGTGGCCTCATGCTGCTCGGCATGGGGCTGTTCCGCCTGAGAGTCCTGACCGGCGAGCGACCGGCGGGCTGGTACGTCGCGCTCGCCGCGGGGGGCTTCGGAGCGGGTATCCCCCTGATGCTGGCGGCTGTTCGTCGGAGCTTCGCGCATGGCTGGGATCCGTACGACCGCATGATCGTCGGCGTCCACCTGGACTACTGGGGCAACCTGCTCGTCGGCCTCGGCTGGCTCGGGGTGGTCCTGCTGCTCCACCGTCGTGGCCTGGTGCCGCCCGCAGTCGTCGCCGTCGGACGCACGGCGCTGTCGAACTACCTGTTCGCGACGCTGGTGTGCACGACGGTGTTCTACGGCCACGGGCTCGGCCTCTTCGGTTCGGTGGAGCGCTCGGGCCAGCTGGCGGTGGTCGGCGCCGTCTGGGCGATCCAGCTCGTCGCGTCGTCCTGGTGGCTCGGGCGCTTCGCGGCCGGTCCCCTGGAGTGGGGACTGCGGTGGGCGACGAACGGACGCCCGGGCCCCCTCAAGTTGACGACGGTGCATCGCGCGGCGTAGCGTGTGACCGCCATGCCGACGGGCGATTCCGGGAAACCCGGCGAGCTTTCGCGGCGCGTCGTCGTCAAGTTCCGTGACACCGTCGTCTTACCCTACGAGGACGGCGCCGAGCGGCACGTGGTCGCGCTCGGCCTCGGGCCCTGGACGGCGCTGGCGGAGCGGTTCAAGGGCATCCAGCTCACCCGCCTGTTCACGGCCGTGTCCCCCGAGCGGCTCGGCGAACTGGTGGCTCGCGCGACCAGCCGCGACCCCCGCTACCGGCCTTCGAATCTGCTCACGTACTTCGTCATCGACGCGCCCGCCGGGACCGACACCGGCGCCCTGGCCCGCGCACTGAGAGAGTGGGCGCACGTCGAGAGCGCCTACGTCGACCCCGTCGATTCCTCACCCGCCCCTCCCTCCACCAACCCCAAGTATGCGGACCAGACGTACCTGAAGCCGCCGGCGGTGGCCGCGGAGCCGTCGCCCCAGGGTGCGATCGACGCCGAGTTCGCCTGGCTCCAGCCGGGGGGCACGGGTACCAACCAGAAGATCGTCGATCTGGAGCGCGGCGCCAAGCTGAACCATCAGGATCTGGACCCTCTCGGCATCAAGATCAAGACGCTGCATGGAAACAATGACGTCAACGAACAGTCTCACGGTGCGAGTGTCATCGGCATCCTGGCGGCGGAAGACAACGGGGTTGGCATTATCGGCATTGCCCATGGCGTCGGCGAGGTGGCCTATTCCAGCCAGGTGGTCCCCGTCACAACGGCGACCCCCCACGGCGTCGACCGCGTCAACGCGGTTACCAAGGCCATCGAGCACTTCACGCAGCCCGGCGAGGATCCGCTCGGCCGGGTCCTGCTCATCGAGGTGCATCTCAACCCGACGAACGACCCGATGCCCCTGACCCACGACGTCGACGGCACCAAGTGGAGCTTCATGCCGATGGAGACGGCACCGGCGGACTTCGAGATCATCCGCCTTGCGACCGCGCTCGGCATCGTCGTGATCGAGGCGGCCGGGAACGGGGGCCACGACCTCGACGTGTTCCAGCAACAGATCAGCGGCGGTAAGTTCGTGCTCTCGCGGACGCACCCCGGCGACTTCAGGGAGTCGGGTGCCATCATGGTCGCCGGCTCCACGTGGAAGTACCCCTACGTTCGCTGGGTCGACGCGGCCCAAGGCCAGGCATCGTGCTTCGGCAGTCGCATCGACTGCTTCGCGTGGGCGGAGCACGTGATGACCTGCATGGTTGTTCCATTCCTAGGATTGGACGTCTACGACTACTTCGGTGGCACCTCATCAGCATCGGCGATCGTGGCGGGGGCCGCCCTCCTCGTCCAGGGAGTCGTGCAGGCGAGCCCAGCCTCGCGGCTCGGCCCCGGGCAGATGCGGGCCCTCCTCTCGGATCCGGACCTCAACACGCGATCGGCCAACTACCCCGTCGACCGTATCGGCGTGATGCCGAATCTCAAGCGCATCATCCAGGACGGTCTCGGGTTCGCCCCGGACGTCTACATCCGTGACTACGTCGGTGACACCGGCGACGTCCATGCGGGAGCGATCTCGGCGAGCCCGGACGTCATCGTCCGGGCTGCGAAGCTGCCCAACGCCGCGGCGGCGCTCGGGCCGGCGACGGCGGGGGACGACTCGCTCGGCTTCAGGGCGACGTCCGGGCAAGACAACTTCGTCTACGTCCGCGTCTGGAATCGCGGCGGCGTCGCCGCCACGGACGTCAAGGCGAAGGTGTTCTACGCTTCCGCGGCGACGCTCCTGACCTTCGATGCCTGGACGCTCATCGGCGAGGTTACGATCCCGAATGTCCCCCCCGGTAACGTCATGACCGTTTCGGACCCGATCACGTGGCTGGCCAGCGACGTGCCCCCGCCGGGACACTATTGCTTCATCGCGCTCGTCGGCAACGCTCAGGATCCGGCCCCAGACGGCGCCACGTTCCTGGACTTCGACTACTACTACGCCTACATCCGGACCAACAACAATGTCACGTGGCGGAACATCGACGTCATCGCCGCGCTCGCCCCGGGATCCGCGGGTGGGTCGGCGGGGAAAGAAGACGCGTACGACTTCGAGTTCGCTGCTCCCGGGGCGGTCGACCGCGACCGGTACTTTCAGCTCGCAGTCGGCTCGCGCCTCCCCCCGGGATCCCGCGTGTGGCTCGAAGCGCCGGCCGCGCTGCTCGAGCACTTCCCGATCGTCGAGGTAGACACAGAGCGGGGGGTCGCCCGGGTGCCCATCGAGCCCCACGGGTGCACGACGCTCCCGTCCATGCTTTTCCCCGCGCGCTCTCGCTCGCAGTGCCGCCTGCGCCTGCAGGTGCCTCGCACGTATCGCGATCGTGATCACGAGGTGTACGTGAGCCAGCTGTACACGGACTTCGAGGTGGGCCGCATGACCTGGCGGATCGTGGCCAGGCGGTAGCCTGCCGCGGGATCGAGTAGCCTGCCCGATCCGTATCTCGATCTGCCGTCTCGGGCGTGCTGTAGCCCGGGGGTATCGCTCGCTTTTGAGGCAATCCGAACCTAGCGCGCCTGATACGCGGCGACCGGGCGAGGGCAGGCGCGACCGCTTGTCCACCTCGGGGCGGCTTGGCGCTAGAACTTAGCCTATGCGCCCGGCGCTCGAGCCGCCGCAGGCCCTCGCGGGCCGCCTTCCGGTGCGGAAACCAAGGAGGGCCCGATCGCTTTACGAATCACCGACGGCGCGCGCTTCGGCATCTCCCGGGCGTGGCGCCACGGTCCCGCGTGCAAGATACCGCCGGCATGTCTGACGAGATTTTCGGGATTGCCGGGGTCCTGGCGATAGAAGTTCCCGGTCTTGACCAGAATCTGTAACAGCGGCAGTCGACATGCGGGTGCAGGAAGGATGAGGGGCATCGGTTCGCGAAGTGATACGGCTCCTTACGTGACTGGCCATCGCGGCAAGGAGGGAACCGATGCCCGAGACGATCGTAACAGGCATCCTGCGGCTGCCGGGCTATGGGGTGTACACGTGGGACGCCGAGGCGACGACGGGAACGCTCACGCTGTGGGTGCGGCAGACGGCCCGCGAACCGTTCTATGTGTGCGGCGGGTGCGGGATCTCGGTCCGGGGTCCGGGACGTCCACAGCTGGACGGAGCGCCGGCTTCGCGATCTGCCGTGAGGGACGTGGCAGGTGTGGCTGGTGCTGGAAGTCCACCGGGTGCGGTGTCGGCGCTGTGGGGTCCGGACCGAGCGCGTGGCCTTCGTGGAGGGCAAGGCGCACGCGACCACGCGCCTGGCGCAGGCCGTGGCCCACGCGTGTGAGGCGGCGCCGGTGAGTCGCGTGGCGGCGCAGTGGGGGCTGGCCCCCCAGACGGTTCGCCGGCTCGACCAGCGGGTGTTGCGCCGGTGGGCAGCCGGGCGCGCGCGGACCCCGCTGCGCTATCTCGGGGTCGATGAGATCTATCTCGGGCGGCGCGACAAGTTCCTCACCGTCGTCAGTGACCTCGAGCGGGGCGAGCCCCTCTGGGTTGGCCTCGAGCGCAAGCGCGAGACGCTGGACCGGTTCTTCGCCGAGGCCCTGCCGGCGCGCCGCCGCCGCGCCGTGCGCGCCGTCTGCGTGGACATGTGGGCGCCCTTCACCCAAAGCCTCCGGACGCACCTGCCGCACGCCCGGATCGTGTCCTATGGTGAGTGCCTGGGAATGTGCCACAAGGTGGCTGTTTCCGGCGAATGATGCGGAAAGTCGGAGGGCTCCGGCTCTGGGCCCGCCACATAACGATGGGCTTCACAGACGCTCAAGCCAAGCCAGGATCGACTCCCTCCGCCACGTCGCGGCCTGTCGCCGACCCGGCGTGCCGATGGGCGTGACGCCATCAAGCGCCCGGCGTTTTTGGGCGAGATCGATTTCGGCATAGCGCTGCGTGGTTTCCAGACTGACGTGCCCGAGCCAGCTCCGGATCAGATTGAGCTCGACGCCGGCTTGGAGGAGGTGGACCGCACAGGCATGTCGAAAGGTGTGGGGTGCACACGCTTCCGGGCGAGGGACGGCTGGGCAGGCGTGGCGGCGGCCACGTAGCGATTCACGATGTGGCGGACCCCAAACCGCGTGAGGGGCTGTCCATGCGCGTTGACGAAGACCGGGGCCGCCGTGTCGCGCCCAATGCCGCGTTCGGCCACGAGCGCCCGCAGCAACGCCATCGTGGCCGGCCACAACGGGCAGATCCGTTCCTTGCGGCCTTTGCCGACGAGCCGGACTTGATACGGGCGATCGAGTTGGAGCGCGGACACTGGGAGATCGACGGCCTCCTGCACGCGCGCTCCGGAGTTGTAGAGAAACGCGAGCAGCGCGTAATCGCGTCGACCGCGAAGCGTGCGACGGTCGACGTGCGCGAGCAGCGTTTCCATCTCCGCGCGCTCCAAATAGTCCACGGTGCGCTGGGGGGCGCGCTTGCGGGGAATCGCGAGGATGCGTCGACAATGCTCGAGGTATTCCGGGGCGACCGATCCGAGATACCGGAAGAAGGCCTGGAGCGCGGTACGGCGATGATTGCGCTGACCACTGCGTTGTGCCGATCGGTTTCGAGCGCATCGAGAAACGCGAGCGCCGTGTCGACGTCGAGGTCGGTGACGCGGAGGTCCGGAACGGACCGTCCCACACGTTCCGTCGCGAAGCGGAGCCAAGCTTCCAGGCGTCTCGGTACGCGAGGATCGTGTGCCGGCTGGCCCCGATCCGTCCCGGCAGGTGCTCACTGAAGAACGTCGCGAGATGGTGGGCGAGGTCGTCAGCGGATGTCATACGGGTCCTCCGGCAGGTGGACCACGGACCCGAAGCCGTCGTGGAAGCGGCGAGAAGCTTCCGCCAACAGCTCCGGCGTGGCGGTCAGATAACACTGGGTGGACAGAAACGTGCGGTGGCCGAGATAGGTCGCCAGGAGCGGCAGCTTGGCTTGGACGTCGGCGCCGTCGCGGTACCACCGCAGCAAGCGATGGACGGCAAACGCGTGCCGATTATGCCGGGACCGGCATAATCGGCATCATGCCGGGTCCCGGATTATGCCGCGCCGCCGTGCCGCGTGAGGGTGGAGCCGGCGGATCTCGCGAAGTCGATCGACGGCGGCTCGGCATAATCAGAGGCTCTCCAGGAAGGCCAGGAGATGGTCGTCGGGCCGGTAGCGGGAGGGCTTGATGCCCAATGGGCTGAGGC
>Ga0268386_10004315_pt1 | contig 10451 bp, 9 predicted proteins | sample RVTome_15_FD_200260 | JGI IMG/M metagenome (GOLD analysis project Ga0268386, IMG submission 200260) | Soil microbial communities from uranium-contaminated site in the Upper Colorado River Basin, Wyoming, United States - RVT150D86... ... | reverse complement strand
GCCGAAGAGATCGGCCTTCCCCTCGAGGAGCACATCGCGAACGTGATTGCGTTCATGCGTGAAGAGGCGGACGCGCTGGGGCTGCGGGGGGGGGTCTAGAGGGCCACGTGCTACGTGCTACGTGCTACGTGCTACGTGCGATGTGCTGAATTACGAATGCTGAATGGGTACCGAACCGGGAACCGTTGAACACCGTATAGGTTAGAGCACTTGGAAACCAGTTCCGTCATTTCACAACGGGAGCCGCAGGCGGCGGGGGCGGGACCGGTCGTGCAGCTCGACGGCGTGACCGTCGTGTACGGCCGGAACCAGGCGCTCAAGAACGTCTCGGCCCTTTTTGTGCCGGGCGCGGTGGGGCTGCTCGGACCGAACGGCGCCGGCAAGAGCACGATGCTGAAGGCGCTGCTCGGGTTCATCAAACCTGACGAAGGGCGGATGTCCGTGCTCGGCATGGACGTCGCCGAGCGGCCGCTGGAGATCCGCGCGCGGATCGGCTACATGCCGGAGACCGACGGACACATCCCCGGCATGAACGCCGTGTCCTTTGTCGCGTATTGCGGGCAGCTGGCCGGGCTTCCGGCCGTCGATGCCATGCAGCGCGCGCACGAAGTGCTGTATTACGTCGGCCTCGGCGAGGCGCGCTACCGGAACCTCGAGACCTACTCGACCGGCATGAAGCAGCGCATCAAGCTGGCGCAGGCGCTCGTGCACGATCCCGATCTGCTGTTTCTCGACGAGCCCACGAACGGCATGGACCCGAAGGGGCGCGACGAGATGCTCGAGCTGATCCGCGATCTCGGTCACAACAAGAACGTCAACCTGATCCTCTCCTCGCACCTCCTGCCCGACGTCGAGTACACGTGCGACAGCGTGGTCGTGATGGACAAGGGGCAGGTGGCGGCGCAGGGGCCCATCGCCGAGCTGAAAGGCCCCGCGGGGCGGGTCTTCGAGCTGCGGGTGAAAGGGGATCTCCCGGCGTTCATCGACGTCCTCCGGCACGCGGGCCTCGAGTGCCATTCGACCGACGAGGATCTCATGCGGGTGTTCGTCCCGGCCGTGGACGGGGGCAGCGATCAGAAGATCATCTTCGACCTCGCCGCGCAGCACGCCGTGCAGGTCAGGCATCTTCGTCCCAGCGTGCCCACGCTGGAAGATGTGTTCGCGAAGGCGGTGGGGGAGGAGTAGCGGTCCCGCATGCCGATTCACGATCAAAGCTACCGTCGCTACCAGGGCGGCAAGGCCAGTCCGGGCCAGGCCTGGCTCGTGATCGCGCGCGCCGGCATCATGAACATGCTCCGGAGGCGAGCCTTCCTCGGGGTCCTGATCTTCGCCTGGATTCCGTTCGTCGTCCGCGCCGTGCAGTTCTACCTCTCGACGAACATCCCGCAGCTGGAGCTGCTCGCGCCGAAGGCGGAGACCTTCCGCGAGTTCCTCGACCAGCAGCAGTTCTTCGTCTTCGTCGTGACGATCTACGTCGGCGCCGGCCTGATTGCCAACGATCGCCGCGCGAACGCGCTGCAAATCTACCTCTCGAAGCCGCTGCTGCGGGCGGAGTACATCGCCGGCAAGGCCGCCGTCCTGTTCGCCTTTCTGATGCTCGTGACGTGGGTGCCGGCGATGCTGCTCCTGCTCCTGCAGGTCCTGTTCGCCGGCAGCTTCGCCTTTCTGAACGCCAACCTGTTCCTCTTCCCGGCCATCACGGTCGCCGCGCTCGTCGAAGTCCTGCTGGTCACGCTGACGATGCTGGCGCTGTCCTCGTTGTCGAAGAGCTCCCGGTACGTCGCGGTGCTCTTCGCGGGCGTCATCTTCTTCACCAAGTCGATCTTCGGCGTCGTGTACGCCATCAGCGGAGACTCGTCGCTCTCCTGGTTGTCGTTCAGCGACAGCCTGGACAACGTCGTGGACGTGATTTTCCGCCTGCCACCGGGATACGAGACGCCGTGGCAGGTCTCCCTGATTGTGATCCTCGGACTGATGGCCCTCGCCGTGTCGGTGCTCGAACGCCGCGTTCGAGGCGTCGAGGTCGTCACGTGACGGCCGCCATCGTCACCGCGGATCGCGTCTCGAAGTGGTACGGGCAGGTCATCGGCCTGAACGATGTCACCGTGAACGTGCCGTCCGGCGTCACCGGCCTGCTCGGCCCGAACGGCGCGGGCAAGTCCACGTTCATGAAGCTGATTACCGGGCAGCTCAAGCCGAGCAAGGGCGCGGTGACGGTGCTCGGCGAGCCGATCTGGAACAACCCGCACCTGTACTTTCAGATTGGCTTCTGTCCGGAGCAGGACGCGTTCTACGAGCGGATGACGGGCCTCCAATGGGTGACCGCGCTCGTGCGGCTGAACGGCCTGGACGAAAAGCAGGCGGACGAGGCGGCGCGGCGGGCGCTCGCCGCCGTCGATCTGATGGATGCGGCGGGCAAGAAGATCGGCGCCTACAGCAAGGGGATGCGCCAGCGCGTCAAGCTGGCCCAGGCCATCGTCCACGATCCCCGCCTGCTGATTCTCGACGAGCCCCTGTCGGGGATGGATCCGATCGCGCGGCGGAAGACGATCCGGTTGATCCGCGAATGGGCCCGCGCCGGCAAGAGCATCATCGTGTCGAGCCACATCCTGCACGAGATCGAGTCGATGACGGGCAACATCCTGCTGATCCACAACGGGCGCATCCTGGCCGAAGGGGACGTGCACCAGATCCGCGATCTGATTGACGAGCATCCCCATACGGTCTACGTCCGCGCGGAGAATCCACGGGGCCTCGCGCGCGAGTTCCTGTCGCGGGACGACGTGCTCAGCCTCCGGTTCGAGCCCGGCGCGGTGGTGGTGGAGACGGGGAAGCCCGATGCGTTCTACACCCGCCTCACCGAATGTGCCGCAAGCGGCGAGTTTGGAACCATCCATGAAGTGACGTCGCCCGACGACAACCTGCAGGCCGTGTTTCAGTACCTGGTGAAATGAACGACGCTGCCAAGACCGCGCTTCCGCCCGCGCCGGGCTATCTCACGTCGAGCCTGCGCATCTTCGATCTCTCGCTCGGCGAGATGCTCTGGTCGCGGCGCACGATTTTCATGCTGCTGGTCGTCAGTGCGCCCGTCTTCATCGCGCTCATCCTCCAGCTGGTCGTCTGGCTCGGGGCGCCGCTGATTCAGAGCGAAGAGACGCGCGGAGGAGCCACGACCACCGTGCGCATGACCGGTCCGGCCATCTTCGGCCTGATGATCTGGCTCGTCTACCTGCGATTCATCGTGCCCGTGCTGGCGGTGTTCTACGGCACCTCGCTCATCGCGGACGAGATCGAAGACAAGACCATCACGTATCTGTTCACGCGGCCCATTCCGCGCGGCGCCGTCCTGATCGGAAAGTACCTGGCCTATCTCGCGTGCACGATCTTCGTCGTGCTCCCGTCGGTCGTCCTCGTCTACCTGCTCGTGGTGCCGCTGCGCGGAAGCCTGGGCGCCGCGTTCCCGGATCTCGTGACGGATCTGGGGCTCCTGGCGCTCGGCCTGGCCACCTACGGGGCCCTCTTCGCCTTCGTCGGGGCGAAGTTCAACCGGCCCCTCCTCATCAGCCTCGTGTTCATTTTCGGGTGGGAGCCGGCCGCCCTGGTCATCCCCGGCTACATGAGGCGGTTCACGGTGGCCTATTACCTGCAGAGCCTGGTGCCCCACGCGATGCCGGCTAACAGCCTCCTCTCGGCCATGCAGGGGATCTTCCAGGAAACGCCCGGCCTGGCGACGGCCCTGTTCGGGCTGGCCGTCATCCTGGCCGGTTTCCTGGCGCTGAGCGCCTGGATCGTCACCCGGCGGGAGTATGTGCTGGAACAATAGGAGTTGCTGAAATGCCTGGGATTCAAGGATTTCCCTGAATCGGCAGGCGTCGGATCCCGCGGCGGCCCCTTGAATGCCGGCCATGCGCACCGAGGCTGGTCAATCCCCCTAAACGGCCTGAACGCGGCAATTTGGGGGGAAGAAGCACGGAACTTTCTACCCGCGGGACCTGTATAATCTTACAGAGGGGCGACTCGCATGACGAAAAGCACCCGGTATTTCATGGCAGGCTCGGCAGCGGTGATGGTGGCGGGCCTCTGTACAGGCCTGATCGCCTATTACGGCGGCGGATTCCAGTCGCTGTCGGCGTCCACCGGTCCGACCGAGCTGGCTTACGTGCCTGCGGACGCGACGGTCGTGGCCTATGCCGACGTCGGGAGCATCATGCGCTCCGAGCTGCGTCAGCAGTTCAAGGAGGCTGTCCCCCACACGACGGGGCAGCAGGAGTTCCAGGCCAAGACCGGCATCGACATCGAGAACGACATCGACTACGTCGTGGCGGCGATGACGACGATCGACCCCGATCGGCATTCGGCGCTGGTCGTGGCGCGCGGCCGCTTCGATGTCGTCAGGCTCGAAGCGCTCGCCCGCGAGCACGGCGGCACCGTCGAGGAATACCGAAGCAAGCGGCTCGTCACGTCTGCCAACCAGGTCCAGGGTGATCAGTTCTCCATTGCCTTCCTCGAGCCGGGGCTCGTGGCCGTCGGCAGCGCATCGGCTGTCCGCCACGCCATCGACGCCCAGATGTCGGCTCAGTCCATCACCGGCAACAGCGAGATGATGGACCTCGTCAAGGACATCGAGCAGGTGCACAACGCCTGGGCGGTGGGCCGGTTCGATCTCATCGCGAGCCAGGCGAACCTCCCCGATCAGATCGCGAGCCAGATTCCGCCGGTCAAGTGGTTTGCGGCCGCCGGCCACATCAACGGCGGCGTCTCCGGGCTGCTCCGCGCCGAAGCGCGCGACGACGAGTCGGCCACGCAGTTGCGCGACGTCGTGCGCGGGCTCCTCGCCCTCGCCCAGCTTCAGGCCGAGAACGATCCCCGCGTGGCATCGATCGCCCAGTCGCTGCAGGTCTCCGGCGAGGGGAAGACGGTGGCGCTCTCGTTCACCATTCCGGCCGAGTTCCTGAAGCTGATCGGCCCCAAGGTCGAGGCGCAGTAAGTCCCCGCAAGCCCGCAGATTCTCATCGCCCCGGACGTGGCTGACTTGGTGTTCTTCTACGGCACGCTGATGGCCGGGTTTGACCGCCGGCGCCGGGCGGGTATCGACAACAAGCTCATCTACCGCGGGCGCGGTTCCATACGGGCCGCGCTCTTCGACCTTGGATTCTACCCGGCGGCGGTCCCGGCCCCCGAAGGGCTGGTCTGGGGCGAGGTGTACGCCATGACGGATTCGGCGGCCGTGCTCGAGGCGCTCGACGACATCGAAGGGTTCCGCGCGGACGACCCGGACAAGAGTCTGTATTCGCGCGAGCAGACCGAGGTCCTCCTGCCGGACGGCTCGACCGCGCTCGCGTGGGTCTATTTCTACAACGCCCCGCTCGGCCAGGCCCCGCCGATTGCGTCGGGGGATTACCTCGAGCACGTGAAAGCGCGGTAGGCGCGGTCGATCTACAGCACGCGTCCAATCGCTCCGATACAACGAGACGGTGAGCGGCCACAGCGACAAGCGCGGCAGGGAGCGCGTGAAGGCCCGCGGCCACCTCCACGGGGAGGTGATGGTCTTCCACCCGATGACCATCGTGGACATCAGCCATGGCGGCGCCCAGGTCGAGACTCCCTTTCCGCTTCAGCTCGACTCGCTTCACCAGTTCCGGCTGACGCTCGGCGACCTGTCGGTGGTCGTCCGCGGACGCATCGCCTACTGCCGGGTGGGGGAGCTGCGTGACGTGGCGGTCTTCCGCTCGGGCCTCGAGTTCGTCGAGCCCTCCGACCACGCGCTGCAGGCGATCTCCTCGTTCGTCGAAGCGCTGAGCGCGGCGAAGCCGTCGACAGGGGTTGTGGACGGCGAGGTGCTCAACGATACGGACGGGGCCTGAGCAGGCCCCGGCCGGCGTCAGTCAGCCGGTGAGTCGGAGGGCCCGCGGCCTGCGAGGGCCGATTCGGAGGGTCCCTCGATATAATCACTGGTTATGCCGACCACCCTCGAGGCGACGACCTACAACAACTATATCGACGGCCGCTGGGCGCCCTCGGCGTCCGGCGGAACGTTCGAGAATCGAAATCCCGCGAACACCGACGATCTGATTGGTGTCTTCCAGAAGTCCACGCGCCAGGACGTCGAAGCGGCGCTGGCGGCGGCGGCGCGCGCCTACGAACGCTGGCGGCTCGTCCCGGCGCCCCGGCGGGCGGAACTGCTCTTCAAGGCCGCGCAGCTCCTCGTCGAGCGCAAGGAGCAGTTCGCGCGCGACATGACGCGCGAGATGGGCAAGGTCCTGAACGAGACGCGGGGCGACGTTCAGGAAGCGATCGACATGACCTTCTACATGGCCGGCGAGGGCCGTCGCATGTTCGGCCAGACCGTCCCATCCGAGCTGCGCAACAAGTTTGCGATGTCGGTGCGACAGCCGCTCGGCGTCTGCTCGGTGATTACGCCGTGGAATTTCCCGATGGCGATTCCCTCGTGGAAGATCGTTCCCGCGCTCGTCTGCGGCAACACCGTCGTGTTCAAGCCCGCCTCGCAGACGCCGCTCTCGGCCGTCAACTTCGTCAAGGTGCTCGAGGACGCCGGCGTGCCGAAGGGGGTCGTCAACATGGTGACCGGCGACGGCGATGCCGTGGGCACGCCCCTGACGGCGCACGAGGCGGTGAGGGTCGTGTCGTTTACCGGCTCGACGCACGTCGGCCGCATCGTCAATCAGGCGGCGGCGCCGGGATTCAAGAAGGTCCACCTCGAGATGGGCGGGAAGAACGTGATCATGATCATGGAGGACGCCGATCTCGAGCTGGCGGTCGACGGCTGCATCTGGGGCGGCTTCGGCACGACGGGTCAGCGCTGCACGGCCGCCAGCCGCGTCGTGGTGCACGAGAAGGTATACCGCCGGTTCGTCGACCAGTTCGTCGCGCGCGCGAAGAAGCTCGTGATTGGCGACGGACTCGATCCGAAGACGGAGATGGGCCCGTCGAACAGCGACGCGCAGCTGAACACCGTCATGCAGTACGTCCGGATCGGCAAGGACGAGGGGGCGGTGCTGGCCGCCGGCGGTCACCGCCTGGACACGGGGGCGCACGCGAAGGGCTACTATCACGAGCCGACCGTGTTCACGGACGTCGATCCGAAGATGCGGATCGCCAGGGAGGAGATCTTCGGCCCGGTCGTGTCGGTCATTCCCTGCCGTTCGCTCGAGGAGGCGATCGACATCGGCAACGGGGTCGAGTACGGCCTGTCCGCCTCGATCTACACGCAGGACATCAATCGCGCGTTCACGGCCATGCGGGACCTGTACACCGGGATCTTCTACGTGAACGCCCCGACGATTGGCGCGGAAGTGCACCTGCCGTTCGGCGGGACGAAGAGCACCGGCAACGGCCATCGCGAGGCCGGCGTCGCCGCGCTCGACGTGTTTTCGGAATGGAAGTCCATCTACATCGACTTCAGCGGACGACTGCAGCGCGCGCAGATCGATCTCGAGGACATCTGAGGGTCGCCTGAGTACCTGGCCACTGGTGGCGTTCCACTCACCCGTCCGGCCTCGCTATCTCGCCATCGCGCTTGCCTACCTGGCGCTGTACGGGATAGCGGGCTGGGCTCACCCGTCGTACCCCTTCGCACGCGCGCTTGCCGGCAACATCGGATTGCTGTCCGCCGCCGGCATCGTGGTGGCCGTCGTCTGGCGGCGCCGCAGGTCCTGGGCCGGCTGCCAGCGCCTGTTCTGGGACATGTTCGCCATCGGGATGACCTTCTGGATCATCGGCCACCTGGGCTGGGCCTTCGACGAGATGATCCGGAAGGAGCAGTCCTGGCTCCAGTGGCACACGGTCTTCAGCCTGTGCGCGGGCATCACCCCGCTGATTGCGCTCCTGGCAAGGCCGCACCGCGGCACCAGAACGCATGCGCTCGCCACGACAGCCGTGGACCTCGCGGCGTCCGGCCTGCTCGTGCTCTTCCTCTACTCGTACTTCGTGCTCGTGCCGAGCCTCGTGCCGTCCGCGCGCGACCAGGCGCAAACGAAGCTGCTGCTCCTGATCCAGGCCAACCGGCTGCTCCTGCTCGCCGGCCTGGTCGTGGCAGCCTGGTTCGCGCGGCGCTCGGACTGGCGCTCGACCTACGTGCGGCTGGCCGCCGGCGTGGCCATTGGCTTCATCGTCCGCATAGCCGCGAGCCTCGCGATCACCCGGGGCGAGTACTACTCGGGCACGCCGTACGACTTCGCATGGATCGCCCCCTGGCTCTTCTACGCGTGGGCTGCGCTCGAGGCGCCGCCATCCCGGCGGACCGACGATGCGATCGAACTGCCGGAGCCGCCGTCGCCGGTCGCCTTCTCGGTGGTGCCGGTCCTGACGATCCCGGTCATTGGCTACGGCATGGTGGCGTTCGGCCCGCTTGGTGTCCCGCTGGACTCGTTCCGCACGCTGCTGACGAGCATGACGACCGTCGGCGGCCTGGCGCTGCTGACGCTGCGGCTGTCGGCCCAGCGCGGAGCGCTGCAACGCGCGGACGCCCGGCTGAAGCTCCTGGCCTCGGCCACCGAACGGACCGGCGACATGATTCTGATCATCAGGGAGGACGGCGGCATCGAGCACGCGAACGACGCGTTCCTGCGGACGACGGGCTACACGCGGGCGGAGATCGAGCACTTTGGCATCGCGGAGCTGGGCGCGACCTCCGCCGAACTTCGCCGGGAGATCACCGCGACGGTTCGGGAGACTGGCCGCTGGCGCGGCACGCTGCTGCGGCGGCGGAAGGGCGGCTCGACCTTTCCCTCGGCCTGCACGATTGCCGCCCTCCGCAATTCCGCCGGACGGATCACGCACTACGTCGGCGTGGAGCGGGACATCAGCGAGGAGCTCCGGCTGCGCGATCAGCTCGTGCACAGCGAACGCCTGTCCGCGATCGGCGAGCTCGTCGCCGGTGTGGCCCACGAGATCAACAACCCGCTGCAGACGATCGTCGGATGCGTCGAGCTGATGCTCGACGATCGCAGCGGCGCGACGAACCGCCGGGATCTGGAAACCGTTCGGCGGGAGGCCGCCCGCGCGGGACAGATCGTCCGCAATCTGCTGTCGTTCGTGCGCCGCGGATCGACGGATCGCGCGGCCGCCGACCTGACGCAGATCGTACGCGCCACGGTGGAACTCCGCGAGTACCACCTCCACCTGCGCAACATCAAGGTCGAGACGGCGTACGCCGGCGTCCCGCTCCCCGTGCTCGTGAACCGGGACGAGATCCAGCAGGTCATCCTGAATCTGCTCCTCAACGCCGAGCACGCCGTCGCCTCGTCGGCCGAAGGCGGCACCATCCGGATCGCCACCGCGCCGGACGGGGCGCACCACATCGTGGAGGTCGCCGATACGGGCCCTGGCGTCAGCGCAGAGCTGCGCGGGCGGATTTTCGAGCCGTTCTTCACCACCAAGGAGGTGGGGGAGGGCACCGGCCTGGGCTTGTCCATCTCTCATGGCATCGCGTCGGCGCACGACGGCTCGCTCGAGCTGCGCGACGCAGGGGTGGGCGCGTGCTTCCGCCTCATGCTCCCCGCCTATCAGGAAGAGCGGACGGTGCCTTCGCCGGGCGAGCCGGAGGGCGCGGCTGATGTGCGCTGCGCGCTGGTGGTGGATGACGAAGAGCCCATTCGACGTCTGCTTGGACGACTGCTGGAACGCCGCGGGTTCGAGGTGCTCGAAGCGGATACGGGCGAGAGGGCCCTGGAGCTGGCGCCGACGCGCCGCTTCAGCCTCGTGATCTGCGACATCCGCATGCCGGGGATCGACGGCAACGAGCTGCATCGCCGGTTCGCCGAGATGGATCCCGCCGCCGCCAGGCACTTCGTCTTCATCACGGGCGACACCACGGCTGTGCAGCGTGTCTCGCTCAGCGGCAGCGCCGCGGTCCTGCCCAAGCCCTTCACCGCCGCCGATCTCGACGCCGTGCTGGCCAGGGTCGTGAAGGCCTGATCGGACACGGCGCGCCCCGATCTATGTATGATTGAGGATTGTGCGGATAGCGATCATCGCGGGCGACGGCATCGGCAGGGAGGTGACCGCGGAGGCCGTCAAAGCCCTCGGCGCGGTGGCCGATCGCTTCGGGCGGCAGTTCGAGCTCGAGCACCTGCCCTGGAGCGCCGACCATTACCTGCAGTCGGGCGTGACGATTCCCCCGAACGGCTACGATCTTCTGCGGGAGTTCGAGGCGATCTTGCTCGGCGCGCTCGGCGACCCGCGCGTGCCCGACAACCGGCACGCGCGCGATATCCTGCTCGGCATGCGGTTCGAGCTGGATCTCTTCGTCAACTACCGGCCCATCCGCCTGCTCGATGCGCGGCTCTGCCCCCTGAAAGGACGCACGCCGGCCGACGTCGACTTCGTGGTCTTTCGCGAGAACACCGAAGGGCTGTATGTGAGCGTCGGCGGCCGGTTCAAGGCGGGGACCGAGGACGAGATCGCGATCCAGGAGGAGATCAACACGTTCA
>Ga0268386_10004313_pt1 | contig 10452 bp, 7 predicted proteins | sample RVTome_15_FD_200260 | JGI IMG/M metagenome (GOLD analysis project Ga0268386, IMG submission 200260) | Soil microbial communities from uranium-contaminated site in the Upper Colorado River Basin, Wyoming, United States - RVT150D86... ... | reverse complement strand
CGCGGTGGCGCTCGGGGTGCCGTTCCGGTTCACGGAGCGGGGCGCCGAGGGGCGGATGGAGCTGCGGCGGGGGTTCGGGCTCGCGGCGGGGGAGCGGGTGGTGGTCGTCGAGGACGCGGTGACGACCGGGCGGTCGACGCGGGAGACGATGAAGGTGGCGCGGGCGGCGGGGGCGGAGGTGGTCGCCGTGGCGGCGATCCTCGACCGGAGCGGCGGCGCGGGGCCGTTCGACGTCCCGTTCGTCCGGCTCGCCGAGCTGTCGCCTCCCACCTACCGGCCCGAGGACTGCCCGCTGTGCGCCGCCGGGAGCGCGGCCGAGAAGCCCGGCTCCCGGCCGGACCCGGGCTGAAAGGGGGGCCGACGGCGAGGGTGCGGGCTCAGCCGGCGAGGCCGAGCCCGCGGGTGGGGCGGCCGAGGCGGTCGCGGACGACGCGGTCCATCGCCCGCTCCAGCGCCCCGAGCCGGCCGTTCTCCCCGGCCTCGGCGGCGGTCACCGTCACCGGCCAGTCGAAGTCCACGTTGTCCACCACCCGGAAGCGGTAGGCGCGGCGCGTCTCGTCCCACGTCCCCCGCCCCTCGTCGGCCAGGCGCCACCCGGTCGGCAGGAAGCTGTTCAGCTCCTCGTCGACGTAGCTCAACGGCCGGGCTCGCTTCATTGGATCGGGATCGTCGGTATGCCGTCAGGTGTGGGGGCAGGTTTCAGCGAAGGTCGTCGTGGATCACGACCTTCAGCTTCACGAACGCGACGCTAGCACAGGGTCCGAGCGCCCCGGTGGGCTCTGCTATCTTCCTTTTCATGCAGATCGAGCTGAGCGACGAGCACGTGCTCTTGCGGGACACGGTGCGGCGGTTCGCCGAGGAGGTGGTGGCGCCGCGGGCGAAGGAGATCGACGAGAGCGGGGAGTTCCCGCGGGAGTTCTACGACCAGGCCGGGGAGCTCGGGCTGGCCGGGGTCGCGGTGCCGGAGGAGTGGGGCGGGGCGGGGATGGACGCGATCGCCTACTGCCTGGCGATCGAGGAGATCAGCCGCGCCTGCGCGACGAGCGGGGTGATCCTGTCGGTGAACAACTCGCTGGTGTGCGACCCGATCCTCAAGTTCGGGACCGACGAGCAGAAGCGCGAGTTCCTGTCCCCGCTCGCCTCGGGCGCGAAGCTGGGCTGCTTCGCCCTGACCGAGCCCGGGGCGGGCTCCGACGCCGCCGGCCTGCGCACCACGGCGCGGCGCGACGGCGACGACTACCTCCTCAACGGCGAGAAGGTGTTCATCACCAACGGCACCCACGCCGACGTCGCACTGGTCTTCGCCAGCGTCGACCTCGAGAAGGGCCACCGCGGGATCACCGCCTTCCTCGTGCCCGCGGACCGCCCCGGCTACGGCCACGGGAGCCACGAGTTCAAGCTCGGGGTCAACGCCTCGGGCACCACCTGGCTCGCCTTCGAGGACGTCCGGGTGCCGGCGGCGTGGCGGCTCGGCGGGGAGGGGGAGGGGTTCAAGGTCGCCATGGCCACCCTCGACGGCGGCCGGATCGGCATCGCCGCCCAGGCGGTCGGGATCGCCCGCGGCGCGATGGAGGAGGCGCTCGCCTATGCCCAGGAGCGCGAGCAGTTCGGCGCCCCGCTGGCGAGCTTCCAGGCGATCCAGTTCTACCTCGCCGACATGGCGACCGAGCTCGACGCCGCGCGCCTGCTGACCTGGAAGGCGGCCTGGGCGAAGGAGAGCCAGAAGCGCTACACCCTCGAGGCGGCCCAGGCGAAGCTCTTCGCCTCGGAGATGGCGCAGCGGGTGACCAACAAGGCGCTCCAGATCCACGGCGGGTACGGCTACACGAAGGAGTACAACGTCGAGCGCTACTTCCGCGACGCCCGGATCACCGAGATCTACGAGGGCACCAGCGAGATCCAGAAGATGGTGATCGCCGACTGGGTGGTCCAGAGGGCCTGAGCCGCCGATGGCCACCCTCGAGGCCTCACCCGCCGCCGCGGCGCCGGCCGTCGACTTCTCGCTGACCGAGGATCAGCAGCTCCTGCGCGACGAGGTACGACGGTTCGCGGAGGAGCGCATCCTCCCCGGCGAGGCGGAGCGGGCCGCGGCGCACCGCTTCCCCGAGGAGATCGTCGCCGAGATGGCCGAGCTCGGCCTGCTCGGGATGCTCGTCGACGAGGAGCACGGCGGCGCCGGGGTCGACCCGCTGACCTACTGCCTGGCGGTCGAGGAGCTGTCGCGGGTCTCGGCGGCGGTCGCCGTGACGATGAGCGTGTCGAACTCGGTCTGCGCCTGGCCGGTCTCGCGGTTCGGCTCGGACGAGGTCAAGCGCCGGGTCCTCCCGGAGCTCGCGGCCGGCGCCCTCGGCGCCTTCGGCCTCACCGAGCCGGGGGCGGGGAGCGACGTCGCCGGGATGCGCGCGACGGCCCGGCGCGACGGCGACGCGTGGGTGCTCGACGGCGAGAAGGCGTGGATCACCAACGCCGGGCTCGCCCGGTGGTACGTCGTCGTCGCGCGCACCGGCCCCGACACCGGCAAGCGGGGCCTCTCCGCCTTCGCCGTCCCCGCCGACGCCGAGGGCTTCGCGGTCGGCCGTCCCGAGGAGAAGATGGGCCTCACCTCCTCGCGCACCGCGCCGATCCACTTCACCGGCTGCCGCATCCCCGCGGGCAACCTCCTCGGCGAGGAGGGGCAGGGCTTCAAGCTCGCCCTCGCGGTGCTCGACCACTCCCGGCTCGGCATCGCGGCGCAGGCGGTCGGCATCCACCAGCGGGCGCTCGAGGTCTCGACCGCCTACGCGAAGGAGCGCGAGCAGTTCGGACGGCCGATCGTCGAGCACCAGGCGATCCGCTTCAAGCTCGCCGCGATGGCCACCGAGCTCGCCGCGGCGCGCGCGCTCACCTGGCATGCCGCCTCGATCTCCGGGCGCCGCCCGGCGCACCCCGACGCCCCCCGCCTCGCCTCCCAGGCCAAGCTCTACGCCAGCGAGGCCGCGAACCGCGCCTGCTGGGAAGGGGTGCAGATCCACGGCGGAAACGGCTTCCACGCCGACTACGAGATCTCCCGCCTCTTCCGCGACGTGCGGGTCACCGCGATCTACGAGGGCACGAGCGAGATCCAGCGGACGGTCATCGCCCGCCACCTGCTGCGCTGAGGTCCGCCGGTGCGGCTGGTCCGGCGGGTCCGGATCTTGCTGCCAGGACCTCCGTCCGGCGCCCTGGGGTTGAACCGATCGCCGGAGGCATCGACTCATTGGGATAAGCGACTAGGATACGCGACGGATGGTGAATCTCGACGACACCGGCGCCTTCTACTGGACGCTCGACCTGCCGGCCGAGGAGCGCCCGGGCGGCCGGGTGTCGGCCGCCGGCAAGCGGGTCGTCGACGTCCTCGCCGCGGCGGCCCTGCTGGTCCTCACCTCGCCGGTCCTCCTCGGGGCGATGGCGCTCGTCCGGCTGACAAGCCGCGGGCCGGCGATCTTCGTCCAGCCGCGGATCGGCTTCGGTTGCCGGCGGTTCCCGATGCTCAAGCTGCGGACGATGGTCCACGGCGCGGAGGGCCGGGAGGAGGAGCTCGCAGCCGCCCGCCCGGTGCAGACCTTCCTCAAGATCCCGCGGGACCCGCGGATCACGCCGGTCGGCCGCTGGCTCCGGCGCTACTCGATCGACGAGCTCCCGCAGCTCGTCAACGTCCTGCGCGGGGAGATGAGCCTGGTCGGGCCGCGGCCCCTGTTGCTGTCCGACTTCGCGAAGTACCCGAAGCGCGCCCAGATGCGGCGGTTCTCGGTCAAGCCGGGACTGACCGGCCTGTGGCAGGTCAGCGGGCGGAGCGACCTCGCCGACTCCGAGCGGATCCGCCTCGACCTCGAGTACGTCGACCGCTGGAGCCCGACGCTCGATCTCGAGATCCTGGCGCGAACCCTCCCGGCGGTGCTCTCCGGGGAGGGGGCCACCTGACGCCCGCGCCCCCGACGAGCGGGGCCGGCGCCGACGCGGCGAGCGGCCCGGGGGAGACCGCTTTCTACCTCCGCGCCCTCGTCCGCGGCTGGTGGATCGTCGTCCTGGCGACGGCGGCGGCGGTCGGGGTGGCCGCCTGGCTCACCGCGCGCCAGACGCCGGTCTACGCGGCCGAGGCGCTGCTCGCCGTCACCCCGAGCAGCGAGGTCGAGTCGGCCGAGGAGGTCCTCGACAGCATCGAGGCCCTCGAGCGGCGGACGGTCGTCGCCACCCTGGCGAGGATCCCCCGCGCCCCGGAGACGAAGGAGCGTGCCGCCGAGCGGATGGGGGTCGACCCGCGGGAGGTCCGGTACTACTGGATCGGGGGCTCGGTCGTCCCGAGCACGAACGTGGTGCGGATCGAGGTCCAGGGGCCCGATCCGGAGCTCGCGGCGGAGCTCGCCGACGCGGTGGCCGCGACCACCCGCCGCGAGGGGCGGCGCCTCTACCGGGTGTACAGCCTTCGGGATCTGGCGCGCGCCGAGGTGCCGCGGCGTCCGGTCCGCCCCGACGCCCGGCGCAACGCGGCGGTCGCGGCCGTCCTGGGTCTGTTCGCGGGCCTCCTCGGCGCCGCTGCGATCGAGCTCCTGCGCGGGCCGCGCCGAGCCCGTCGCGGCCCCTGAGCGCCCCCGGCCGGCGGCCGGAGACCATGCCGATGGGCCCGCTCCGCAGCCCAGCTCTTCCCGCAGCGCTCCTGCCGGAACCCGCGAGCCGGCCGGCCACGGCCGCTGCGGCCGCCGGCGCCCTGACGCTGGCCGTGGCCGGAGGGTGGGCTGCGTTCGCGCGGCCCGACCTCTTCGAGCTCCCGGCGCCGGACGGGCCCGCGGAGCTCGCGCTCCTGCTCGCGGCGACCGCGGCGGCCCCGGCGGCGCTGCTCGCCTGGGTCAGGCGCCCCGCCCTCGCCCTCGCCCTGCTCGTAGGCTTCGTCCAGCTCAACCTTTCGGAGGTGCTGGTCCGCTTCCACGGGCTGCCGTCGCTCCTCCAGCTCCTCGCCCTGCCGATCGCTGCGGCGGCCGTCCGCGTGCGGGGGGCGGCCGCCACCGCCCGGGTCCTCACCCTGCCGCTGACCGTGGGGCTGGCCGGGTACCTGCTCGCGGTCTTCGCGTCGACCGCCTGGGCCTGGGATCGGCAGGCTGCCGACGAGCGCCTCGCCGAGCTCGCCAAGGCCTTCGCGGTCTACCTGCTCGTCGCCCTACTCGTCGCGACCCCCCGGCTGGCGCAGGTCGCCGCGGCCTCGGCGGTGGCGTCCGGCGCGTTGCTCGCCTCCCTCGGGGTGTGGCAGGTCCTGACCGGGCGCTTCGGCGACGAGCTCGGCGGGCTCGGCCGGATCAAGCGCGCCCAGATCTACGGGGACGTCTTCGAGCCGCGGATCGCCGGCCCGCTCGGCGACCCGAACTACTTCGCCCTCGCCCTGCTCGCCCTGGTCCCCCTCGCCCTCGCTCTGGCGTGGGGGGAGCGCGACGGCGGCGGGCGCGGCAGCCGCCTCCGCCGGCTCGCCGCCCTGGCCTCCGCCGCGCTCCTCGTCGCCGGGACGGTGCTGACCTACTCGCGGGCCGCCGCCCTGGTCCTCGTCGTCGTGCTCGGGCTCGCGCTCGCGGTGCGCGGCGTCCGGCCGCGCCACCTGGTCGCGGCGGCCGCCGCGGCGGTCCTCCTCGCGGGGCTCGCGCCCGAGGGCTTCTCGCGGCGGCTGACCACCCTGGCCGAGGTCCTCCCCGGCGGCGAGACCGGCGTGCTCGAGCCGGACAGCTCGTTCGCCAAGCGCCGGCTGGTCACCGGAGCGGCGTGGGGAATGTTCGTCGACCGCCCCTGGCTGGGGGTGGGGGCGGGGAACTACGGAGCCCGGTTCGAGCCCTACGCCGACCGGGTCGGCTCCGACGCCCGGCTGTACGAGGAGCCGGGAGAGCGGACCTTCCCGCACAACCTCTATCTGGAAGTCGCCGCCGAGACGGGTGTCCTGGGGCTCGCGGCATTCTTCGGGGCGCTGGCGCTCACCCTCCCGGCGCTCTTCGTCGCACGGCGGAGGCTCCGGCGGGCCGCGGACCCCGGGACGGCGGCGCTCGTCGACGGGGTGGCGGTGGCGCTCGCCGGGTACCTGCTGATGGGCCTGTTCCTCCACGGCCAGTTCCCTCGCTACCTCTATCTCCTCCTCGGGCTCGCCGCCGGCCTCTACACGCTGGCGCCCACCGCGGCCCCGTGGATCGGCCGGCGCGAGGTCGCGGCCGGCTCGCGGGCCGCGGCGAGCTCAGGGCCGGCGGCGGCGGCGGGCGCAGGGCCCTCGGTCCGGCGACCGATCGCCGTCTTCCTCTCCCGGTTCCCGCGGCTGACCGAGACCTTCATCCTGCGCGAGGTCGCCGAGCTCGAGCGGCAGGGTCAGCCGGTGGTCCTGGTGCCCCTGATTCGGGAGCGGGCGGCGCTGGTCCACCGCGAGGCGGAGCCGTGGGTCGAGCGCGCCCTGTACGCGCCGTGGCTCTCGCCGGCGGTGGTCGCCGCGAACCTCGCCGCCCTGGCGCGGCGGCCGGGCGCCTACCTCGGCACCCTCGTCCGCCTCCTCGCCGGCGCCGCCGGCAGCCCCCACGTCCTGTGGCGCACCGCGGCCCTGTTCCCCAAGTCGGTCTTCCTGGCGAAGCGGCTCGCCGCGATGGGCGTGCGCCACGTCCACGCCCACTTCGCGACCCACCCGGCGACCGCGGCGCTGATCGTCTCGCGGCTGGCCCCGATCGGCTTCAGCTTCACCGTGCACGCACACGACCTGTTCGTCCGCCGCGAGCTGCTCGGCGCGAAGCTCGCCCGGGCGAGCTTCGTGCGGTCGATCTCGCGCTACAACCGGGATCTGCTGGCGGAGCTGTACCCCGGGCGAGCCGGGGCGGTGGAGGTGGTGCACGTCGGCGTTCCGGCGGCGCCGGCCCGCCCCGTCCCGGCGCCGGCGGCGGGGCCGCCGACCGTCCTGTGCGTCGCGGCGCTCCGCGAGTACAAGGGGATCCCCGTCCTCATCGAGGCCTGCCGCCGCCTGCGCGAAGCGGGCCTCGACGTCCGATGCGAGGTGATCGGCGAGGGTCCCGAGCGCGCGGACCTCGAGGCGCGGATCGCGGCGGCGGGGCTCGGCGACCGGCTCGTCCTGCTCGGCGCGCGACGGCAGGACGAGGTCCGCCGCCGGATGGCCGGGGCGATGGCGGTCGTGCTGCCGAGCGTCGTCGCCCGGGACGGGCAGATGGAGGGGATCCCCGTCGCCCTGATGGAGGCGGCGGCGGCGGGCAAGCCGGTCGTCGCCTCGCGCCTGTCGGGCGTCCCCGAGCTGGTCGCCGACGGCGAGACGGGCCTGCTCGTCCCGCCCGGCGACCCCGAGGCCCTCGCGGCGGCGCTCGCCGGCCTCCTGGCCGACCCGGAGCGCGCCGCGCGGATGGGGGAGGCCGGGCGGGAGCGGGTGCGGCGCGTCTTCGATCTCGCCCGGACCACCGCCGAGCTGCTCGCCCTGATCGACCGGGAGAACCCGCCGCCGGACCCGGCCGCGATCGAGCTCGCCCTCCCCGCGGGACGGACCGGCGAAACCGTCGGGCTGCGCGGGCTCCACGAGAGCCCCGACGCCCGGGTCGCCGCCGTCCTCGTCGCGTCGCGCGATCGGGCCTCCGCGGGAGCGCCCGCCGCGGAGGAGCGGATCGTCAAGCGTCACCTCGACCGGCCCGGCGCCTCCCGCCCGGCGCGGGAGCGGGCGCGGCGCGAGGCCGCGGTGGCCGCCCTGGCCGCCCGGCGGGGATGCGCGCCGCGCCCGCTCGCCCTCGACGCGCGCCGCGGGATCGTCGTCTTCGAGGCGTGCCGGGGCGAGAGGCTCGACTGCCTCGTCCGCCGGCTGCGCCGGCGGCGGAACGCCGGGTCGCGGCGTGAGCTGACCGGGGCCGTCCGCGCCGCCGGGGTCTGGCTCGCCCGTTTCCAGGGCCTGCCCGCCGCCGAGCTCGCGCGAGCTCTCGGCGAGCCGGGCCGAGCCGGACCGGGCCCCGTCGAGCGGGCTCTCGACGACCTCGACGCCTGCCGCCGGCGCGGGCTCCTCGCGCGCCGGCCGCGGCCCGCCCGGTTGGAGTCCGCGCTCCGCCGGCTCGCGCGGGCGCCGGGCGGCGCGGACGCGGCCCCCGTCCCGGTCCCGGTCCATGGCGACCTGTGGCCGGGCAACCTGTTCGTCGAGGCGGGACGGGCGAGCGCGATCGATTTCGAGGGGGCGCGGCTCGGGCACCCGTTCGCCGACGCCGCCTACTTCCTCGTCGACCTCGACCTCTTCTTCGTCCGGCCGGGCCTCGGGCCGCTGCGGGCGGAGCTGACGAGCTCCTTTCTCGCCGGCTGGGGCCGCGTCGGCGAGACGGATCGGGCGGCCCTCGCCGGCTTCCGCGCCGCGGCGGCGCTCGGCCACCTGGCGCTCGAAGGGGAGAGCGGCGGATCCACGGGGCCGCGCGCCCGTCTCGGGCGGCTCCTGCGCATCCGGTCGCTCCGCGGCGAGCTCGCCCGGGCCGTCGCGATCGCCGAGCGGCTGGCCCCGGCGGCGCCCGGCGGGGTCGCTCCGCGGGAGGGGCGCCGGTGAAGGCCGCCGACGAGCTGGCCGGCCGCGCCGCCCGCGGATTCGCCTGGGCGCTCGCCTCGACGGTGGGCGCCAAGCTCCTCTGGCTCGGCGGGCTCGCGATCCTCGCGCGGGTGCTCGCACCGGAGGACTTCGGCCTGCTCGCCTTCGGGCTCGTCTACGTCGCCTACCTCGAGTCGATCGGCGACCTCGGGACCGGTGCGGCCCTCGTCTACTGGCCGGGGCGCGACGCGGGCGGCCTCGAGCGGACGGCGCAGGCGACCTTCGTGGTGAACCTGGCGACCGGCGCCCTGTTCTTCGCGCTCACCCAGCTCGTGGCCCCGTCGGTCGCCGCCTTCTTCCACGAGCCCGAGGGGGAGCCGATCCTGCGGGCGCTGGCGTGGGCCTTCCCCCTCAAGGCGCTCGGCAACACCCACGACGCACTGTGCCAGCGGGAGCTTCGCTTCCGCGCGCGGGCCGTGCCCGAGCTGCTGCTCGCGCTCGCCAAGACCGCCGCCGCGGTTGCGCTCGCCCTCGGCGGCCTCGGGGTGTGGAGCCTGGTCTGGGGGCAGCTCCTCGGCCTCGCCGCCTGGGTCGTCGGCCTCTGGTGGGTCGTGCCCTGGCGACCGGCCGCGGGCTGGCCCGGGGAGCGCCTGCGGGGGGTCCTGCGGTACGGCCGGGGGATCGTTGCGGTCAACGTGCTCGCCGCCGTCGTCCATCACGCCGACCTGGTGGTCGTCGGGAGGATGCTCGGCACGGCGGCGCTCGGCTTCTACCAGCTCGCCTACAAGCTGCCGGAGATGACGGTCACCGTGGCGATCTGGGTCGTCGGCAAGGTCCTCTTCCCGACCCTCTCGCGGCTCCACGCCGCGGGCGGCGACGTCGGAGCCGGGCTGCTCGGCGCCCTCCGCTACGTCCCGGCCCTGACCCTCCCGGCGGCCGTCGGCCTCGCCTTCGTCGCCGAGCCGGCGATCCTCACCCTCTACGGCGGTCGATGGCGCCCTGCGATCCCGCTGCTCCAGGCGCTCGCCCTCTACCTCGGCGTCCGCTCCATCGGATCCCCGGCGGGCGACCTGCTCAAGGCGACGGGCCGTTCGGGCCTGCTGGCGGGTCTCGCGGCGGTCAAGGCGGCGGTCCTGCTGCCCGCCCTCGTCCTCGCGGGGCGGGCGAGCGTGGACGCGGTCGCCTGGACGCTCGCCGCGGTCGGCGTGGCGACGACCGCGCTGAACCTCGCCGTCGCCGCCCGCCTCGCGCCGGTCCGCTGGGCGGCGATCGGCAGAGCGCTCGCTCCCGCCGTGCTCGCGACGGTCGCCATGGCGGCCGTCCTCGCGCTGTCCGAACGGGTCCTCGGCTCGGGCGGCGAAGCTCGCGGGGTCGCCGGGCTCCTGCTCCAGGTCGCCGCCGGGGCCGCGGTCTACCTCGCCGCGCTCCGGCTCGCGGCGCCCGACCTGCTCGCGCGAGCGGCGGCGAGCCTGCGGCGGACCGCTGCCGGGCCGGCGCTGGGCGCGGAGGGGAGATGACGGCGCTCGGCGGCCCGGCGGCGGGGGAGCGGAGGGTCGGCGAGGCGGGCCGCTTCCTCGTCCCGCTCGACGCTCCGCCGGCCGCCTGCTGGCTGTTCGACCGCCTCTACCCGCCGCACGGCCTGCGAGGCCGGGTCCGCCGGAGGGCCGGCGCCGCCGCGGCCCGGCGGGCGGTGCGGACGGGCCGGAGGCTCGCCGGATGGCCCTTCGATCGGGTCTGGCGGCTGGGGGCGGTCCCCGAGCGGTGGGCCGACGCGCTGGCGGCCGCGGCGGTGCTCGGCGGGCCGAGACGGCGGGAGGCCGGCGGGCCGCCGCCGGGCGCGGACGCCTGGGTGATCGGGCGCGACGAGCCCTCGAACGGGCGGCGGCGGACGGTGCTGTTCCGGTTCGGCGCCGGGGAGGCCGTCCCCCGCG
>Ga0268386_10004312_pt1 | contig 10452 bp, 6 predicted proteins | sample RVTome_15_FD_200260 | JGI IMG/M metagenome (GOLD analysis project Ga0268386, IMG submission 200260) | Soil microbial communities from uranium-contaminated site in the Upper Colorado River Basin, Wyoming, United States - RVT150D86... ... | reverse complement strand
CCTTCTGGCGGGCACCGCTTCCAACCATTTCGGCCCACAGCGCACGTTGGCGGTCGGCGGCCTTATCGTTACGATGGTGGCCACCGGAGTGGCGATTTTTAACAAGCGGTTGAGAGAGTTGTACTAAGACAGTGTCTTTATACTTGGGTCGTTGTAGGGGTGGCCCTCCGTGGCCACCCTACAACGATTCAAGATGATTTGCGTCAAGACCCAACGACGCAAGAACCAGCCGAGGGCATCGTTCTAACTTCCAGCAAACGGTTTAACGCCCAATTTTGGAGACTTATATGCTATTGCGAACCAAACTGATGCGGCTTTTCCTCCTGCTTTCGATACTTTCCGGATTGGGGACAATCGCCAGCGGACAGGGAATTATCGTCCCGGGTCCGTGCCGGCGCTGCCCAGAGCAACCACGTCCGATACCGATCCCCCTGCCGCGTGCTTTACCCATCAAATCGATCAAAATCGACACTAAAATCAGCTCGCAAGTCGCAACGACTCACGTCGAACAGGTATTTCGGAACAACACAGGCGCGACTCTCGAAGGCACGTACCTGTTTCCTATTCCCGAGTCGGCTTCGATAGTTGAATTTGCAATTTGGGATGGCGATCGAAGACTCGTGGGTGAGGTCAGGACGCGCGAGGAAGCACGACGCATTTACGATGAGATCGTGCGACGCCAGCGCGACCCCGGATTGCTGGAATATGCAGGCAAGGATCTGTTCCAGGCCAGCATCTTTCCAATCCTTCCGCACTCCGACAAGAAGCTCGAGATCACTTACACGCAGGTCGTGCGTGCCGAAGGAGGCACCGTCTCCTATCGGTATCCACTGGGCGTAGGTCGTCAGATAACTCAGATCGATTCGGTTGCAGGACGAATAGAAGTCGAAAGCAAGGAGCCGCTCCGAAATGTCTATTCGCCAACACACGTCATCGACGTCAAGCGCGGCAGCGAAAGGCGATCGCTGGTTTCATTTGAGAGTGAAAGCGGTAAGGAGCCTCAGGACTTTCAGTTGTTCTATACCATCTCGAAGGAAGACTTTGGTCTAACGCTTCTCACCCATCGCGAAGCCGGAAAACATGGCTACTTCCTTCTGATGATCTCGCCCAAAGAGGATTGGTCCGAGCAGGAGTACTCAGCGAAGGACGTAGTGTTTGTGGTTGATACCTCGGGCTCCATGGCGGAGGAGGGCAAGATGGAGAAAGCGCGCGCCGCGTTGCTTTACGGCGTGAGGATTCTTCGTCCTCAGGATCGCTTTAACATCATTTCGTTTGCGGGTGAAGAACGTTTGATGGAAGCCGGGTTGATTCCCGCTGACGATAAGGGCCGAGCGCGGGGCGAGACTTTCGTGAAAGCCCTTAAGCCGGTTGGTGGAACCAACATTAACCAGTCGTTACTGGCGTCGCTTCGGCAGTTCAGTGAAGCAGATCGAGATCGACCGAAGATGCTCGTGTTCATGACTGATGGGTTGCCGACAGTCGACGAAACGAACGTTACGAAGATAGTCGACAATGTTCGCAAAGCGAGCAAGCCCGGCGTGAGGCTGTTTACGTTTGGTGTCGGGTACGACGTCAACACAGCACTGCTGGATAAGCTCGCCGCCGAGAACGGTGGCGTTGCAGACTATGTTGAGCCCAAAGAAGATCTGGAAGTAAAAGTTTCCAGTTTCTTTGCCAAGGTTAATTATCCGGTGCTTACCGATCTACAACTCGATATGGGCGGCGCCCAAACGGATCTCATTTATCCGCGTGCGATTCCGGATGTTTTTCGTGGCTCACAAGTGACGCTGATCGGGCGTTACAGCAATGCTGCGGATCTCGACTCGATCCAAATGAAGCTTAACGGCAAATCGGGTGGCTCGAGTCGAACCTATACTTACGCGAATCTGAGGTTTCCATTGCGCGCCGAAACAAACGACTATCTGCCGCGTTTGTGGGCGACTCGTCGCGTTGGCTGGCTGATGGAACAAGTGCGTTCGAATGGAGAGCAGAAGGAATTGCGCGATGAGATCGTCGACCTCGGGACCCGCTACGGAATCGTCACGCCATACACGTCTTATCTCGCTTTGGAGGATGGACGCGTGAGCACGCGGTATACCGGCGGACAACCCACGCAGCGTCGAACCGGCGGTAGAGTTCCAGTGGGCGGTCTCAATGCGCCAAAGAATGCGCCGTCGCCCTCATCCGTGAGCGTTGTGAGTGGCGAGGAGGCGATCCAACTAAGCAAGACCGCTCGTGAACAGCAAGACGCCGTCAGCGTGAAGAATGAAACGAAGTCGGATACTGTGCGGCGAGTTTCAGGAAAGACTTTCTATTTGGTCGACGACGTTTGGACTGACTCTGAGTTCAAGGCTGAATCGGCTTTGAAGGAAACAGTTTTGGTTTTTGGTAGTGACGAATACTTTGCGTTGTTGAAACAGACTCCGAAACTCGGAAGTTACTTCTCTCTGGGAGAACGCGTCGTAGTAGTCTTTGAGGGACGTGTCTACAGAGTAAATGCGTCCGCTCCGTAACAGTATAGCTCTGCGGTCCTCTGCGTATCTCTGCGTTCTCTGCGTTGAACTGCCTTTTAACACAGAGAACGCTGAGAGATACGCCGAGGACCGCAGAGTTCATAACCACACTTGTCTTGCGCATCCAAACTAAGGTACAAAACTGAAAACAAAATCAGTTATGAGTACCAGAACCTTAAACTTGATCCGGTTGTCTGCGGTCGTCGGTGTGTTGTTGACGCTGATCGGCTCTTCAAGGGCCCAGAGTGGTTGGATACCCTTTAAGATCAACACTGGCGGAGGTGATCTCAACACCGTCTACTTCCTCGACAGCAAGCGGGGATGGGTTGGCGGCGACGGCGGTTATCTGAGTCGTACGGACGATGGCGGCCAATCCTGGGTGCGCCAAACGGTCGGCACGAGCGCGGCGATTAACGATATCTATTTCCGTGACAAGGAAGCCGGATTTCTGCTTGCTGGAAACGCCATATTTGTTACACGCGACAATGGAGCCGGTTGGACTCAGGCGCGCATCTTTCTTCCAGAGGAATTTGACGGCGCCGATGTTGAGTTGTACAGCGTGCGTTTCTCGAGCAAGAAGAAAGGTTGGGTGGTTGGCTCGATCAGCAAGCGCGAGCGAGTGGTGGATAGTATTCTCGTTTACACCGATGATGGCGGCGGAACCTGGCGACGACAACGCGCTCCCAGTCGCGTCGAGTTAATACACGTCGATTTTGTCAGTGACAAACGCGGTTGGATAGTTGGCCAGGGAGGCACCATTCTATTCACGCGCGATGAAGGCGCGAGCTGGACAAAGCAGAACGTTGCTACCAACCGTACGCTCTATCACGTCGACTTTCGCAACGACAAAAAAGGTTGGGTCGTAGGCGAACGCGGAACGCTCTTGCGAACCACTGACAGTGGAGAGACGTGGACTGAAATTCCAACGAATGTGAATGCGACGCTCTTGAGTGTCAAGTTCCCAAACGATGACGACGGTTGGGCAATAGGTCGAGGCGGCATAATCCTGCGAAGCAGTGATGAAGGCAAAACCTGGGTGCAACAGGAGTCGACAACCAGGGAAAACCTTTACTCGCTCAATTTCAACAAAAAGATTTTATGGGCAGTAGGCGCCACCGGCATTTTACTGCGTTACGAGCGCGACTAGTGTTGCGAGCAACCTGTGAAGGCTTTGAGGACATCTCAGCCCACGAGGTTAACGGATCGCCGCAAGGATAGCGACGACCATAACACTCGGTTCCTCCTGTGATTTCGCCCGGCATGTCGGCCATGCCGGGCGCTTTTGTGTTGAGAGAGTTTTCTAAGAGTAGGTCCGATAGGTGCTATAGGACATACTCATTCTTTGTTGCCGCTGAACGGCAGCGATGGCGAGTTTTGCAGCTTCAAAAAACCTTCCGTATGGTCGCCATCGAATCGAGCTGACACTTCCGCTTCGACAGCGTGCCCATCCATCTCCAAAGACGTGGTTGCGTTGAACGAATTATCGTTCATCTCGATCGCGCCCAGGTCAGAGTCTCCCATTTCTGAGTGGATTACTGCCGTGAATCCGGAACCTGCGCGCGAAATAGTAAGCATAGCGGGAATGCTCTGCCCGAGAGGCGTCTCCACCTCGATTGACCATGAACCGACGGGATCGGTTACGCCTGCGGCTTCCGCAGTCTTTCGCTTGCCGGCGGTGTTGTAGATCTCAATGTCTTCGCAATACGGTTTGATCTGTTCCACCACTGATGCCCCGTCACCAACCACGATTAACGCTGCCTCATCAGGTTTGACATACTTCGCCGCGACTCTTTGAATTTCATCGATCGTGACGGCCTGAACCCGATCGCGATAATTATCGAGATAGTCGTTCGGCAGATTCAGCATCTTGATTTGTACTAACTGGTCCGTCAGACCTTCCTGCGTCTCCAGTCGAATCGGAAAGACGCCCGTCAGATACGACTTGGCGTCCGCAATCTCTTTCTCTGACACCGGCGTGCTGCGTATTCGCTCCAGTTCGTAGAAAAATTCCTTCAGAGAGTCGCCTGTAACCTGCGTTCGCACTTCCGCTGCCGCGCGAAATGTACCCGCGCTACGACGAGCATCGAGATTTGAATATGCGCCGTACGTATAACCCTTTTCTTCGCGGAGATTCATGAACAAGCGAGACGATGCAGTGGCGCCGAGCACCGTATGCATCAACATCATTGGGAAGTAGTCAGGACTGGTCCTGGTGATGCCGCTGTTGGCGATAACAATATTCGACTGGGCCGAACCAGGGCGATCAACTAAATACGCGGTCCTTTTCGATCGGACCGGCGGTGGAGGGAAATTCGCAACCAGTTCATCACCCCTCTTCCACGTAGAAAACAGAGAATCGATGCGATTCAGGATGTCGTCATAACGAACATCGCCAACAACAATGAAGACCGCATTGTTGGGAACAAGCTTTGAGCGGTGAAACTTGACAAACCCGTCGCGCGACGAACGATCGATCGATTCAGGCGTTGGCGCGACCACGGAATACGGATGATTGCCAAACATTACTCGCGAAACCATCTCGCTGGCGAGAAACGATGGCTGTGCTCGCTGCTGCCGCAAGCTCTCTTTGGTATTCTGCTTCGCAAGTTCAACTTCATGCTCGGGAAACGAAGGCTCGAGTACGATTTCAGCCATCAAATCCAGAATAGGATCGTTGAACTGTGAAAGCGCTGATGCAGCAACGATCGTGTAGTCGGAATTTGCGCCGGCCGATAAGCTGGCGCCCATCCGCGCAACTTCATCTGCGATCTCTCGACTCGTTTTCGATTCAGTTCCTTCCGGCAATAGACCTGCGAGCAGATCGGTTAGGCCTGGAATTGTCGGCGGGTCAAATGCGCCACCGACGCGGAATGCCAAACGGTAACTAACCAACGGCAGCCGGCTATCTTCAACCACCACCAGCGAGAGCCCATTAGACAGAACTGTTTCTCTGGGTGCGGGTATCGAGATCGGCCTGGGTTGCAGCGGCGGCGGTGGCGCCTGGCTGCGAAAGGTTTGTTGTTGACTCATGTTAGGGGTGCAGCGGTCCGGAACCTGGTTTAGTTTGTGGGGGAACATCCGCCGGATCTTTTGGTTGTGCAGACGAAGACGCCGGCGTTATCTCAGGGACGTCTGCGTTCACTGGCGATTCCGGCTCGGCCGGAGGTACGTCTGGAACTTGTGGAGGAGGCGAAGCAGGTTGCTGTGGATCGCCCGGGCGTTGCGGTGAAGCGGAAGTCATCGCTTCTTCAGCGTCTTCAGAAGCAGCTACGGGAAGAATGTCAAGCACTACGCGATTTTGTACATCGATATAGCGAGCGACAGCCTTTTTTATGTCTTCAGCACTTACGCTGAGGTATTGGTCCAACTCGGAGTCGACGAGCCGCGGGTCTGAATCATATAACGCAAACTCGGCCAGGCGCTGTGCTCGATACATTGTTGATTGGCGGCCGCGCACGGCGTCGTTGCAAAGTGAGTTTCGCAGTTTCTCCATCTCTGCTTCAGATGGTCCATCGGTTGCAATTCGCCTGATCTCTTCAAAGATCTGGTCGCGAATTTTACTTGCTTCTTCCCCCGGCTTTGGCAGCGCGAAGATATAGAAGGCAGATGGACCGCGGCGTTCGTCAACGCCGCCCTCAATGGAGACTACAGACTCATCACCTTTCACGAGCTTTTGATAAAGCCGAGAGCTATCGCCTTCAAAGAGAAGCGATCCGGCGAGCGACAAAGCATAGAATTCCGGCGTGCGCCTTTCCGGTATTTTCCATCCAAGAACAAAAGCCGGCGCAGGCGCCAGAGGGTCATGAAAAGTCTCTTCGCGAATGGCCACTGCCTCCGATTCGGAGACGTCAACAGGCGGTGGAGTTGGTTGCGCCGGGATGTTGCTGAAATACTTGTCAACGAGTGCGCGAGCTTCGTCGTTATCAAAATCGCCCACCACTGTCAGCACTGCATTGTTGGGTGCGTAATAGATCCGGAAAAACTCCTGCACGTCGTCAATGGTGGCGGCGTCGAGATCTTCCATCGATCCGATTGTGGAATGCGCATTTGCAGGATTATTGAAGATCAATTCGTTCATTCGGAGGAAAGCGTTGACGTAAGGCTGATTGTCGTAACGCAGTCTCTTCTCCTCTTGAACGGCATTACGTTGGTTGTCGAGATTTTCCTGCGTCACTTTCAGCGAACGCATGCGGTCACTCTCCAACCAAAAAGCGAGTGGTAAATAGTTTGAAGGAAGGGTCTCGAAATAGTTTGTTCGCTCGGTAGACGTGGTGCCATTCATCGTGCCGCCGGCGTTGAAGATGTATTGAAAATGCGCCGCTTTGGGAACGTTCTCCGACCCTTGAAACATCATGTGTTCAAACAAATGCGCAAAGCCTGTGCGGCCTTCTTTTTCGTTACGAGAACCCACGTCGTAATAAACGGCAACTGAAACCACCGGAATCGCACGATCCGGACTCAGCACGACGCGTAAGCCGTTTGCCAGCGTAATCTCTTCGATTGGGGTTGGCGGTAATTGAAATGTCTCTGCCACGAGGTTTTCTCTGCCGGAAACAAAGGCGTGCTTTACCGTTCGCGAGGAAGGGTAAAGCACTGCTTTGGGGTTCGTTAAATTAAGGGGCGCGCGAAGAACGTGCGCGCCGGGTTCGGGATCTTCAGACCGTTTTCTCGGCGATTAAGCCGCGAAGTTCCGCCCGCAGCCGTTCTATTTCAGCGAGCTTTTGCCTGACACGCTCAAACAATGCCGATTGGGTCTTGATTCCTTCATCGATCAGAAAGCCGGCCGCTTCAGCACGGCTACGAAAAACGCCGGCCTGAACCAGGGCTTCCAGCTTCTCTTGCGCCTCGGGCGAGATCTTTACGGCAACAACGTAATCATCTTTTGCCGAGATGGCCTTTTCAATGGTCCGACTGATGTCACGTCCGATAGCGCTCAGCGATTCAGGAATGCGCGAAGCAATATCGCGCACTGACGACCCCGTTCGATTCTGATCGTCCGTCGTGAATTCGGGATCATCATCGCGAAGCATCAAGTCGTCTACTCTTTCAGGCGTAGGGTGTTCTTCCTTGTGATACGGACTGCTCATTTGGCACAGACTCCTTTAACTGACATCCGAATTCTACCTGTCCGTCTTACGATTGTTTTCATCTGTATGTTCATTCTACGGAGCCCGGGAAACACGGTCAAGCAAGCCCGCCGATAATGCAGTTTGGGTTTGGCCGCGATGGGCATTGGGCGTATCGAATCGATCATCGGGGCATTAGCCCGACCGTAAGGGAGGGCTCTGCCTATGACGCCGCTAAAACCAATGAGCCCTCCCTTACGGTCGGGCTAATGCCCCGAACTGGCCCACCCAAGATCAAAACGGTTATGTCAAACTGTATCAGTACCCACAACTATCGAGAGGGTAGGGCTACATCAATTCCTAATAGAGCACTAACATCGAGAGCACAACCTTGCCCGTCCAGCCGGCATCCGTTATATTGCAATTTGCGACATGATCGATATCTACACGACGCGGAAGCATGGTTAAAAATCGAGGTTTTGCAGTGAAAAGAATTACGGCTCACCTGGCTCTCATCCTACTCGTTCTTACTCTGGTTGTCCCCGGTTTTGTTTTTGCGCAAAAACCTCAAACCCCTTCGGGAAGTACTTCGAGTGGCACTAATCCCGGCACAGGTTATCCCGGCAGAAGAACGACAAGACGCGCCCCGAGCCGTGAAGCGGCCGCTATCGAGCGTGATTTCATTGAAGCGCTGAAGATGATTCAGGAGCAGTACGTCGATGGTAGAAAGCTCAACTACACCGACGTATTCAAGTCGTCGATCGTCGGCATGCTTCGTTCACTTGATCCGCATTCCAACTATTACGACCGGGAAGAGTTTGACGAGCTGAAGACGGATCAGCGTTCAGAGTATTTCGGAGTCGGCGCGTCGATTCAAAATTTTGTCCGCGGCGATCAGGCCGACACGTACATAACCGCCACGTTCAATGGCTCCCCCGCAGGGCGGGCTGGTTTGCGCTATGGCGATCGTATCGTCGAAGTGGACGGCGTGAAGATGACCGGCAAGTTGTCGCTGGAAGTTCGCGATAAAATTCGCGGCCCGCGAGGCTCGACCGTCAAGCTGACGTTGGAGCGTGCCGCGGATAAGCGGATCGAGAAAATCGACATCGTTCGCGATGCCGTCCCGCAGCCCTCGATACCCGATGCTTACATGTTGCAACCCGGCGTCGGTTATATCGACATGACCAGAGGTTTCAACTACACCACAACCGACGAGTTGCTGGACGCGCTCGATACCTTGCGCGCAAAGGGAATGAACTCCCTTGTGCTGGATCTGCGAAATAACCCGGGCGGATTCCTGGACCAGGCTATTCATGTCGCTGAGGTTTTTCTGCGCAAGGGTCAATTGATCCTGACGCAGAAGGGCCGGAATGGCTATCGCGACAATAGTTACGAATCGGGAAACAACGCGCCTGATATGACGCCGTTAGTCATCCTGATTAACGAACACAGCGCGTCGGCCTCCGAAATCGTAGCCGGAGCGATGCAGGACCACGATCGCGCTTTGATTGTTGGCCAGACGAGCTTTGGCAAAGGTCTTGTGCAAAGCATCATACCGCTTGAGTACGGTGCTGGTTTGACGCTCACTTCGGCGAAGTACTACACGCCTTCAGGCCGCTTGATTCAGCGCGATTACTCGAATGGCGGTTTTTACGATTATTACACTCACGGCGCAGGTGTCGGCCGCGAACCGAAACAGCAACCCGCAAAGCCGGCAGGCCCGGAGAAGAAGACTGATATTGGCCGCGCGGTTTATGGCGGTGGCGGCATCGCTCCCGACGAAAGCGTCAGGGCGCGAACGGTGAATCTAACTCAGCGCCGTTTGTTGAGCCCCACTTTTGCATTCGCGCGCGAGTTGATTAATGGTCGTATTCGTGGTTTCGAATCCGGCCGGCTCACTGGCGGCATCAATTTCCGACACGAACTGCAGCCGGAGGATTTCAAGATCACTGATGCGATGTTTAAGGCATTTCGTGATTTCGTAGCAGCCGATCCGGCTTTCAAAGTCACGGCGGCGATGGTCGATCGAAACCGCGCTTTCGTTCAACTGGAATTGCGTTTCAACCTCGTGACCGCAGCTTACGGCCGCGTGATGGCCGACAGAGTCTTCATCACGACTAGCGATCCGCAGGTGGCGAAAGCTGTTGATGTGTTGCCAAAGGCCCGCGACCTCGCGATGGGCTCCGACGAGCAAAGAGTAAGACCTTAAGAGGCTTGCACGAAAAGTGTTGCGCACTGATTTCTCTGTGCTATCTCTGTGTCCTCTGTGTCTCGGTGTGAGTTTTTGCTGGGAAATAAGCCACCACAGAGACACAGAGGACCACAGAGATAGCAGAGAGAAGCTGGTTCCTATTACTTTTCGTGCAAAGCCACCTACTTAAGGCAGCCCGCCTGTTTCAACCATAAAACAAAGTCTTGCGTCTAAAACCCGCGTGTGATACGTTTGGCCGGTATGAAACGCACGAATCGCTCGGCCAAAGGACTCGTTAACACTGAAGAACTGGGACGCGCCGTACGCCGCAGGCGTGAGGAGCTTGGACTCAGTCTTCGTGACGTCGCCAGTAAAACATCCGTTTCCGCTTCGACGCTCTCACGTATCGAGAACGGAACCGGAAAACCCGATGCGGACAACATCGCAAGACTGACATCGTGGCTCGACGTTCCAATGGAGCGTATTTTGAGCGGTCGAGACCCGCATGCGGAAGCAACGCCTGCTGTGGTCTACTATCCCCAGGAGCCGACACCCGAGATTGTCGAAGCCCACCTTCGCGCCGATCGCAATCTCACACCGGAAACTGCTGCTGCTCTCTCCGAGCTGTTTCGCGTGGCCTACACTGAATTCAGCAGAAACGCCGGCGAAAAGAGTTCGAAGA
>Ga0268386_10004311_pt1 | contig 10452 bp, 9 predicted proteins | sample RVTome_15_FD_200260 | JGI IMG/M metagenome (GOLD analysis project Ga0268386, IMG submission 200260) | Soil microbial communities from uranium-contaminated site in the Upper Colorado River Basin, Wyoming, United States - RVT150D86... ... | reverse complement strand
CCATCGAGCAGATCGGCGACCTCAGCATCCGGACCGACGGTCGCCGCGGCGAGGTGCCATGCGCGAGCGTCGAGGCCGCAGTGGCCCGCCAGGGCTCCGTGGGCGCGCCTTCGCTCCGCCGGGGTGGTCAGCTCGTAGGCGACCGCCTTCAACAGGGGGTGCGCGAACCCGATGCGCCCCTCCTCGATGATCAGCACCCCGGCCGTCTCGGCGCGCTCGAGAGCGCTGGTTTCGATCCCCAGATCGCGGCACGCTCCGACTACGGGAGCAAGCTCCCGATCTACCGCGGCGGACGCGATCACGACGGCAGCGCGGTCGTCGGAGGCCAGCGCCGCAAGCCGCGATTCGAACGCCTCGCGAAGCGCCGCGCCGGCCACCGGAACCTGGTCGATGGGCGTCCGCCCGAGCCGCTGGTCCTCGGTTAGCTGCGCTGGCAGCTCGCGCAGCGCCAGGGGGTTGCCCGCCGCCATCTCGAGCAGGGAGTCGACGACGCTTGATGGGGCCTCGAGCGTTGACGCTCTCAGCAGCGCGCGCGCCTCCTCGTTGCCCAGGCCTGACAGGTTGACGCGCTCCAGAACAGTGGAGCCGAGCAGAGGTCCCTCGCTGATCGGCCGCGAGGCCGCAAGTAGCGCCACCCGGGTTTCGGCGAGACGTCGCGCCGCATAGGCCAGGCACCCGGCCGAGGGTGAGTCGAGCCACTGGGCATCGTCCACGACCACCAGCAGCGGCTCCCGCTCGGCGGCGCGGGCGAGCAGGCTCAGAAAGGCTGCACAGGTGGCGAAGCGGTCGTCTGGTACGCCCGGCGACGGTCCGAGGGCGAGCGCCGCCCTGATCGCGTTGGCCTGACGCTCGGGGAGCTCAGGAAGCCACTTCAACAACGGCGCGACGGTCTCCCCGAGTAGCGCATAGGGCAGGTTCGCCTCCGCCTCGACGGCTTCGGCCTCGATCACGCGTAGATCGCTCGCCACGGCGACCGCCTCGGCCAGCAGCGAGGTCTTCCCGATCCCGGGCTCGCCGACGATCAGCAGCCCGCGGCCGCGCCCTCGCGGGCGTCGGCCACCAGGCGGCCGATCTGCTCGAGCTCTGGACCGCGGCCGAGCAGCATGCTCCCAGGCTACGCCCTCGGCGATTGTCAGTCAGGGCCGCCTGTGGCGCCCGTGAGCCACGGCGCGAGAATGTTCGGAAGGCGAGCCGCTGGCGGCTCGCGGCGACGTTGGGATGGCTTGTCCAAGCCATGGGCGCGGCTGGTTTCGAACCAGCGACCTCTCGCGTGTGAAGCGAGCGCTCTCCCACTGAGCTACGCGCCCTCGCGCCAATCATAGGAGCGGCACAATGGCGGTGTGGATTCGCTTCGCGGCAAGCTTCTGATTGCCTCGCCGTCGCTGCCGGACTGGTTCAGGCGCACCGTGATCCTGATCGTCGAGCACTCCGAGGAGGGCGCATTCGGGCTCGTGCTCAACCGGCGCTCCGAGGCGACCGTGGGCGAGGCGGTGCCCGTGCTCGCCGGCCTCGCGGGACCGGACGAGCCGGTGCACATCGGCGGGCCGGTGCAGCCCGACGGCGTCGTCGCGCTGGGCGAGTTCTCCGATCCCGAGCTGTCGCCCAAGATCGTGATCGGGGACGTCGGGCTGGTCGACCTCGACGATCCGCCGGAGGTGCTGGAGCGGATCCGGCTGTTCGCGGGACACGCCGGGTGGGGCGAGGGCCAGCTCGACGGCGAGCTCGAGGCGGAGGCGTGGATCGTCGCCGAGCCCGACCCCGACGACGCGTTCAGCGACGCCGACCTGTGGGCGGAGACGCTGCGGCGCCAGGGCGGCAAGTACGAGCTGCTTGCCCGGATGCCCGCCGACCCCTCGATGAACTGATCCCGCTCAGCGCTTCTCGGGAACGGCGCTGCGCTGGATGGCCCGGATCTTCGATCCCACGCCGCCATTCGGGTCGGTCGGATCCGGGTCCATTTCGACGTCGTCCTCCTCCGTGCTCTGCTCCGGGCAGCGGATCGTGTAGACGGTGCGTGCCGGCTTCTCGGGCTTGGTCGGGGAGTGCGACCACGAGAGGTGAAGGTGGTGGCCGCGCCCGTGGTTCGCGTCCCCGTTGTAGCCCACCCATCGAAACGGCGCGCGGGGACGGCCCTGCTTCGGCTCCGCCCACTTCGCGAGCCGGGTGACCTTGCGCCACTTCTTCGTCTCGCTGAAGTTGGGAATGATGTCCAGCGCGAGCCCGATCGGGTGCTCGCCGTTGCGGGCGTGGACGTCGGAGGTCGAGTACCCGTCGGTGATGAAGATCTTGTTCTTGTACTTGTCGAGCAGGAACTCGATGTCGGCCAGCAGCCGGCGGTCGATCTTCTCCCCTGGGAAGCCGGGGATCTTGACGAACTTCCCGCCCCCCTTCGTCTCGCACAGCTTCGGCTCCAGCTGAGTGCTCGTCATCTTGGCGATCGCCGCAGCGGCCAGCACGCCCGCGGCCACGACGGCCACGGCTGCGAGCACGGCAATGGGTCTCGTGCGTGTGCGCTTGCCCCGCCTGACATCTCGACAGTAGCGCGAATCCAGGATCGCGCGGCACCCGAGCTTGCACGGGACCGCGGACAGCGCGCGGCGCTAGGATGGACCGCGGACCGTGCTAGGCGGGGAATTAGCGGTGCCCTGTACCCGCAATCCGCTCTAGCGGGGCCGAATACCCGTCTGAGGGTCGTGGCCATCGGGGTCCGGCCCGTCGCAGGCGGCGTTGACGGCCAGGTCCCGCGCAATGTGGGCCCGTGAATCAGGTCAGGTCCGGAAGGAAGCAGCCTTAAGCGATCCCCCGCATGTGCCGCGGACCCGCCTGGCCCGAGCTCGCCACGGCGGCAGCGCCCGATGACCGCTTTCGAAGACGGGCCGCACGGTCCATTTTCTCGTCCCTCAGCGGCGACGGTAGACCTGCCCCACACTCACGGACAGGCGGCGAGAAGCTCCCAGGAGTGGTTCGCCTCCACCGGCTCGAAGCCGGGGGGCGCCGGCCCGGTCCGTTCACCCGGGTCGTTCGGGTCGAGCTCGAAGTCGCGGGCCACCTCGGTCGAGGCGGGCTCGACGAAGTAGCCGTCCAGGAGCTCGGAAGGGACCAGCTCGCCGCCGTCCTCGCGCACGCCGGGGAAGACGTCCGAGGGCCGGCGATCGAGCCACAGCGCGAGCATCGGCACGGGGCGGGTGTTGGGAACCGAGACCGGCTCGCATCCGGGGTCGAAGGCGCCGGAGTCCGCCAGCTCCCGGAGGTCGTCCTGGATTTCGTCCTGGGCGGCGATCTTCTCCTGGAGGTCGTCCAGGCGGTTGGCCTGGGCGGGGACGAACGCGACGAGCAGCAGCGCGACCACGGCCCCGGCCGCGATCCAGGGCGTTCGCCAGCGATCGCCGGGCGCGAGCAGCATCCAGCCGAACACCGCGAGGGCACAGAAGATCGACAGGATCGTCCCGGTGAGCAGCAGGTAGCGGGTGATCACGGCGAGTCCGCCGAGTGCCAGCAGGGCGAACGCGCCGAGTGCCAGGGCGCCCGCCACCAGCGGGAGCCTTGCACGTGCCCGCAGGAGCGCGAACGCGAGCGCGACCCCGACCGCGCCGCCGAGCAGCACCGGCTCGCGGACGACCTCTCCGAGTCGTGGCGGGCCCTCGGTGACGAGCCCTCCGACTCCGGTCTCACGCTCCAAGGTGTCAACCGTGTCCTGCGTGCCGGTGAGCGAATAGAGCGCGTCGCCCGCGAACGCGAGGTCGCTCAACGCCCACAGCACGGGCGCCGAGACGGCCAGCGCCGTCACCGGGAGCAACTCGCCGGGTCGGACGAGCGCGATAAGCGGAGCGACCCAGTCCCGGCGGCGACCGGCAAGTTCGCCCGCGAACTTGCCGTATGTCAGGTACAGAAGGTAGGCGGCGGAGAACAGCCACGCCTCCGGGCGCAGCAGCCCGGCCACCACGAGCAGCGCCAGCACCGGCCAACCTGCCCGCGGACGCTTGGTCTCGACCAGCAGCGCCGCGAGCACGAGCGCGATGTAGGGGATGTCGACGTACGCGCGGACGCCGAAGTCGAGCATCGGCACCCGGGTGAGGACGATCGCCGCCGCGAGCAGTCCCACCGCGCGGTTGAACCACTCCGCGCCGAGGCGATATGTGAGGTAGCCGACGGCGCCAAGAGCGAGAAACGCGATCACGACCACCGCATCCTCGGCGCCGTCACCGAGGGGCGACAGCACGATCCCGGCGAGCGTCGCGAGCGGATGGGGGGTAGGGGGGAGCACGACGTCGAGATCGGGGCTCTCGCCGTGCGCGATCTCGTCCCCCCACACGAGCGCGTAGAAGCTGTCGTAGTTGGCGAACCCGTGCCGGAAGCCAAGCCACAACGCCAGCGCGATCCCCCCGATCCAGAGGAGCGGGATCAGCGCCGTGAGGGCGCGGCGCGCCGGCAGAGCTCGGGGCGTGGAGTGGCCGCTAGTCACAGCCGGTGGACAGTAACGGCGCCGCTCGCGGCGTTGGAGCGCTCGCCGGGGGTCTGGATACACTGGCTCGCGGTGCCCGAGACGTCGCTTTACCGCCGCCACCGTCCCCAGACCTTCGACGAGGTGGTGGGCCAGGAGCACGTGGTCCGCACGCTTCGCAACGCGGTGGAGCAGGACCGTGTCCACCACGCCTACCTGTTCGTCGGCTCGCGCGGCACCGGAAAGACCTCGATGGCGAAGATCCTCGCCCGCTGCCTCAACTGCGAGCGCGGCCCCACCACCGAGCCGTGCGGCACGTGCGAGTCCTGCCGGGCGATTGCGGCGGGGACCTCGCTCGACGTGATCGAGATGGACGCCGCCTCGAACCGCTCCGTGGACGACATCCGCGACCTCCGCGAGCGGGTCGGCTACATGCCCGCCTCGGGGCGGTGGAAGGTCTACATCATCGACGAGGCGCACATGCTGACCCGGGAGGCGTGGAACGCCTTCCTGAAGACGCTCGAGGAGCCCCCGCCCAACACCGTCTTCGTGCTCGCCACGACCGAGGCGCACAAGGTGATGCCGACGATCGTGGACCGCTGCCAGCGGTTCGACTTCCAGCGCCCTGCGGCGCGGCAGATCGCCGACGTGGTGGAGCGCGTGTCCGCCGCAGAGGGCATCGAGATCGACGAGGGCGCGGTGTCGGCGATCGCCCGCGCCGCGGGCGGGAGCTTCCGCGATGCGCTCGGCACCCTGGACCAGCTCGTCGCGTACGGCGGCAGCCCGGTGCAGACCGACGACGTTCTCGCCGTGCTCGGGGTGGCGGACGCCGAGCTGCTCTTCGGCGCGGCCGATTCGATCGCCGACGGGGACGGCCGCGCGGCGCTCGAGACGGTGGAGAAGCTGGCCCGCTCCGGACGCGACGCCTCGCAGTTCATCCGCGACCTCGTCGCGCATCTGCGGCAGCTGCTCGTGATCCGGACGGCGGACACGGTGCCGGACGCGTTCGCGGTCACCGCGGGACAGGAGGAGCGCCTTCGCGGCCAGGCCGAGCGCCTCGGCGACGCGATGTTGGTGCGCGCGATCGACGAGCTGTCGTCGGCGCTGAGCGCGATCCGGGAGGGTGACGACGACCGCACCTGCCTCGAGCTGGCGCTGCTGAAGTCCACCCGGCCAGACGTCGACCCCTCTCGCGAGGCGCTCGCGCAGCGTCTCGAGCGCCTGGAGCGCGGCTATTCGGGGCCCGTGGCGGTCGAGGAGGGAGCGCCGGCGCCGTCCGATCGCGAGCGTGATACGGAGGCCGAAGGTGGCCCGGAGGCCACGGCCATCGACGCCGAGCCGCCCTCGCCCCAGCCCGTCGTGCCGCCGGAGCGCGAGTCCGGCGCGCCCCAGGCGACCGCGACCGCGGCCGCCGCGGTCGAGGCGATCGACTTCGAGCGGATCGCCGGTCTGTGGCCGGCGGTGCTCGATCAGGTGCGCCAATCGGGCTCGGAGTTACTGTCGGCGGTCTTCCAGGCGGCGCGCCCGCTCGGAGTCGATGCCGAGAGAGCGGTGCTCGAGGTGGGCTTCCCCCCCAGCGCGGCGTTCAACAAGCGCAAGGCCGAGGCGCAGGCGAACCGGGACCGTCTTGCGGAGGCGGTGAGGACGATCGCCGGCCATAGCCTGCGACCGGTCTATGTGCTGCTGGACGGAGAGGACGACGGCGACGCGCCGCCGAACGGCGGGGCCCCGACCCTGAGCGAGGAAGAGCTGGTCGAGCGCATCAAGTCGGAGTTCGACGCCGAGGAGCACGACGCCGACGGAGACACGAAATGAGCCGAGGGCCGGGAGGCATGGACCTGAACCAGCTGATGAAGCAGGCCCAGCAGATGCAGGCCGAGATGATGAAGGCCCAGGAGAAGCTCAAGGACGAGGTGGTCGAGGCCAGCGCGGGTGGCGGGATGGTGAAGGTGAAGATGAGCGGCGACCTTCGCCTCCTGGAGCTGACGATCGATCCCGAGGCGATCGATCCCGAGGACGCCGAGGTGCTCGCCGACATGGTGACCGCGGCAGTCAACGAGGCGCTCCGCGCCGCTCAGGAGCGGGCCAGCGAGCAAATGGGAGGGATCGCCGGCCTCGGCGGGCTCGGCGGGCCGGGCGGTGGCACCCCCGGGATGCCCGGGTTGCCCGGCGCCTAACCCGGCGTCGTCCGGCTGACGATGCAGCCCGGGCCGATCAATCGACTGATCGCCGAGCTGGCGAAGCTGCCGGGGGTGGGGCAGCGCACGGCGCAGCGGCTCGCCTTCCACATCCTGCGCTCGGAGGACGAGGAGGCGCGCTCGCTGGCGGACGCGATCCGCGAGGTTAAGGAGAAGGTCGGCCTGTGCGAGGTGTGCTTCAACCTCGCCGAGGGCCCGCGTTGCCGGATCTGCGACGACCGCGGGCGCGACGGCTCCCTGATCTGCGTCGTGGAGGAGCCCGCGGACGTGATCCCGATCGAGCGCACCCACGAGTACCGGGGCCTCTACCACGTGCTCGGCGGGGCGCTTTCGCCGATCGACGGCATCGACCCCGAGGACCTCAAGATCGAGGAGCTCGTGCGCCGCGTCGATGACGGCGAGGTGCGGGAGGTCGTGCTCGCGACCAACCCGACGACGACCGGGGAGGCGACCGCGCTCCACATCGCCGAGCGCCTCCGGGGCGAGGCCAGGGTGACGAGGCTCGCCAGCGGTCTCCCCGTAGGCGCCGACCTCGAGCACGCCGACGAGGTGACGCTCGGCCGGGCGCTGGCCGGACGCCGATCGGTGGAGAAGTAGTCAAATCGGAAATTTCGCTCGCGAAATTTCCGCCGTGATGTCGGCTAGCGGAGGCGCCGGGTGGGGTCGTCCGGTCCCGGCGGAGGCGGAGGCTGCTGGTAGTACTCGTCGTCGCGGCTGCGCCGGTCGCTCGACATCAGCATGTAGAGGATCGAGATCCCCAGGCCGGCGAACCCGGCGATCATCAGGATCAGGCCGAGCGCCTCGCGGTCCACGCCCTCGATGCTGAAGGTGAACGCATAGCGCACGATCGCGCCGGCGGCAATGAGGAATATCGAGGCACCAATGGACAAGCCGCGGCCAGCATAGCTAGCCGCCTCGAGGCAGGTGCAACCGCGTGCCCGGTGCCTACGCCTCGCTGAGCCCGACGCGCGCGTGCAGGCGGCGCAGCGGCCGCGGCGCCCACCAGTTCCAGCGCCCCAGGAGCTGCATCAGCGAGGGGACGAGCAGCGCGCGGATGATCGTCGCGTCTACCAGGACCGCGATCGCGGTCCCCAGCCCGAGCTGCTTGATGAACACCACCTCGGATGTGACGAACGCCCCGATCGCGATCGAGAACAGAAGCGCGGCGGCGGTGACGATGCGCCCAGTCCGCTCCAGGCCGATCGCGACCGACTCGGAGTCCGAGGCGCCGGAGTCGCGCGCCTCCTTGATCCGCGAGAGCAGGAACACGCCGTAGTCCGTGGAGAGCCCGAACGAGACCGCGAACAGCAGCAGGAGCTGGGTCGGCTCGAGCGCGCCCTGGCTCTGGTAGCCGAGCAGTCCTTCGAAGCGCCCGTCCTGGAAGATCAGGACGAGGATCCCGAAGACGGCGCTTAGCCCGAGGAAGTTCATCACGAGCTGCTTGATCGGGAGCACGATCGAGCCGGTCATCAGGAACAGGACCACGATCGTCGCCGCGGCGACGATCGCGAGCACCAGCGGGAGGTGGTCGAGGAGGCTGTCCTGGAGATCGACGAAGTGGGCCGCGTCTCCGGTGACGAGCACGTCACCCGGGAGCCCGCGGAGCTCCTCGACGAGGTCCTGGCTCTGCTCGGTGAGGGCGCCGTTGCTGGACACAAGCTCGACGACCGAGAGCCCGCCGTCGAGCCGGGTCGGCGGGTTGACCGCGGCGACGCCCTCGACCTGCTCCGCGTCTCGCGCCACTCGCTGTGCGTCGCCCGCCTCGCCCCCCACCACGAGCTGGACCGGCGTGGTGCGGAAGGGCGGGAAGTCGCTGCGGAGCGCGTCGTCGACCTCGCGCGCGCTTGCCGATTCGGGCAGCACGCGCGCGTCCACGGACGTGAACTCGATCGAGAGGAAGGGGATCCCCAGCGCGATCAGAAGCGCCGCGCTCGCGACCGCGATCCGCCCGGGAACGCGCATCACGGTGCGCGATAGCCGGTACCAGAAACCCTCGGTGGCGGGTCGCGCGTCGCGCTCCGCGCTGCGCTGGAGAAAGCGCGGCGCGAGCGCGTTGACCCGCGAGCCCAGCAGGGCGAGGATCGCGGGCAGGACGATGAGGGCGATCGCCGCGGCGATCAGCGCGACGAGCGCTCCTCCCAGCCCCATCGAGTACAGGAAGCGCTGCGGGAAGACGAGCAGCCCCGCGAGCGCTCCGGCGACGGTCAGGGAGGAGAAGAGGACCGTTCGACCCGCGGTCGCCATCGTGCGCCGCATCGCCTCCAGGCCGGGCCCCGAGCGGGCGATCTCCTCCCGGTAGCGGGAGACCATGAACAGGCTGTAGTCGATCGCAAGGCCGAGCCCCAGCCCCGTGACCAGGTTGAGGGCGAAGATCGACACCGAGGTCAGCTCGCTCGCCACGGTCAGCATCAGGAACGTGCTCACGATCGTCAGCGCGCCGACAACCAGCGGCAGCAGCGCCGCCACGAGGCTGCGGAAGAACAGAAGCGAGAGCAGGAAGAGGAGCGGGAACGCGTACAGCTCCGCCGTCCGCAGGTCCTCCTCGACCTGGGTGTTGACCTGCTCGCGGGCCACCGCCCCGCCGCCCACCGTGATGCCGGGCTTGCCCTCGAGCTCGTCGACGATTCGCGTCGCGGCGTCCTGCTCGGCGTCGTCGTCCATCGTGGTGAAGCGGACGCCCAGGTATGTGGCGTCGCCCTCGCGGGAGACGAAGGAACGCGAGCCGGTGCTGTAGAAGCTCGCGACGTCCGCGACCTCCGGCTCCGCGGCGATCTGCCGTGCGTAGCTTTGAACCCGCTCGCGACCCTGGCTCGATTCGACGTCCACGTTCTCCATCAGCACGATCGCGCCGGTCTCGCTGTATCCGGCGGCCTCGAGGCGCTCGTCGGCGAGCACGCTCTCGGTGTCGGGGTCGTCGGCGCCGTAGGGCTCGAGCCGGTCGGCGACGCCGGCGCCGAACGCGCCCGCGGCGATGAACACGACGACGCTGAAGAGGACAACGGCACTCCCGCGGCGGGTGGCGAGCGAGGCGAGGTAGGGGAACATCAGGCGGACCTCCTGCTTTCGCGGGCTTGCTCCTCTTCCTCCCTCAGCTCCGCCAGCGCGGCGTCGCACCACTCGATGGTGAGCTCGCTCAGCGCGACCCCGTAGCGGAGGACCATGTACGGGAAGCGATCGGGCGCGGCCTTCGCCAGGGGCTCGATCTCGGCGAGCTGGCGCAGCTTCTCCTCGTGATGCGCGCGCTTCGCCTCGATCACCTTCGGGCCCGCGTCGGGCGACGCTCCGGCGAAGAACAGCTTCAGCAGCCCCTCGTCGCGCATCTCGAACACCTCGGGTTCGATCTCGAGCCAGCGGCGGAGCTCCTTGCGCCCCGCCGGGGTGAGCCGGTACTCGGTTCGCTTCCGGCCGCCGCTCGGCTTCGAGGCGCCCTCGATCAACCCCGCTTCCGCGAGCTTGCGCAGCTCGGGATAGATCTGCCCGTAGCTCGCCGCCCAGAAGAAGCGGGTGGAGCGGTCGACGACCGACTTGATCTCGTAGCCGGTCTTCGCGCCCTTCCGAAGCAGTCCGAGGATCACATAGGCGGTGCTGCTGAGCTCCATATCGCGGCCCAATATATCACGGCGATATATCCCCCAGAGTGTTGTGTGCACGATGTCACAGGTCTGGCGTCCACGGGCTCGGCCGCGCGATCCAGCGGGGGACGTTGCGCCTGTAGGTCTCGTAGTCGGCGCCGAAGCGCTCGATCAGCCCCCGCTCCTCGACGAGCGGAATGTAGGTCGCGTTGACGCCGAAGAAGACCAGCGCCAGGATCAG
>Ga0268386_10004309_pt1 | contig 10454 bp, 9 predicted proteins | sample RVTome_15_FD_200260 | JGI IMG/M metagenome (GOLD analysis project Ga0268386, IMG submission 200260) | Soil microbial communities from uranium-contaminated site in the Upper Colorado River Basin, Wyoming, United States - RVT150D86... ... | reverse complement strand
TATTCAGCGAGCGTGCCTATTTATTCATAGTCATTACCGTCGCAAGATCGCCTTTTTGTGCAAAGCCCTGAGAGTTGACGCTTGAATTCTGACAAAATGAGAAATGACAAATGATATATGACCAATTATTTGAGACCCTATTTCTCGAGATACATCTGCGCCGCCATCTTCGTCAGCTTCCAAACCCTGGACCATGCAATCCGACTGTCGCCATTCTCGCGTCCAGTCAACTTGTCGAAGATCAGTTTCCTGAACAGCCGGCCTTCGCGTTTGAGCATGAACTCTTTTGCAAAGGGTTTAGCAGTTTCGAAAAAGCTGAAGCCTGGATCGGTTACGACGCCAATACCCTCGAGTGTCATCAGCGCTCGCATTATGTAAGTGAAGTTTGAAGGTAGCCGGAAGGGATACTCGTAGATCACTTCGGCCAGATCATATGTGAGCTCTTTGAAGTTTACTTCACCGAGCTTGAGATTGAGGTAGTGCTTGAAGAGACCCTCCACGACGGGACGAACAGTCTCGGGATCAACTCCCGGCTTCAGGAAGTCCAGATTGATGATGTCCTGGCCCAAACCATGCACATCCCGGCCTACTACGTGGAAGAAAGCATCGATCATCTGCGCCTGAAGTTTTGGGCTAATCCGCCCCACCATCCCAAAATCGAAGAACGCGAGATGGCCGCTGTCCATGACGAGCAAATTCCCAGGATGTGGATCGGCGTGAAAGAAACCATCTTCAAGCAATTGCTTCAGGTAAGTGCGAATCAAAAGTCGATTGACCTTAACCGCGGATATGCGGTTCGCTCGCAGACCTTCGATGTCTACAACCTTGGTTCCGCGAATAAAGTCGAGCGTGAGAACTCGTATGTTCGTGTGTGACCAGTACACTTTCGGAACGCGTATCGCGCGCCACGCGCGGAAGCTGTAACGAAACCTGTCCGCATTACGTCCCTCTTTGACGTAATCCATCTCCTCAAAAATGGTAGAGTGAAACTCTCGTAGCATTCCCTCCCAATCAGCATTCTCGTTAGCTTTCGGGAAAAACCGATTCGTGAGCTTCACCAGGCGAAAGAGAATCGCGACGTCGAACGAAATGATCGCCTCGAGGTTAGGACGTTGAACTTTAACAGCGACCTCTTCGCCCGTTGCCAAACGCGCACGATAGACCTGTCCGAGAGAGGCGGCTGCAATGGGCTCGCTATCGATTTCCGCATAGCATTCGTGAACACTGCGGCCCAGCTCGGATTCGACGATCTGAAAGGCTTCCGCCGTTGAGAACGCCGGCACCTGGTCCTGCAACGTCGCCAACTCTCTCACATATTCCAGTGGTAACAAGTCGGCACGCGTGCCGAGTGCTTGACCGATTTTGATAAAAGTTGGACCAAGATCTATCAACGACTCACGTAGCCACACAGCTTGCTTCTCGAGTCGGGCTTGTTTCCTGGCAGAACCTTCCGCACCACGAAAAACCAGGTAGCGCAACACGCGTAAGAAGCGATCAAAGGCTGTGTAAAGTTGTGCGCCAATCCAAGCTCTTAATTGCGCGAACCGACCTCGTTGGCGCGCCAGATCTCGAAGCCTCGCCACGGCACGGCGATTGAAATCGGCTCGTACGTCGTAAGTATCGAGAAACAGGTAGAGCGAGAAGAGCCCCAGCACTCGCGCAACTCGCGCGGCGCGTAACCAGCCACGCAAGCCGCGTCCGGACAAGAGCTCATCGACCATCTCTTCCGTCAAAGGCCGAACTTGCGCGGTCTGCTTCGGCGCCCGAGGGCTCGCAGCCATCAGGCCGTTTCCATTCGGTATTGTTTTCTTAACCAGCGCTTGATCTGTAGTCATTTTCAGTTTGCTTAATTAGCGTCTTTTAGATCACCGAGAGCATGTGCTTCGTGCCCGCTCGCTCAAAGTAACCATTCGCTCGATCCACGTCTCTGGCAATTTGCGATTTCAACTGTTCAATCGAGCTAAACTTCCGCTCGTCACGAAGGCGATACAAGAAACGAACCCGCACAACATCGCCGTAAAGATCGCCGTCCCAGTTCATTACGAAGGTCTCAACCGAAGGTTCCGAAGCATCTCCGAAGGTCGGCCTGAGTCCCACGTTTGTCACGCTGCGACGCCATTGTCCGTCTATCAACGTTCCGGTGACGTAAACACCATTACGGGGTATGACGCGGTTGTGTGGGTGCAGGTTGGCCGTCGGAAAACCAAGCTGATGACCTCGTTCCGAACCTCGCTCAACTCGACCTTCAACGCCATAGGGACGGCCCAACATGCGTCGCGCCAGGTTCACCTGGCCACACGCCAGCAATTGACGAATCTTGCTGGAACTGACTCGACAACCACGTAGTTTGACCTCGGGCACTTCACCCGCAACGAAACCGAGTTCGCGACCCAAACGTTTGAGAAGTTTGATGTTCCCCTCCCGGTTGTGACCAAACTCGAAGCCTTTGCCGAGATAAACCTCCTTGGCATGCAAGCGATCGGTCACCACGTCACTGAGAAAATCCGAAGCCCGAATCGTTGAAAACTCTTTTGTGAAGCGCACAACGATCGTCTGCTCGATTCCGAGAACACCAAACGCTTCAATCTTCTGATCAAACGTTTGCAGTAGAGGCGGCGCCGATTCGGGATGCAAAACAGCGCGCGGATGCGGATCGAATGTGATAACAGTCGGCACGGCGCCAACGGCGCGCGCTCTTTCCACGACCGTGCGCATAATCAGTTGATGGCCGAGATGCAAACCATCAAACACGCCCAGCGTGAGCACCGTCGGCCGTTGAATCTCCGCGTTGTCAGTTCCGTGAAAAAGACGCATTTTTGTAAATTGCCGATTGCCAATTGGCAATCACGTGACTTCCAGTCCGTCGTAAGCAAACTCGACGCCCGCAGGCAGTCTGGCTGAATCGCGTTCGTGCTTGATGTCGTGCGCGATATGAGTAAAGAAAGTTCGCCCCGGCTTTAACTCTTCAACGTACTCGAGCGCTTTATCGACCCAGAGGTGTGTCGGATGTTGTTTGAAACGGAGGCAGTCAAGCACAAGCACGTCCAGATTCCTCAACGAGTCGAGTGTCTCGCGCGGGATCTCGCTGAGATCCGTCAGATACGCAAAATCGTTGAAGCGATAAGCCATCACCGGTAGGCGACCATGGATCACTTCCAGCGGCGTTATCGTCAGTTCGCTGCCAATACAGAAGCTTGAGCCAGGTGTAACAGTGTTCGGGATCACTTCCGGCAGACCACCGCCAAAGTGCGACGGCTCGAAGATGTATTTGAAGATACGTTTGATATCCACCCAGGCACGTTCATTGGCATAGACACCAAGCGCTCCAAAGCGAAAGTTTAGCGGCCTGATGTCATCGAGACCAAAAACGTGATCGGCATGACAGTGTGTAATCAGAACAGCATCGAGACGTTTCAATCCGAACCGCAAGGCCTGCTGTCGAAAGTCTGAAGAAGTGTCGACCAGTACTGTGCGCCCGGCATGTTCGATGATGATTGAGACTCTCAGACGCTTGTCGCGAGGATCGTCTGATATGCATGTCTCGCATTCACAACCGATTGACGGCACTCCAGTGGACGTGCCTGTACCGAGGAAGGTGAGTTTCATTTTTGCTTAGAGCTTAATACTTGGTGCTTTGTGCTTGGTGCTTTGTGCTTTGTCATTGTCAGTTGCAGGCACTATCCACTAACAACAGACAACTGACAAAGTACAAAGCACTAAGTACAAAGTTCATCTCCCCCCGGTAATATCGCTGCCGGTAAACTTGCGGGCTTGCTGGGGCGAGTTGACCAGCGAGACGTATTGCATGCGCAGATCGGCGAGCAGGCCCTCGAGCATGCGCTTCTCTTGAGCCGTCAAGTTGCCCGCGGTCTTCTTTTCAAGCATGCCGAGAACATCGATCCAATGTTTACCTAACTCAACATCAACTTCACGCTGATGCGTTACCGGATGCTCCATCATTCCAAGTGAGGAAGCAGCATTCGAAGCGATCGACATCACAAGGCTCACGAAGCTTGCGGGATCTCGCGCTTCAGCAAGGTCTTCTTCGCTAATCTCTTCCTCAGCCTCTGGAGACGTTTCGGTCTGAGTTGCTGAAACTTCCGTTTCCGCTTTTGCTTTTTCTTCAGCGATTGCGGCGGGGTCGGGTTCCTCCGCTATCACTATTTTAGCTTCAGTTTTCTCTTCGGGAGGCAGGTCTCGTGGACTTCCGTCAGGATTAAACAGTCGCCGGTCAGTAACTTTGAAAGTTGGTTGATACTCGTCCATGTCGTTATTAAACCACAAAGCCTCAAAGGCATGAAAACACGCAGGAAGAGTTTTCAGTCCCTGTGCCTTTGTGGTTAGTCGGCGCGCATTTTAGACTACTTCCATGCCTGCCACATTCACTGACTTGATAGCCCTTATGGACCGACTGCGTTCGCCAAACGGCTGCCCCTGGGATCGCGAGCAAACCTACGCCACACTCGCTCCTATGCTCCTCGAAGAAGCATATGAAGCTTTCGAAGCAGTCGAGGATGCGCGCGAAGGGCGGCCTGCCGAATTGTGCGACGAACTCGGCGACCTGCTGTTTCAGATCGTCTTCTACGCACAGGTTGCTAAGGAGCGTGGCGAATTCACGATCGACGATGTCACCTCCGCGATTCACGCCAAGATGGTCCGCCGCCACCCGCATGTGTTCGGCGACGTAACTGCGGACGATGCGGCAACGGTGTTACTGAACTGGGAAACTATGAAAGCCGAGGAGCGGCGAGCAGCAGGACAAGCTGAAGCTACAAACGCGTCTCTTCTGACTGGCGTGTCGTCGAAAGCGCCCGCACTGATGGAAGCACATCAATTATCCACGAAAGCCGCCCGCGTCGGCTTCGACTGGAAATCTGTTGACGATATTTTCGACAAGTTACAGGAAGAGATCGAGGAGTTGCGTGGTGCAATTAAGGATCATTCGGCAGTAAAGGATGAGGCGAACCACGCGCGCGTGAGGGAAGAGATCGGCGATCTGCTATTCGCCGCCACGAACATTGCGAGACATATGCAGGTCGAACCCGAAGCCGCTTTGAAGTTGACCAATCGCAAGTTTCGCCGTCGCTTCGAATACATTGAAAACGCGCTGCACGCTCGCGGCCAGGCGTTTGATGCGACGTCGATTGACGAGTTAGAGGCGCTATGGCAGGAGGCGAAGAGCCACTGATTTACACAGATAGACACAGATCAGAAACATTCTGATCTGTGTAATCAGTGTAAATCAGTGGCCGCTAATCGTTGATTCTTACCGACCGCAGAATAGTATTGAAAGCATTCTCAAAGCTGCGTTCGTTCCGCGGCGCAACGGCAATCATGTAGAACAACTGACCGTTACGTAGTTGAGTAGTGATCAGCCGCACAACCTCCGGACGCCCTGTGGCTTCGTTTACATTGCCGAGCGTCGAGACCAGAGCGGTGCGCCCTGAGAGTGTGGTTCGCTGATAACCACCACTCCTGCGCAGGTTGTTGTTTCCATGTGCAAGTCCGCTAATTAGATCTTCAGTTGCACGCTGCAAGTTGCGGTTACTCGTCTGAGCCACACCGAAATTCGCGCCATGAGTAAAAACTGCCTGACCGTTGTACTGACCGTAACCACCTTCCGGCACAAACCACACCGAGTTTGCATCACTGATCTGACGCCAGTTATTAGGCACATTCACCTGCACACCGCCATTGAGGATGGAATAACTCTGGTAACGAGACGACGGAGACTCGACGCGCCCTGTTGGCGGATTGTTTGGATAGTTGCCGGTATTCTCACCAACCGGATAACGCTGTCCGCTGCGTGCGATCTCGGCCATCGTAGGAGCACGCTGATGGCCTCCCAGTCTCTCCTGAATACGAGCGAACTCTCGCGAATCGCGCATACCTGCGTTGACTCGCAGGAGTTGGGCTTCCCTGTTGATACGCGCGTAGCGATCCTTAGGATTCGGGTGGCTGCTCAAAAACCCGCCGCCGCTGCTGCCCTGTTGTTCGATGGTCCGAAACATGTTCGCGAGGTCGCGCGGATCGTAACCAGCCTGGGCCATGATCTGAGCGCCGAGAATATCTGCTTCTGTTTCATATTCTCGACTGAATTTCAGCATGTAGACCGCAAATGGCGCCTGGGCCAGTTGGCCCACTGCCGGACCTCCCAAAATCGCTCCAGCAATACCGGCTATCGCTCCAAACGTTCCCCACTTCTGCCCTTTTGTCGCTTGCGCCGTGCCATGCCTCAAAGCCACATGACTGATCTCATGGGCCATCACACCTGCCATTTCACCTTCCGTCCGCGCCGCTTCGATCATTCCGCGGTTGATGTACATTGGCCCACCGGGCAGCGCAAAAGCATTAATGTCCCTGGCATTGACAACTTTGAAATAGTATTGAAATTCGGGATGTCGAAATTGAGATGGGATTCCACTGACGAGGCGGTGTCCGACGCGCTCCACATATGCCTGTACTTCAGCGTCACGGAGCAGCGGAAACTGTGCCTCAGCTTCCTGGGCAGCCTGCCGCCCAAGTTTGACATCATCCTGGATACTGTATTTGTTGCTGTGATACTTGATCTGCGTCTGCGCTAGAGCAGACAGCGGCATCACGCTCAATGCAACGAGCGTTATCCACGCAATCAAAGTTTGTCGCTTAAACACCGATTTTCTAATCATCATTACCTCCGATAATCATTGCCAATTTGCCCCTTCTCCGGGGTTAATGCACCAAAACGAAACGCGGTTACACCCTGCAAGACCGGTTTCACTTCGTGAGGTCGCCTAATTAGCCGACTAAGCGACCTGAAGGTTGTGTAATGCAATGAAAGTGCCAATTGTCGGGGGCTAGCCTTGGTTGCGAGGCTCAATGTGTTCGTTAAACCATTGTGCGGGGTCCGACAGGGGAGCAATTCGATGGGTCTCACCCTTCCACACACGGATCATCGAGATAATCAAAAATACAAAGGCTGCCAACTTGAAAAACGTGCCGCCCAACGAACTGTCGGTAATGGTGCCAATCACGCCAAACAACGTATGAACAATCAGAATAGCAATGTTGAGAGCCAAAGCTTGCGCCGCATGAAAACGTACCTTTACTTCTTTACGGGGCACGAGAAACAACTCGAGCAGCGAAACTACCAGCCCAACGTAAAGAGGTGCGTAGGACATCATCACCGCCCACTTCTCCGGTACTCCTATGCCCAGGACGGGTCGCGACGACGGCCCACTACTGACGGGCGCCTGATAGATGTTCTGTTCCGGTTTGTACTGAGCCGGAGGCGAATAGGTGGGTGGCACAAACACTGAAGGATACGGAGCCTCCAACGGCGGAGTGTCATAGCGACGAGTCGGAGCCTCAGAGTAGACGCTCTGGCGCGCCTTCTCGTTGGCAGAATTTCCTACTTCCCGAGTGGCGCCGCGCACCTGCTGGGTCGTTCCTCCACTACTGCTCTTGCCCCACGTTTCATCGGCTTGGCGTTCAACGTCAGGGTCGAGGGGGTTGGTGTCGTATTTACTCTTCTTCGTTTCCATTACCAGCCACAAAAAGGCACAAGATGCGCAAATGATTAAGATCAGTGCTTAGAGGCATCACTTTGTTTCTGTGCTTTTGTGCCCTCTTGTGACTAATCTTACTAGTCTGCGATCTCATACTCAACCTGTTGCCAGCGCTTCTCCCGCTCGGAGATCGAAAAAGCCTTAATCACGGGCTCAATGCCACCGAGACCGATAATCAAATATTTGGCGGAAGGGTAGTACGCGAGTCGCACATCAGTCTCAGACGGACTGGGATCGGATGAGCGTGGATGGGAATGATAAATGGCGAGAAGACCCTCGCCGCGCTTGCGCATTTGTCGTTGCGAGGCGAAAAGGTCTTCGGGTGCGGCCTCGTATGCTGATTCGGGATTTGATGTGACGTTGCGAAGGCGATACAGACTTGCTGCCTGCGTTTCAGAGAATCCGCCGATCAATCCGCAACACTCCTCCGGGGCAGTTTCGCGAGCGTGGGCGATCATTGCGTCCAAATGTTCGCGACGGAGTTGAATCGGCGGCATGGTCAATCTTCAACAACCCGCAGGTGCAATTCTTCCAACTGTTTCGGATCGACTTCCCCGGGAGCATCGATCATCAAGTCGGCAGCGGACGCCGTTTTGGGAAACGCGATCACGTCTCGCATGTTGTCGGTACCGGCTAAAACCATCATCAGTCGATCGATTCCCGGAGCGATGCCGCCGTGCGGGGGTGTGCCATATTCGAGTGCGTCGAGGAAAAACCCAAATCTCTGGCGAGCTTCCTCGGTAGTCATTCCCAACGCCTTGAAAACCAGACGTTGCACATCGCGGCGATAAATACGAATTGATCCGCTCGCCATCTCAACACCATTGATCACCGGGTCGTAGGCTTTAGTACGAATCTGACCGAGTAAATTCGTTTCGCCACTCTCAACCGCCCCCTCCAGTAAATGCAGATCTTCATCGACGGGGGACGTGAATGGATGGTGCATTGAATAGTAGCGGCCATCCTCTTCGTGAAATTCAAACATCGGAAAGTCAGTTACCCACAGCGGCGCATAGACATGCGCGGGAATTAGTTTCTCTCTTTTAGCAACTTCATTTCGCAGCGCTCCCAGGCTCGCCGAAACGATCTTTGGCTTGCCGGAAACAATGAGGACCGCGTCCCCTTTTTTCGCACCAGCAACGTCTGCGATTCTGCCCACAACATCCGCACCGAGCGCTTTGAGAAGCGACGAAGAGATCTCGTCGCCCAACTTGATCCACGCAAGCGCTCCGGCGCCATAACGCTTCGCAAACTCCTGCAACTCATCAAGGACCTTGCGCGAAAGGTTTGCGCCGCCGGGTACAACCAGCCCTTTTATCTGTCCACCGGAAGCCAAGGCTGAGGCGAAGGGCGGAAATTCGGCGCCGTCGACTGCTTGTGCGAGATCCTGCAACTCGATGCCCGAAATTCGCAGGTCAGGTTTGTCGGAGCCATAGCGGTTCATCACTTCTGCGAAAGTGAAACGAGGAAACGGCGTCGGCAGATCGACGTCGATGAGTTTGAAGACAGAAGCGAAAAGACCTTCAATCAACTTGTAAACCTGATCGAGTGTTGCAAAGCTCATCTCGACGTCGAGCTGCGTGAACTCCGGTTGCCGGTCGGCCCGAAGATCTTCGTCACGAAAGCAGTGCGCAATCTGGAAGTACTTATCCAGACCGCCAATCATGCATAACTGCTTGAAAAGTTGCGGCGATTGCGGCAACGCAAAAAACTTCCCGGGTTGAATGCGTGAAGGAACGATGTAGTCGCGGGCCCCTTCCGGTGTAGATTTGATGAGGATTGGGGTTTCGATTTCAGTGAAACCCTGCTGCGTCATGTAACGCCGAATCTCATTGAGAACTCGATGACGAAGGCGCAAGTTTGACTGCAACTGCGGACGGCGCAGGTCAAGATAGCGATACTTTAAACGAAGATCTTCGCTCGCGAGAGCATCCGCCGCCGCGTTCAGTTGGAACGGAGGAGTGCGCGCATCGTTGAGTGTCAACAACTGCTGCGCATGAACCTCGACGTCGCCGGTAGCCAGCTTAGGGTTGCGCGTGTTCTCAGCCCGCGCCACCACCGTGCCCGCGACAGCAATCACATACTCGCCACGCAGCTCCTTTGCTCGTGCGTGCGCGTCCGGCGCGTCTTCAGCATTGAAAACCACCTGAGTGATACCGGTCCGGTCACGCAGATCGATAAACGTTAGTTCGCCAAAATCACGACGCTTTGCGACCCATCCCATAAGGACCACATGGTTGCCGATGTCAGCGGCGCGAAGGTCTCCGCAGGAATGAGTGCGTTCCAAATTTCCTAAGTTATCTAACATTTTATTAAGTGCCTTGGTGCTTGGAGTTTTGTGGGGTGGGTCACTGATTCACACGGATGAACACCGATCGTAGTCTGTGTTCAGCCGTGTGAATCTGTGGCCCTTACTCCTACAAAACTCTGGTTTTGGACTCTGGCTTCACTTGACAGGGTGTTTCACTAAATTAGCTACATCGTTGCGCATCACCGCACGCTGCTGACCGGTGCGCATGTCTTTGAGTGCTACCTGGCCTTTTGCACGTTCCTCGTCGCCAAGGACGGCGACAAACGGAACGGCTAGCGACGACGCATGCTTAAATTGTTTACTGAGCTTATCAGCCTCCGGATACAAATCAACCCGTAAACCTGCTGCCCGTAACTCCTGGGCCAACGCGATGGAGTCTGAAATGGAATCTTCATTCCAAATAGCAACCATCACATCTGCCGGAGAAGAGCCCACGCTGGAAGGAAACATGTCTCTCTCGCTCATGATCACCAGAATTCTTTCGAGTCCCAGGGAAAATCCACACGCTGGTATATCCTGGCCCAAAAACATTCCGACTAGATTGTCGTAACGCCCGCCTCCACCAAGGCTGCCAGAGAGATCCTTCACATTGATCT
>Ga0268386_10004308_pt1 | contig 10456 bp, 5 predicted proteins | sample RVTome_15_FD_200260 | JGI IMG/M metagenome (GOLD analysis project Ga0268386, IMG submission 200260) | Soil microbial communities from uranium-contaminated site in the Upper Colorado River Basin, Wyoming, United States - RVT150D86... ... | reverse complement strand
TTTGAGGAGTGGGCTCTGGCTTCCTTTATGGGACGGATCAACTATTCCTTTAATGGGAAATATCTTTTGCAGGCAACCCTGCGATCGGATGGTTCTTCAAGGCTGGCGCCAGGCAACAAATGGACTAATTTCCCGGGAGTTTCTGTGGGATGGAGGATTATCGACGAACCATTCATGGCAGGTGTGGGCTTCCTGAACGAATTAAAGCTTAGGGGTTCTTACGGAGTCGTGGGGAATACTTCAGTTGACCCATATCAAACACCGGGAAGGTTGCAAGGACCAACCCAATACTCCTGGAATGAAGATGCGGCCTTAGGGTTCGGTCTTGCAGAAATTCCAAATCCGGAGAAGGGTTGGGAAAAATCGGCTACTATTGATGTGGGGGTTGACTTTGGTATGTTCAACGGAAGGTTAAGCGGGACATTGGACTTCTATAAGACCGAAACAACCGACTTGCTTCTCAACCGTGCACTGCCTGTTACGTCAGGATACGATGAAATACAACAGAACGTTGGTGCTACCGAGACCCGCGGTGTTGAACTTACTCTGTCGGCCAACATTATTGACTCTCCCGGAGGATTCCGATGGGATGCCGATCTTAATTTAGCCAGCTATAGCGAAGAGATTGTGGATTTGGCGCAGCGGGATGCCGACGGCAACAAGGTTGACGATACCGGTAACGAATGGTTCATAGGATATCCGATCCGGGTCTTTTATGATTACAGGAAAATTGGAATATGGCAGGCTAGCGAATTTGATCAGGCCCAGTCATTCATGCAAGCTTACCCTGGTGAGATCAAACTGGCGGATTCCAACGGCGACGGCGTATTTTCACCGGATGATCGTGCTATTTTGGGCGATGATATCCCATCTGCTTTTGGTGGTTTTAACAACCGTTTCTCGTTTAAGGGATTTGATCTTTCAGTATTGCTTTATTACCGACTTGGTTTCATGATCGAAAGTACCTTTCACGATGATCAGGCAACCATGCAGGGCCGGTATAACAATCTGAATGTCGACTATTGGACGATTGACAACCCATCGAATGACTATCCCAGGCCAAACAAGAACCAGGAGCATCCTCAATTTGATACAAGTCTTCGGTTCAAAGACGGGGGTTATGTGAAACTCCGGAACATAACACTGGGCTATAATTTTCCCAGTAGTATTACAGAAAAGCTGGGGATGTCCAACCTGAGGATTTACTTCACAGCCCAGAACCCTGTAGTATGGTCGAACTACAAGGCTTTTGACCCGGAGAACGCCGGGTCTGTGTCGTCGGGTGATCTTCCTTCGAACAAGCTGTTTTTGGGTGGTATTAACGTTGCATTTTAAGGCCTAACTGAATTATCGGTATGAAAACTAAATCTATAATACTACTAGCTGCATTGTTGATCTTCTCAACGCAGTCGTGCGACGATTTTCTGGAGGAGACACTGGTCTCCGATGTTTCGGCATCCAGCTATTACACCACGGCAGCCGGATTGGAGGATGCTGTAGATGCCGCATACCATCGTCTGAAGTGGATCCACAGCAATGAGCGGGCGCACAGCGTGACTATATTCGGTACGGATACGTACACCAATGGTGCCGATGGCGGGCACAAGTCATTTAATTTCTATGATAACGGCCTGAATTCGGCATCGAGTCAGACCAGAGAAATGTGGGAACATTTGTACAAGGGTATCAACCAGTGCAATGCCGTTTTGAACCGCTCGGAGGCCATTACGGATATGGATCCGGCGTTGCTGGAAATCAGGCGGGCTGAGGTCCGGTTCCTGAGAGCATACTACTATTTCATTCTGGTACAACAATGGGGAGACGTTCACCTTACGCTCGAGGAAACCGAAGGTGCCGAGGTTGAAGCGAACAAGACCCCCGAAAGTGAGATATACAATCAGGCAATTATTCCTGATCTCCAATTCGCTATCGCAACTCTGCCGGATGCGCAGAACGATTACGGCAGGGCAACCAAACCGGCGGCTGAGTTCATGCTAGGAAAAGCATTGCTCACACGCGGATGGAAGAGTTTCGGAAGCGCTGCCGATTTTACGGCGGCAGAACAATTGTTTACCAGCGTTATCGAAAACTATAGCTTTTCGCTTCAACCCACGATGACGGAGCTTTGGGATCAGGACAATGATGTAAACAGTGAGATCATTTTTGCTGTTCAGTATTCAACGGACCTTATTCTCAATGGTACTGAAGGCAATCGGAGTCACCTTTACTTTCTCATGGAATATGACATCCGGCCAGGCATGATACGGGACATTGAAAACGGACGTCCGTTCAAACGTTTCCGTCTTACAGACTACATGCTGGACGTTTGGGGTCAGGACCGTGATATCGATAGCCGTTATGACCAAACCTATAAGCATGCCTGGATTTCAAACAACCCGCTGAGCATACCTGTCTGGACGGCAGAAAATGTTACTGCGGGCGCCAAGAATGCAGATGGCTCGGCTGCGGTTGAAGGACAGCCCAGATATGAAGTTGGTGACACAGCGCTCTTTATTCCCGGTCCGGGTAAAGATGCCATTTGGACTGCCCAAAAGAAACTTCAAACGCGGTATACTGTTTATACCAGGGATCAATACGACGAGCGGGTTTTCGCACATACAGCGAAATTCATTGATCCCAGAAGACCGTCAATTCAGTGGGAGCGTGGTTCAAGGGACTGGTTCATCGCCCGATTGGCTGACGCTTACGTGTCCAGGGCGGAAGCAAGATTCAAACTGGGAGACAATCCAGGGGCGGCAGATGACCTTAATGTAGTGCGTGCCAGAGCTGCGTGGCCGGGAAAGGAGGCTGATATGATGATTGCCGCCGGCGACGTAACCCTTGACTTCATCCTGGAAGAAAGAGCCAGGGAATTCGATGCGGAACAGTGCAGATGGTATGACCTGACTCGGACCAATACACTAGTTGATAGAGTGAGATTGTATAATCCCGATGGTGCTGCCAGCATTCAGGACCATCATGTCCATAGGCCTATACCACAGACTCAGATTGACCGTACATTGGGAGGGTACCCGCAGAACTGCGGATATCCCGACGGTCCAAGTTGTAACTAACCGCATTCAGCAGCCACAAACCAAAATCAGTAAGGCCGGGGAGTATTTCTCCGGCCTTACTATCATTTTTAGCACGGTTCTTTCTATTTTGTAGATTCAAATCCTATCTTGTCATTGACAGAAGATACTAATCTATTGCTTCGTTCATGAGGATTTGCTTGAGCAAGGTGAACTTTTTCAAGCTGATATGAGAATGCTCCTTAAAACAATACTGCTTTTCTCCCTTTTATCTTATTCGTGTGCTACAGGTTCGAATGATGAAGAGGCGGTTGGTGTAAATAACATGGCCTATAAATGGGGAATGGTTTCCATGCAAGCTACGGCAAACGATACGGAATGGTTTAAGCCACGTCCTACCATCACCTCAAGGTTTCTTGGCCTGATCTGGACCGCTGTTTTCGACGCATGGTCCCGATACGACCGGGCTGCCGTTCCCGTATACCTCAATAATGTGGAGCGACGTCCGCCTGCAGAACACACATTGAAAAACAAAGAGATCGCTATCAGCTATGCGGCATACCGTACCATGATGGAATACTACTTCTCCGATTCCACCATGCTCCGTAACACCATGGTGGAGTTTGGGTACGATCCGGATGATGAATCAGCCGACCCTGCCACTGCTGTCGGTATCGGTAACCTGGCGGCAATGGCCGTTATTGAAGCCAGACTTCATGATGGATCCAATCAGACCGGAACGATGCCGGGCAGCGACGGAACATCCTATTCGGATTATACCGGTTACCAACCCACTAACACCGCCGATGAGCTCATAGACCTGAGGAGGTGGCAACCCAAATACTTCTCTGACGGGAAGGGTGGCTTCTATGCCCCAGGGTGCCTTACACCGCACTGGGATAAGGTAGCCCCCTTATTGCTTGATTCGGCAAGCCAGTTCCGGCCTGGCCCTCCACCCGCCATCGGTTCCGAACAGCTTGCAACAGAAGTGAAGGATGTAGTTGACATGCAAGCCAATCTTACCAATGAGCAAAAGGCATTGGTGGAATTCATGCGCGATGGACCCCGTTCAGTTCAGCAGGCCGGCCATTGGTTTATTTTTGCACAGAATGTTTCAGCAAGGGATAATCATACGCTGGATGACGATGTTAAAATGTACTTTCTGGTGGAGGCTGCGGCCATGGACGGATTTATCGCCTGCTGGGATGCAAAGATGTACTATGACTTTGCAAGGCCATACGCCCTGGTGCACAATTATTATCAGGACCAGTTGATCAAGGCCTGGGGTGGACCCGAGCGCGGCATGGTCCGGGTAAAAGGCGACGAATGGAGGCCCTACTCACCTGAAACGTTTCTGTGCCCGCCGTTTCCCAGCTATGTTTCAGGTCATAGCACCGTAAGCGGTGCATGCTCGGAGGCGCTCCGTTTGTTCAAAGGTGATGACCATTTTGGAATAGAGGTTAAACTCGTACCTGGTGCTTTGACCGAATTGCCGGAAAACTACGGAGATACCGTAACGCTTCAGTTTCCAACCTTCACTGAGACCGCCAATATGGCCGGTATTTCAAGGGTACTGGGCGGATATCATATCCAGGCAGATAACCTCGAAGGCCTCAGCCTGGGTCGTAAGGTGGCTAGAGTGGTGTATGAGAAGTATTTGGAGTTGGTGGGAGGGGAGGGAATATAGGGGTAGGGTATGAGGTATGAGGTATGAGGTATAAGGAGCTTAAGGTTTAAGATTAATGGCTGACTATCAAAATACAGAAGTAAATCAGAGCAGTGCGGTACATGTTGGTGCGCATGATGCTTCGGTGGAGTATGATTCTAAAAAAGATTTTACGACACTAGAGGCCTGGAAAAAATCGAGAGAGGTAAAGGTCTTCTTTTACAGAGAGGTGATTCCGCTTCTCCCAGACGTGGAGAAATTCAATCTCAATGTTCAAATCCGTAAGGCAGCCGTTAGTGCAACGGCGAATATTGCTGAAGGTTATGGCCGTTATCACTATCAAGAGGGGATACAATACTATCGGGTATCGAGAGGTTCGCTTTATGAATTGAAAGATCACCTTATTTCTTGTCGTGATATTGAGGTTATTGACGAGGAAAATTATCGAAAGGGAATTTCGCTAATCGAGGAAGCGAAGGCCACACTCAATGGATTCATCAGGTTTGTCAGGATTCGAAAAGAAACAAGCTAGGTGCCTGCCCTTATACCCTATACCGTATACCGTATACCGTATACCTTATACCTTATACCTCATACCTTATACCTCATACCTTATACCTTATACCTCATACCTCATACCTTTTACCTTTCAATGACGTACACCTAACCATACCAACATGCTAAGATCCGCGCTCTACCTTCCCATACTACTCCTCGTCGCCTGCTCTGGTAATTACGGGGATGAAGAATCCCCCGCCGGGCCCGTCTTCCGCCGCGTCCCCTCCTCCCACAGCGGAGTGATATTCCAGAATACCCTGGATGAAAATCTGGGCAACTTCTTTGACTTTTTTGCCTATGTGTACAACGGCGCTGGAGTTAGCGTTGGGGATGTAAACAACGATGGACTTCCGGATATTTATTTCACCGGCAACGAAGTGCCGAACAAACTTTACCTGAACTACGGCGATATGAAATTTCGCGATATCACGGAGAGCGCAGGAGTGGAAGGTACCGGGGGATGGAATAATGGCGTAACTATGGTCGATGTCAACGCCGACGGATTGCTGGACATCTACGTGTGCAAGGGCGGATGGATGGATACGGAGGAGTCCAGGCGCAATCTCCTCTACATCAATCAGGGTAACAAGACCTTCAAAGAGCAAGCCCGCGATTACGGACTTGATGAACCCGGATACTCCTTACACGCATCGTTCTTTGATATGGACAACGACAACGACCTGGACGTGTATATTACGAACCGGCCCGATTCCTTCAACCTTCCGCTTACCCAAATGCTGCGCGAAAAGAAACTCGGAAGGCCCACCACCCGGGATAAATTATACATCAACGAAAAGGGGAAGTTCCGGGAAATCAGCCGGGAGGCAGGGATCACCAATAACTTTGGCTACGCGCTCAGCGTTGTGACATCCGATCTCAACAACGACGGGTATATCGACATTTTTGTGGCCAACGATTTTGCGGAGAGTGATTACCTGTACGTTAATCAGGGCAATGGAACATTCAGGGAGCAAATTAAGGAATCAACCAATCACATCGCGCTGTATTCCATGGGTACCGACGTGGCCGACATCAACAACGACGGTTTGGAAGATATCATGGTTACGGAAATGCTACCCGAAGATTACAAACGCTCAAAAGTTTCAATGCCATCTATGGATGTCGAAGGCTTCAACGAAATCGTGAAGAGCGGAATGCACAAACAATCCATGCACAACGTGCTCCACCTTAACCAGGGCGATCTCCTCTTCAGCGACGTATCCCAGCTCGCCGGCGTTACCAAGACGGAATGGAGCTGGTCATGCCTGCTGTCCGACTTCGATAACGATGGTTATCGCGATTTGTTCGTAGCAAACGGATACAGGCGCGACGTTTTCGACGGCGATATTCAGATTGAGCTGGCCTCGTTTGTCAACGAGAACAGGGACAAGTACCGGTCGGCACAGGATTTGTTCCAGCGTGGTTTTGACGAAATGATCAACGTCTACGATCCCATCATGGTGCCCAATTACCTGTTCCGGAACAAAGGCGACTTACGCTTTGAGAACGTCAGCGCAAAATGGGGTTTTGAGGATGCAAGTTTTTCCAACGGTGCTGCGGTTGGTGATCTTGATGGCGATGGTGATCTTGACCTGGTGATCAACAACCTGGATGGCGAAGCTTTTGTATATGAAAATACCTCAGCGGCTTACAACAATTACGTCAAATTAGATCTCGAGGGTCCGCCGGGCAACGCGGATGGCCTTGGCGCTAAGGTTACCCTCTATTACGGCGACCAGATCCAGTACTTCGAGAATAAGACGGTAAGGGGTTATCTATCATCCAATGAACCCATCGTCCACTTTGGTCTGGGCAGTCTGGAAAAGATCGACAGCATCCGTGTATTATGGAATGACGGTAAGGAAAATGTGCTTAAGGATGTCGGCGCAAATCAACTCCTTCAAGTGAGCTATGAGCTGGCGGCTGACCGCAAATGGGCTGAACCTGTGCCGCAGAAAATATTCATCGAAGAGCCGCAATTGGTCGACGGTGGATTTGTACACCGTGAGAATGAGTTTAATGAGTACGCAGAACAAATCCTGCTTCCGCATATGTTTTCGAAGAGCGGTCCATTCATCGCTGTGGGTGATGTCAACAACGACGGTACGGACGACTTCTACGTGGGTGGCGCCACCGGACACGCCGGGGGTCTGTTCATCGGGAGGGATGGAAAGTGGATTCAAAAACCGGTCGCGGCATTTCAGCAGGATAAGGCCTACGAAGACATGGGCGTGACCCTGTTCGATGCCGATAAGGACAATGACCTTGATCTCTATGTAGTGAGTGGCGGAAGTGAATTTCCGAGTGGATCCGGGCGCTACCGCGACAGGCTGTACCTGAATGATGGCAACGGAAACTTTACCCTGTCAGCGCTCATGGCAACGGCCAGCAGCGGGTCATGCGTTGTACCTTTGGATGTAGATGGTGACGGTGATCTGGACCTGTTCCGGGGGGGACAGGTTGTGGCCGGTGCATATCCCTACGCGCCAGACAGTTACCTGCTTATCAATGAAGACGGCAAGTTCGCCGACAAGACATCCGGGATCGCCCCTGCGCTGGCGAAAGCCGGTATGGTGAACTCGGCGATCTGGGTTGACCTGAACGGGGACGGTTCATCCGAACTCATTGTGGTGGGAGAATGGATGCCGGTAAGGATTTTTCAATACAAGGACGGCCACCTGGAAGAGACGACATCTTCTTACGGACTGAACAATATGGAGGGCTGGTGGAACAAGGTCATCGCAGATGATCTTGATGGTGATGGCGATCCGGATATACTGCTGGGTAACCTGGGAGAAAACTACAAGTTCACGGCAAGTGCAGAAAAACCATTCCAGGTTTTCGCGAAGGATTTCGACGGCAACGGAACGAACGATATTTTCCTCGCAAAATTCCTGAAGGATTCCCTGTTGGTGCCCATACGGGGCAGAGAATGCACATCACAGCAGATGCCGGTGATCGCAGAGAAGTTTCCGACCTTCACTGCTTTCGCAGAGTCGGACCTGCCGTCAATACTAGGCACCGGCATCGGGGATGCCATCAACCTGAAGGCGCACCTTTTTTCGACCGTTATCCTGATCAATGAAAAGGGGAGGTTTACCGTTCGCAGACTTCCGACTGAAGCTCAGTTTTCTACGGTGAACGGAATCATTGTGCAGGACTTCGACCAGGATGGTATAAAGGATATCCTGCTGGCAGGAAACAGATTTGACACGGAAGTGGAAACCACCCCGGCTGATGCATCGCTCGGTTTGTTCCTGAAAGGAACGGGGAATCTTGAATTCAAACCAACGAAGCATTTTGTGAGCGGTTTCTCTGTGCCATACAACGTCAAGGAAATTCAGGCAATCCGAAACGGCGACACCCGGGCTATCCTCGTAGGTGTCAATAGCGGACCCCTTCGGATTTTCAGGAACGTCAGGCCGGCAGGAAATGGTGGACCGACCGCCTCCCGGTGACCTTATACCTTATACCTTATACCTTATACCTTATACCCTTATACCCTTATACCCTTATACCCTTATACCTCTATACCTCCTCCCAGTATAGTGCAGGATAACGTTGACCGGCAACGTTAATACCTTACTACAAGAGTCCGTTCGCATAAGTTTTGACTCAGACCGGTGGATTTCTTCTGAAATTGGTGCATATTGGATACGTTGAAAAATCCAGCGTAAGCATGGGAGTTAAGCGGACTGTAATCCTGTTGATATATCTTGCAGTACTGATTGCACCTGACATTTTTGGCCAGCCGATCACCCCGGACAGCTCATTGGTAACACATGCCGTCGCCAGTGCGGCATCCAACTACGATGCCGCTATGATCAATCAGCTAAGGCTCTATAATGGTGTGGAATACAACGCATACCCTGAACCCTATGAGGACTTTCCGTATTTCGAATCCGAGTATTGGGAGGAAGGGTCTATTTGCTATTATGGCGAATGGTATCATGGGGTACCTATGCAGTATGACCTGCTGAATGACTTGCTTGTCATCGAACACTACAATCAAAGCGGATATGGGGTGGTACTGCAATTGCACACCGATAAGGTGGATGCCTTTGATCTTCTGGGCCATAGGTTCATTCGCATTTCGGGCGACAGTAGTGACGCATCCGGTCTGCGGCCGGGTTTTTATGACCTCCTTTACGACGGCGAAAGCAGGGTTCTCTGCAAGAAAAGGAAAGACGTGCTCGAGCGTGTCGAAAGCGGCACAGTCAGCGTGAGCTTTGTCGAACGCACGCATTACTATATCATGAAAGATGGCGCTGCAGTTCCAGTCAGAAATAAGGGAACGGTGTTGAAAGCGCTTGCAGATAAGAAGAAGGCGCTGAAGCAGTTTGCCCGAAAAGAAAAAGTGTTTTTCATCGATAAGGAAGAATCTATCGTGCAGTTAGTTCGCTACTATGACACATTGAAATAAGGTATGCCAGGGAATTAAACAGGTTTGAATGAAACAAGTCTACCGGACGATCAAGATCATATTGTTGTTGTTAATTGCGCTACCCGCGGCCGGGCAGAATGTCCAGCGGATCAGCGGTACTTTTCAACAAGCTGATTTCGACGACTTCATCAGTGCTGTGGAGTCGCAAACTTCCTATTTTTTCTATTACGACAGTACCCGGTTTGATTCCCTTACGGTGACCGGTGAATTCACCGCTGTGGAGCTGCCGGTTGTGCTTGATTCGCTGTTTCAATATACCGACTATCATTATTTCATCGATGACGAGAGGGTTTTCCTTACCCGGGGGCGCGAGATCAGGCTGGAACTTCCCGTTGGTTTCTTTGACGTACGACCCAATCAGGGCAATTTTGATGTTGCCCTGTTCGATTTCATGCATGACACCGAAGAGAAGAAAAGGTTGACCGATGAGGACCGGATCTTCGAGATTGGCGCCAGAACAAGAAGGCTGAGAAGCGGCACTGCAGTGCTAACCGGCAATATCCGCAATGATCTCAACGGCGAGCCTGTCGTCGGTGCAGTGATCTACAACGAGACCACCGGAAAAGGGGTGGCCACAGATCCGTTTGGATACTATTCTATCGAACTCCCTACGGGCCGGAACAACATCCGGATATCCTGTGTGGGAATGCGTGAAACAATCCGGCAGCTCATGATTTACGACGACGGAAATCTGGACATTGATCTGGCGGAGTATATAACGCCGCTCAAAGAAGTGGTAATAGAAGCTGAACGGGG